>OLVO01000021.1_pt1 | contig 175557 bp, 193 predicted proteins | sample 1672571 | NCBI WGS metagenome assembly OLVO01 (sample SAMEA3136700, study PRJEB25190) | human gut metagenome | biome: human gut; feature: human-associated habitat; material: faeces | place: Austria | collected 2013
ATAGCAGTTTTATAAGGATTTAGCCTCCCACAATTCTAAAAAATCAAAGAATTTTAAAGCGTGGTGGAATTTACCCCTGCACTGGAATTTACTTTTTCAAGTCAGCAAAATGTATACAAAAGATATCCACTTTCTGCATATAGACAAAAGACGTGGAAATTACTATAATGATTCATGAGTTTGAAAAACACTATAATCATGAACAGGAGAATTTCCATGGCTTTTGACGGAATCGTAATCGCAGGTTTAGTCCATGAACTGAACCAGACGATTTTAAATACAAAAATCAGTAAAATTGCGCAGCCCGAAAATGACGAGCTGCTTTTGACATGCAAAGGAAGCAGCGGACAGTTCCGCGTATCCATTTCGGCAAACGCTTCCCTTCCTTTTTTATATCTGACGGACACCAACAAGACAAGTCCCCTGCAGGCACCTACATTTTGTATGGTTTTGCGCAAACATATCGCAAACGGGCGGATCATAAGCATTACCCAGCCCCATATGGAGCGCATCATCCATCTGAAGATAGAACACCTGAATGAAATGGGGGATCTCTGTCACAAAACCCTTGTCATTGAATTGATGGGAAAACATTCCAATATTATCTTTTGCGATGAGGACGGCACCATAATCGACAGCATCAAGCATGTCTCTTCCGCCGTAAGTTCCCTGCGCGAAGTGCTTCCGGGCCGCCCGTATTTTATTCCTGCCACACAGGAGGACAAATTCAATGCCATGACTATGGATGCCACACAGATCTGCGATGCCATTAAGGCAAAACCGATGTCCATCTGCAAAGCGATCTATACAACATTTACCGGTGTCAGTCCGCTTGTTGCATCCGAACTGGCATACCGGGCCGGGATGGATGCAGATCAGTCTCTTTTGGCCTGTACCGATGATGAAATCCACCATCTCTCAAACCACATTGCATGGTTTTTTGATGAAATCCGCCACAACGAATTTCATCCGGTGATCGTAAGAAAAGACAAACGGCCGATCGAATTTTCTGCAATTGAACTGACCATGTATCAGGATTATGAGATGGAACATATGGAAAGCATCTCGCAGATGCTCGAAGTTTTCTATGCAGAGCGCAATATTTACAACCGTATCCACCAGAAATCCGCAGACCTGCGAAAAATCGTCACAACTGCGTTAGAGCGCAACCAGAAAAAATACCAGTTACAGCAAAAACAGCAGAAAGATGCCGAAAAACGGGAAAAATATAAACTGTACGGAGAACTGATCAATGTATACGGTTACAATCTGCAGGACCAGGCAAAAGAACTGGTCTGTGAAAATTTTTATGACAACAATAAAGAAATCCGTATCCCGTTAGATCCGCAAAAGACCGCACGTGAAAATTCCCAAAAATACTTTGATAAATACGGAAAACTGAAACGGACTTCCGAAGCTCTTGAAGTCCAGCTTGCGGAAACCAAAGCGCAGATTGACCATCTGGAGTCCATCCAGAATTCTTTGAACATTGCACTCTCTGCCGATGATCTGGTGCAGATCAAAGAGGAATTGATGGAATACGGTTTTATCAAAAAACACAAACACAGCAAAAAACAGAAAATCAAAAGCAAACCTTTCCATTATATTTCATCCGATGGCTATGACATGTACGTCGGCAAAAATAACTATCAGAATGATGAACTGACCTTTAAATTTGCAACCGGAAATGACTGGTGGTTTCACGCCAAAAAAATGCCGGGTTCCCATGTAATTGTAAAAAACAAAGGGGGAGAAATGCCGGACCGCGTATTTGAAGAGGCCGGAAAACTTGCCGGTTACTATTCCAGCGGACGTGACAGTGACAAACTTGAAATTGATTATCTTCAGAAAAAAAATGTAAAAAAACCGGCCGGAAGTGCACCCGGATTTGTCGTATACTATACGAACTACTCTCTCACGATTCATCCGGACATCAGCGGCCTGACACTGGTGGAATCATCCAATACATAAGTTTCCAGCATAGGCTTTCTGCTTAGCGCATATACTAGAATCGTACCACAAAGTACAACCGCAAAGGAGGAAGAAAAGCATGGCAAACAGAAGTACAAAAAAATCATTGGAACGTTTTAAGTATGAAGTTGCAGATGAGCTTGGAGTCCCACTTAGCAACGGATACAACGGTGATCTTACCGCAAAACAGAATGGATCTGTCGGCGGTTATATGGTCAAAAAAATGATCGAAGCGCAGGAAAGACAGATGGCTGGCAAAGGAGAAAACATCCAGTAACCCACTTGTCCCAATGTACAAAAGAAAAAAGCAGGTCTCTGTCACGGAGACCTGCTTTTTCTTTTGCCGGAATCTACAAATTCATTTTTGAAAGCTGTTCTTCCTGAAACTGCATCATTTTCTTTTGCAGAATGTGATGTCCGGGTTCTGTCAGTTCCGGGTCTTCCTCAAGAATTGTTTTTACTTCTTCCGAAGCCTCCTGCAGCACCGCCGCATCCTGGTAAATATCCGCCAGCGCAAATACCAGATCTCCACTCTGCCGGATACCGAAAAAATCTCCCGGTCCGCGTAATTTCAAATCCTCACTCGCAATAAAAAAGCCGTCGTTTGATTTATTTAATATTTCCAGACGTTTTTTTGCTGTCTTGGCCGAAGAGGCATTGATCATAATACAATAAGACTGTGCATCTCCTCTTCCCACACGTCCACGCAGCTGATGCAGCTGTGCTAAGCCAAATCGGTCCGCATTCTCGATCAGCATCACGGTTGCATTCGGTACATTAACCCCCACTTCCACTACCGTGGTGGATACAAGCACCTGAATTTTATTTTCCGCAAATTCCTGCATAATTTCATTTTTCTTACTGCTCTTCATCTTTCCGTGAAGCACGCCCACCTGGATGCCGGATGGCAGTTCCTCCATAAGCGTTTTCGAGTAATCAATTACATTTTCTCCCTGTGTCTCTTCGCTTGCCTCCACAAGCGGACAGATCACATATGCCTGATGTCCTTTTTTCACCTCATCTGCAACAAACGCATATGCTTTCGGCCGGTATGCCGTATTAACCACACAGTTTTTGATCGGAAGCCGTCTTGCCGGCACCTCATCCACAACCGAAATATCCATATCTCCGTAGATAATGATCGCAAGGGTTCGCGGAATCGGTGTTGCACTCATAACAAGAATATGCGGCATATCCCCTTTTTGCGCAAACTCCTCTCTCTGCCGCACACCAAAACGATGCTGCTCATCTGTGATCACAAGCGCAAGATTTGCATATGTCGGTTTTTCCTGAATCAGCGCATGCGTTCCTACAATCAGGGCATTCTCATACAGTTCTAACCGTTCATACGCACTGCGTTTTTGTTTTGCCGTCATGGACCCCGTCAGAAGGATTACCGGAAAATGCAGTCCAAACTGCTCACAGAGTTTCTGGAATGTTTCATAATGCTGCTGTGCAAGTACTTCCGTCGGTGCCATGATGGCAGACTGATATCCATTCTGTGCGCACCACGCCATTGCCAGAAAAGCCAGAATCGTTTTACCGGAACCCACGTCTCCCTGAATCAGACGCTGCATGGCATACGATCCCTGCATATTTTCCATCACATCATGCAATGCTCGTCTTTGTGCTCCCGTCAGTTCATACGGAAGCTTCTGAATCAGTTCTTCCACGAACTCCGGATGTTCCATCACAAACCGGTTTTCCTGTCTGGTTCTCTTTTCTTTCTGGTACTGCATGCCCATGATAAACAAAAAGAACTCATCAAAAACCAACCGCTTTCTCGCCTCGATCAAACGTTCCATCGTATCCGGAAAGTGGATCTGTTTGACCGCATAATTATACTCACACAGTTCCCTGCGCGTACGAATTTCTCCCGGAAGAAAATCCGTAAGCAGTTCTTCCTCATCCAATGCCTGCCGCATCGTTTTTATCATGAGATTGTTGGTAATCCCGCTTGTCAGCGTATACACCGGAAGAAAACAGTTTTCAATTTCCTGATAGGCCTCCGGCGTATACACCACCGGCTGTTCCATCACAAATTTGCCATCCTTAATGTGGACATTTCCGTAAAAAACAAAATATTTGCCATGTGTCAATGTATTCCGTATATAAGGCATCCGATACCAGATCAGCTGGATCTGATGTCCAGGGCTTCCAATCACAAGAAGTGTCACCTGCATATGTCTTCCACTTCTCGTTACCGGTGTACGCTCAATCCGTGCAACAATCGCAAGCTTATCCTCTGTCTGCATATATTCCGCTGTCATCTCATCGATCGGCACCGGATGGGGATACTGTATATAATTTCTGGGAAAATGAAGGAGTATATCACCTACGGTGTATACTCCCATTTTTTCGAATAATTTTTTTGTTTTTTCACCAATGCCTTTGATTTCCGTGATTGATGAATCCTGACGCATATCTGCTCCTTATTCGTTTCTGTGCTGCATAAATAGTAACTTTTATTCTACAGAAATAACAAAATAGTAAATCGGCTGACCACCACAGTTGATCTCTACCTCAACATCCGGATACTTTTCTTCGATCATTTTTCCGATTTCCTGTGCATGCTCTTCTGTCTCATCCGCACCATAATAAATGCTGACAATTGCAGAATCCTCATCTACCATCGCATCAATCATCTTCATGGTTGTCTCTTTCAGATCCGTGCCGACCGCAAGAATTGCCTTATCGCCAATTCCCATATAGTCATTCTGTCTGATCTGCATGCCATCAATTTCAGTGTCACGAACCGCATAGGTCACCTGACCGGTCTTTACACTGTCGAGTTCTGCCAGCATGGCTTCCTTATTTTCCTCCGCAGTATAATCCGGAATATAATTTACCAGAGCCACAATTCCCTGTGGAATTGTCTTGGTCGGAAGTACAATAATATCTTTATCCTCTGTCAGCTCCGCTGCCTGATTTGCCGCCATAATGATATTTTTATTGTTTGGCAGAATAAAGATATGATCTGCATTTACATGATCAATCGCTGCAAGCATGTCTTCTGTGCTCGGATTCATGGTCTGTCCACCCTCGATCAGATAGTCTGCTCCCAGTCCGCGGAAAATCTCATTCATTCCCTCACCGATGGAAACGGCAATAAATCCCATTGGCTTACGGGGTTCCTCTTTCTCTGCCTCCTGCTCCTTCTGCCGGGCAGCCGCTTTTTCGGCATCCTTAATCAGCTTTTCCTGATGTTCCTCACGCATATTGTCGATCTTGATCTTTGTAAGAGAACCATGGGTCAGTGCCTTTTGAATGGCAAGTCCCGGATCGTTGGTATGTACGTGAGTCTTTACAACCTCATCGTCTGCTACCACAACAATCGAATCTCCGATAGATTCCAGATAAGATTTGTATTCCTTTTCTTCTTTTTCAGACAATGGACGTGTTAATACAATAATAAACTCCGTGCAGTAACCATATTTAATCTCCTGCTCAGCCGGCTCTGAAACTTTTGCCGTGCCTGCAGATGCCGGAGTCTCCTCAATGGAATAATCAATTTCTTTTCCGAGAAGGGAATCATAGGCTCCCTTTAACACCTGAACCAGTCCCTGTCCGCCGGAATCCACTACCCCTGCCTGCTTTAAGACCGGAAGCATTTCCGGAGTCTGACTTAAAACATACTCCGCATGTTTGATCACTTCATCGCAGAAATAAACCAGATCCTCTGTCTCCTGTGCCAGATCAAGCGCTTTGTCTGCCGCACCCTTTGCAACGGTAAGAATCGTTCCCTCTTTTGGCTTCATAACTGCTTTGTATGCTGTTTCTACCGCTTTCTGGAATGCATCACATAAAACAGAAACATCTACCTCATCATACTCTTTGATAACTTTACAGAAACCGCGGAACAGCTGGGATAAAATAACGCCGGAATTACCTCTTGCCCCACGAAGGGAACCGGAAGAAATTGCTTTTGCAAGTTCTTTCATTGTCGGATTGGACAACGCACCGACTTCACGTGCTGCTGACATGATCGTCATTGACATGTTTGTACCGGTATCTCCATCCGGAACCGGGAAAACATTCAGTTCATTGATCCATTCCTTTTTTGCCTCCAGATTCTTTGCACCTGCAAGGAACATTCTGGACAAACTCTCCGTATTGATACTTGTAATCTCCAATTTCTTATCCTCCCTAGTCAATCACGCGGACGCCTTCGACGTAGATATTGATCTTATTGATCTTCATGCCCGTAAATGACTCCACTTTATACTTTACAGTCTCGATCAGGTTGTCAGAAACTGTGCAAATGCTTACGCCGTAAGCGACAATCACATGAAAATCAATATTGATCAGATTTTCATCTTCAATTGTGACACTGATACCATGTGTCAGATAATCCCTTTTCAGCAGCTTCACCAGTCCGTCTTTCATATTAACAGCTGCCATACCGACAATACCAAAACATTCTACCGCAACAGAACCTGCGTAAGTGGCAATGACATCGTCTTCCACCAAAACCTTTCCATATTGGGTATCTATCTGTCCCTTCATACTTGTACCTCCAATATTCGTAAACCATCTCATAGGTATTACATCATAGTTACTCGTATTATAACCATTTTTCCTGCAAATGTAAACCAAATGTAATTTATTTCATTTTTTTATAAGTTTTTCTTGCATTTACAGAAGGAATCTGTTAATATATCTTATGTTGTGAGCTTGAAAAAGCTTAGTGAAATGCAAGGAGGTGCAAAATCATGGCAAAGTGTGCAATTTGTGAAAAGGGTGTACATTACGGAAATAATGTCAGCCATTCTCATAGAAGATCTAATAGAGTTTGGAAATCAAACATCAAACGTGTAAGTTGTAAGGTAAACGGAGTACCACAGAAGTTATATGTTTGTGCTTCCTGCCTTAGATCCGGAAAAGTTGAGAGAGCTTAGTAAGCAAATATAAGAACCGTTGTATGACGGTTCTTTTTTTGTGCCGCAATCAGCAGGAAAACAACAGATAGGAAACAAGCATGGTTCCGGCAATCAGCAGAACCCCCAGCAGCCCGCCACCTACAAAAAACATGATCAGCATTCCGATTCCCATCCAGAACAATGTATATCCCCATACCCGTTTCATTTTTCCCACCAAAAAAGCATATATCATTTCTAATATATGCTCTCCCGGTTTTATATGATTCTGTTTTTTCTATTCATTGTCCGTATCATCCGAAACAACATCGTCAATGATATCATCCGTATCTTTTCCGGATGTAAATTTATTGATAAAATCCGGAACCATGTCAAGGATCTTTGTCATTCCATCCTGATTTTTGATATTCACAAGTTTTGTTACTCCATTCTGGATGACAAGAACCGCACTCGGATTGATTTTTCCACCCATACCTCCGGCACCGTTATTTTTCTTTTCCTGTGAAAACGCTCCTGCCGCAACACCAAAAGATACATCTACCAGAGGAAGAATAATCGTATCTCCGATATGAATTGCATCTCCTACTACGGTCTTTGTTGTGATAAAGCTGTCCATTCCTTTAAATAAGGATTCTACTGTATTATTAAAACTGTTATCTGCCATGGTAAAACCTCCTTACCCATTCTACTTCATATGCTTAAATCTATTATATAGTCTCCGGCAATTCTTATCAAGAATTATTCGCAGTGCCAGAGCAAGAATCTGAACTCCGAAAATCCTGCCGTGTACTGTAAAATCTGCTTCTGCATAAAATTCTTCTGCCGTAAAATCCGGAATAATATTCCAGTGATTCCGGTATCCGACCGGAAATATTGCAAGAATACCAAGCACCTGCCCGGTAGTATCCGGCGATCCGGTAGAATATTTCAGCCAAAGCTTCAGCCGTTTCGGCAAAACTGAAACAATCAGATGTTCCAGCTGTTTCCAGATATTAGAAAACGCTTTTTTATTTTTCTCGTCATTGAAAAAACGATACCATTTCCGGCACGTTCGCGTTCCTTTTTTCCAGAATGTCTGTATATTTCTCAAAAAATAAAGAATCTTTTGCAAAATATTGCGGATCTTTTCCGGGAACTTCCGGATAAAACCTGCAATCCTGCCCGGAAAAAATGTTTTCTTTTTTTTATCCGGATGACAGAGAATTGTCTCCTCCGGATCTGTCAATTGCTGCGCAGATGTTTGGGATGTATTTTCCATTGCCGTAAGAGACGGTGCCACTTCAGTCTCCCGGTCTTTTATCCCTTCCTGCGGAGAGTCTTCCTGCACCGGCTTTTTAAAATCCGCGGAATCTTCTTTTTCTTTCTGCAGATGCAGTTCCTTTCGAAATCCAAAAATCCGCACATACGTGTGGAATCCCTCTTCCGCGGTATCTGCACAGAGCCCCAGCAGACGGCCAAGCCACCAGATCCGGACCTGCAGTTGCAGATTTTTTTCATGGTAGGAACCTTTCACACGATACACGAATGGACAAAATAATGCCAAAAGAGCAATGACAACAATCAGTCCTAAAATCACCAGCAAAGCAATTCCTATGATTTTCAGAATCAGAAGGAAAACACTCATACCTGTCTCCTCCGTTTCCGGCCCCGTAAATAAGATTTTACATCCACATCCCCTGTATTCTGATATACTTCCTCTATAATACTGCGCACCAGCTCCAGAGCTTCCGCATAACCTTTTGCCAGACCGATGATCTGCATTTCCTTTTTCCCCGGATAAGATTTCTGCATCAGTTCCCACGCCGGTATAATATCCAGCAGATTCTGCCGGTTGGATGCAAACGCAATCACATAGATAGAGACTGTTCCTGCATGATGGTTAATCTTCCACTTTATTCGATTGACTTTGCCTTCAATGGAATCGCCGACATAAAGATCCTCATACCATTTCATGCAGATTATCCTTTCTAAAAATACTTATGTGTTCCCCATAAGTTACTTTTTTTCAGATCCAGATACTCATTATAAGCTTTCTCCAAAATCTGTTTTTCATTCGAAAATTTCAACAAATGATATGCTTCATGGTATTTATAATACCCGGAATCTGTAAAATATTCTTCTCTTTGCGGCTTACTATAATAACTTTCGCCCATCATCAGATACCAGTGAACCGATTTCTCGACCGTATCCTCAGGAATGGTAAATGAATACTGGCTTTTTCCCACATACTGAATAATGGTTGCAGTTGCTCCGGTTTCTTCCAAAACCTCGCGAATTGCCGTATCCTTATACTCTTCTCCCTGCTCCACAGTTCCTTTTGGCAATACCCAGCCTTCATATCTGTTTCTGTAATTCTTGTACAAAAGCAGAATCTTGCCACGAAAGATTACCACTCCGCCACAGCTTATTGCTTCAATCATTGCAATCCTCCCGTGTGCGAAAACTGCACATATATGTGCAAACATTCATTATTTTCATAGCCAGTATATCATCTGTTAAAATATACGTCAAATACGTTCTTTGCAACTGGAACCGCGTACGTACTGCCCGCACCACTGTTCTCCACAACGACTGCGATTGCAATATCTTTATAGCCATCCTTCTTTGCATATCCCACAAACCAGGCATTTGTCTGATCCGACGTGTCCGATACCTGCGCCGTTCCTGTTTTGCCGGAAGCTTCATAAGACTGTCCGGATAATTTTCTTCCCGTTCCATCTGTAACAACTGCACGCATATACTGCTGTAACAAACCGGCTTCCGTCTCCGTCATCAGTGTCGCATAAGTTTTCGGTTTATTGCTGCTTACTTCAACCCTGGAATCATTTTGTATATGATCCACCAGATACGGACGCATCAGAATTCCATCATGATCCACGGCACTTGCTATCAGCGCCATATGCAGTGGCGAAACCAGTGTTTTTCCCTGACCAATTCCCGTTTCCATCGCCATTGCATTGCTGTCATTTTTATTTAAAGAAAAACTGCTTTTCCCGGACTCAAAAGCAATCGGAAGATTTTGATTAAACAGCATGCTGTCACAGGTCTGTTTAAATTTCTCTCGGTTCAGTGACAGTGAAATATTGGCAAACGAAGAATTGCAGGAATTAGAAAAGGAACTCTTTAATGTTTCCTGACCGTGATGCTTATTTCCCGCACAGTGAATGGTCTGCCCGTCAACCGAAATAGAACCACTGCAGTCAAACGCATACTGGTCATAGGCAGAAGGATTCTCACGATAATACTCCAGGGTCGTTAAAATCTTAAACACCGATCCCGGCGCATATTTTCCCTGCGTGGCGCGATTGTAAAGCACCGTGCTTCCCTCCGCCGTCAGACTGCTCCAGTCCTTTTTTACCGTATTGGGATCATAGTCCGGTTTTGACACCATTGCAATGATTTTTCCGGTATCCGGTTCCATAACAATCACAGCTCCCTGATAATTTCCAAGAGATTTGTATGCCACCTGCTGAATCTGTGCATCCAGCGTCGTGACAACCGTATCCCCCTGTGCCTTCTTATCTGAAATATCATCTGCGATTCTCTTAAGGAAAAACTCATGGGAACGCAACAAAGAAAAATTTTCCTGGTTTTCCAGTCCCGCTTTTCCATTCACCGCATAACCAACTGCATGGGCAAACATGCGTCCCTGCGGATAGCTTCTGGTCTGTGTTCCGTCTGCGGATACTTTTGTTGTGGCAAGTACTTTGCCGTCTGCAGATGCAATATCCCCACGGATCACATGATCCGAAAACAGATCCTGCAGGGAATTATACGGACTGTTGATAAACGATTCACTCTTACATACCTGAAAATAGACAAAATAAATCATCATAGACAGAAACACTGCCAGGAACAGATACATAATAACAAGAAATTCTTTATTACTTTTCTTTATCTTTTTCTTTTTTCTTCTCATTCTTTTCTGCCTCTTCTTCGTTTCTGTTCTTTTTTCTGCGTCCGGCCGTCAAACTGCATGATGTATAGTCCCTGTATAATGCCAAACACAATCATAGTCGATAACAGAGAACTGCCTCCATAGCTGACCAGTGGAAGTGTCACTCCGGTTGACGGAATAAATTTGATGACCCCGCCGATGGTCAGAAACACCTGCAAAGCATACAGTGTTCCAAGTCCGACCGCTGTCAAACGATAATAATTGTCCCGAAGTTTCATGGCAACATTCATGATCATAAAAAAGCAGCTGACACAGACCATGATCAGACACAGTGCAAAGACTCCCCCGAGTTCTTCCGAGATTGCCGCAAAAACAAAATCCTTTGTCACGACCGGTATTTTTTCCGGCAGTCCCTGTCCCAGACCAAGTCCAAACCAGCCTCCGGTACCGATTGCAAACAGAGACTGGCATACCTGATACCCCGCCCCGTCAATGACTGCAAGCGGATTCGACCATGCCTGCACACGTGCCTGTACATGGTCAAACAGCCGGTACCCAAGCAGACTCGCCACGATCATTGCCAGTATTCCACCTCCGAAATACACAAATCTGCGCGTCGCCACATAAACCATAACCAGGTAGGTAAAAAAATACAAAAGGGCTCCGCCGAGATCTTTGGATGCTACCAGCATCAGAACAAAAACGGCCGAAAAAATGCTTGTCACCATGACCTGATGAAAATCCTGGCGCTGGTACAGCATGGATGCAATAAACATGACAAAAATAATTTTTACAAACTCCGAAGGCTGGATGGTCAAAGGACCGATCGACAGGGACAGTTTGGCCCCATAGCTTGTCTGTCCGGCAATCGCAACAACGCCCAGTGCACCGACACCCACGATCACATACACCCATGTCAGTTTACGGAACAGCGTCATATTCTGCAAGACCATTGGAATCAGCAGGGAAATCACAAAACCCGCGCACACAAAGATAAACTGCCGGAATGCCTTTTCAAAAGAAATACGTGTCAGGATAACAAATCCAATCGTAAGTAACATACACATATTATTGAGAACCAGCTCGGATGCATACTTGTAAAACAGATGATATGTTCCGATGATTGCCGCAATGATAATCACCTGCATGAGATAAAATCCGATCAGCTGAAAATTTTTTGTTGTAATATACAAAACAAGAAAGGCATCAAAATGAAAAAGAAACAACAGTGTTCTCTGCACATGGTAAATATGTTTTTGTTCTTCTTCCTCTCCCTCAAATTTAAACACATGAAAACACTCAAATGTATAAACCAGGAACAAAAAGATCATCAGATATTTTGAAGCCTGAACAATCAGATGGATCATTATTCCACTCCTCTTTTATAATGTCCGTTGGTATAACGGTTTTCCCATTCTTTCGGATACTGTCTGCGGCTGCCGTCTGCAAACTCTTCATATAATTTCAGAATTGCTTTGGTTTCTTTTGCAGATTCCATGGTAAAATCCATCCGGAAATCACGGATGCCTGCTTTTTTTAATTCCTCTAAATTAGAAAATAATAAAACCGGCAGGGAATTATAAACAACATTATAGCAGTACGTGCAGAAATTTTTTACCGGAAACTGTACCTGATACCGGTCTTTCAGATAAGAAAGCCCCCGTTTTTTGTCACAGCCCCTGGTATTGGCATGTACGCACTGTGCACTTGTCATAAGCGGATAATATCCGTAAAGCATCATCATACTTTCTTCGTTATATCTCCGTTTTATTTCGCTGCGGTTTAGTTCCAGCGGAACCGTATTTTTTTTCACTCCCTGCCCGGCAAATGCACGGACCGCCTGATCGTTATAGCAATACAGATTGTGATCCGTTATGATTTCACTTCCCAAAAATGTTTCCTTTGCCAATGCCAGTTCTTCATAATTTCTCACAAGAACTCCGGCAAATCCCATTCTTTTTATATCCGGAAGTATCTGCCGCACCCATTCTGCCGTTCCGGCACGGAAGATACGCGGCATCGCCAGATAAACCTCTTTATCCTTTTGCATAACAGCATTTGCATCTTCTTTTAATTCTTCCATAATTGTGCTTCGGTCATAAGCTTCCATGTCCAGACAGACAGAAGTGACACAGGAACTTTCCAGAACCGGTGCAAGCTGTCTGCGCTCCCCGGTCACTGCAAAAACACATTCCTTTCGTTTTTCCCGTTTCTCACATGCCTCCGGAAGTTTTTCCCCTGCCGCCTTCTGCGGATGCTCCTGTCTCTGGTAAGGTTTCAGCATCTTTTTTTGCAGTTCTGCCAATGCCTCCCTGCGCAGCTGATTGAGTGCTCCGTTTGGAAGAAACACTCCGTCCTCTATTTTTATGGACAACTCTTCCATAACAAACGGGGTATCCCCCGTCTTTTCCATACGGCTTTTTACGTCTTCTGCCAGAAGAGGTTTCTTTTGCGCCTGCATAACTTCCATGCCGGAAATCTCCACAGACACCGTTTGCGTCTTTACCCGGTAATATGCAGCCTGTCCCTGATGCAAAACCAGCTCTCCCCGGACAGGGATTTTGGCAGCACCATTTTCATAGGTTCTTAAAATTTGCTGCTGCAGGGCTTCATTCGTTTTTTCGTAATTTGGCTTTGTAAACGTCACCATATCAGAACCATTGTGCCTGTGGTAATATCCGTCGGTAAATCCACAGCGGTTTCCCAGTGCAAGCACTGCCCGGTAATCTTCTTCCGAAATCTGTGTCTCCTGTCCCGATAAAAAGAGGTCGATATATTTGCGGTAATAAGAAACCACACCGGCAGCATACGGGATCTGTTTCATGCGTCCCTCAATTTTCAAGGAATAGACTCCTGCATCTGCCAGCCCACGCAGATCCTTTATTCCACACATATCCTTGAGGCTTAAGACATAAGCATCTTTTTTGTATTCCCTGTGCTTTTCATCCAGCACTGCGTAAGGAAGCCTGCATGGCTGCGCACATCTGCCGCGGTTTCCGCTTCTTCCTCCAAGCATACTGCTAAACAGACACTGTCCGGAATAACAGTAACACAGCGCCCCGTGTACAAATGCTTCCAGTTCCATACCGGTCTCTTCACGGATCCGTTTCATTTCATTCAGGGAAAGTTCCCGGGCCATGACCATACGGGTCACTCCGTATCCGGAAAAAAGCCGGGCCGCCTCCACACCGGTGACTGTCATCTGCGTACTTGTATGAATCGCAAGATCCGGAAATCTCTCGTGGATCGCTGTCAGGACTCCAAAATCCTGTACAAGTACCGCATCCAGTCCATGTTCATAAAACGGCTGCAGATACGCACAGACCTGTTCGATCTCACTGTTTTTTAAAAGCGTATTGACCGTAAGATAAACCCTGCGTCCATACAAATGTGCATAGTCCAGTGCTTCTAGTAATTCTTCATCGGAAAAATTATCTGCATATGCGCGGGCTCCAAATTTGCTTCCCCCCACGTAAACGGCATCTGCGCCGGCCGCGACAACCGCCTTAAAAATGGCTAACGATCCAGCCGGTGCAAGCAGTTCAAATGTATTTTGTTGTGTCGTATGATTGTTTTCTTTCATATTCTTTCCTTATGATGAAAAAACACAAAGGAATACCTTCCTTTGTGTTTCGAAACCTCTTATTTTTTCTTTGTGTTCTCTTTTTCAGACTCTTTCGGGCTGTCTTTTCCATCCAGAAGCTTGTCCTCAAGTGCTGCCTCTAACCGCGCCTTGTTCAGGAGAAGTTCTTTATTGTCCCGTTCCAGTTTCTTCAATGATTCTTCTGCCGTCTCCGTCTTTACCTGATTAGAGATCAGATCGTGCTTTAAATCGTAAATTTCTTTTTCTTTATTTTCAAGGTCCCGTTCTAATTTTTCCACCTGATCCTTTGCTTTAAAATAATCATCCGCAATATTCAGCTGGATCAGTGTATTTTTCATATTGAGAGGAATGTGCCGGTATTCTTCAATGGAAGTAAACTCATTGATCTTTCCGTTAATATAAGAAGCTACTTTCTGGAGATATTCCTCTCCTTCATAGCCGCTTAACGTATATACCTTTCCATCAATTACCACTTCCGCACTTGTCTTTGCTGACATAACCTATCCTCCCGTTTTGGACCATCCTCTTTGCTGTCATACTTTTTATTATAATATTCCGCAGTAGGAAAAGCAACCTCTTATTCGGATTTTGGTGTCCTCCCGAAATGTTCATAGGCAAATGCCGTTGCAACGCGCCCCTTCGGTGTCCGGTTGATGAAATCATTTTTGACCAGATACGGTTCATAAACATCTTCGATGGTTCCGGAATCCTCACCAAGCGAAGCTGCCAGCGTATCAAGTCCCACCGGACCGCCGTCAAACTTGTCGATAATTGTCAGGATAATGTTCCTGTCGTTCTGATCCAGTCCCATCTTATCTACCTCAAGCAGATCCAGTGCAAACGCCGCCACCTCATAGGTAATCTTCCCGTCATACTTTACCTGGGCAAAATCACGCACCCGCTTGAGCAGACGGTTTGCCAGACGGGGAGTTCCCCTGGAACGGCGGGCAAGCTCGTAAGCGCCTTTTTCATCAATTTCCACATCCAGTACCTGTGCCGACTGCAAAATAATCGTGCGAAGTTCCTCCACCGTATAATATTCCATGTGGCTGACGACACCAAAACGGTCGCGAAGCGGTGCCGAAAGCATTCCGGCCCGTGTCGTAGCCCCGACAAGCGTAAACTTCGGAAGATTCAGCCGGATGGAACGGGCGGATTCTCCTTTTCCGATCATCACGTCAATCACATAATCTTCCATTGCCGGATACAGTACTTCCTCCACCTGACGGTTCAGCCGGTGAATTTCGTCCACAAACAAAATGTCACCTTCTGCAAGGTTATTCAGGATCGCCGCCATCTCTCCCGGTTTTGCAATTGCAGGTCCCGAGGTCACTTTCAGGTGGGTACCCATCTCATTTGCAATGATCCCTGCAAGCGTTGTCTTTCCAAGTCCCGGTGGTCCATAAAACAGTACATGGTCCAAAGACTCCTGCCGGGCTTTTGCCGCCTCAATGTAGACTTTCATATTTGATTTTATTTTTTCCTGTCCAATGTAATCCTCCAGCCTCTGCGGACGAAGGGACGATTCAATCTTATAATCTTCTTCCTGCAGCTGCGTGGAAATCACGCGTTTTTCCATACCAAATCTTCTTTCTCGAAACTACAACAACGACATATGTTTCAGTGCTGCCTTCAGCACTGCTTCCACATCCATTTCTTCTGTGATCTCCACCGCGGATACAGCCTTTAAACTTTCCGCCGAGGAATATCCCAGTGCCGTAAGTGCCATAACCGCATCATTTCTGACCTGTCCGTTTCCGGAAATCTTTAAAGTCTGTACATGCTCACTCTTCTTTTCAAAAGCATCTTCCAAAGACATCTTATCTTTTAATTCTAAAATCACACGCTGGGCTGTCTTGGCTCCTACTCCCGGAGCTTTCGAGATTGCCTTGGAATCTCCCGACAATACCGCAAACCGCAGATCATCTGCACTGAGCGCAGAAAGAATTGCAAGTCCTCCCTTTGGACCAATTCCGCTGACAGAAATCAGAAGTTTGAAAAGCTCCAGATCGTCTTTGGTCAGGAAACCATAGAGAATCATGGCATCCTCGCGCAGATACAGATACGTATACACTTTAATCTCCTCACCGACTGCCGGAAGATACTCAAACGTCTGTCCGGAAATAAATACCTGATATCCGATTCCCCCGGTCTCTATCACAATATGATCCGGATTGGTTTCTGCAAGCTCACCTTTGATATATGCGTACATAAAACATTCTCCTCATTTTCGTTCGTTCACGGTATTTATCATAACACAGCAGATACAATTATGCAAACAGATGTTCTACTCGTGATATTTTTCGGTCAGAAAACGCAGACGCACGATCAGTTCCTGTGCAAGAAGCCCGATCAGAAATCCCGTAAGAAGTCCGGCAATCAGAAGTACCGGAAAATAATACAACACATAATGGCTGGACACAACAAGCGCCGCTATAAGGATCTGCCCGATGTTATGAGCAATTCCTCCGGCCACACTGACGGAAATACAGCCCAGGTGGTTTCCTTTTTTTAAGAGTGCCATCACAAGAAAACTAAGGATTCCCCCGCCTAAGGAATACAAAATTCCGATCAGATTGCCAAACAAAATGCCGACAAGGAAAATTCTTATGACAGAGACACAAAATGCCTCCTTCGTTCCAATCGAATACAGCATTAAAACAACCACAATATTCGTCAGTCCGAGTTTTACTCCCGGAATTCCAAAATCGAAGGGAATCAGCATCTCTATATAACTGCAGATCATGGCAAGTGCGAGAAACACTCCCATAAACGCCGGTTTTCTCCAAAGCTGTTTACTGTGCAAATCCATCCATCCCTTCTTTTTTCGAATTCGTTACGGTCACTACCACACGATTCGGCAGACAGACAATGCTTTCATTTTCCGCGGAAATCGCTTTCTGATGCACACACAGTTTGTCCGGACAGTCCGCTTCTTTCATATCTGCTTTTCCATCGCGGATCGCCAGAACATTCGTGGTTTTTCCTTTGGAATTTTTAATTTTTACAGTCTGCGGCTGTGACAGGGAATAGGTTCCATACACTTCTCCCTCTCTCGTCACCACCACCAAAGCTCCCTGTTTCCCTCCGGCAAAATACCAGACGCCCAGTACAATAAGACAGATACCAAGAAGCGCACCGATAAAAATCACATCTTTTTTGCCAAATTTTCTATGCATTCTCTGCGATCTCTCCCAGATAATAAAAACCTTTACATTCCGTAAGTTTTACCATAAACAGTTTTCCAATCATATCCGGGGTTCCCGGAAAATGCACCACCGAATTGTTTGAAAGCCGTCCGGTAATCAGGGAAGCATCCTGCGTATTCTGTTCCTCTGCCAGCACTTCCATCACTTTTCCTTCCAGTGCCATGGCTTTCTTTGCGCTGATCTTCTGTACTTCCTTTAACAACAGATCAAAATGCCGTTTCACTTCGGCCGGATCGCACTGATCTTCCATGGCTGCGGCCGGTGTGCCGGTCCGCTTGGAATATATAAACGTAAACGCACTGTCATATTCCACCTGTTTTACCACTTCAAGCGTTTCCTGGAAATCTTCTTCTGTCTCTCCAGGGAATCCGACAATAATATCGGTCGTCAGCGCAATATCCGGAATTGCCTCCCGAAGTTTCTTTACAATCGTCAGATACTGTTCTTTATCATAATGCCGGTTCATGATTTTTAAAATCCGTGAGCTTCCGGACTGCAGCGGCAGATGCATATGCTTGCATACCTTATCACATTCCTTCATGGCAAGGATCAGATCATCCGACAGATCCTTCGGATGAGAAGTCATAAACCGGATTCTCTTTAATCCCTCGATCTTGTTTACTTCCCGGAGAAGCTCTGCAAACGTAACTGGCTGCTCTAAATTTTTCCCGTAAGAATTAACATTCTGTCCAAGCAGCATGACTTCACACACACCATCTGCCACCAGTCCTTCAATCTCACGGATGATATCTTTCGGTTCCCGGCTGCGCTCGCGGCCCCTGACATAAGGAACGATACAGTAACTGCAGAAATTATTACATCCGAACATGATATTGACACCGGATTTAAAAGAAAACTTCCGCCGGATTGGAAGATCTTCCACGATTTTATCCGTATCTTTCCATATATCAATGATCATGGAATCCGATTCCATACGATTGCATAAAAGCTCCGCAAATTTATAAATATTATGTGTCCCAAATACCAGATCCACAAAACGGTAGGATTTGCGGATCTTCTCCACTACCGTCGGCTCCTGCATCATACAGCCACAGAGTGCTATCATCATATGCGGATTTTTCTTTTTAAAGTTTGACAGATACCCCAGGCGTCCATACACCTTATTGTTTGCATTTTCACGCACCGTACAGGTATTGTAAATCACAAAGTCCGCGTGCTCATCCTCTGTCTCCACATAACCGATGTCCGTCAGGATTCCTAAAAGTTTCTCCGAGTCCCTCGCATTCATCTGACACCCAAACGTATGGACACAGCAGGTCAGTTTGCGCCCCGCTTCTTTTTCCTTTTGTGCCACATACTGTCTGGCTTTTTCTATGTATTCGTACTGCCGTCTGGTTTCTTCTTCCCCGGTTAATCCATTTATTTCTAAATCTCTCATAAAATCCTCTTATTTTCCTGCTCTTCTTTTATGGACGAACCTGACCGTTTCCATAAATAATATATTTATAACTGGTAAGTGCCTCAAGCCCCATCGGACCTCTGGCATGTAATTTCTGTGTGCTGATTCCGATCTCTGCGCCAAGACCAAATTCATTTCCATCGGAAAAACGGGTGGATGCATTCACATAGACACAGGCGGAATCAATTTCATTTAAAAATCTCTGTGCCACATCATAATTTTTGGTTATAATCGCCTCGGAATGGGAGGTATTGTACTTATTGATATGCGCGATTGCCTCGTCCAGGCTGTCTACAATCTTTACCGACATAATATAATCCAGATACTCTGTTCCCCAGTCTTCTTCTGTCGCATCTTTTACCAGTGGCTGATCCGGTCCCAGACATTCGACGGCATAGGAATCACCGCGCATCTCCACATCATATTCTTTTAATGCTGCATACAGCTTTGGAAGAAACTCTTTTGCAATTGCCCGGTGCACCACAATGGATTCGCAGGCATTGCATACACCGATCCGCTGTGTCTTTGCATTTTTAATGATATTGACCGCCATCTCCTGATCCGCAAACTGATCCACATAAACATGACAGTTTCCGGTTCCGGTTTCAATAACCGGAATCGTCGCATTATTTACCACACTCTGGATCAGTCCCCTGCCGCCTCTTGGAATCAGCAGATCCACATAATCCTTCATTTTCATAAACGCATTGGTGGTTTCCCGATCTGTGCTCTCGATCAGACTGAGTGCCCCTTTTGGAATATTCATCCTGCGAAGTGCCTCCTGCATGGCAGAAACAATCGCAATGTTCGAATGGATGGCATCACTTCCACCCTTTAAAATTGCACAGTTTCCGGACTTAAAACACAGACCGAACGCATCGGAAGTAACATTCGGGCGGGCCTCAAAGATAATGCCAACGACACCGATGGCTACACGCACTTTTCCAATGATCAATCCGTTCGGCCGTTTTCGCATGGACATCACTTCCCCGATGGGATCTTCCAGTTTCGCCACCTGCCGGAGTCCGTCTGCCATTCCAAGAAGACGGTCATGATCCAGCTTCAGGCGGTCTAAAAGTCCCTGTGGCATATTGCGCTCACGTCCCCGCTCCATATCTATTGCATTGGCCTCTAAAATTTCCTGCTCATGTGCCATAAGCGCATCCGCAGCCAGTTCGAGTGTTCTGTTTTTTGTATCGGTATCCAGCATTCCAACCCTGATCCGGTCTTCATGTGCCTGCCGGCACAGTTCCTGCAGTTTTGCATCCATTGTCATTCTCCTCCTGTTGTCCGTTTCGGACGATACCATTGTTGTTCTGTGATCACATCATCCATAGGATGATCATGTATTTCCGTTGGAATTCTTTTGACGATCTGTTCTCCAAACGCAATTCCTGTCCTGTGCAGATTTTCTTTCTGCTTCAGGTAACGATCGTAAAATCCTCCTCCGTATCCGAGCCGCATCCCCTTTTCGTCGAATGCAACACCGGGGACAAGAATCCATGCCTCCCCATTCTCTGCAAAAGAAGAAAGCGGATATTGTTTGACATCCGGTTCCGGGACAGAAAACATTCCCTTTTTTAACTGTCCGGAATTCTCAATCCGGTAAAACTCCATTTCCTTCCCACACACCTTCGGGAAAAAAATCTGTTTTCTGTCCCGAAGTGCCTGATCGCAGAAAAGCTGCAATTCGACTTCGCTTCTAATCGCGGCATAAACCAGAATTTTCTGAAATCTGGCATACTCCGGTGCCGACAGCAGCCGCTCACAGATTTTTGCGCTCTTCTGCCGCCTCTCCTGCGGAGAAATCCGGTCTCTCTTTTCCTTCATCCGTTTACGAAGTTCTTGTTTTTGATCCATATTTTTCTCCAAGATTTTCCACAGATCCATCTGCATTCATCATGTCAATATTGTTAAGCTGATTGCGCAGATTTGCCTTTACCGAAGCGACATATTCCTGACGCAGCAGTGCCTGTTCCTTCTTTTCTTCTTCGCTCAATCCTTCTGCCTTGGATTTTTTGTATAATTCATTGATGCGTGCAATTTTTTCGTTTGTCATCAGCCTATCGTCTCCATAATATAATTTGCAAGGTTAAAGTTTGCATTTTCATTAGCCGTAAATAACGTTCCCACATAATCATTTTCGAAAATATCCTGCAGGATGCGGACATCCCCTCCATTTGCAATGATCATATCCGTTCCGGATAATGTTGCAATCTTTGCTGCGGCAAGTTTTGTTGCCATCCCGCCGGTTCCGACATTGCTGCCTGTAGATTCTTTTGCCATTCCATAAATGTTTTCATCAATAGCATCTACGACTTTAAGCAGCCTTGCCTCCGGGTTTTTGTGCGGATCATCCGTATAAAGTCCGTCAATATCGGAAAGCAGGATCAAAAGATCTGCCCCCACCATGGAAGCGACCAGTGCCGACAGCGTATCATTGTCACCAAACTGCATCTCATAGGTACTGACCGTATCGTTCTCATTCACGACCGGAATCACCCCGAGATGGAACAGTTCGTCAAATGTATTCTTTGCATTCGCACGGGATACCGGATTTACCATTGTATTTTTTGTCAGCAGAATCTGCCCTGCGGTCTGTGAATATTCCGCAAACAGTTTCTGGTAAACCATCATCAGTTTTGCCTGTCCCACAGCCGCACACGCCTGCTTTACCGATGTCTCGGACGGACGTTCCTTCACGCCCATGGCAGCCCTTCCCACGGCAATCGCACCGGAGCTTACCAGACAGACATCCATTCCCTGATTGTGCAGATCACTCAGCTGCCTGACCAGGTGTTCCATTTTGGCCAGATTTAAACGGCCGGTCTCTGCGTGCGTCAGAGAGGAAGAACCGATTTTGATCACGATACGTTTATAATTCAGTTTACTGTCCATTGTACTTTATTCCTCGATTTTCTTTACTTATGCATACCTTTAAATACTTTACCATATCTTCCGAAAAAAAACAACAAAGCTTGCCGCCTGCCATAAAATGGAGTATATTAATCTGTATAAAATTTTACGGAGAGGATTTTTATGAAACAACAAAAATACATCAGATACATTCTGTTGCCCACAACGCTTCTTTGCCTTATTGCATCACTTTTTTGTGGCTGCTCTGCCAATTCCGGGAAAATATCCAAAACGGGATTTTATTTTGATACGATGATCACGGTTACCCTCTATGGAACCCGTGATGAAAAGATATTGGATGATTGCTTTTCCCTGGCAGGAAACTATGAAAAGAAACTTTCAAACACCATCACAGACAGTGAAGTTTCAAAGATTAACGAGGCAAACGGCCAGTTTGTGACAGTCAGCAGCGATACCCTCTCCCTGATCAAAGATGGTATCCGGTATGGAAAAATCAGTGATGGAACATTTGATATTACCATCGGTACCCTCTCGGATCTGTGGAATTTTTCAGAGATTGCAGAAACCGCAAAATCCGATGAGAACGAAGTCGATGCATCGGTTGTCCCTTCCCCGGAAAAAATTGAAGCGGCACTGGCACATGTCAACTATAAAAATATTGAGATCAAAGGAAATCAGGTGCGGTTGAAAGATCCGCAAGCCAAAATTGACCTTGGCGGAATTGCGAAAGGTTTTATTGCGGATGAAATGCGAAGTTTCCTGAACAAAAAAGGAATCACCTCCGGCGTGATCAGCCTTGGGGGAAATGTCCTGACTCTTGGGAAAAAGGCAGATCACTCTTCCTATACCATTGGTATCCAGAAACCATTTTCCGAAACCGGTACGTCACTTGGCACCTTAAACGTATCCGATGCTTCGGTTGTTTCTTCCGGTATTTATGAGCGCTATTACCGGGTCAACGGCAAACTGTATCACCATATTTTAGACACCTTGACCGGATATCCGGTCGAGAACCATCTCTATCAGGTAACCATCATCAGTGACATCTCCATGGACGGGGATGCACTCAGCACAACCTGTTTTTCCCTCGGATTAAAAAAGGGAATGCAGCTGGTGGAACAGACCGATGGCGTGGAAGCCATCTTTGTCTCCGATGACGGAACAATTACATGCAGTTCCGGAATCAACCGGGATGATTCCATACAGTTTCATGCCTCCTGATTTTCGTGTTCTGAAAAACTCTGCATAAAAATACCCCATGCAGGCTGACCCTGCATGGGGTTATTTCTTGTTATAAAATAATCTTTTTCGGACACTTTTCTGCACAGATTCCGCAGCCTGTACATTTTTCCTGATCGATGTATGCAATGTTGTCTACCACATGAATCGCATCGGACGGACAGTTCTTCTCACAGAGATGACAGCCGATACATCCAACGGAACATGCACTCATGACATCCTTGCCCTTGTCTTTGGAACTGCACTGTACGAGGTGCATTGCCTCATATGGTACAAGTTCAATCAGATGCTTCGGACATGCAGCCACACATTTTCCGCAGGCCTTGCAGACCTTTGGATCGACTTTTGCAATACCATCTACGACATGGATCGCATCAAACGGACATGCTTTCACACAATTTCCAAATCCCAGACATCCATAATTGCAGGACTTTGGTCCGCCATTTGGAACAAATGCCATTGCCGCACAATCTTCCACTCCGGTATACTCGTAATCCTGTTTTGCTTTCTCACAGGTTCCGGCACACTTGACAAAAGCGACTTTTTTTACCGAAGCCCCGGCAGAAACACCCATGATCTCGCCAACCTTTGTGGCAACCGGCTCTCCACCAACCGGACACTGATTGACCGGTGCCTCTCCCTTTGCGATTGCCGCAGCAAGTCCGGAACATCCGGCATATCCACAGCCACCACAGTTATTTCCCGGGAGAACTTCTAAGATCGCATCCTCTCTCGGATCAGTCTCTACCTTGAACTTTTCTCCAGCGATTCCGAGGAAAAATCCAAGAATAATTCCTACGCAGCCGACAACAACAGCTGCGACAATAATTCCAGTTATCATACGTCTTTTCCCTCCTAAATCATTCCTGAGAATCCCATAAAGGCAATGGACATCAGGCAGGCAGTGATCAGAACAATCGCTGTACCCCTAAATGTCTTCGGGATATCATTGTACTCAATTTTTTCACGGATTCCCGCCATCAATACGATTGCGATAAAGAAACCAAATGCTGTGGAAAATCCGTAAACAACACCCTCTAAGAGATTGTAATCATAAGTAACACAGTTTAAGGCTACACCAAGTACCGCACAGTTTGTAGTAATCAGCGGCAGGTAAACACCCAGTGACTGATACAGTGATGGCATGCTCTTCTTTAAAAACATTTCTACAAACTGTACCAGTGCTGCAATAACCAGAATAAATACAATGGTCTTTAAATAGGTCAGATCAATTCCCTTTTTCACGAGAAACGGATTGGCCAGAATAAATTTATAGATCAGTCCGGTAATGAAAGAAGAGATCGTAATAACGAAAATTACGGCGCCTCCCATACCAGCAGCTGTCTCTGTTTTCTTGGATACACCAAGGAACGGACAGATACCAAGGAACTGACTCAATACTACGTTGTTTACGATCGCAGAACCTACCGCGATCAAAACCAGTTCAGCTAATGTACTCATCGTCTCTCTCCCTCCTTATGCCTGTTCCTGATCAGAAGCTCCTGCACTCTTTCCTGTACAAAGTGCGGACTGACCACAGTGTGCACAGTCTCCGGATAAACATCCTGCCGGCTCTGCAAGCGGTTTGCCCTTTGCTTCCATCTTTTTACGGATAATATTCATTCCGGCTACAAGGAATGCCAATACAAGGAATGCTCCCGGTGCCATGATGAAAATCGTGATCGGAGTAAATCCTTTGATTGCGGAAAGGAACGGAAGTCCGAAAAAGGTTCCGGCACCAAGGATCTCACGGATCAGTCCGATGATGGTCAGACCCATGGTAAATCCAAGTCCCATACCAATTCCATCAAAAATAGATTCGATTGGTCCATTCTTGGATGCATAGCTTTCTGCACGGCCAAGAATGATACAGTTTACAACGATCAGCGGAATATACACACCAAGTGCCTTAGAAAGGCTTGGAAGATATGCCTGCATCAGAAACTGTACGACCGTAACAAGTGATGCCACAATCACGATATAGGCCGGCATACGCACGCCGTTTGGAATCACCTTACGGAACAGTGAAATCAAAAGGTTGGAAAATACCAGTACCACAAGGGTAGAGAGTCCCATACCAAGTCCGTTGATCGCTGAAGATGTAACCGCAAGTGTCGGACACATACCAAGCATCAGGACAAAGGTAGGATTCTCTTTGATCACACCATTGTACAAACGTTCTACATACTTGTTCATTACTGAGCACCTCCTAACGCATTCTGGAAGTAATAGATGGCAGCATTACAGCCATTTGCCATTGCCTTTGAAGTAATGGTAGATCCGGTAATTGCCTCAATCTGATCATCCGATGCCGGTTTTTGTTTTACAACCGTAAACTTGTCTACCGTTTTGTTTTCAAACTGGCTGTAGAAATCTTCCTCTTCTGCTTTCATACCAAGTCCCGGTGTCTCGGAAATATCGGTAATCGAATATCCGTTGACGGTTCCATCATTTTTGATACCAACGGAAAATGTAATACTTCCCTGACTTCCGTCTTTTGCGGTAACGGTAATGACATATCCCAGTGCATTGCCATCCTTATCTACGGCCTGCTCGACATCGTCAATCGTATCGTCATATCCTGCATCTGCAACCATTTTGTCTGCGGCATCCGCATCATACTCCTGCTGGTTGAACCCAGAGGCATCTGCAAACACTGCCTGATACGCTTCTTTTTTGGTCTGCTCGTTGGCTTTGTCAATCGGAGTCTTTGTAATTCCATATACAGCTCCTAAAATCACGCCGATCACAAGGGTAAAGGCTGTCAAAACCAAAGCGTCATGTATAATCTGTTTATTCATTCTTCTTTGCCTCCTTTGCCAATCCAAAAGCTCTCGGAATTGTAAACTTCTCAATAATCGGTACTAAAATATTGCTCAGGATGATTGCAAAAGAAACACCCTCTGCATTTGCTCCGAAACAGCGGAAAATACCGGTTAACAGACCACAGCAGATACCGTAAATAATCTGACCGGCCGGTGTAATCGGTGAAGTCACATAATCGGTTGCCATAAAGAATGCACCAAGCATCAGACCACCACCGCACAGTTCTGCAACCAGATAATTGGCATTCATCGGTTCCTTGCCAAAGATCAGCATAAATACCGCAAATGTAATCAGGTAAGCAGCCGGAATCCGTAATGTGATAACGCCCAGAAGAATCAGGATCATCGCACCAATCAGGATTGCGATCACGGATGTCTCACCGATGGTTCCCGGAATCTTTCCTGTCAGCATATCCATGACATTGACGGAAGAAAGTCCTTCATTTCTGATCATGGCAAGCGGTGTTGCCCCGGAATATGCCTCAAACTTAGAACTCTTGAAATTTGTCATGTCTGCGGCAAAAGCAATCAGCAGAAAACATCTTCCACCCAGTGCCGGGTTCATGAAGTTTTGTCCCAGTCCGCCAAACATCATCTTTACAATGACAATGGCAAATACACTGCCAATCACAGCCTCCCACCATGGAAGTCCTGCCGGCAGGTTCAGTGCCAGAAGAAGTCCGGTGACAACCGCACTCAGATCCGGCAGGCTGTTTTTTTTATGTACGATCTTATCAAAAATCCATTCGGAAGCCAGACAGCTTGCGATGGTAACTAAAATCAAAAGTAATGCATGCATTCCAAAATTCCAGATACCAAACAGGGTTGCCGGCAGCAACGCGATGATCACATACAGCATAACTCTGCTTGTGGAGTCCTTGGCACGCACATGTGGTGAAGACGAAACCTGATATTTCTCACTCACAACAATCCACCTCTTTCTCTTATTTTTTCTTTCTCTTATCTGCTAATACGAGTTTCTTCATTGTCTTGACGGACTGTGCCACCTGTCTGCGGGAAGGACATACATAACTGCAGCTTCCGCACTCGATGCACTCTAATCCATGCCAGCGTTCAAACTCATCCTTTTGTCCGTGCTCACTGAACTTTGCAAGCCTGCTTGGAATCAGTTTTTCCGGACACGCTTCCACACACCGGCCACAGCTGATGCATGCGAGCGGTTCAAACTCTGCCACCTCATCTTTTCCAAGACATAACAGAGAAGAAGTCGTCTTTGTGGTAGGAACATCCAGTCCAAAAATGGCAAATCCCATCATAGGACCGCCGGATACCAGTTTCTGTGGCTGTACTTTAAATCCTCCGGCAGCTTCCACCAGCTGCTCGTATGGTGTACCCATACTGTACAAAAAGTTTGACGGGGTAGTAATTGCATCTCCGGTGATTGTCGCAATCCGCTTCATCACAGGAACGCCATCTTTTACTGCATGCTTGATTGCAATCATGGTTTCTACGTTGTCCACGATACAGCCTGCATCTGCAGGAAGCATTTTGGAATTGATTTCGCGTCCGGTCACTGCGTAGATCAGCTGACGCTCTCCTCCCTGCGGATACTTTGTCAGCAATTCACAGACCTCCATCCGGGGCTCATCCTTAATCAGTTCCTTCAGTTTTGCAATTGCATCCGGTTTGTTATTTTCGACGCCAAACACACCTTTTGCATGGTCAAACAGCTGCAGTATGATCTTCATACCTGCAACCAGATCTTCCGGATTTTCGATCATTCTGCGGTAATCTGCAGTCAGATATGGCTCGCATTCTGCGCAGTTTGCAATAATATACTCGATTTTTTCCGGCTCTTTCGGAGACAGTTTTACATGTGTCGGGAAACCTGCGCCTCCCATACCAACCACACCGGCCTCCTTAATTCGATCAATGATTTTCTCCCTGGATAAGGATGTCACATCATCCACCGGTGAATATTCACACTCCGTAAACTGATCGTCACTCTCGATTACAATGGAATTCACCATATCACCGACTGCCACACGCCGTGGTTCAATTTTCTTCACTGTACCGGATACCGAAGAATAAATCGGAGAAGATACAAAGCCGCCGGCTTCTGCAATCTTCTGCCCTTTCTTTACGCTATCCCCTACAGCGACAATTGGAGTGGCTGGTGCACCAATATGCTGTGACAATGGAAAAACCAGTTCTCCTTTGGGTAGAACTTCTTTGATTGGCGCATCCTTGGCAAGTTCTTTGCCTTCATAGGGATGTACGCCGCCTATAAATGTTTTCAAACCCATCCTTGTGCCCTCTTTCCTTATTTTTTTGTCTAAACCATATAGTTTATAACATAATTCAAATTAAATTATAGCACTTTTTAACCATGTATGTAGTAAAATTTTTAATTTTTTCTGAATATTTTGTATTCTTTTTAATACAAAGAAACATGACGAAAAATGAGATTTATGGTATAATCCAGACACACAGACAAAATCCAAACGTTATATAAAGGAGAATTTATGAAAACGTTTCATGAAGAAATCCCCGATCTCTGTCAGGACGCTCTCACCGACCAGCTTTTTGATGAACACTCTATATTTTTTGACATAGAAACTACCGGGTTTTCACCTGCAAATTCCACACTCTATATGATTGGATGTGCCAGACGCAAAAGCAACCGGATCTGTATTGACCAGTTTTTTGCTGAAAAACCGGAAGAAGAAGCTGAAATCCTCGCCGCATTTTTTCAGATGCTGTCACCATATACCACCATCATTACGTTTAACGGTGTGGGATTCGACATTCCTTACCTGAAGGCAAAAGCAGACCATTATAAGTTTCCGGAACATTTCGGGGATTTTGAATATCTGGATATATTTAAATCGGTTTCTTCGATTAAATTTTTACTGAAACTGGAAAACTATAAGCAAAAAACCATAGAATCCTTTCTGGGTCTTAAAAGAGAAGACGAAAAGACGGGAGGAGATCTGATCCATGTATATTTCACGCATGTGAAACATCCGACAGAAGAAACGATGCATCTTCTTCGTATTCATAATTACGAAGATGTTCTGCACATGATTGATCTGCTCTCTGTTTTATCTTATCTGGAAGTATTAAACGGTCAGTACACCATCCTCTCCCACCGGATCGACCATTACCACGCATATGACGGAACCGAAGGGGAGGAATGGATCATCACCATGCAAAACGACTATCCCGTTCCGCGCCAACTTTCCTGTAAACAGGATTGTTTTTATCTGATGATCGGAAAAAACCGCACTTCTCTTCGTATTCCGGTCTACGAAGGTGAACTGCATTATTTTTATTCCAATTACAGGGATTACTATTATCTGAAAAAAGAAGATATGGCAATACACAAAAGTGTTGCCTCATTTGTAGACAAAGAATACCGGGAAAATGCCAAAGCAAGTAACTGTTATACGCGCAAATCCGGCAAATTTCTTCCGCAATACAACAGTGTTATGCAACCGGAGTTCCGCAAAGAGTATAAGGATAAAATCAGTTATTTTGAGATGACGGATGATTTTTGTACCTCTGATATCATGTTGCGCCGCTATATTGATCACATCTTAAAAAATATGATGGGAAAAAAATAATAATTTAAGACTGCAAAAATGCATGTTCTTATGTTTCAGGCATAAAAACATGCATTTTTATTGGTTTAAACATTCTTTTCAAAATAAAAACTGCTGAGTCTGTCAAATCCAAGTTCTTTATAATTGGTAATCTGTTCTGTACTTCCGATAAACAAAACCCCATGACTCTTCAGTGACTGATGGAATTTTTGATAAATCATATCTTTCGCATCATCTGTAAAATAGATAACCACATTTCTGCAGAGAATCATATCAAAATCCCTTGGATACGGATCTTTTAACAGATTGTGTTCTTTAAACGTCACGCAACGCTTGATTTCATCCGAAATCTGAAATGATTTTCCGATCTGTTTAAAATACTTGCATTTAAATTCCGGCGGCACATTTGCAATGCTCTTTTCATTGTACAGACCAACCTGCGCTTTCTGAAGAACCTGCTTGTCCAGATCGGTTGCCGTAATATGAATGTTGGAAAGCGGAATATGTTTGGATAATGCCATGACAAGAGAATACGGTTCATCTCCTGTCGAACAGGCTGCACTCCACACATGCAGATTTTTTCCATGCTGTTTGATAAGTTTCGGAATAACATTCTCATCCATCAGCTTCCACTGATCCGGATTACGGTAAAACTCAGAGACATTGATTGTAAGAAAATTGACAAATGCCTCAAATTTGTCCTTGTCTGTCTTCAGCACACGAATATACTCATCATAATTGCTGCAGCCATGCTTTGTCGCAATCGTATCAATTCGTCTGCGCATCTGTTTTTCTTTGTAATAATTCAGATCGATTTTTGTCAGAGCATAGACGTCTTTTTTGAATTTTTCATAATTGTCAAACATAGACTTTTACCCCCTATAAACAATAAGAAGCTGCCCGAAGGCAACTTCTTACCTATGAAAATTTACAGTGAATTATTCCTCTGTCTCAGCATCTTCAGCCGGAGCTGCAAGAGCCTTAATGCTTAAGCTGATCTTCTTTTCTTCTTCGTTGAAGTCTACGATCTTTGCTTCAACTTCCTGACCAATCTTTAATACATCAGAAGGCTTCTCTACGTGTTCCTGGGAGATCTGTGATACGTGAAGTAATGCATCAACACCAGGAGCAAGCTCTACGAATGCACCGAAATCTGTCATACGTGCAACTTTTCCTTTTACCACGTTGCCAACGGCATACTTCTCTGCAGCACCATTCCAAGGATTCTCATCCTCAAATTTCATGCTGAGTGCAATCTTGGTATCTGTAATATTCTTGATAAATACGCGAACTTTCTGTCCAACAGTAAATACTTTCTTAGGATTCTCAACTCTGCCCCATGACATCTCTGAGATATGAAGTAATCCGTCTACTCCGCCCAGGTCGATGAATGCACCGAAATCTGTAACATTCTTTACAGTTCCTTCGATTACATCGCCGACTTTGATCTTTGCAAACAGTTCTTTCTGAAGCTCTGCCTTCTTTGCAAGTAATAAAGTCTTGCGGTTACCAATGATTCTTCTCTTTCTAGGATCAAACTCTGTGATAACAAACTCGATTTCCTGATCCTTGAACTTGCTTAAGTCTTTCTCATATGTGTCAGATACAAGGCTTGCCGGGATAAATACTCTTGTCTCATCTACATTGACACATACACCACCGGTAAGTACCTGGCTGACTTTTGCCTTTAAAATTTCCTGATTTTCGAATGCTTCCTCTAATCTCTTGTTTCCCTTCTCTGCTGCGAGACGCTTGTAAGAAAGGAGAACCTGTCCCTCACCATCGTTTACTTTTACAACTTTGGCTTCTAAGGTATCGCCGGCTTTTACGACTGTAGTAAGGTCTACATTTGGCTCGTTTGTATATTCATTACGTGTAATGATTCCATCTGATTTGTAGCCGATATTCAGGATGATTTCATCTGGCTTAACATCAATAACGGTACCCTCTACCACTTCTCCATTTCTTATTGTTTTTAAAGATTCTTCCAACATTTGTTCAAAGCTCATTTCTGACATTCTTTGAAACCTCCTCGATGATATTGTTTGGGGTTGAAGCCCCTGCGGTAATACCTACGTTATTGATGGATTGTATCTGATGATAATCCATATCTTTACTCGTTTGTATATAGTAAGTATTTGCACATTCCTTTTTAGATATTTCATACAATTTTTGCGTATTGGAGCTATGCTTGTCACCAATGACAATCATGAGATCCGACTCCGCAGCAATTTTGCGTGCTTCCGTCTGTCTTTCCTCCGTTGCATTGCAGATTGTATCTAAAACACTTATATCATAACCTTTTTTCTTTATAATTTCAACTAATTCTTGAAATTTATTGTAGTTAAATGTCGTCTGTGCCACCAGACAGACTTTTTCTCCCTCTTTTAACGGTAATTTTTCAATATCTTCCTGACTTGTGACCGTATAGGCAGGCTGTCCTTCCACCCATCCGAGAATTCCTTCCACTTCCGGGTGATGTTCGTTTCCGGCAATCACAATCCGGTACCCTTCTTTGCTGTACTTCTCCACAAGCCGGTGAATTTTCAGGACAAACGGACAGGTTGCATCCAGCACTTCAAATCCGCATGCCTTCATTGCTTCATGTTCTCTGCGGCTGATACCGTGTGAACGGATGATAATCTTTCCTTTTGGAAGATTCTCAAGTTCTTTGAGCTCCCTGACCACATGAACTCCACGCTGTTTAAGGTCTCTGACTACTTCTTCATTGTGAATGATCGGCCCATACGTGTATACCGGAACTTTTGCCTCTTCTGCTTCCTGATATACCATATTTACTGCCCGTTTCACGCCGAAGCAATACCCGGCACTTTTTGCAATCGTCAGCTTCATTTTTGTCTATTCCGCCTTCTTGATTATTTTTTTCATTTCTTCAACAACGCCGTCAATATCCAGATCCGATGAGTCTAAAAGGACAGCATCCTCCGCCTGTTTTAACGGGGAAGTTTCCCGGTGCATATCCCGGTAATCGCGCTCAATAATATCTTTTTCTATCGCATCCATATCACAGGATACACCTTTTGCTGTCAGCTCATCAAAGCGGCGCTTTGCCCGCACTTTCGAGCTTGCAGTGAGATAAATTTTCACATTGGCATCCGGAAGGACAACCGTACCGATATCTCTTCCATCCATAATCACATTTTCCTTTGCGGCAAGCTGTCTCTGCAATTCTACCAGTTTTGTACGAACCACTGGATAAACACTGGTCGCGCTGGCCATGTTGCCGACTTCCTCTTTCCGGATAACGCCGTTTACGTTCTCTTTGTTTAAGATCACCTGCTGTTCTCCGCCCGTATACTGAATGGTCACGTCTACCTTCGGGCAGGCAGCCGCAATCGCCTGCTCATCGGAAGCATCGATATGATTCTGTAAAAAATAATATGCCATCGCGCGGTACATTGCACCGGTATCCACATACACATACCCCAGATCCGCCGCAAGTTTTTTGGCGATTGTACTTTTTCCGGCTCCTGCCGGTCCATCAATTGCAATATTAAATGCCATTTTCTATTCTCCTTTGAAATAAATTATTTATCTTTGAAATTACAAAACGGATATTCCCGCCAGGTGTCCGGTGGACCAGGCAATCTGAAGATTATAGCCACCGGTAAGTGCATCCAGATCCAGCACCTCGCCGCAGAAATACAGCCCCTGCACAAGTTTTGACTCCATCGTGGAAGGATTGATATCTTTCACGGAAACACCGCCCTTTGTTATAATTGCCTCTTTAAAATCGCGAAGCCCTGTAATTGTAAGCGGCATATTTTTAAACAGATGTAACAGATTCTGTCTCTGTTCCCTGGATATTTCATTCACCTTTGTATCCGGATCAATGCCTGATAACGCAATCATAACGGGTATCATTTTTGCCGGGAGCAAATGCCCCAGAGAATTTTTAAACTGCTTATTTTTCATTTCATCAAATTCCCTTAAGATCCGGTGATCAAGCTGTTCCACATCCAGTGCCGGTTTCAGATCAATCGTCATGGAAAGCTCCTGGTCAAATGCTTTTGCCGGGATACATCCGCTTGCCGACAATACCAGCGGACCGCTGACGCCGAAATGCGTAAAAAGCATCTCTCCAAAATCCTCATACAGTTTTTTCTTTCCCCGGGTAACCGACATACGGACATTGCGCAGCGAAAGGCCCTGCAGATCCCTGACCCACGGTTCTTTCATTTCCATCGGAACCAGTGCCGGAGTCGGCGATACCATCTTATGTCCGCTCTCTTCTGCCATGCGGTAACCGTCCCCCGTTGCCCCTGTTGAAGGATAGGAAATTCCTCCGGTTGCAACAATCACTGCGTCCGCATGCATTTTTGTATGATCAGCCAGCTCAACACCGGTAACACGCTTTTCTTCATCCCTCTTTTCAAGCAGCAGACGCTTTACTTTTGTATGCAGGAAAACTTCCACATGCTGCCCCCGCAATGCGGTGGATAACGCCGCAATCACATCGGAAGAATGATCCGACACGGGAAATACCCGGTTCCCACGCTCTGTTTTTGTAGGCATTCCATGACTCTCAAAAAAAGAAATCACCTGCTCATTGTCATAGGAGTAAAAAGCACTGTATAAAAATTTACGGTTGCTGACTACATTGGCAAACAGCTGTTCCATATCACTGGCATTCGTCAGATTGCAGCGCCCTTTTCCCGTAATAAACAGCTTTTTTCCGAGTTTTTCATTCTGTTCTAAAAGCGTCACTGCATGTCCGCTCTCCGCTGCCGCATACGCAGCCATCATTCCCGCCGGTCCTCCACCGATCACGATTACTTTACTCATTATCGATATCCCCTAATTTTGCATAATGTACCTTAATCGAATCATCAATATAATTGATCTCATCGTTTTCATATACCTGATACTCATCCCAGATGTCTTCTAACATCGTCAGTGTTCCCGCCACTTCTTTCTGTTTCTTCATGCACAGAGCCACTACCAGCGCATTGATAACGGAAAGCGGTGCGACAAGGGAATCCACAATGGATGCCATATCACTGTCCGCAATGAGATTGCAGGAAGAATACAGATTCATCGGTGAATGTATGCTGTCAGTAATTGTAATTACTTTTGCACTCCGGTTATTTGCAAATTCCAATGCCTTTAATGTCCGCATGGAATATCGTGGGAAACTGATTCCGATAATAACGTCATTTTCCCCGATTCTTACCATCTGTTCAAACAGTTCACTCGAACTGTTTGTCGTAAGCAGACGCACATTATCAAACATCAGATTCAGATAAAATCCTAAAAAACTTGCAAGCGGCGCACAGCTTCTGATCCCGACAATATAAATATTTTTTGCCTCAAGGATTGTCGAGACGGCCACCTCAAACGCACTGTGATCAATTTTTTCCAGTGTCGTTTTGATCTTGTCCGCGTCTGCCGATAAAACTGTCTCTAAAATCTTCGACTGGCTGATTCTTCCGTAGGTTACCTCCATGCGCTGTACGGAGTTTAATTTATTGCGCACCAGTTCTTCTAAGGCACGCTGAAATTCCGGATATCCTTTATATCCAAGATATGTTGCGAAACGTACAACAGTCGACTCACTGACACCAACCGTTTCCCCCATTTTGGCTGCTGTTAAAAATACCGCTTTATCATAATTATCTGTAATGTAAGTTGCAAGCAGTTTCTGTCCCTTGCTCATCGAACTGTAACAATTATTAATCCGGTTTAACAGATCATTGGTATTTGACATCATATTCTCCTCTTTATCCCATAAAAGCTGTGCCACAAACAGCACTTTTGATTGTATCACTTTAACCGGAAAATGCAAGATTTCATGCAAAAAGAATTTTTCCCATCAAAAAAAGACGCACCAGATCTGATGCGTCTTTTTCGTAGAAACCGGATATGACTATACCGGATATGCTCCGTTCTTTGTATCAGCAGTCTTTGCGTCTACGCCAGTCTGCTGTGCCTCACGGTATTTGAAGAAATCAGTAGCAACCTGTGGGAACAATGCATAGGATAATACATCCTCATCCTGCTGCTTGTACTGTTTCATCTCAGCTTCAATCTTATCAAGCTCCGGCTCAAGAAGATCTGCCGGACGACAGGTGATTGCATTCTTTTTATCCTCTCCGAGAACCTTGTCAACAACTTCCGGATTGAATGGTTTAACGGTCTGGCCGTACTTACCAAGAAGAATATCCTTTGTCTCCTTTGTTGCGACTTTATAACGCTCTCCCATCAATACGTTAAATACAGCCTGTGTACCAACGATCTGGGAAGACGGAGTAACAAGCGGTGGCTCACCAAGGTCTTTACGTACACGCGGAACCTCTGCAAGCACTTCCTCGTACTTGTCCTCTTTTCCCTGCTCCTTGAGCTGGGAAATCAGGTTGGAAAGCATACCACCCGGTACCTGATAACGAAGAGTGTTGATGTTTACACCAAGTACCTTCGGGTTCATCAGACCGCTTGCAAGTGCCTCTTCACGTAACGGACGGAAGTAATCTGCGATCTCACTTAACAGATTCAGATCAAGACCGGTATCGTATGGTGTGTTCTTGAAAGCCTCTACCATAACCTCTGTTGCAGGCTGGCTGGTTCCAAGAGCAAATGGAGACATTGCAGTATCAATGATATCTACACCGGCCTCTACTGCCTTCATATATGTCATGGAAGCTACACCGGAAGTATAATGTGTATGAAGTTCTACCGGAAGAGAGGTAGAATCCTTCAGTGCCTGTACAAGCTCTGTAGCCTTAGCAGGAACTAAAAGACCTGCCATATCCTTGATACAGAGAGAATCAGCTCCCATATCCTCTACACGCTTTGCCATCTCCATCCAGTAATCCAGAGTATAAGCATCTCCAAGGGTGTAGGAAAGAGCTACCTGTGCATGACCTTTTTCCTTGTTACATGCAGTAACTGCTGTCTGCAGGTTACGGATATCATTTAAGCAGTCAAAAATACGGATGATGTCAATTCCGTTTGCAATTGACTTCTGTACAAAATACTCTACCACATCATCTGCATACGGACGATATCCTAAGATATTCTGTCCACGGAACAGCATCTGCAGTTTTGTATTTTTAAATCCGTCTCTTAATTTACGAAGACGATCCCATGGGTCCTCTTTTAAGAATCTCAGGCAGGCATCGAATGTCGCACCACCCCAGCACTCTACAGCATTGAATCCAACCTTATCCATCTTTGGGATAATCGGAAGCATCTGCTCTGTTGTCATACGTGTAGCGATCAGTGACTGATGGGCATCACGCAAAACAGTTTCTGTTATTTTTAATGGTTTTTTTACCACTTCTGACATGACTTTTCCTCCTTATTAAATTCCAAATATAGCCATGAAACATCCCGCAGCTACCGCAGTACCGATAACACCGGCAACGTTTGGTCCCATTGCATGCATGAGCAGGAAGTTTGTAGGGTCCTCCTCTGCACCAACCTTCTGGGATACACGGGCTGCCATAGGCACGGCAGATACACCGGCAGAACCAATCAGAGGGTTAATCTTGCCCTTGGTAATCCAGCATAATAACTTACCAAATAAAACTCCGGCAGCAGTACCAACCATAAATGCAACAAGACCTAATACAACGATCTTTAAGGTGCTTGCATTTAAGAAAGCTTCTGCACTGGTAGTTGCACCAACAGAGGTACCCAGTAAGATAACGACAATGTACATAAGTGCGTTACTTGCAGTCTCCTGCAGCTGACGAACAACGCCAGACTCACGGAAGAGGTTTCCAAGCATCAGCATACCAACAAGTGGTGCTGTGGTAGGAAGCAGTACGCAGACAACAACGGTAACAACGATTGGAAAGAGGATCTTCTCCAGCTTGCTGACCGGACGAAGGTTCTGCATCTTGATCGCACGTTCCTTCTTTGTTGTAAATAACTTCATGATAGGTGGCTGAATGATCGGCACAAGTGCCATATAGGAATATGCAGCCACGGCGATCGGTCCCATCAGACCGGTCTGTCCCAACTTACCAGCCAGGAAAATGGAAGTAGGTCCATCCGCTCCACCGATGATAGATACGGCAGCGGCAGCCTTGTCATTAAATCCAAGTATAATTGCAAGGAAGTATGCGCTGAAGATACCAAACTGTGCGGCAGCTCCCATAAGGAAACTGACCGGGTTTGCAATCAGCGGACCAAAGTCTGTCATTGCACCTACACCCATAAAGATCAGAGATGGTAAAATAGACCACTCATCCAATGTGTAAAAGTAATAAAGTAAACCGCCCACGCCGTTGCTGGTCTGTTCCGGGCTTGCGATGATATCCGGGTAAATATTTACCAGAAGCATACCAAATGCAATCGGAACTAACAGTAATGGCTCAAAACCTTTCTTAATCGCAAGATACAGGAAAATAAATGCCACTAAAATCATAACATAATTTCCCCAGGTCAGATTGAAAAAGGCTGTCTGATGCAGGAGGTTCGATAATGTTTCACCTACATAACTCACAGTGTTTTCCTCCTTGGATTAGTTTAATGTAGCGAGTAATGCACCAGATTCTACGGCATCACCAACTGCTACATCGATACTTGCAACAGTTCCGTCTTCCGGAGCAACGACTGGTGTCTCCATCTTCATGATCTCAAGAACCAGGACGGCATCTCCCTTCTTTACAGCATCGCCGACTTTCTTCTCAATCTTGAATACCTTTCCGGCAGCTCCTGCTTCAATCTTAATGCTTCCGGCTCCTGCTGAAGCAGCTGGTGCTGCTGGTGCTGCAGCTGGCTTTGCAGCTGTACGTCTCGGTGCTGCTGCGCCGGATGTGCTTCCGGTCTCTTCTACTGTAACATCATAAACGTTACCATTTACGGTAATTGTATAATTCTTCATGAATATGTTCCTCCTAAATTTTCTTTCTATCCTATCTACGATTGATGGAACGAACTACGAAATCACTGGTAGAAGTTCCGGTGCTTGCAGCGATTGCCGCTGCAATAACTGCGATAAGTTCAGTGTCATCTTTCTGTGCTGCAACAGGGGCAGGTGCCGGTGCTGCGGCTGGTGTCTCTTCCTGCTGTGGAGCCTGTCCGGCTGCTTTGGCAGCTTTCTTTTTCTCCAGATAAGGGAAGATCTTAAAGCAGGAAATAAGAAGACTGATCAGAATCAATACAGCAAATACAACTGCCATAGAAATTACAGTATTCAGTCCTGCCTTTTCCATTTTCTCACCGAGTGTATAAATCGGATCTACCGAAATACCGGTAACATCCATGGAATAGTAATCATATACTACTTCGAAATTCACATCTTTCTTCGCGAACTTGATGGTCATATCTGTGGTAAGTGTCTTACCGGATTTGGTAACCTCAAAAGTATCGTCTTCGATCTTTTTCATTTCACCAAACTCATCCAAAGTATCCTGCCACTTTGCAGCTGCTTCAATCTGTGCCTCTGTGACACCGTAGCTTGAAGTAAGCTGATCCTTTACATCGTCCGGAAGAGTATCTGCTGTCAGTTTGTTTTCTTTGAACAACTGAGCCAGACTCTGTACCATGCCCGCATTGGTATCCATTTCAGACTGAAGATCTGAATAGGACTTTCCATTGTAATCCACGGTAGTCGGGTCTGTTCCACATGCACCAAGCATCAGAACCATCAGGATCATGCAAAGTGCAAAAGCAATTCTCTTTTTCATAAAACTTCACCTTTCTACTTGGTACCGTGTTTCTTTTCTGGCTCGCTTACATACTTTGTATAAAGCATTTCAAAAGCAGCTACAAGGTATTTTCTGGTATCTGCCGGATCAATCAGACGATCCACATATCCTCTTGCAGCAGCAGATGCTGCAGAATCCTGAAGTTTTTCATAATCAGCAGCTTTCTGCTTGATCTCATCTGCACCAGCTTCCGGATACATAATCTTTGCAGCCAGAGTAGAATCCATCGCACCGATCTTTGCTCCGCTCCATGCGTATACAAGATCTGCTCCGACAGACTTGGAATTCATAAATACATAAGCACTTCCATAAGCCTCTCCTGTGATCAGGTTTACCTTTGCACAGGTTGCATTGGAAAATGCGTAAGTCATTCTCGCAAGTGCCTTTGCAAGTTTCTTCTCAGAGCACATGCAGTTTTTCAATCCATTTACATTTGTAATGGTAAGTACCGGGATAGAGAATGCATCACAGAACTGAACAAACTCAGCTGCCTTGTTGCATCCCTGCGCGGTCAGGGACTTATCAAAGCTCTCTGCTTTCTTGCCTTCTGCATCATATACTTCGCTGCAGTTTGCCACAGCGCCGACTGTCATTCCATTTAGCTTGATCAGTCCGGTTACCATATTCTTGGCATAATCTGCCTTTGTCTCGAAGAATGTGTTGTAATCTGAGATCTGGGATAACAGATATCTTGGATCCCCCTTCATATTCTCCATGCTCTCGCAGGCACGATTTAAATCATCTTCACAGTCATCTGTGTACACATCTCCCTCATTGTTGCTTGGAAGCATACATACCAGCTGACGGATCTGTTCCATGATCTCATCTTCTGAACCAACGAAATCTACACATCCATTATTTTCACTCTGGAATGCTGCGCTGGCTGTATCACATTTTTCTGTGTTATTGCCTTCGATTGCATCCGGAGCATTTACAAACATGCGTCCTTTCTTCTCTTCAATGAACGCGAAATCGCAAAGTGCCGGGACAACGGAAAGGCCGCCGCCACAATTGCCAAATACACCACAAATCTGAGGTACAAGACCGGAAGCTGCTACTTCCTTCGCATAAATAGTTCCAAACCCATCCAATGCATCAACCGACTCCTGAAGACGAATACCGCCACAGTCAATCAGACCGATGACAGGAGCTCCCATCTTCATTGCCATGTCATACACAGACGCAATCTTCTTTGCGTGCATCTCTCCGATGGTACCGTTTAATACGGATGCATCCTGGCTGTAAATAAATACCAGATTGCCGTCGATCAGTCCATGACCGATTACAACGCCATCTGAAGGGGTCTTTGCAGCGGTAAGATTAAAATCTGTGCTACGTGCTGTTACGAGAGAACCGATTTCCATAAAACTGTTCTCATCGACCAACTTAGCAATACGCTGAATTGCCAAGTTTTCATTGTTACTACTCATTTTATGCCCTCCATCTATAAAAAATAAAAATTTCCGCTAGTTTGTATTGTATCTCATTTCCCACTTCTTTTCAACATAATTTGTTAATTTTTTCACTAATTCTTTGTGACTAATTTCCTATTTGCCCAACAGTGCCTCTTTCCACATAATTTGAAAAAACTTTTCAGGAGACCATTTTTTTACGGAAACCTCTGCTTTGATTTTTCCGGAGTAAATTTCCCTGCCGTTCATACAGTAGGAAACACGTCCAAGCGTCTGCCCTTTTTTGACCGGAAGGCTTATCGGATCAGACAATACTTTCTTTATTTCAGCGGTATCCCCGTCTTTTTTCAAAAACGTCAGTTTTGTGATATCCGTATCAACATAAACCGGCAGTTTGGCATGGGTAGCCCATTCCTCGAGTGTTTCTTTCCGACAGCCCTGCGCAATCTCTATCTCCGGCAGCTCCATGGATGCTTCCGATCCCCGATACAGATGATAGGCATCCATTCCGTATTGAAACAGTGTCTTTGCATCGGACCACTTATAATTTTTGTGGTTCGGCCAGCCGCAGGCAAGAAGTGCGATTGCATAATGTCTCCCCCCTTCTTCAAGTGCAGCCACATAGCAATATCCGGCTTTGGACGTATATCCGGTTTTTCCGGTAATCACATGATCCATCATATCCAGCAGGGCATTTTTATTGGAAACAGCATATCCGGTTCCCTCCAGGCTCTGAAATGTATGTGACCGGGTCTGCGTCACTTCCAGAAACTGCTTGCTTACCGGAGACTTCCATGCGCAATAACTCATAATCCTGCACAGATCATATGCTGTGGTATGGTGTTCCCCCTGCTCATCCTTTGCATCCAGACCGTTCGGTGTCACAAAATGGCTGTCGGTGCACCCGATCTTCTTTGCTTTTTCATTCATAAGTGCTGCAAATTTTTCCGCAGATCCCGCCACATGTTCTGCGATTGCATATGCACAGTCATTATAGGATTCCAGCATCAGCCCATACCACAGATCCTGCATATAGAACTGTTCTCCTTTTTTCGCCCCGAGATGTACCTTCGGCTGTGATGCCGCTTTTGCGCTGAATGTGACCACTTCATCGGGCTTACATTGTTCCATCGCCACGATACAGGTCAGAATTTTTGTGGTACTTGCATTCGGCAGTGCTGTCTGTGCCTCTTTTCCATACAAAAGGCGCCCACTGTCACCATCCACCATGGCGCAGGATTTTGAATACAGTGTCTGCGCTTCGGGTTCTTTTTGCTTTTCTGCCAAAACCGGTTCGCTCATCAGACATCCGATTACCAGCAACAGACTTACTATTTTTGTGCAGATTCTTTTTTGAAACATAAAAAAATAACCATATACATTTTTATTCTATGTATATGATTATTCCTGCTTCTTTTATACGTCCAGTTTCACATGCATCTCTTCTTCTGCTTCCTGCTTAAACTCTTCCACCTGTACCGGACTGAGTACCGGCAGATCATCGATTGAATGTACGCCGAAACTGCGTAAAAATTCTTCTGTTGTTCCGAAAAGTAACGGACGCCCCGGTGCATCAAGTCTTCCAAGTTCACACACCAGATGATATTCCACCAGTTTGTTTACCGCATGATCCGATGACACGCCACGTATTTTTTCTATTTCCATCTTTGTCACCGGCTGCTTATATGCAATAATGGAAAGCGTCTCCAAAAGAACATCGGTTAAAACCCGACGTTTGGGCTGCTTTGCAATTTTAATCAGATATTCGTAAATTTCGGGTCTGGTGCACATCTGGTAGGCTCCATCCAGCTCCGTGATGGTAACGCCGCGTTTCTGTTCTTCCCACTCGTTTCTCATTTCATCGATCAGTTCCTTTGTTTTCTTCTGATCAAGTCCAAGAGTTCCTGCAATTTTTTCCAGTTCTACGGATTCTCCCATAGAAAACAGAATTCCTTCTATAATTGCCTTGTATTTTTTTTCTTCCATATTTTCCGTCCATCCTGCAATACATGATAATCTATGCTGCAACTTTCGAATCAATCTGGATATCATCAAAAATATGTTCCTGCGAAATCCGTATCGTTCCCATTTTCATCAGCTCCAGAATCGCAAGAAACGTAACGATCACTTCCACTTTCGATGACTGTGCCGTCAAAAGTCCCCGGAAACTGAAATGTCTGTGTCCGGCCGCATATTTTTTCAAATCCTCCATCTTGTCTTCCAGCGATACCTCTTCTTTTTCAATCTTTCCGAATTTTGACCGCAGAGGATCAATTTTATCCTGCTGTTTTTTCATAATGCTCTCAAAAATTTCATGCAGGCGTGAAAGCGTAATGTCCGATATCAGTTCGTGGATATCAACCGGCGGTTCATACGCACGCACTTCCTCCGGAATCGTCGGCTTCTTATACATAACACGACCGGCATCCATCTGCCGGTCTTTTAGTTCATACGCCATACATTTGTACATCTTGTATTCCAGAAGCTGCTGTACCAGTTCCGCACGCGGATCTTCTTCTTCCTCTTCACTGTCCGGATTCGACGGGAGAAGCATGCGTGATTTGATATCGACCAGTGTTGCAGCCATAACCAGAAACTCACTGAGCACCTCCAGATCCTGCCGTTTCATTTCCCGGATATACTCCATATACTGTTCCGTGATCTCCACAATCGGAATATCATAGATATTCACTTTATTCTTTTCGAGCAGATACAAAAGCAGATCCAGCGGTCCCTCAAATACCTGGAGTTTAACGGTCAGTTCCATCCCTCTCGTCCTTTCTGTCATAATCTATATTTTATCTTTATGTTGTAGAAAATGCAAGGACAATTTACTATATTTAGTGTTTTACAGAAGAGGGGCAAACAATTTCAATGCTCCCATAAATGTACGCACAAGAAACGATTTTCTTTGAAATTCCTCCAGGGTCACTTCGTGGCTTTCCGCAAATGTTTTTAACGCATCTTCTTTTACCTGCAAAACTGCCCGGGTACGATACATCCAGACGCCACATTCAAAATGCAGACACAGACTGCGGTAATCCATGTTTACCGTTCCCACGGTTGCCTGTACATCATCCGACACAAAACATTTTGCATGGATAAAACCTGGCGTATATGTGTATATTTTCACTCCGTTTTTGATCAGATACGGGAAATTCGACTGTGTCAGAAAATACACCAGTTTCTTATCCGGAATTCCCGGTACAACCAGACGCACATCCACGCCGGATTTTGCCGCATTTACAAGTGCCGTACGCATCTCGGATCCGATGATCAGATACGGAGTAAAGATGTAAAGATATTTTTTTGCCCTGCTGATGATATTCAGATATACATTTTCGCCGACATCTTCGTGATCCAGTGGAGAATCGGTATACGGCTGGACGAATCCTTTTTCATCTGCATGGATTTTTTCCTGCAACCTGTGTTTTTCCATGGAAGTTGCCCGATAAAATGTATAATCACTTTCTATTTTCAAAATATAATCCCACAGTTCCAAGAACATGCTTGTAAAACTCCAGACACATTCTCCGGTCAGACGGATTGCCGCATCCTTCCAATACCCAAAACGCACTCTGGCATTGATATACTCATCCGCCAGGTTCATTCCCCCGGTATAGGCAACCTTTCCGTCAATCACCGTGATCTTCCGGTGATCCCGGTTATTCTGGATAATTGACATCAGTGGGCGAAATGGCTGGAAACAGGCACATTTGATTCCCTTTTCCTGCAGATAACAATAATATTTATTCGGCAGTGTCTGGATACATCCGATTCCATCGTACATAAATCGCACATCCACACCCTCTTTTACTTTCTGTGCCAGAATTTCAACAATTGCATCCAGCATCTTTCCAGGCTCTGCAATAAAATACTCCAGAAAGATATAAGATTTTGCTGTTTTTAAATCTTCCAGAAACTGCGGATACATCTCTTCTCCGCAGCAATAATACTGTGTATCCGCCTCCCTGTACACCGGATACCCCGCATAACGGGCAAGATACTGCGCCTGCTGTCCGGCAGAATCATCCTCTGCCTTTAAAGCAGACATCACATCATCAGAAGGAGAACTGTATGCCCGTATCCTGCTGCTGACCACATCCATCTTCATACGGGTCCGTTTTGTCAGTCCCGGACGGCCAAACAGATAGTATGCCGGAATTCCGAACAGAGGAAGTGCCAGTATCAGAAAAATCCAGGAAGTTTTATATGTGGAACGCATATCCCTGCTGGAGACAAACAATGCAAGCACAATGGATGCAATTTTAAACAATGCATCTACCATGGAACTGTATACGGTCGCACTGTACAACAGATAGACAAACCAGCTGAACTGCAATATAATAATCAATCCTCCAAGGACAAGTTTACTAAAGAGTTTATTTAATATTCGTTTCATCTGTCTCCTCCTTTGGTTCTCATAAAATGTCACCGACAGGCTTTTAGAGAGTATTTTATACCAATGCCAGCAAATTATCAACATCAAGAACGCCCCACGCCATGGACATTCCCGTTTCTTTCCGCGCCGATTCATATAATTTCAGTTTCAGTTCTTCCGGCCGCAGCTTTGGATTTTTCTGTAATGCAAGTGCCAGTGCCCCGCATACGACAGGGGTTGCCATAGAGGTACCACTTTTTCTGGAATATAGTGCTCCGTGATGATCCAGACTTACAATATTCGTCCCCGGTGCTAAAATTTCCGGCTTCATAATACAGCATCCGGTCGGACCACTGCCACTGTAGCCACCACGCCTTTCCCCCGGAGAACTCCGGTCATCACTTGCCCCCACCGTAATCACTTTTCTCGAAATACCGGGAGCCGTGACTGTCCCGGCTCCCGGGCCATTATTTCCGGCCGCTGTGACAACCGTCACGCCATCATCCCACAGCTGTTCTAAAAGTTCCATAATCTGCTTCTGCTCACGGTCGAGTGCCCCCGGAAGAAATCCTACGGAAAAATTCAGAATCCGGATTCCCAGTTCTTTACGATGTGCAAGCACCCATTGCAGGCCACGAATCACCCGCTCCGTCTGTCCTCCTCCATCCTTCCCGAGGACTTTCAGCGCAATCAGCTGTGCCTGCGGTGCCATTCCTTTCATTCTGCCATTCGCACACAAAATTCCGCCAACATGTGTTCCGTGTCCATTGTCATCATAACAGGCTCGTTTCATTGCCACAAAATCCAGAAATCCAACCACATTCTGCCGCAGATCCGGATGCAGATAAACGCCTGTGTCCAGTGTCACCACCCGGATATTTTTCCCCGTGTAACCCATACGATATACATTCTCTGCATGTACAAGCTGTTTGACACGATTCATATTTCAACTCCGAACTTTTCGAATCATCGCCTTTTTCTTTCATGGTATGAAAAAAGGGCCGCATGGTGCGGCCCCTGAAGTACATCTTTCATGGATCTTAATTCTGTACGGTATTTTATTTCTGATCTGCCGGAACGTCCTTAATGGAAAAACTGATTCTTCCCATCTTGTCCTTTCCAAGACAGACAACTTTCACAACATCTCCAAGTGTCAGTACATCCTCGACATGCTCAATGCGTTCCTTGGCAATCTTTGAAATGTGAACCATTCCTTCCTTGCCCGGTGCAAACTCGATAAAAGCACCAAACTCTTTGATACTTACAACTGTACCGGTAAAGATCTGTCCTTCCTTAAAATCGGTTGTGATGATTTTTATCATATCAATGGCCTTTGCGATTGCCTCCTTGTCTGTTCCACAGACAGAAACCGCACCATCATCTGTAATATCAATCTTGACACCTGTGCGGGCAATGATCTCATTGATTGTCTTACCCTTCTGTCCCACAACATCTCCAATTTTATTCGGATCAATGGTGATCTGTTCAATCTTCGGTGCCCACTGATTTACTTCTTTTCGTGGCTCTGCAATTGCCTTGCTCATAACTTCATCCATAATGTAGACGCGTGCCTCACGGGTACGGGCAATGGCTTCTTCTACGATTGGACGGGTCAGGCCATGGATCTTGATATCCATCTGGATTGCAGTAATACCATCATGTGTACCGGTTACCTTGAAATCCATATCTCCGAAGAAATCTTCAAGTCCCTGGATATCTGTCAGTACCAGATAATCATCATCCGTCTCTCCGGTCACAAGACCACAGGAAATACCTGCAACCATCTTTTTAATCGGAACACCTGCAGCCATCAGTGACATACAGGACGCACAGGTAGATGCCATGGAAGTAGATCCATTGGATTCAAATGTCTCGGAAACTGCACGGATTGCATACGGGAACTCCTCCACAGAAGGAAGAACCGGAAGTAATGCACGCTCTGCAAGCGCACCGTGTCCGATCTCACGACGTCCCGGACCTCTGCTTGGCTTTGTCTCTCCAACAGAATAGGACGGGAAATTGTACTGATGCATATAACGCTTGGTTGTCACGTTCTCATCAAGTCCGTCAATCTTCTGTACTTCCGAAAGCGGTGCAAGTGTAACAACATCGCAGATCTGTGTCTGTCCACGGGTAAACATGGCAGAACCATGTACACGAGGGATCAGATCTACTTCTGCAGCCAGCGGACGGATCTGATCGATCGCACGTCCGTCTGGACGCTTATGATCCTTTAAGATCATCTTACGAACAGTCTTCTTCTGATACTGGTAAACGGCCTCGTCAAGAACAGCAAGCCACTCCTCGTTCTCTGCAAAAGCCTCTGCAAATTTATCTGTGATTTCACGGATATTCTCTTCTCTCTGCTGCTTTTCATCGGTAAATACCGCTTCTTCCATCTGCTCCGGAGTGACGATTTCCCGCATAGCTGCAAACATTTCTTCCGGAATCGCACAGCTTGTATACGCATGCTTCGGTTTGCCAACCTCTTCCCGGATCTTATTGATAAATGCAATGACTGTCTGGTTGACATCATGGCACTTATAAATAGCCTCAATCATCTTTGCTTCCGGAATCTCATTGGCACCGGCCTCAATCATGATGACCTTTGTTGCTGTAGATGCAACCGTAAGCTTTAAATCTCCCTCGTCCCAATCTTTCTGGGATGGGTTTACAATAAATTCACCATTCTTCATTCCCATCTGGGTCATGGCACATGGGCCGTCAAACGGAATATCGGAAATGGTAGTAGAAAGTGCTGCACCGATCATGGCAACCAGCTCCGGACGGCACTCCGGATCTACAGACATAACCATATTATTTAAGGTTACATCATTGCGGTAATCTTTCGGAAACAGAGGTCTCATCGGACGGTCAATGACACGTGCGGTAAGAATAGAGTTCTCTGATGCCTTTCCTTCACGCTTGTTAAATCCGCCAGGAATTTTTCCAACCGAGTACATTTTTTCTTCAAATTCCACGCTCAGTGGGAAGAAATCAACGCCATCTCTCGGCTTGTCGGAAGCAGTAGCCGTAGATAATACGGTAGTCTCTCCATATTTTAATAATGCGGCACCATTTGCCTGTGCACATACTCTTCCGATATCAACGGTCAGTGTTCTGCCTGCCAGTTCCATTGAATAACTTTTGTACATGTATTCTCTCCTTCAAAATTTAATATGGTATGTCAAAACCCCGAAACTACTGAACAATACAAAACAGCGTTTTGTCCTCTTCAGTGGTCCCGGAAAAAAGTTCTGCCATACAACAAAAAGAAGAGCGGAATATAAAACTCCGCTCTTTGTTTACAATTATTTTCTGAGTCCTAAACGCTCAATTAAAGAACGATATCTTTCAATATCAATGCTCTTTAAGTATGATAATAATCCACGTCTCTGACCGATCATCTTAAGCATACCTCTTCTGGAATGATGATCCTTTGGATTCTGCTTTAAGTGCTCAGTAAGCTCCTGAATTCTTGCAGTAAGAACAGCTACCTGAACTTCTGGTGAACCAGTGTCGTTTGGTGTTCTTCCATACTCATTGATAATTGCCTGTTTCTTTTCTTTTGCGATCATTTTATGATCCTCCTTAAAATATTTTTGCACCCGATACTCAGCAAAAGGTCGGAGTGTCCATTCACCGAATATGGGTTAAACCATACTAATCTAATGTATCATAAATCCGTATCGTTGTAAACAGTTTTTTAATTTAAATACGATATGACACAGATTGGTGTCCGGTAATAGGCATTGGAAATTTTAATTCCGGTACGTGCATTGCTGGCATGTACAATCTGACCGTTTCCGATATAAATTCCCACATGGCTGATGCTGCTTCCGCTTCCATAGAAAAAGAGATCTCCCGGTTTTGCCTCAGATGCACTGATTCGTTTTCCGTATGCCGGCTGACTTGCCGCATGATGCGGGAGGCCGACTCCGTATCTCGCATATACCTGCATCGTAAATCCGGAACAATCAATTCCGTTTGTCAGGCTTGTTCCACCCCAGACATAACGGTTTCCTACAAACTGTAATGCAAACTGTACTAAAGAAACGCGGGAATCCGTGTATCCCTCTCCGTATTCCAGTTCTTTTACCGTCGATGCTGTCGGAAGTTTTTCTGTTACCTCTACATAATCTCCGGAAATATATCCCTTCTGATCATCCACTTCCACTTTATACCAGCCGTCTTTTGTATCTTCCACAACAAGATCCTCTCCCTCTCCAACCAGAGAAAGTATTGCAGAATCTTCAGAAGCCTTTTCTCTTACACGAAGGGTTGTGGTATTTACTGTAACAACTTTTGTAATTTCTTTCTTTGCTACATTTTTTGCCGCATCTCCTGTCAGAAGATACTCTGTCTTTACATAACCTTCCACCTTGCCGGAGGTGATCTTTGCCCAATCTCCCTTGACCGAGACAATCTCACAGGCATCTTTATCCGTCATTTTTCCAACAACTTTACTGTCTGTGGATGCCTTTTTTCGCACATTCAGGCTTCCCTGCACCTGCGCGATTCCAAGATTTTTATACCCACAAATGCTGGTATCCTCCGTGGTATTTTCCGAAACCGCTTCTTTTGTCTGCGTATCTTCGATTCCCTGTGCAACCATCTGCTTTTCATTCGCAGCCACCGCAACATCTGTTTTATCATACAGCTGACTGGTTACTCCTGCCGTCACATCCAGCGCCTCCACTTCGCTTGCATTCAAAGATGCGGAAACACCGGCTGTGAGCGATCCGGCCGCCTCTGTTTTATCTGTATTTCCCTGCTGTATCCCGATATAGGCTGCCGCACCGGTCAATGTCAGAGAAAAAGCAAGTACCATTCCAACTCTCTTTTTTGTCATACGATTCATTTCACAGATTCCTCCCTCATGTCTCATGAAATCTCATAACAAAACGAGTATAACAACAAATAATTACAATGTCAACATATTTTTGTAATATTTATGTAATATATTTACATGTCGCCGTTTATCGACATCATACGGCTGCGGCTCGTTTCAATGTCTCTTTCCATCTGTTCTTTTAACATCTCTACAGACGAGAATCTCTGTTCCGGACGTATAAAAGAATAAAAGCTGACCTTTAGTTCATATCCGTACAGATCACCGGAAAAATCCAGTATATGCGTCTCCACATTTACTTTATTGGAGTGATTAACGGTCGGTTTGCATCCGACATTTGTCACACCTGTGTAATATTTTCCACCAATCTCTACCGCAGTTGCATATACACCTTTCGGCGGAAGAAGTTTTTCGGCCACAAGTTCCATATTGATCGTCGGGATTCCGAGCGTTCTTCCAAGCTGCCTTCCATGAATCACTTCACTCTTTACAAAAAACGGATACCCAAGCAGATCATTTGCCTTTTCCATATTGCCTTTTATGATCTGTTCCCGCACAAACGTACTGCTGATGTCCCGTCCCTCATACTGGATCTTGTCTACCACCCTAAGGGTATAGCCATATGTCGCGGACAATTTTTCCAGCAGAATATGATCCCCTTTCCGGTTATGGCCAAACCGGAAATCCGATCCGACTACCATGCTCTTTACATGCAGACTTTTTACAATCCATGCAACAAAAGCCTCCGGCTCCATGCACATGACTTCTTTGGTAAACGGACATTCCAACAGGTAATCAATTCCACGTTCTTTGAGAATTTCCTGCTTTTCTTTATTGGTCGAAAGGACACGGTAATTATTATTCTCCGTAAGTTTTTTCGGTGGAATATCAAACGTAAAAACAACGGCCTTTAACCCTTCTTTTTTCTTTTCCAGAAGGTGTTCAATCAGTGCTTCGTGTCCACGGTGTACTCCGTCAAATTTTCCCAGCGACAATGCCGTTGGTTCTTCTATATGAAAATCTTCTATCTTATTCCAGCAAATCATATTTATGCACCAAACATTTTCCGGACTTTATAGTCCTTTGTTTCTCTCTCATACTGATATACAGCGTAAAAATGTCCCATCGGATCATAAACCAGTACCTGCTCACCATCCGCAATTTTTTCCGGAACATCCGTAAAATTTCCATCGTTTAAACGGTTTCCATTCTGAAGAAAACGAAACGCTTCCGGTACAACCGTCAGTTTCGTCTTTCCCTCAAACACGCGGTCCACCGGAAGAATCAGTTCTTCCAGCGTTCCTTCATCCCTTATCTTTTCAATTTCTGCCAACGTGTGTGCCTCTTCCAGAGGAAAAACACTCACTCTTGTCCGGACCAGGGATTCCATACACGCGCCTACGCCAAGCACCTCTCCGATATCCGCACACAGCGTACGGATATAAGTTCCCTTGGAACAGTGCACCTGCATCGTCACATAAGGAAGATTGATTTTTTCAATTTCTATGGAAAAAATTTTAACCGTGCGGGCTTTCCGTTCTACCTCAATTCCGGCGCGGGCCAGATCACATAACTTCTTTCCGTTGACTTTGAGTGCCGAGTACATTGGCGGAATCTGCTCATAATCTCCAACGAACTGCAAAATAGCCGCTTCCACGGTCTGTTCTTTCAGCAATGCAGCCTCTCTGGAACGATCTTCTTTCACCGTTCCGGTCATATCCTGTGTATCGGTTGTAATGCCAAGATGCATCACCGTACGATACACTTTATCCTTATCCGTCAGAAGTTCACATACCTTTGTTGCATTTCCGATACATACGGGAAGTACTCCGGTCGCTTCCGGATCGAGCGTTCCGGTATGTCCGATTTTACGCTCATGTAAAATGCCGCGGAGCTTTGCTACCACGTCAAAGGAAGTAAAGCCCCGCTCTTTATAAACATTTATAATTCCGTTTATCATATTATAATCTCTTCTCAACCTCGGCAAGAATACGCTCAATTGCCTCTTCTGCCGGTCCTTCCACGGTACATCCGGCAGCCTTGACATGTCCGCCGCCGCCAAAATGCATCGCAAGCGATGCCGCATCAAACGCACCGTTTACACGAAAACTTACTTTAAACGTATGATCCTCATTCTCATAAAGGAATACTGCAAGTTCCACATCTTTGGTATTGCGCATCTGCTCCACGATTCCTTCCATATGTTTCGGAAGAACTTCGAGTGCATGCATCTCTTCGAGCGTCAGAAAAGAAGTCACTACTCTGCCACCCAGACGAAGTCTGCTGGAAAGCAGCGCCTGTCCCATGGCACGGTTCTGGTTGTATGTTTTCTGATTAAAAGCTTCATCCACAATTTTTGTGAAATCAATTCCTTTATCCATCAGCATGCCCGCCATATTCATCGTGGAGGAAGACGTGCAGGAATACTGAAACACTCCGGTATCGGTAACCATTCCGGTATACAGACATTCCGCGATTTCTTTTGTGATCTTCTCCGTATCTAACAGTTCACAAATCAGCTCACAAGTGGAACTTGCATCCGGGAAAATATAATTTTCCTCTGCAAAACTCTGGTTACTGACATGGTGGTCAATACAGGCTGTATGCTTTGCTTCCTGAAAATAACGTGCAGCATTCCCCAGACGTTTCTCATCTCCGCAGTCCATGGCGATAAACAAATCAAACACCACGGATTCCTCATAGTCACTGCGGATTTCCGATGAAAAATTCAGGAATTTAAAGATATTGGGAATCGGCTCAAGATACAATCGCACATCCACATCCGGATAATATTTCCGGATATAGTTGTAAACTCCGAGTGTGGAGCCCACACAATCCCCATCCGGACGTACATGTCCGGCAAGACCTACCGTTTTTTTCCCTGCAAGAATCTCATCAAGCTTCTTCATCCGGTTTCTCCTTTATATCTTTGGTCACTTCATCAATCATTTTTGACATATGGATTCCATATTCAATGGACTGGTCCAATACAAATTTGATCTCCGGTGTGTTGCGCAGATTTACGGACTTTGCCAGGCTTCTGCGAATAAATCCTTCTGCGGAGCGAAGTCCTGCAATCGTATCCTGCTGTGATTTTTCATCCCCCAGCACACTGATATAGGCCTTTGCCGTTTTCAGATCCGGAGCGACCTCCACTGCAACTACACTGGTCATCGGATTGATCCGCGGGTCTTTGATTTCCCCGCGGATAATATTGGAAAGCTCACGCATCACTTCCTCATTGATCCGAATATTTTTAATACTGTTTTTTCTCATATTCTATCCTATCTTGGTACTTCTACCATCTTATAAGCTTCTACCTGATCAAGTTCCTGAATGTCATTAAAGCCTTCGAATACAAGACCACATTCATATCCGGCCTTAACTTCCTTGACATCATCCTTGAAACGCTTCAGGGATGCTAAATCTCCCTCGAAGATCTGCTCGCCTTCTCTGGAAATACGAACTTTACATCCGCGTTCCATCACACCGTCAAGTACATAAGAACCGGCAATATTACCGACACCGGATGCCTTAAAGATCTGACGGATTTCTGCATGACCGATAACTTTCTCCTCAAATACAGGATCAAGCATACCCTTCATGGCAGCCTCTACATCCTCGATCGCATTGTAAATAACCTTGTACAGACGGATATCTACCCCCTCATTGTCTGCGGTAACTTTTGCAATCGGGTCCGGACGGACATTAAATCCGATGATGATCGCATTGGATGCGGAAGCAAGAATAACATCAGATTCGTTGATTGCGCCGACACCACCATGGATCACTTTTACAACCACTTCTTCATTGGACAGTTTCACAAGTGACTGTTTCACTGCCTCAACAGAACCCTGTACATCCGCTTTTACAATAATATCAAGTTCCTTCATATTTCCGGACTGGATCTGGGAGAACAGATCATCCAGTGACATCTTTGCCTTGGTATCTTCGATCAGGCGGTTCTTTTCCTCTGAAATATAAGTATCTGCAAATGATTTTGCTTCCTTATCGGAATCGCAGACAACAAATGTCTCTCCGGCTGCCGGTACACTGTTTAATCCGAGGATCTCTACCGGCGTGGAAGGAGTTGCCTTCTTCACGCGCTGTCCCTTGTCGTCGATCATGGCACGGACTTTACCGTAGCTGCTTCCACAGGCAATGGAATCTCCGACATGAAGTGTTCCTTTCTGAACCAGAACCGTTGCTACCGCACCGCGTCCCTTATCCAGCTGTGCCTCAATGACCAGACCTCTTGCATTACGGTTTGGATTTGCTTTCAGTTCCATCACTTCTGCAGTCAGAAGGATCATTTCCAGAAGATTGTCGATACCTTCCTTAGTATGTGCAGAAACCGGACAGAAAATCGTACTTCCACCCCAGTCTTCCGGAATCAGTTCGTATTCGGAAAGCTCCTGCTTTACTTTTTCAATGTTTGCACTCGGCTTATCAATCTTGTTGACAGCAACGATAATTTCTACACCGGCAGCCTTTGCATGGTTGATTGCCTCGATGGTCTGTGGCATAACACCATCATCTGCAGCGACAACCAGGATTGCAATATCGGTAGAATTTGCACCACGCATACGCATTGCGGTAAATGCCTCATGACCAGGAGTATCCAGGAATGTGATCTTCTGTCCATTGATGGACACCACAGATGCACCGATATGCTGGGTAATACCACCGGCCTCGCGGTCTGTCACACGTGTGGAACGGATCGCATCCAGCAGGGATGTTTTACCATGATCGACATGACCCATAACACAGACAACCGGTGGACGTGGAACCAGATTCTTCGGATCTTCTTCATCCTCTTTTAAGAGTTCCGCGATGACATCAATCTTCTCCTCCGGCTCGCAGATAAAGTTAAACTCCAGTGCGATTTCTTCCGCTGTCTCAAAATCTACTTCCTGATTTACCGTTACCATTTCACCCTTCATAAAGAGTTTCTTTACAATGGCAGATGGCTGCAGTTTCATCTTGTCTGCCAGATCACGGATTGTCATCTTTTCCGGAAGTGTGATCGTCTTGATTACATTTTCATCTTCCTTCGGCTTCGGCTGCTGCTGTGGTTTCTTTCTGCCGCCGTGCTTCTCAAGGTTTACATAATTTTCCTGTTTCTTTCCGCCGAGTTTATCATGATCTTTCCGATGATTATTGTTGTTATTGCGGCGGTCATTATTTCCACGGGAGTCCTTTCCGCGGATTTCTTCCGGTGCTGCAACTGCTGCCGGCTCTTTACTGAAACGGTTCTTTCTGCCGTTATTGTTTCTGTCGTTTTGTGGACGGCTGTTGTTTCTGTCTCCGTTCGGACGATTGTTATTGTTTCTATCTCCCTGATGACGGTTATTATTTTTCTCCCCGCCTCTGTCATTCTGCGGTCTGTTGTTTCTCTCGCCACCGGAATGATTGTTGTTTCCACGGTTTTCCTGGCTGTTGCGGGTATTTGTGTTTTCTACCGGTTTATTGTTTGCCGGCTTACTTACTTCAAGATCCGCTGTCGGCGAAGGCGTACGCTCACTGATCGGACGCATAGCACGCTCCCCGACAGGACGCGGACGAATGATGCTGTGCTGTGCCGGACGCTTATTGTCCTCCCGTCTTCTGTTATTACCGTTTCCATTTCCGTTTCCACGGTTGTTGTTATTTCCGTTTGCCGGCTTTCTGGACTGTTTGCTGTACTGTGCATTAAATACGGCTGTGATGCTGGATTTCTTCTTTGGACGTTCCTTTCCATCCGCTGGTTTTCCTGCACCAGTCTTTGCAGCTTCCGTTTTTTTTGCATCTGCTGCCGATTTTGTCTCTTTTGCAAAAGCTCCGCGAATCAGTGCCTGTGCTTCATCTTCCATATTGCTGGATGCACTTTTTCCGTCAAACTTTGTATTTTTTAATTTATCCAAAATATCCTGTGATTTTATATTTAACTCTTTCGCGAGTTCATGAACTCTCATTTTTGCCATAAATGAATTTACCTCCGTTATTCAGTTTTATATTTTTATACGGTGCGCTCTTTGAGCTTCTTTTCTACGGCTCTCGCCAGATTCTCATCTGTCACGGCAAGTGATGCACGGAATTCTTTTCCGATACAGCGTCCAAGTGCTTCCTTGCTTCCGTAACAGTAGCATGGCACATGGTAAAAATCCGTCATATTACAAAAACTCTTTTTTGTGTTCCCGGATGCCTCCACAGAGACAATCACGAGATATGCATGACCTGTTTTTACTGCTTTTTCTGTAGAAAACTCACCGCTTACAACATTTCCAGACTTTGCTGCTATTCCAAGCATGGATAATACGGGATCATTATGCAAGTGTACTCATCTCCTTTTCCAGACTTTCATACACATCCTGCGGAATTGCAGTCTTAAGGGAGCGCTCAAGTCCTTTGGATTTTCTCGCCAGACGAAGGCACTCCGGATTTACACAGATGTATGCCCCACGGCCGTTTTTGCGACCGGTGGCATCCAGTACAATCTCATTTTCCGGTGTCTTAATTACCCGGATCATTTCTTTTTTTTCCTTCATTTCATTACAGGCGACACACTTGCGCAATGGAATTTTTTTATTTGCCATAATTACTCCTCAAAAGAAGTCTCATCTGCTGATGTTTCTTCTACCGGCGCTTCTTCTGTTGATGCTTCTGCTTCGGTAGGAATTTCTTCTGTGGCATCCGGATCTTTGTAATATCCTTCCTCATCATACTCATAATTATCATCATACTCATCGTCTTCATAATCATTTTCGTAATCAAGGAAATCTCCGGACTCTCTTGCCTGCGTCTCACTCTTGATATCAATCTTAAATCCAGTCAGGCGGGCTGCCAGACGGGCATTTTGTCCTTCCTTACCAATAGCAAGCGATAACTGGTAATCCGGAACCACAACTTTTGCTGCTTTCTCGTCAGCGTCCGCAATAACGGAAATAACCTTTGCAGGACTTAATGCATTCTGGATCAGGATGGCAGGATTCTCATCCCAGGTAATAATATCGATTTTCTCTCCGCGCAGCTCATTGACGATCGCGTTAACACGTGCACCGTTTAATCCGACACAGGCACCAACCGGATCAACATCCGGATCATTGGACCATACAGCAATCTTGGTACGGCTTCCTGCCTCACGTGAAATTGCCTTGATCTCAACAATGCCATCACGTACTTCGGAAACTTCGGACTCAAACAGTCTCTTGACCAGTTCCGGATGGGTTCTTGATACAAGAATCTTCGGTCCCTTGGAAGTAGCCTTTACTTCCAGGATATACACTTTGATACGTTCGGTCGGCTGGAATGTTTCGCCCTTGATCTGCTCGCTTTCGGTCAGAAGTGCATCTGCTTTTCCCAGATTAATGCTGACATTGCGTCCGACATAACGCTGAACAACACCTGTTACGACTTCTTTTTCCATGCTGAAATACTCATCGTAAATCACTTTTCGTTCTTCTTCACGAATCTTCTGTAAGATCACGTTCTTGGCATTCTGTGTTGCAATACGGCCAAATTCCTTGGACTTTACTTCTACCTGAACGATATCGCCCAATGTATATTTTCCATTGATCATCTGGGCATTCTGCAAAGAGATCTGCTCAATCGGATCTTCCACGGTCTCTACCACTGTTTTTTCCTGATAACAATGATATTCGCAGGTATCCGGATCAATCACAACTTTTACGTTGTCAGCCTTTCCAAAGTGATTTTTGCAGGCAGTTAAAAGGGAATTTTCAATTGCCTCCAGCAGCGTTTCTTTACTGATGTTTTTCTCCTTCTCCAGTATCGTTAACGCATCCAATAACTCATTATTCATGATTTTTATCCTCCATATATATTGATCGTATTTTTAAGTCATTGTTCTAAAAATCAATTGCCTGTCGGATCAGTGCAATATCTGTTTTCAAAAAGGTGGTCTCTTTTTCGTTCTCATCCGCAATTGTTACCGATGTATTATCATATGCTTTCAAAATCCCTGTAAACTCTTTGCACCGGTCGATCGCGCGATAGGTACGGATTTCAATTTTCTTCCCCATATTGCGCACATAATCTTTTTCTTTTTTGAGCGGTCTGCCAAGTCCCGGAGAACTTACCTCAAACGTATACGAATCTGAAATAAAATCTTCCCGATCCAGCAGTTCATTCATCTCACGTGCCACCGCTTCACAATCGTTGATTGTAATGCCCCCTTCTTTGTCAATATACGCCCGCAGATAATACGTGCTGCCTTCCTTGACATATTCTACATCTACCAGTTCAAACTGCATACGCTCCAGAATCGGAAGAATCAGTTGTTCTGTCTTTGCCTCATAAGTACTTGCCTTTGACATATTACCACCTCTTTTCTTTGACATAAAACACATTTTCACAAAAATTTGAGAGAGGACATCTGCCCTCTCTCAACCTTAGTTTCTATGTTACTTTTGTTATCATATCACTCTTTTTCCCTGATTTCAAGGGATTTTGTGTATTTCTTTCATAAAACAAAAAGTTCTTACCCAATCAGGTAAGAACTTCAGCAGTCCGTACGGGAATCGAACCCGTGTTTCCGCCGTGAGAGGGCGGCGTCTTAACCGCTTGACCAACGAACCGTGTATTATACTATCATAGCACAGGCCATGCGTCAAGTACTTTTTTCAGAAGCCTGGTTATTGTTCCCCGGTTCCCCTGCAAGCAGTAACAAGACTTGTACTTTCTTTCCCATATGTATATAATTTGTATAAAAGCAACTCAGGAGGACATCAGAAATGAAACTTATCTCATGGAACGTTAACGGGCTGCGCGCCTGCGTACAAAAAGGATTTCTCGATTATTTTCATGCCGCAGATGCCGATTTTTTCTGCATCCAGGAATCCAAGCTGCAGGAAGGACAGATCGCACTTGATCTGCCGGGCTACCACCAATACTGGAATTATGCCGAGAAAAAAGGCTACTCCGGCACGGCAATCTTTGCAAAACACGAACCTCTTCAGGTCACACGCGGCATCGGCACCGCAATCTGCGATACCGAAGGCCGGGTGATCACCCTCGAATATGACAGCTTCTACCTTGTCACCTGTTACACCCCAAACTCCCAGAACGAACTGGCGCGGCTTCCCTACCGCATGGAATGGGAAGATGCTTTCCGCGCTTATCTTCTTCAGCTCGACAGCAAAAAGCCGGTCATTCTCTGCGGCGATTTAAATGTTGCACACACGGAGATCGATCTGAAAAATCCAAAGACCAACCGCAAAAATGCCGGTTTTTCCGATGAAGAACGAGAAAAAATGACCGAACTTTTAAGCGCCGGTTTTACGGATACCTTCCGTTATTTTTATCCGGATGCCGAGGGCATTTATTCCTGGTGGTCCTACCGCTTTAAAGCCCGCGAGAAAAACGCCGGATGGCGGATCGATTATTTCATCACTTCCAGGCGGCTCGATTCCAGTCTCACCGGAGCAGCTATCCATACCGATGTGTTCGGTTCGGATCACTGTCCGGTGGAACTGACCATTGAATTGTAAAGAAGTTTATTTCGTAAAAAATCCAGTGTTTTCACGGACGATTCCATGAAAACACTGGATTTTTCATTATGTGTACATCAATTTTCCTTTTGGCACTGGAATTTCCCGCCCAATAGCCTTTGCCGTCTCTATCCATTCGGAAATAACTGTTTCCACATTTTCCAAAGCCTCTGCCGCCGTTTCTCCATCATAAACTTTATTTCCGCGAGGATGCGCAGCTCGCGGAGCGTTATTTAATCATAGGAAGGAATTTCCTATGATTAAATAAAAAAAATGCTGTCATACGACAACATTTTTTCGGGTTGGGCTATTATATTTATAATAGTAACAGTCCGTACGGGAATCGAACCCGTGTTTCCGCCGTGAGAGGGCGGCGTCTTAACCGCTTGACCAACGAACCGTGTATTATACTATCATACACAATACTCTTTGTCAAATACTTTTTTCATATTTTTATCTTTATATTGCCAGAGTTAGAAGAACTTGCCTTCGACTTAGGCGATATCGTGCCATCCTTTATCGTTCTGGCCTCTTTCTTGTTATTTCTTTATTTTTGCAAGTGTCTTATAAAATGGCTTGAATATCTTGTTAAGTTGCGTTCCATTCTTTGGATATTGCTTTGTGATTTTAGCACTCATAGACTTCTTATCGCCTACTATGTTATTTGCTAGATACCCTGAAAACGATTCTGGAACATCAATATTAGCTGTATTCGTGTGAATCAAGATAAGTTCAATAAATTTCTTTAGTTTAGTATCTTTCTTCCATCGAACCGCAGGTGCTTCGAATTTCTCTTTTTTCAAAGCCTTGTAAATATTCTCACCATTTTTGTTGCCATAAAAGTGTACAAGCGCAAGATGGATATATGATGGTTCATTTTTCCAACACAGTTTATAATGGTATAGAGCTCATTTTTTATCTACACCACTTATCTTTTCTGTCACTTTTACTGATGAAGAGTTGACAACATTCTCTTCAACAGATACAGGCACTTTCTATAGGTTTGAGTTTGATATATTAGAGCGCGGTACTCTACTTCGGTACGTTTTCTATCAATTTCCTGCTCACGATTCTTAAATCTCTTGATGATATCAGTGATATCATTTTCAGACACAACAGCTCTCTTATCATCAAGACTGAAGCCATCAGCCTTCATATCATAGAACCACACATTATCCGTTCCACCATGCTCTGTTTTAGTAAATACCAGAATAGCGGTAGATACACCGGCATATGGTTTAAACACACCGGAAGGCATGGAAATAACAGCCTCCAATCTCTGATTTTCTACAATCTCTGTTCTGATATCCTTATGCGCTTTAGAAGATCCAAAAAGCACTCCATCCGGTACAATACAAGCACATCTTCCACCAATCTTTAAGATACGAAGGAACAAGGTAAGGAATAATAATTCTGTTTTCTTTGTCTTACATACCTTAAGCAAATCTCCGGAAACTGACTCTGCATCCAGACTTCCCTTAAAAGGTGGATTGGCAAGTACCAACGAATACTTGTCCTTATCCTGATTTTGATCAGACAGACTGTCTCTATATTCGATAGATATTTCCATCTATTATAATAATTCCTGTTCTATACTAAGGACATCTGGAAAAATCAGCTTTGCGCCCTTTCTCTGCAACGCCAATACTTTCCCTGCCTTATCCTTCAATTCCTTTTCCAATCTACCATCAACACGAACTGGTATATTGGCAGCAGAGTCCAAATACTCATTTTTCATATATTTTTCTGTAATCGGACACATATTTTGAATCAAAAAAGCCTTCTCATGACCAAGTACTTCTCCAAAAACAATTGTATCGCACCTATTGTACTTTTGCATTTTCTTATTATAAATCCCCTTAAATTTAGAAACCTGTGACGAAAACGGAATCATCCAAAATAGCTGAGTATTACTATCCTGGAATGCGTAAAAACATGGTCTGTCATGCAACTGTCCATTTACTTTTCCTTATTCTGCATCAAATAAGGATCTGGAAAATCCTTAAAGTACTGATCATCAATATAATAAAAATGTCCTATTTCCATTTCTTCTCCTATCGTTAAAAAGAGGCCCCATCCTCTCGAATGGAACCTCAAAACATTTGAACTCGACCTTTTCTAAGTCGCATATCGAGTAGCGACAAACATTTGAACTCGACCTTGTTTGAGTTGCATATCGAGTAGCAACAAACATTTGCAGTAATCTCTTACTGTACTTAAAATATACATCCAAATGAGCCGCTTGTCAATGTCAAAATAAGTTCAAATCGCAGCTTATGGCTGCATTAATATTATATGTTCATATCCAATTAGATATTCATTTTACACGATATTGCTGAACATTTCAACGATTGCACACTATATAACGATAGCCCTTACATTCTAACGATTGCTACTACCATTAAAATTTGTACTTCTACATCGGCTTGTTTGCATTCCCTCATTCGTAGTATTACCGTAGTCCCTTACTACTACACTTGCCACGATATACCCAAGTAATGCCCCCTAAAGCCTTGATTTTACTGACTTTCCATAGCCCTGCCGTGGCATACGAATAAAACACGAATTGATGTCATAATATACCTCCTGCTGACAAGAAATGCCCTGTTTTGCAAGGTTTCTTGGGTATTTTGTGAATTACTCTGAAAATGCAGAAGGATCTTTCATCCAATCGTAGAATCGTTTGCGAATTTTTTTCAATTCTTCTTTAGCACCAGGAATCTCTTCCAATTTTACTAAGTGCATAACTTTTATCCCCATCATCTCATAGGTAATCTTGTTTCGACATTCTAACCCGACGTTTCGGTTTCATATATGACCATATAAGAAAACAAAAAATCCAGTGCCTACAACAGCTTCCTAAGAATCTGTATAAACACTGGATTTATATCTCAGCAGTCCGTACGGGAATCGAACCCGTGTTTCCGCCGTGAGAGGGCGGCGTCTTAACCGCTTGACCAACGAACCGTGTATTATAATAGCATACACCCCACGCTTCGTCAAGCATATTTTTCATATTTTTCAAAAATATTCAAACAAATTCGAAAATAAGACTTTTCCCTCTTTTTTAATTAATCCTCATAACCGTTTGGATTGTTCTTCTGCCATCTCCAGGAATCCGCACACATTTCCTTAATTCCGTACTGTGCTTTCCAGCCAAGTTCACGTTCTGCCTTGCCCGGGTCACAGTAACAGGTTGCAATATCGCCAGGACGGCGAGGCTTGATGCTGTATGGAATCTTAATGCCGTTTGCTTCCTCAAAATTCTTTACGATATCAAGCACGCTGTAGCCGTGTCCGGTACCAAGGTTGTAAATGCAAAGTCCGGCGTTCTCTTCGATCTTCTTTAATGCCTTTACATGTCCGTTTGCCAGATCAACAACGTGGATATAATCGCGCACACCGGTTCCATCCGGAGTATCATAATCGTTTCCGAATACACCGAGTTCTTTTAACTTGCCAACTGCAACCTGTGTAATGTAAGGCATCAGGTTGTTCGGGATGCCGTTTGGATTCTCCCCCATGGTTCCGCTTGGATGTGCTCCGATTGGATTGAAGTAGCGAAGCAGGATCACATTCCACTCATTATCTGCCTTGTAGATATCTGATAAAATCTGCTCCAGCATGGACTTTGTCCATCCGTAAGGATTGGTACACTGTCCCTTCGGGCAGTTCTCGGTAATCGGAATTTCTGCCGGATCGCCGTATACGGTTGCAGATGAAGAGAAAATGATGTTCTTGCATCCGTTCTGACGCATCACATCAACCAGTGTTAAAGTTCCTGCAATGTTGTTATTGTAATACTCCCAAGGCTTTGCCACAGACTCTCCGACAGCCTTCAGTCCTGCAAAATGAATACAGCTGTCAATCTTCTGCTCTGCAAAAATTTTATTTAAGATGTCACGATCAAGGATATCTCCTTTATAAAATGTAACTTTCTTTCCGGTCAGTGCCTCCACACGATCCAGTGACTTTTCTGAAGCGTTTGACAGATTATCCAGAACAACGACATCATATCCCGCATTCTGCAGTTCCACACAGGTATGACTTCCGATATAGCCTGCTCCACCAGTAACTAAAATTGCCATAATTCCACTCTCCCTTTCTGTGCTTTTGTTTTCTTCTGATACCCCTATTCTATCGCTCCCGGCTCTTAATGTACAGAACCAAATGTAGAAAAAACATGTAAAAATGTTGCATGTGCATAAAAAAACGTATAAACTCAATACTAGAATCGTGTAAGGAGCATTTCCAATGAATGATCAATATAAAAATTCCTACAAAGCAACTGCAAAAGAACTTGTTTCCCTGTCTGTCTATAATGTCGGATACCAGCTATGCGATGCCGGCTATCAGTGGGGACCCGGAATCCGCGACCACTACCTGATTCACTATGTGATCTCGGGAAAAGGCACATACGAAGTCAACAACGAAACCCATTTTCTTTCTGCCGAAGATGCCTTTCTTGTGTATCCGAATACGGAGATCATCTACCGTGCCGATGCAAAAACGCCATGGGAATATGCATGGGTCGGATTTACCGGAAGTGACGCTGCCACAATTCTGCAGGCAACCGATTTTTCACGCAAACATCCATGTATTCATGCAGTTCCCAACGGCGAAGAAGTCAAACGTCAGCTTCTGCATATCTATGATGCCAGAGGAAACGGATTTGAACATGCCGTTGAAATGACCGGCCGGCTCTATACCACGCTGGCGCTCTTTCTAAAATCTTCCACCCAAAAAGAAACGCAGCTGACAGCCGCAACCTACGTCCAGAAAAGTATCGAATATATCAGCGCCAATTACTCCTACCCGATCACAGTGGAAGATATTGCCGCCTACGTCGGTTTAAGCCGCAGCCATCTGTTCCGTTCCTTTGAACTGGTGCTGCAGCAGTCCCCAAAAGAATACCTCACGGATTTTCGCATGAAACAGGCATGCTATCTGTTGGAACACTCAAATCTTTCGATCACCGCCATTGCAAATTCCGTCGGATTTGATAATGGGCTGTATTTTTCAAAAACCTTTCATAAGAAAAAAGGGGCCTCTCCCAAAGCTTATCGCATAAAAATAAGAGGGACAGAATAATTTTTGCCCCTCTTTTCTTCTAATGCCACGGAAACGTGAACATTCCATAAATATAAATAAATAAAATCCCTACAGGCACAAAATAACAGAACAGCGGTTTCATCCATGCCTTGATTTTTAAGCCTTTTCCCGCATTGGCCTCCTGCAGGAAATTGTTCCACCCCCATCCCCGGCGTGTACAGCAAAACAGCGCCAGTATCAGTGAGCCGAGCGGCATCGCATTGTTAGACACAATAAAATCCCACAAATCCAGCCATGCCGTGCCTTTTGCAAACGGCTGAAAACGAATCAGACTGTACCCCAGCGCCGTTGTCAATGCCACAAGAAACGTCCCAATCCCGCAGGCAATACATCCCACCGGACGTGACCAGCCCGTCAGTTCCCGGATCATGGCAAGCAGATTCTCACATACTCCAAATACCGTTGACATGGCAGCAAACACCATGAACAGGAAAAACAGCGCACCCCACCAGCGTCCGCCCTGCATATGGTTAAACACACTCGCCATCGTATCAAACAAAAGGCTTGGTCCCGCAGTCACTTCAAGATTATAGGTATCGCAGGCAGGAAACATAATCATGCCTGCAACAACTGCTACAAACGTATCTAAAACAATGATATTTACGGATTCTCCCAAAAGGGAACGCTCTTTCCCGATGTAGCTTCCAAAGATCGCCATGCCACCCATACCGACCGACAACGTGAAAAACGCCTGATTCATTGCTTTTACAATCATTGTACCTGATATTTTGGAAAGGTCCGGAATCAGATAAAAAGCCAGCCCATCCTTTGCGCCGGAAAGCGTAAAACTGTGGATCGCCAACACCAGCATCAGCACCAGAAGCGCCGACATCATATATTTGGTAATGCGTTCAAGGCCTCCCTGCAGCCGGAAACTCAAAATCACAAATGTAATCACAACCGTGATCAACAGGTAACCAACATTTACGGATGGTGTTGTGATCATTTTTTCAAATCCCAAATCCGCATTCTGACCGGTAAGAAACTTCACAAAATAATAAATAATCCAGCCTGCAACAACGGAATAAAACGCGATCAGTGCAATATTTCCAATCAGACACACAATCCCCGGAATTTTCCATTTGCGTTTTCCGGAAAGTTTCTCATACATATACAAGGGACTTGTCTGTGCCGCACGTCCTACGGAAAGTTCCATCACCATTGCCGGAAGCCCTAAAATGAGCAGACAGATCACATAGACAAGCATGAAACTGCCACCGCCGTTTTGTCCGCACATCCAGGGAAACTTCCATACATTTCCGCATCCGATTGCACATCCTGCCGAGAGCATAATAAACCCAAGTCTGCTTCCGAGCTGTTCTCTTTTTTCCATTGTTTCCAATACCTTTCCCCGTATATTTTTCAAAAAACTCCGGACAAACAACTTGTCCGGAGTTTTCTACCCAACATTTTTCCGATGACTAAGCTAATGCTTTCTTTGCAACTTCTGCAAGCTTTGCAAAACCTGCTGCATCTGTAACAGCCATGTCAGCTAATACCTTACGGTTTAAATCAGCTCCAGCTACCTTTAATCCGTGCATGAACTGGCTGTAAGAAAGTCCGTTCATACGAGCTGCTGCGTTGATACGAGCAATCCATAACTGACGGAACTGTCTCTTTCTCTCTTTACGTCCAGAATAAGAACTTGTTAAGGCTCTCATTACGGACTGCTTAGCTACACGATACTGCTTGGAACGAGCTCCTCTGTATCCCTTTGCTAACTTTAAAGTTCTGTTATGTCTTTTCTTAGCGCCTAATCCGCCTTTAACTCTTGCCATTTCCTATATCCTCCTTAACAAATCTTAGATGTATGGTAAAATCTTCTTCATGTTCTTGATGTTTGTCTGATCCATCATTGCTGCTTTTCTGAGATTTCTCTTATTCTTTGTTGTTTTCTTTGTTAAGATATGTCTTCTGTAAGCCTTGTTTCTCTTTAACTTTCCGGTTCCGGTTGCTTTGAAACGCTTTGCTGCTGCTCTGTTTGTCTTAATTTTTGGCATTGTGTATTCCTCCTTAATAAATGTTATCTCTTCTCTGCCAACACCATACCGATGCTTCTTCCCTCGATCTTCGGTGCTTTTTCCACTACTGCGATATCGGAAAGCTGCTCAGCAAGATCATCTAAGATGTGCTTACTGCTGTTCATATGTGCCATCTCGCGACCACGGAAACGAAGTGTGATCTTGACTTTATTGCCTTTTGCGAGGAACTTCTTTGCAGCGTTCATCTTGGTGTTCAAATCATTGGTGTCAATGTTTGGTGACAGGCGGATTTCTTTTAATTCCACTGTCTTCTGCTTCTTCTTTGCATCCTTTTCCTTACGTGCAAGATCATAACGATACTTACCGTAATCAATTACCTTGCATACAGGCGGCTTTGCATTCGGAGCAATCTTGACAAGGTCAAGACCGGCTTCATCTGCAATTTTCTGTGCCTCTCTGGATGAGACAACACCAATCTGCTCGCCATCCGGTCCGATCAGACGAACCTCTCTGTCTCTGATCTGTTCGTTAATCATTAATTCGCTAATGGTTTTGTACCTCCAATAAAAAATAGTGGATAGGCAGACTATCCACTATTACATCTAACATTCATATAACATGCTAAAAGTATGAACACTAAGTCGCCCGATTGCGCTTAGGTGAGAGTGGATACTCTACTTGTTTCTTAACAACCATTTGACTATACCACCTGATTACGGTATTGTCAACTGTTTTCTGTAAATTTATTCCGCCGGTTCTGCCGGAATAAACAGCCGCTGGTTGTTTCCCGGATTCTGATCCGGCACTGCTGCTTTTGCCTCCGCACAAAACTGCTCCTGCGAGTTTATCAGAACCTTGCCCCGCTTGTCAAGTTTTTCATACGTACCATCCGGCTGCATCACACGCGCTTTCACATTATCTTCCAGTTCCACATGCAGAATATGCAGTGCTTTTTCTTTGAGTTCCTCCTCAATCACCGGGAAAACAATCTCTACACGCCGGTCAAGATTTCGCGGCATCCAGTCCGCACTTCCCATAAATACTTCCGGATTGCCGTCATTATAAAAATAGAAAATACGGCTGTGCTCCAGGAAATTTCCCACAATGGAACGCACGGAGATATTCTCACTCACTCCCGGAATTCCGACGCGCAGACAGCAGATTCCGCGCACGATCAGATCAATCTTTACACCGCTTGCAGATGCCTCATACAGCGCCGCAATAATGCCCGGATCACAGAGAGAATTCATCTTTGCCACGATACGGGCTTCTCTTCCCTGCCGCGCGTTTTTCGCTTCCCTGCCGATCAGGCGCAAAAATTTATCCCGCAGCCAGTATGGTGCCAGCACCAGTTCATTCCATGCCAGCGGTTCGGAATATCCGGATAACATATTAAATACCGCTGTGGCATCCTCCCCGATCGACTCTTTGCAGGTAAAGATTCCACAGTCCGTATATAATTTTGCCGTCGAATCGTTATAGTTTCCGGTTCCCAGATGAACATAGCGGCGGATTCCGTCCTCTTCCCGGCGGACCACCAGTGCGATCTTGCTGTGTGTTTTAAGGCCAACGAGACCATAGATCACATGACAGCCTGCCTGTTCCAGTTTTTTCGCCCAGACAATGTTGTGCTCCTCATCAAAACGGGCTTTCAGCTCAACCAGAACCGACACCTGCTTGCCGTTTTCCGCTGCCTGTGCCAGACTGCTGATAATCGGGGAATTTCCGCTGACACGATACAGTGTCTGTTTAATCGCCAGGACATCCGGATCTTTGGATGCCTGCCGGATGAAATCCACAACCGGATCAAAGGTTTCGTATGGATGATGCAGAAAAATATCCCCTTTGCGGATTGCGGCAAAAATGTCACTTCCCGGTGTAATTTCCGGCACCTGCTGCGGCGTATACGGTTTATAGCGGAGATGGTCATATCCGTCAATCCCATACATTTTCATTAAAAAAGTCAGATCAATCGGTCCTGCAATCTGAAAAATATCCTCATCCGATACTTTCAGCTCCGTCTTTAAAAATTTCAGAAGCTTTTTATCTACCTTCTCTTCAATTTCCAGACGGATAACTTCTCCCCACTGACGCATCTTTAATTTGTTTTCAATCTCTTTCAGCAAATCTGATGCCTCATCCTCATCAATTGTCAGATCTGCGTTTCGCATGATCCGGTACGGATATGCACACAATACCTTGTAATTGGAAAACAATATGCCGATGTTGCGTTCTATGATCTGCTCGAGGAGAATAAACGATTTTGTCTCCCCTTCGCTTGGAATCTGTACCAGACGCGGCAGAACACTTGGCACCTGCACGGTCGCAAACACGGTCTCATCCTCCGTTTTCTTTCCGGTCAGAAGTGCTGCAATATTCAATGTTTTATTGCGGATCAGCGGGAACGGACGCGATGCATCCACAGCCATCGGAGTAAGTACCGGATATACATTTTCCATAAAATAGCGATCCACAAAACGCGCCTGTTCCTCACTCAGATCTTCATGCGCATCCAGAAGATAAATCCCTTCTTTGTGCAGAAGCGGCATCAGGGAACGGCTGAATGTACTGTACTGGATATTGACCAGCTCCCTTGCCTGTTTATTGATGGCGGAAAGCTGCTCCGTTGCGGTCATTCCGGCGATATCACGCTTTTTATATTTTGCATGTACCATATCCTTTAAGGATGCCACCCTTACCATGAAAAATTCATCCAGATTGGAAGAGGTAATACTGACAAATTTCAACCGCTCCAAAAGCGGAATGGATTTATCCCTTGCTTCACTTAATACACGCTGGTCAAACTTAATCCAGCTGAGTTCACGGTTTTCATAATATGCCGGATCTTTAAAATCTATTTTTGTGTCCATAAAAGCCCTCCGATCTAATAGTTATAAATACGCTTCTCTTTTAAAACAGGTTTCATGCTGTATACATTTTCAAAATAAGAGGTCTTTGCGTCAAACAATGCCTGTTCCAGCGCAATATCCTCAAATGCCTCGACCGTAATCACGAGTTTTCTCTCCCTTACCGCGATCCGGATATTTTTAAATTTCTGTTTGTGGCTCTGATCCAATGCATTTGCCACACGAAGAATTGCCGAAAGTTTTGCCACGCAAAGATATTCTTCCTGACTCAGCACATCGGCGACTTCCTCATACGGATCCAGCGGAAGAGTATTGTAGCGCACGATCTGTGCAACAATCTCCCGCTCCTGATGGGTCAGTCCGATAATCTCCGAAGACATGATAATATGATACGTGCTCTCCGATGCTTCCGCAAAGCTGACATACTTTCCACAGTCATGCAGGATTGTAGCCACCTGAAGCAGCAGACGCGCCCGCTTTCCAAGTCCGTGTTCCTGTTTCATCGCATCAAAAATCTTAATGGATAGCTTGGAAAGTGTCTGAATGTGTGGAGAAAAACTGTGGTAATGCTCCGATAAAAATGTGGCCGCCGAAATGACATCCGCATCAAAATCATGTGTCGATGCCAGCAGTTTATTGTGCTGTGCATAATCAAATGCCATACCATCCTGAATGTTTGCTCCCGGCACCCATACCTCTTTTGGATTCACATTCTGTGCCATCATCTTATACAGCACAAGTGCCGGAATGATCAGCGGTTCCCTCTCATCTGAAAGATTTAATTCCGCTGTGATCTCCTCCAGCGTTTTTTTGAGCAGTTTATCGATAAATTTAGAGAATTTATCCAGCTTTACCTGCCGGCTTTTTCCGCCTTTTTCCTCAATTTTTTTGACCAGGCCGCCGGCATAGTCACTGATCAGGATCAGATAATCCACCGGCGTATTCATGTACATGGAGCGAAATCCCTCGAGTTTTTTATTGACATATTCCTCAATCTGGTTTTCATACATTTTCAGGGAGTATCCGCGGTCTCCAAGCAGATTCCGCAGGCGCATAATGCCTGTTTCCATGTGTTGTGTCGTGATCATTTTCCCGTCACGGAATAATGTGATCTGCACACTCGCCCCGCCGACATCCACGACTGCTGCACTCGTCTTTATCATCTCCTCAAACACCGGACTGCCAGCCACCGCTTTATAACTGATAAAACGGTGTTCCGAGTTGCTTAACACCTTTACCCGGAATCCGGTTCTAAGATAAATCTGGTCAAGGACAAATATCTCATTTGTGGTATCCCGGAGTGCGGCTGCTGCACTGACTTCATAACTGTCTACCTTGTAGCTTTCCATAATCTCTTTAAACTGCGCCAGTGTTTCACAGAGTTCTTCCACCTGCTCATATCCGATTGTCCCTGTGCCATAAGTGCCTTTTCCCAGTTCCTGCCGGGACCGGATGTGATCCACCTCATGAAACTTTTTTCTGTTTGTAAACTCAAATACCTTCAGGCTCACATCGTATGTGCCAATATAAATTGCTGCAAATGTGTGAATTGCCATACGCCCACCTTCTTTCACCAATTCTGACTAATACGTACCAAGAATCCGGAATGCAATTGTTTCGTCCCGAAGTCCGCGCAGCGCATTCTGCACTGCATGATCCTCAAATCTTCCCTCAAAATCAACAAAGAAACGATATTCCCAGTTTTTATTCTGTAACGGACGTGACTGGATATTTGTCATATTCAGTCCATTATAAATAAAATGCGACAGTGCATGATATAAAGCACCGCTTTCGTGATTGATCTCAAAACAGATGCTGATCCGGTCTGCCTGATCGGTATATACTTTTTTCCCTGTCACAACAATAAACCGGGTCGAATTATTTTTATTATTCTGAATGGAATTGCGTAATACTTTCAACCCATAAATCTGGGCATTTTTTGCACTGGCAATCGCCGCCTGGGAAATCTCCCCATCCTCTTTGACCTTCTTGGCTGCAACGGCATTATTGCTGACACTGAATTTTTCCCAGTCCGCATGACTGTCCAGAAATTCACTGCACTGCATCAGTGACTGTTTGTGCGAATACACGGTACGGATATCTCTCTCATCCGCATCTTCCAGTCCTAAAAGTGCATGATCAATACGGATGATCTGCTCCCCGACAATATAATTATCATATTCCACCAGAAGATCATAATTTTCCGAGACAATTCCTGCCGAAGAATTCTCGATCGGGAGTACCGCATAATCCGCTTCCCCGTTTTTAATGGCCTCCATGGCATCTTTCCAGCTCTCCACATGGAAATTATTGCAGTTTTCTCCAAAAAACTGTTCCATGGCAAGCTGGCTGTAGGCACCTTCGAGTCCCTGAAAAACAATCCTTGCATTGGAATAATCCAGCGTGTGAATCGGCTCAAACTCCTGCGGAGGCATAATTCCATGCTCCGTCAGCAGTTTATACTGTTTCTTACGGCTCATCGCCATGATCTGCTCAAAAAGTTCACGGATTCCGTGTCTGGTAAAATCACTTTCCGCTTTTTTCTGCAGCGTTGCCAGCTTGGATTCCTCTCTCTCCTTGTCAAAAATCTGCTTCCCGGTATTTATTTTGTATTCAGCCACATCCGAGGTCAGTTTCATCCGTTCCTCATAGAGTTTTACGATCTGTTCGTCAATTTTATCAATATCTTTTCGGATATCTAGTAAATCTTTCATATAGCGCTCCTTCATGATTTATGATAAAATTTTATAACACAAAGGTATAAAAGGCAAGATACAACTTACCAAGGAGGACTCGATATTATGAAAAAACGTTTGCCCATAATTATAATTGCTGTTCTGGTCGTAGTATTTGCAGGACTGGGCTTTTACAGCCATCAGAAAAGTAAGATCAAATACAACACAAGCTATGTCAACGGAAATACTGCTGGAAACCTTTACAATGCCGGCTTGTTTTGTGAGAAAAACGGAACCGTTTATTTTGCCAATCCGGATGACGATTACCGGCTGTATTCCATGGATACAAACGGCAATCATCTGAAAAAGCTCAGTTATGACCGTGTCATGTATATCAACGCCGATGACCATTATGTATACTATGTACGCAATAATGAAAATAATGGAACCGGATTTGATTTCTTCTCCTACGCAAGAAACAGTCTGTGCAGAATTGACCAGAATGGAGAAAACACTAAAATTTTAGACAAAGATCCCTGCCTGTATGCCTCGCTTGTCGGAAACTACATTTATTATCTGCACTATGATGACAAGGATGCTACAACGCTTTACAAGATCGGAATCGATGGCGAAGGACGCAAAAAAGTATATTCGCCTTACATTTTTACATGCAGCACGCTGGGTCAGTATATTTATACCAGCGGAACCGAAAGTGACGGTGCCATCTATCAGCTGGATACCGCCAGTGACAGTTTAAGCAAAGTCTATGAATGTAATTCTTTCAAACCGATTGTAACCAGTGATGACAATGTCTATTATATGGATGTGGATCAGAACAACGCCCTGGTACATACCAATATGAAATCCGGTCATCCGGTTACACTTACCAAGGACAGTCTGGATCTCTACAATGTATACGGAAGCAGTATTTTTTATCAGCGCTATTCCGAAGACAATCCGGCCCTTTGTATGATCAAAAATGACGGCAGTGGATATCAGGAACTGGCACAGGGCAATTACTCCAATATCAACGTCACTTCCAGTTACATCTATTTTACCGATTTTAAGACAAAAGAAATGTTCTGTACACCGACCGATCATCCGGGAACACTCACCGCTTTCCATCCCGGCGTTATCAAAAAATAAATTTATAAGACTGTAAAAGAGGAGGAACCCAAAAATGCGGTTCCTCCTCTTTTGTTTTTCAAAACTTCCATAACATTACGCGCCAAAATCAAACAGGGAAAGCTGATTGGATTCCGGCATATCGCCAAACAATCCCAGATCACTCATCAGTTCTATTGTTGTCTTTGATACTTTTGTCCGTTCCCTAAAATCATCCTTGGAAAGAAAAATTCCGTCTTTTGCCGCTTCTGCAATCGCAACTGCCGCATTATCGCCAAGTCCGTCAATCGTATTGAGCGCCGGCAGCAGTTTTCCATCCACAATCTGAAAATGATGCGGTTCTGACTTATAGATATCCAGCGGAAGAAATTCAAATCCTCTGGCATACATTTCCTGTACCAGACGCATATCTTTGTAGGTATCCTGCTCTTTTTTGGAGAGCTCGTCCTTGCGCTTTTCGTACTCATGCATATATCCTTCCAGTTTTTCTTTTCCCTGACACATCAGCTCATAACTGAAAGCGGTCGCACGGATAGAAAAATATGCTGCATAGTAAGCCAGCGGATAAAACACTTTACAGTAGGCAATGCGCCATGCCATCATAACATACGCGGCTGCATGGGCTTTCGGGAACATGTACTTAATCTTCTCACAGGACCAGATATACCAGTCCGGTACATTGTGATCGATCATATCCTGCTTCCATTCCGGCCATTTGTCACATTTTCCTTTTGCCACAATTCCCTTCCGGACATTCTCCATAATCTTAAACGATTCCTCGGAATCCAGTCCCATGCCAATCAGATAGATCATGATATCATCCCTTGTACAGATGGCGGTAGAAATCGTTGCCTTCTTTTCCTGAATCAATGTCTGTGCATTGCCAAGCCATACGTCCGTACCATGGGACAGCCCTGCAATACGCACCAGATCCGAAAATTCTTTTGGCTGTGTATCAATTAACATGCCCATGGCAAAGTCTGTACCAAACTCCGGGATACCCAATGCCCCCAGCTGGCAATTCACCAGATCGTCCGGCGTGATGCCAAGTGCGGAAGTATCCTGAAACAGCGACATGACAGCCTTATCATCCAGCGGGATCTGCGTCGGATCTACGCCCGTCAGATCCTGCAGCATACGGATCATGGTAGGATCATCGTGTCCGAGAATGTCAAGTTTTAAAAGATTATGGTCAATCGAGTGATAATCAAAATGTGTGGTCGTAATATCGACCGTCATATCATTTGCCGGATGCTGAACCGGGGTAAATGTATAAATCTGTTCCCCCATCGGAAGAACAACGATACCACCCGGATGCTGTCCCGTAGTACGACGCACCCCGACACATCCAAGTACGATCCGGTCAATTTCACAGTTTCTCTTATGTACGCCGCGCTCTTCATAATAATTTTTGACATAACCGAATGCCGTCTTATCCGCCAGCGTACCGATCGTTCCTGCCTTAAAGGTCTGTCCCTCCCCGAAGATAACTTCGGTGTATTTATGTGCCTTACTCTGGTACTCTCCGGAAAAGTTCAGGTCGATATCCGGCTCTTTATTTCCCTTAAACCCCAGGAACGTCTCAAACGGAATATCAAACCCTTCTTTGGAAAGCGGTTTTCCGCAGCGCGGACAGAGCTTATCCGGCATATCACATCCGCTTCGGCCGGAAAAAGATTTTACCAGATCCGAATCAAAATCGCTGTACTGGCAATGTTTGCACAGATAATGCGCATGCAGCGGGTTCACCTCCGTAATACCGGACATTGTCGCAACGAAAGAACTTCCGACCGATCCACGCGATCCGACCAGGTAGCCGTCTTCGTTGGATTTCCAAACCAGCTTCTGCGCAATGATATACATCACAGCATACCCATTGCTGATAATGGAATTTAATTCCCGGTCTAAACGTTCCTGCACAATTTCCGGCAGTGGATCTCCATACATTTTATGTGCTTTGTTGTAACAGATGTCACGCAGCATCTGGTCCGAATTTTCAATGACCGGCGGACACTTATCCGGACGAACGGGAGAAATTTTTTCGCACATATCCGCAATCCGGTTTGTGTTTGTAATAACAACCTCTTCTGCTTTTTCACTTCCAAGATAGGCAAATTCTTTCAGCATCTCTTCCGTCGTCCGCAGAAAAAGGGGAGCCTGCTCATCCGCATCTTTAAATCCCTGCCCTGCCATGATAATTCTCCGGTAAATTTCATCCTCCGGATCTAAAAAATGCACATCACAGGTTGCCACCACCGGCTTATGGAACTGTTCACCGAGCCGGACAATCTTTTTATTGATCTCAATCAGATCGTCATTGGACGCAACCGGAGAATCTTCATCTCTTACAAGGAATGCATTGTTTCCGAGCGGCTGGATTTCCAGATAATCATAAAAGTTTACCAGTCTAGAAATTTCTTCCTCCGGACGGCCATTTAAAATTGCCCGGTACAACTCTCCCGCTTCGCAGGCAGACCCGATCAGAAGTCCATCCCGGTACCTGATAAATTCACTCTTCGGAATCCTCGGACGCCGGTGATAATATTTGATATGCGCCAGCGAAATCAGCTTATACAGGTTTGTCCGCCCCTGATCGCAGGTGGCAAGAATGATCGCATGATAAGTCGGCATCTTTTGTACATTCTGCACCGATGAGGTTCCCATTGCATTCACTTCGTCCAGGGTAGACATACCGCGCTCCCGGAGCATCTCAATAAACTTCACAAAAATCTCTGCCGTACATCCGGCATCATCCACTGCACGATGGTGATTTTCCAGGGATACGCCCAGCGCTTTTGCAACCGTATCCAGCTTAAAACGGTTCAGATTCGGAAGCAGGACACGCGCCAGGGCAACCGTATCCACAATCGTCGGCTTGCATGGAATATCCAGCCTCTGGCAGTTTTTCTTGATAAAACTCATATCGAAATCGGCATTATGGGCAACCATAACACATCCCTCGCAGAATTTCATAAATTCCGGAAGAATGTCTGCAATAACAGGTGCATCAATCACCATGGAATCATTGATCGACGTCAGCTGCTCAATCCGAAACGGAATCGGCACTTGTGGATTGACAAACGTTGAGAATTTGTCCACGATCTTTCCGTTCTGCACCTTCACCGCCCCGATCTCTATAATGCGGTTGGTCTCCGGACTAAATCCGGTTGTCTCCAAATCGAATACCACATAATCTGCATCCAGATCCTGGTTCTGGCTGTCCGTCACCATCCCCTTTAAATCATCGACCAGATATGCCTCCACGCCGTAAATGACTTTAAAATCCGAATCGGACGGTACAGTATGATTGGCATCCGGGAACGCCTGCACATCCCCGTGATCGGTAATGGCAATCGCCTTATGCCCCCATTTCATGGCACGCTTGACAATATCCTTGACATCTGAAACGCCATCCATATCACTCATTTTGGTATGGCAGTGCAGCTCTATGCGTTTTTCTACGCTGGTATCCATACGGACCGTTGTAAAATCGGCGCATTTCTTGATTCCGACGATAGAACCGATGGTAAGTTCACTGTCGAACTTATCAATGGTTGCAACACCTTTGACACGCACAAACTTTCCCCCGCTGATTTCTTTTAACAGCTCCGGTACATCATCATTTCTCGCAAAAATTTTAAGAACAATCGTATCGGTAAAATCCGTCACGGAAAAAATAATGATGGTCTTTTCATTGCGGATCTCACGGGTATCTACCGACAGAATCTTTCCGCGGATCACAACCTCTCCGATCGGTCCGTCAATCTTCTCAATCTCCATGCTCTCTTCTTCGAAGTCTCTTCCGTATATTACATCCGGATTCATGGATTTTTTGCCGTTATCCGACTCGAATTTCCGGCGGAACTCTCCCCGCTTTTCAAACTTCTGCTTTGGTTTTGCATAATTTGTACCATTTTTTGAAGTGTCTGCACGATTTCCTGCCGTTTTTGCAATTGTCTTTGTTTTTTCTTCTGTTTCGACAGTTTTCTCTTTTTCTTCCGTTTCCTGGGATTTTCCTTCCATAACCAGCTTCGTCCGCGCAACAATTCCTGCCACTTCCTGCCGGATCCGTTCTTCGGAATTTTTCCGGTATTTGCTCTCCTGCGGTTTCCGGTATTGTGGAAATATTTTCAGATTCATTCCACAGCGCTCACAGATCACTTTCTCTAAAAATTCGATAATCTCATCCGTACGGGTTTTGGCAATAATAGTCTCATCCATCGTCAGAATCAGACGGTCCTCTTCCGGAAATTCCATGTCCGCCGTCCGCAACAGATTATATTCGAGCACACTGTAGGCATTCAGTTCATCTAAAATACTGTCTTTATACACCTCTATCAGAGACTTCGGGGTATACTGTTCGGAAAGCTCATAAGACTCTATGATCTTTACCTGTATGGCCCGGTTCTGAAAAATCTGTTCGGTAATCGCTTTTTCAAGTTTCCATATGTTTTTTTTGAAAATAAGTCTTTTTGCACGCAAATAAATGCGAATATGAGTATGTTCATGATTCGCACTTATTTTTGTCACTTCAGTTGTATCTAACAGCCCTTCGAGTTCTTCCTCCAGTTTCAGTGTCGGAAAGGCTTCACGAAATGCTTTTGACATCAGTCTTCACTCCAATGTTCCAATTCATAACGCAGTGCCGGCAGAAGTTCTGCTTCCGGTACCTTTTTGTAAATTTCTCCATGTTTGATAATCAGACCCTCACCGACACCTCCGGCAATCCCGATATCGGCTTCCTTTGCCTCTCCCGGTCCGTTTACCACACATCCCATTACCGCCACTTTGATATCAAGCGGAAATTCCGAAACCATCGTTTCTACTTGATTGGCAAGCCCGATCAGATCAATGCGGGTTCTTCCGCAGGTCGGACAGGAAACCACTTCCACGCCCCCTTTGCGAAATCCGAGGGTACGAAGAATCAGTTTTGCGGATTTAATCTCTTCCAACGGGTCCCCAGTCAGAGAAACACGGATGGTATCCCCGATTCCCTGGTTTAAAATCAGTCCCAGACCGATTGCGGATTTGATATTCCCGCTGATCAGTGTTCCCGCCTCTGTGATTCCCACATGCAGCGGATGATCCGTCTGTTTTGCGATCAGCTCATGTGCTTTGACACACATCATGACATCCGAGGATTTGATACTGATCACAAGATTATCATAGCCCATATCTTCGATCAGTTTCACTTTATCCATTGCGCTCTCCACAATTCCCTCTGCGGTCACACCATGGTATTTTTCCACGAGACCCTTCTCTAAAGATCCGCTGTTGACGCCCACACGGATAGGAATCCGGCGCTCTTTTGCCACATCCACAACCGCTTTTACACGCTCACGACTTCCAATGTTTCCGGGATTGATACGAATTTTATCCGCACCGTGCTCCATGGCTGCAATCGCAAGCCGGTAATCAAAATGGATATCCGCAACCAGCGGGATGGTAATCTGTTTTTTGATTTCCGTCAGCGCCGCAGCTGCCTCCTGGGTGGGAACCGCGCAGCGGATAATTTCACAACCGGCTTTTGTCAGCTGCTTAATCTGTGCCACCGTTGCCGCAACATCCTCTGTCTTTGTATTTGTCATAGACTGAATCGCAATCGGATGATTTCCTCCAATCCATCTGTTTCCAATCTGTACTTCCTTTGTGATATGTCTCTCCATCATAACGCCTCTAGCCTCTTAGATAAATAGTTTTCGAATGTCATTGAACATAACAATAAACATCAGTCCAAACAACAATACAATACCAACCAGATTTACCATGCCTTCTTTGTCTGGATCAATCCGCTTTCTGCGGATCGCCTCAATAATCAGAAATAACAGCCGGCCTCCGTCCAGTGCCGGAAGCGGCAGCAGATTCATAACGCCCAGATTCGCAGATAAAAGAATCGTCCAGTTGAGCATATTCAAAAGTGCATAGTAATACCCGTCATTTTTTACAGACTGCTGATAGGTGTCTCCGATTGATTTTACGATACCGACCGGTCCGCTCAGTTCGTTTGGAGATACCTGACGTGTCACAAGCATTTTCAGACTCTGGATAGTGGTATAAATCCAGTATCGCACCTCATAAAAACTGTTTTTTAAGTTTGTGAGCACGTTTCCCTTTACCCGGACATTTCCCATGGTCTGAAATCCGTACAGATATCTTCCGGTCTCTTTATCCAGTTTCGGAACCAGTGTTGTCGTATGTTTCTGCCCATCCCTTGCATAAGTGACTTTAATGGTTTCCCCGGAATGAAATGTTCCGTATGCAGTGATTTCTCTGCTGAAATGAACCGAAAAATGATTCATCCGGATAATCTCATCCCCTTCCTGAAGACCTGCCTTTTCTGCGGCATATCCTTCCATTACCCCGGAAAGAACCGGCTTATCATATCCCACACAGCTCATCAGGATAAACGCGAAAATAAATGCAAGAATAAAGTTAAAAAAAGGTCCTGCAAATACGACGCTCATACGTCCCCATACCGGCTTTTTACCAAATGCACGATTGTCCGTCGAATCTTCGTCTTCCCCTTCCATCATGCAGGCTCCTCCAAACGGAAATGCCTTAATGCAGTATTTGGTTTCGCCTTTTTGTATCCCACAGATAGTCGGTCCAAGGCCGAAACAAAATTCATTTACCCGGATTCCGTTTGCCTTTGCAAGCAAAAAATGCCCCAGTTCATGAAATAAAATTACAATACTAAATATTACAAATGCGATAAGAAATGATACAATTTTCATTTTTTTTACCACCTGCCCCCTATATATTCATATGTTGCCTGCTCTGTCTCTAAGATCTGCTCTAAATCCGGATGTGCGATATAGCTGACTTCTTCCATTGCAGCTTCAATCATTTCCGTAATTTCCGGATAAGCGATTTTTCTGTCCAGAAACATTGCCACTGCCTTTTCATTTGCGGCATTAAAAACCGTTGGGATATTTCCTCCCCGTCTGGCAGCATCATATGCCAGGGAAAGCCCACGGAAGGTATCCGTATCCGGGCGCTCAAACGTAAGGTCACGAAGAGCAAAAAGATCCAGACGCTTCCCGGATAAATGTTTCCGCTTTGGGTAATACAGTGCATACTGAATCGGCAGACGCATATCCGGCGTTCCAAGCTGCGCAATCACTGCACCATCCTCATATTCCACAGCAGAATGAATGACACTCTGCGGATGCACGACAACTTCAATCTGTTCGAGTTGTACGCCAAACAGCCATTTTGCTTCCATAACCTCAAGCCCTTTGTTCACAAGTGTCGAAGAATCAATGGTCACCTTGTGTCCCATGGACCAGTTCGGATGCTTTAATGCATCTTCCACCTGTATATGGAGCAGATCCTGCTTCTTTCTGCCCCGGAACGGTCCTCCGGATGCGGTAAGAAGGATTTTACTGATCGGATTTTCTTCGTTTCCCTGCAAAGACTGAAAAATGGCACTATGTTCACTGTCTACCGGAAGAATGGACACTCCATACTCCGCTGCAAGCGGAATAATCAGATGTCCTGCCGTAACTAACGTTTCTTTGTTTGCCAGGGCAATCGTTTTCTTTGCCTTTATGGCTGCAATGGTCGGCCGGATTCCGAGCATCCCGACAATCGCCGTCACCAGAATTTCCGACTCTTCATAAGTTGCAACCGCAAGTAATCCATCCATTCCGGTTTCCACAGGAATGCCCAGATCCGCCGTGCGGACCCGAAGGGAAGCTGCTGCCTCTTTGCTCCACACAGCAACAAGCTTTGGGCGAAATTTCCGCATTTGTTCTTCCAGCAGACGGATATTGTTTCCACAGGCAAGTGCGGTCACTTCAAAATCATCTGCATGTTCTTCAATCACAGAAAGTGTCTGTGTTCCAATGGACCCTGTCGATCCCAAAATTGCTATCTTTTTCATCGTTCACCTCTTACAGCATATGAAGCGCCAGGAAATAAATGATTGGTGCAGTAATAATCATGCTGTCAAACCGGTCGAGAATTCCTCCATGACCTGGAATCAACTTTCCGTAATCCTTGATATCATAATTTCTTTTGATGGCAGAAGCTGTCAGATCCCCTACCATGGAAATCAGTCCGGCAATTGCCGCAATCACAGCAAGAATTACAATTTCTCCACGTTCCAGATGCATCGGGCTACGGAAAATAAAACAATATAAAGCGGTCAGAAGCGCAGCACCTGCCACACCTCCCACTGCACCCTCTACCGATTTTTTCGGACTGAGTTTCGGCGACATCTTGTGCTTTCCGATCAGCATTCCGACGCAATATGCACAGGTATCGCATCCCCACGAACATAAAAATACAAGAAAGGCAAGATATAACCCTCTCTCCAGCGTACGGATCTGATATACATAAGAAAGCATGACCGCTACATAGAAGAATCCAAAAAATGCTGCCATCACCTGATCTGCATGAAATTTCGGATATGCAAATACAAATACAAACATTAACAGAATCAAAAATGCCATAAATAAAATCATAAGATCCGGCAGAAACTTCCACTGTAAATTACAGTAATAAACGATTGCCGCCAGATATCCAACGCCTGCCAGAACGGTCTTTTCCATCTTGAACACGCGATATAATTCAAACATTCCGATACAGGAAATGGCAAGTGTTGCAAATAATAAAATTTCATGGCCTGAAATAATCAAAAACAGAGCCAGAATTACCAGCACGATTCCGCTTAACAGTCTCGTTTTAAACATCCTATTCTTCCTCCTTAAGTCCGCCAAAGCGTCTGTCTCGTTTATTATACGCTTCCACAGCTAATTCCAATTCTTTTTTATGAAAATCCGGCCACGGAACATCCGTAAAATAAAATTCGCTATACGCAAGCTGCCACAGCAGATAATTGGAAAGCCGCTGCTCTCCACTTGTACGAATCAGTAAATCCGGGTCTGGAAGTTCCCTTGTATCCAGATATCCGGAAAAGGTTTTCTCATTGATTTCCTCCTCCGTGATTCTGCCATTCTTTATATCAGTAAACATATGCTTCATGGCCCGAAGCATCTCATCCCGGCTTCCATAATTGATGGCAATGGTCAGATTCAGTCCCGTATTTGCCGCGGAAACTTCTTCCAGTTCCTGAATCTTTTTCTGAAAACTTTCGGATAATCTGGAAAGTTCCCCAATCACACGTACCCGCATATTATTTTTATTTGCCGTGCGGATACAGTTTTTCAAATAACTCTCCAGCAGTTTCATCAGTGCAGCCACTTCGCTGTCCGGACGATTCCAGTTTTCCGTGGAAAATGCATACAGTGTCAGGTACTCAATTCCAAGCTCATCTGCAGCCTGACAAACCGTTTCTACATTCTTTGCGCCAACGGTATGTCCGTAATTGCGTGGCATGCCCTTGCTTTTTGCCCATCTTCCATTCCCATCGAGTATAATCGCCACATGTTTTGGAATTTTCATCAATCTTGTTCCCCTCTTTCCTGCAAGTGAAAAAGGGACATAGCCACAGGCTTATGTCCCTTAAACATCTTATACTGTAAGAATTTCATCCGACTTGGCATCCACAGCCTTGTCAATCTGTGCAACATACTGATCGGTCAGTTTCTGGATTCCGTCTTCGAGATCCTTGATCTCGTCCTCGGAAATATCCTCCGCCTTGCCTACTTTTTTGAAATGATCCATCGCATCTCTGCGGATATTTCTCACAGCGACCTTGGCACCCTCACCTTTTTTCTTAATATCTTTTGCCAGCTCTTTTCTTCGCTCTTCGGTCAGTTCCGGAAATACCAGACGAATCAGTTTTCCGTCATTCGTCGGGTTAATTCCCAGATCCGAACTGAGAATGGCTTTTTCAATTTCTTTTACCATAGATGCTTCCCATGGCTGAATCTGAATCATTCTCGGCTCCGGAACACTGACATTTGCAACGCTCTGAATCGGAGACGGTGTTCCGTAATAATCAACACGAAGTTTGTCCAACACATGCGGATTCGCACGTCCTGCACGGATTCCCGCGAACTCCTCATTTAAATTGGCAAGGGATTTCTCCATTTTATCCTGAAAAATCTGTAATCTCTCGTCCATATACTATATCCTCCTAGTCCACAGTAACGACAGTTCCGTTGAACTGGCCATTTACCGCGTTTACAATGCTGTTCGTTTCACCAAGTCCGAATACATACATTGGAATGTGGTTTTCCATGCACATTACGGATGCTGTCAAATCAACGACCGCAAGTTTTTTATCAATGACTTCCTGAATGGAAACCTGATCATATTTCTTAGCGGATGGATTTACTTTCGGATCGCTGTCATATACACCATCGATTGCCTTGGCAAGATAAATTCCATCTGCTTCAATCTCTACCGCACGAAGTACCGTTGCCGTATCTGTTGAGAAATATGGATGTCCGGTACCACCTGCAAAAAATACAACCATGTTATGTGCAAAATATTTATTTGCACGATCCTTGGAATATAACTTTGTGATAGATCCGCACTCAAACGGGGTAAGCACGGAAGTCATCATTCCAACGGAACGGAAAATTTCTGACACATAAATACAGTTCATAACCGTAGCAAGCATACCGATCTGATCGGCTTTTGTACGGTCGATCGTCTCACTGGTACGTCCTCTCCAGAAGTTGCCTCCTCCGATGACAATACCAACCTGTACACCTGCATCTACCAATTGCTTTACCTGCTTTGCAACAACCGTAACTGTCGGCTCATCAAATCCATGACGCTTGTCCCCGGCCAGTGCCTCTCCACTGAGTTTTAATAAAATACGTTTCATCGTATCTGTCTCCTATGATTAATTTTACTTTCCGTCAAAAAGTCCCTGTACATCAATATCAGCATAACACTGAGAGCAGAAACCTTCGATTACTGCACCGTTATTAATCTGTACGGAACGGGATTTGATATTTCCCATGACTACCGCAGATGTATCAACAACAACAGGTCCCTGTACATCGATATCACCCTTGATTGCACCTGCAATAACTGCAGAAGCTGCTGCAATATTGCCAATGATCACAGAACCGGCTCCAATCTTAACTGTACCGGAACTTACAACTTCTCCCTCAACTTTTGCCACATCAGCAAAAAACTCTGAAGCTGCACTGTTTCCGTTAATGGTTCCGGTTACAACCAGCTTACCATTACAGGTTACATTTCCGTTGATGGTTCCCTGAATATCAAATGATCCGTCAGACGCGATATCACCGGTCAGAACAGTTCCTGCGGTTATAACAGATGTCTCATCTGAAACTGCATCCGGATTCACTTTGTTATTCATCACTGGTGCTGTTGGCTTTGGGGTTTCCATTGTTGTGTCGCTCATAATTTTTTTCTCCTCATTAAATGTATTGATTACCGGGTCCACAGCTGGTGTGATCACCGGTTTTTTATCCTCTTTGTGAATTGGTGGAAGCTCCGACTCTAACTTTTGTGTATCAGACCCGCCGTCCTTCTGTACCTGCTCCAGTAAACCATCCAGTTTGGATAATTCGGATTTCACATCCACATCTTCTCCCAGAGTGTTAACTACCAGGTCTTCTGCTTTGTTTTCTTTTTCCGGAGCGTCTACTCCCGGCATCATTTCATTGACCGCCTGAGAAAAATCATCCTTAAAATCTTTAAATAATCCCATCGTGCTTCCTCCACTCATATTTATTCAACACTATCTGCCTTGATATATTGAATGACTTTTGTATTTTCATCAATCGGCAGAATCTCAGCTTTCATCTGTTGCAGTTTCTGAATCAAAGGTTCCAGAGCCTCTACCGTTGTTGACTTGTCATCTCCGTCGTGTAATAACACAACCGAGGTTTTGTATCTTTTTACTCCTTCTGTCACATTTGTCACAACATCATCCACCGTATAATCCGATGAAGTATCTCCTGCGGAAACGTTCCAGTCAAAGTATGTAATTCCCTTTTCATTTAAGACACGAACGAATTCAGCCATATTTACATTGCTGATCTCATTGCTGCTTCCTCCCGGAAAACGATAATAGAGACTATTGACTCCCGTAACGTCTTTCAGATATGAGGAAATCTTATCAAAATCCTGTTCAAATGCCTCTGTGGAGGCATATATTGTACTGTATTTGTTGGAAAAGGAATGCATTCCAAGTGTATGTCCGTCTTTTACAATCCTCTTATAGACCTCCTGCATATCCTTGGAATCATCCCCTACTACGAAAAAAGTTGCTTTTACTCCGTATTTATCCAATACGTCGAGAATCTTGTCCGTATTTTCATCCGGTCCACCGTCAAAAGTAAGATATACTTTATGTGCATCTCCCGCTTTTGCCATATTGTCCCCGGAATCAATCCCCGTCACAACTTTATCGTAAGCAGATTTCTGTGTCTCCTGCCCACTGCTTTCTGTATCCGCAGCCTGCACATTTTCAGAATCCGGAATATTTTGCGAAACGGTTGTCTGTCCCGCTTTCTCCAGTCTCTTTACATGGCTGCTCAAACGTGCTACCTGCACCGTCAGAAGGATAATTGCCAACAGTGAGACAAGCATCCATACCGTAATCGTCACAATGATTCCCGTCTTCATACGGTTGATGCGATTTCTCCTCTGGCGCTGCTGCTCCAAAGCTTCTGAATCTTTTGTACTCATCCTGTTCCTCCACCGGGAAATATCCTTTTCTATTTTAACATATTTTGAAAACTTGTAAAGATTTAATTCCCTGTTGTTGTAAAATTGTTATAAAAAAGGAGCCACGGTTTCTTTATTTTTCCAAAACCACGACTCCTTTTGTGTTTTCACACAGCTTGACTCTGTGAACGGATTATGCGTTCATCTGTGCAGCAACTTCTGCTGCGAAATCTTCCTGTTTCTTTTCCATACCCTCGCCAACTTCGAAACGAATCATCTTGGTGATTTTAAGATCCTTGGAAACAGACTCAAGATACTTAGCTACGGACTGCTTGCCATCTTCCGCCTTAACGTATGTCTGATCAAGAAGGCAGATCTCCTTTAACTGCTTGGATACACGACCTTCTACAAGACCGCCGAACATCTTCTCAGCAGTGATAGATGCCTTATCTGCCATAGCCAGCTCACCCAGCTGAACCTTTGCAGCATCGGAAAGGAAATTCCAGACATAATTCATATTGCTCTTATGTTCTTCGAAGTTATTGATATCCTCATCACTCCATACCTTCTCGCCGATTGCCTTGTCCAGTAATTTGTTTAAGATAGGCTTTGGAAGAGTTGTTGCATCATTTAATGCACTGTCAATTGTGATCTCTTTGATCTTTGCAAGTTCCTCAGCGGAAATATCGTTTCTGCTGATATACTGTGGGTTCATTGCAGCAACCTGCATAGCAATGTTTGTAAGAGCCTCTTTTGCAGCATCATCAGATGCACCGTCTGCAGCGATAACAACACCGATTCTTCCGCCACCGTGAATATAAGAAGCAACAGCATCACCGGTTACCTTTGCGAATCTGCGCACAGATAACTTCTCTCCGATTGTTGCTGTCTTCTCAACAAGCAGATCACTGAGTCCGTTTGTAGCAAGAAGTGCCTCGATATCTTCGCCGTTTGCTCCACCGTTTAAATCAGAAGCAAGTGCTGTATCTGCAACTGTCTGAACAAACTCCTGGAATGTTTCATTTTTAGCAACGAAATCTGTCTCTGAGTTAACCTCAGCTACAACAGCAACATTTCCGTTTACTGCAACTCTTGCGATACCTTCCGCAGCGATTCTGCTCTGCTTCTTTTCCATCTTGGCTGCACCGCTTTTTTTCAAAACGTCAACAGCGGCATCCATATCTCCGTTTGTCTCTGTCAGAGCTTTCTTACAATCCATCATGCCTGCGCCTGTCATCTCACGCAGTTCCTTAACCATAGCAGCAGTAATTGCCATCTTTTTTTCCTCCAATTCTCGAATGATTATGCAAAAATTATTCTTCTACTGTCTCCTCAGCAGCTTCTGCAGCAACTTCCTCAGTTCCCTGCTTTGCCTCGATAACAGCATCTGCCATCTTGGAAACGATAAGCTTAACGGCTCTGATTGCATCATCATTACCTGGGATTACATAATCTAACTCGTCCGGATCACAGTTTGTATCAGCAATACCGATCAGTGTGATGCCTAAAGACTGTGCTTCCTGTACGCAGATTCTCTCCTTCTTAGGATCTACGATAAAGATAGCGTCAGGAATTCTCTTCATATCCTTGATTCCGCCAAGGTTCTTCTCTAACTTATCCCACTCTTTTTTCAGTGCAATAACTTCCTTCTTTGGCAGAACATCAAATGTTCCATCTTCAGACATGGTCTCGATTTCTTTCAGACGTGCAATACGGCTCTGGATGGTTCTGAAGTTTGTAAGCATTCCACCTAACCATCTCTCATTTACATAGTACATTCCGCAACGCTCTGCCTCAGTCTTAATAGCATCCTGTGCCTGCTTCTTTGTACCAACGAAAAGAATGGTACCACCCTGAGCAGCGATATCGGAAATTGCATCATATGCCTCATCTACCTTGCCAACAGACTTCTGTAAGTCAATGATGTAGATACCGTTACGTTCTGTGTAGATGTATGGAGCCATTTTAGGGTTCCATCTTCTTGTCTGATGTCCGAAATGAACACCTGCCTCAAGTAACTGTTTCATAGAAATTACGCTCATTTTAATTACCTCCGTTTGGTTGATTTCTTCCATGTACTTCCTATTAGTCTGCCACCGGAAAAGCGTAGATCCGGCACCGGCAGCTTCCATACATGTGTTTAATAAAATTTAAAGCCTTTGGCATTATATCATACCAAAGGCTTTCATGCAAGCTTTATTATACTATTTTTTTGTCAGTACTTTCGCAATCTCGCTATAGTTCATTCCCTTTTCCAGCGTAAATGTCCCCACACGGATATATCTTGCATAATTGTGATCCTGCATATATTTGCGGAAATCTTCCGCATCCTTGACAAGTCCTTTCTCCTGCAGATCCTGTGCAATCTCCCTGCACACTTCTCCGCCTTTTATTGTAATGGAGACTTTTTCCTTTTTTGTTTCTTCCTTCTCGGTCTCCTGCGCTTTTTTCTTCTCTTCTTCTTTCTTTTGAGAGTCCTGTGTTTTTTTCTTTTCTTCCGCCTTTTTCTCCGACTCTTTTGATGTGTCATTCTGCTCCGAAGAAGTATCACGCTCCGTCTGTTTTTGTGTATCGTTCTGCGGAACCTTCTGTGTCACTGCCTGTGTCGTTCTTTGTGTATCCGGAAGATTCGTTTCCTTTACCGGAAGTTCTGTTGTCTGCGTTTCTGCTTCCTGCGTCTGTGTGTCATCCGGCATGATCATTCCAAGTTCCGAAGCTCTCTGCATAGCTTTTTCATCCGACATTGCTCCGCCGTGTGCATGTAACGATACAATAAATACCAGCGAGGCAACCAGAATTCCAAGTCCGCAGCCACGTAAATAATATTTAAATCTCACTGACATCTTCCCCTTTGTATAATCCGATCACCAGCTTCACTTCTCCAAGCCCCCGTCCCAGCTTACGGGCAATTTCCACATCAGACACTCCGTTTTGATGAAGTGCAAGTACCTGATCGTTGAAGCTTCCGTTATCGGTTTCCTCTGCCACAGATGCTTTTGGTGAAATCTGCTGCGGCTGTTCCTCCACAGGCTCTGACACTTCCGTTCTTGCCGGTTCAGGCTCTTTTACCGTTTCCGTCAGATGTGTCATCATTTCATCCTGTGTATGTTTTACCTGCTCCGAAAACTGTTGTAGCTGCGATGCAAGCCCGGTCAGTTCCGTATGCTTGTCATTGAGCATATTATATAAAAAGAGAATTTCATTATGCGTTTTATTCATTGATTCAATCACCGTATTGGAATATTCGTTGATTGCCATAATTTTCTCATTCGTTTCTTTTTCCATCAGACGCTTGGCATTCTCCTGGGACTGTTCTACCACTGCATCGATTGCATCTTCTACCTTGTCATTTGCATTTTTCAGTTCCCGCTCGACAATAATCTTTAATTCCTTCTCACTTAATCTGGTTATCTCCTGTACATCTTTCGGGGTAAGTTTTTCCTGAACAAAAAAGCTTACGAGAACAAAAATGATTCCAACCAGAATCAGTGTAATTTCCACACCCGTCATATATTTTCCCTCAGATTTTCATATCAAAACTGCCGCCAACCGGATTGCCACCCGTCCGCTTCGTTTCTTTGTTTGTTTTTTTTCTCACAGATCCCTGTTTTTTATATTTGTTTTTTCCTTCTTCCCTGGCATCCGTGTGATTATCCAGCTGCTCATTTTCTTCCGGATGGATGACCTGATGATGCAGAACATCCTCCCTGTGATCCACCTGCACCTGAATATTCTGCTGATCCACCATCGGTTTTGTATCCTGCTGGTTTTTAAATGTCTCGATGTCTGCGGTACGCTGTATCGTAGCATAATTGATTGGTGCAATTGCCATAGATCCGCTCCTACTCCGTCAGAATATTCATATAAACACCCATTTTTTTACGCATCTTGTTTAATGCTTTGGTATGTAACTGGGAAATACGTGATTCTGACACTTCCAATATTTTACTGATTTCTTTTAGGGTCATATCTTCATAATAATAAAGTTCAATAACGCGCCGCTCTTTCTCCGTCAGAAGTTCCAGGGATTCCGCCAGTTTTTCTTTTAATTCTGCTTCCTCCACCACTTCTTCCGGCTGTGAAAACCGGACCGGATGCGCCGAATCAATCATTGGCTCCGAACCGTTTTCTTCAAATTCATTCAAAGACACAACATTGGTCACCTTAAGCTGTGTCTGCCAGCTGCACAGTTCCTCATCCGTCAGCCCCAGCTGCTTTGCAAGTTCTTCATCCGAAGCTGTTTTACCGGTCCTCATCTCGATCTGTTTCATCGCTTCATCAATTTTGCGCTGTCGCTGCCGGACACTTCTTGGAATCCAGTCCATTTTACGAATCTGGTCTAAAATAGCACCACGAATCCGCAAACTCGCATATGTTTCAAATTTTACATTTTTTCCCAGATCAAATTTATCAATTGCGTCAATCAGTCCGAAAATCCCATAACTGACCAGATCATCATATTCCACATTGTGTCCAAGATACATGCTGAGTCTTCCCGCTACGAGTTTTACAAGCTGCGCATATTCAATTATCAGCTGTTCTCTGGTCTCCTGCGTTTTCTTCTGACGATACGCATCCCAGAGTTTTTCTTTATCCGCAGTTTTCATCTACATCATTCCGCCCCGGTTAATTACTTTGTTTGTTGTTCCTCCTGAACCTCCGGCTGCTCCTGCGACTGCTCCTGTGCATCTTTGGCCTGTTCAGTATTTTCCTGTTCCCCAGAGCCTTCCGCTTCCTGCTCCTCTTTAGACTCTTCCATTTCTTCCCCGTTCTGGTCATCTTCCATATCCTTGAAGTTTCGGTCAATGATCATTTTTACCACACAACCGATCACATAAAACAGGACAAGTACCAGTAACAGCTGTCTTGTAAAATTCCAAAGTGACATGTGCGTAAGAATTGCAATCACACAGTCAATAAACCCTGCCGCCAACATAATAATAGCCGGTACACCATTGGTTTTCATCTTCTGTCCCTCTATATTACTTTAATTTCTTTTCCCACCGATTTAATTCTGAAATCTCCGGTCTCACAATCCAGTTCTACCGTACGTCCGTAATTTAAACCGGTATCCTCCGCGATCAGCGGGATCCTTAATTCTTTCAAAATAATTTTTGCTTCTTCCGCATTGCGTGCGCCTACATTTCCCACAGACGAAAGTCCGCTCGTTTCAAACATGCATGCACCCCCCGCGATCTTTGCCACAAGTCTTCTCTGATTTGCTCCCAAAGCCAGAATCTGTCTTAAAAGTTCACGGATTCCGGTATCCCCGAATTTTGCAATATTGGTATTATTTTTTAATTTTGTGCTGTCTGGCAGCATATAATGTACCAATCCACCGATTTTCGTCACCGGATCATAAAGTGTTAATCCGATACAAGAACCCAACCCCAGTGTCGTGAGTGTATTCGGAGCTTTTGCAGTTTTCAGGTCTGCCATTCCAACCTTGATCACTTCTCCCATATTCTACGATCTCCTCTATAACTGAATTCCAAGAGAGGATAAAATCTTTGCATAGGACTCTTCCTCAGGCATCAGGATAAAATATCCATTAATCATACGTTCATCGCCAAATTCTGTTTCAATCAGCAGCGCATTATTTCCGTACTGTCCAAACTGAATTGCCGGAACACTAAGAATCGCTCCCGCCATATCCACCGCAATATATGGAACGGATGGTAAAATCGTAAGATTTGTCATACTTGAAAGTGCAGACAGATACGAAGCCGTAATAATATTTCCGATTTCCTTCATGGCAGATAAATCCATCTCATCAAAAGGTGCATCGTTTTCCGGGTCTCTTCCCATCAGTTTGTTCACAAGATAATGGGCGGAATCCATGCGCATTAAAAACATCATGCTTCCTGTAATATCATGTGTTACTTCCAGAAAAATTCCGACAATAATCTCGTCTTCCGGACAAATTGCGGAACTCAGCTTAGAAGCTTCCATCAATTCTACTTTCGGAACATTCATATCAATCTGTTCATTGATCATGCTTGCCAGAGAAGTTGTTGCATTTCCCGCTCCGATATTTCCAATTTCGCGCAGTACGTCAATATACATTTCATTTACATTATCCAATGTAAAATCGTTCATCTTTTTCCTCCAATAACCATGTATAGTGAGGCATAGCCTCACTATACTCAGTTGTCTTATGTGTTATCTTTTTCGTCTACAATCGCATTGATTTCAAACAGGGAAATCAGCTGATCTCCGCTTGTTCCAATACCATTGATAAACGTATCTTTTACATGGTTTGAATTGATATTGTTATTTTCGATCTGATCCTCAGACAGATTTACAACCTCACAAACCTCATCTACAATCACACCTAAAGCCCCTTTATCTTCGATCTTTAAAATAATGATCCGAGATGCCGAAGTAAAGGTATCATCCTCAAGTCCCATTTTCAGACGGATACTCATAACCGGCACAATTTCGCCTCGAAGATTGATGATTCCCTTGAAATACTCCTGTGCCTTTGGCACACGGGTAATTTTCTGCATACGCACAATATTATCGACATAGCTGATATCAATTCCGTACTTTTCAGAACCGATCTGAACTACGATATACTGCTTTACTTCTTTTTCTTTATTTTTATTCTCATTTGTTTCAATCTGATTGTTTGCAATAGCCATCGTCATTCACCCCCATTACATCAGTGTGTTTGCATCCAGAATCAACGCAACTTCACCATCACCGAGGATTGTTGCACCGCTGATCAGCTTATTTCCATTGATATACTTGCCTAAAGACTTAATAACGATCTCCTGCTGTCCCATCAGATCGTCAACAACAAGTCCTACCTGACTGTCGCCTTTCTTTACAATAACAACGGTAAGGCTTTCCGGTTCTTCTTCTCTTGGTTCAATATCCAGAAGTTTGTCCAGACGAACAAGCGGAATAACGCTTCCACGCAGATGAATAACCTCTTTTGCTTCCACATACTTGATGCTGCTGACCGGTACACTCTCAATATTTGCAATGGACCCAAGGGCAATGGCATATTTTTCATCGCGGACTTCAACCATCAATGCCTGAATAATGGCAAGTGTCAGAGGAAGACGAACGGTAAATGTTGTTCCTTCCCCAAGTTTTGTCTTAACTTCCACATCACCGCCAAGCTGCTCAATGTTAGATTTTACAACATCCAGGCCAACGCCTCTTCCGGAAATATCCGTAATCTTCTTTGCCATGGAAAAACTTGGCATAAACAAAAGATTTATGATCTCTTTCTGTGTCATGACTTCGGCCTGTTCCGGTGTAATAATATTTCGCTCGATTGCCTTTGCTTTTACCGCTTCGGTATCAATTCCGTTACCGTCATCACCCACCTGGATAATAACGTTATTTCCTTCCTGATATGCATTCAGGAAAATATTTCCGACTTCCGGCTTTCCTCTCTGGATACGAAGCTCGGTGTCTTCCAGACCATGATCCGCAGAATTACGAAGCAAATGCTGTAACGGATCACCGATCTGATCCACTACGGTACGATCCAGCTCGGTATCTTCACCGGTCATAACCAGTTCCATCTTCTTATTCAATGTACGGGACAGATCACGAATCATACGTGGAAATTTATTTACAACGCTCTCAATTGGCACCATCCGGACTTTCATAACAGATTCATGAAGGCTTGTGGTGATTCGCTCCAGATATTCAATCTGTTCATGGAATCCCTGATTGGTAAAGCCTCCCTCTTCCGTTGAGCTGATGGATACCAGACTGTTCTTTGCAATGATAAGCTCGGATACCTGGTTCATAAGAGCATCCAGCTTTTCAATATCCACACGGACCGTACGGCTTGTCGCCGGTTTTCCTACACCGTTTTTCTTTGCCGGAGCCTTTTTCTTTTCCGGCGCTTTCTTTGGTTCAGCCTGTACTTCCGGTTTCGTCTCTGCCGGTTTTTCTTCTTTCTTTTCTTCCGTCTCAGTTTCTGTTACGCGTGGTGAAAAATCAGTCAGTTCTTCTCCAACGGCATCTTCAATCTCGGAAACATTCTTTGCAGCGTTCTGGATCTTGTCAAAGCTTTCCGGTGATGCGACATAAAAGCTGAATTCCTGTTCAAACTTTTCATCTTCAATATCCTGAGAGCTCGGACGATATACAAGAATCTCTCCAAAAGCCTCCACTTCGCGGAATACCAAAAATGCTCTGGCCGCTTTTAAAAGGCACTCTTTCTGGATCATAACCGTCATGCCGTAAATATGCATTCCACTGTCTTTTGCAGTCATAACGGCATCCCGCTCCTGATCCGTCAGATCAATCTGAAGATACAGTTTGTGGTCTCCATTGTCTGTCGGCGCCGCTGCTTCTTTTTCTGTTTCTGCAGGTGCTGCCTCTGCGGCAGCAGCCTCTCCGTTTGCTTTTGCGAGGAAATTGTTCAGTTCCTTGATAATGACTTCATTGTCTTCTTCCCCTTCATCAGAGGTTGCCTTAATATTTTCAAGATATCCGTCAATTGCATCCAGACACTTGAACAGCAGATCAATCATCTGACTGTCTACCTGGATTTTCTCGCTGCGGACTTCCTGGAACACATTTTCCATATCATGTGTCAGGTGCTGCATTCTCTTAAATCCCATTGTACCGGCCATTCCTTTTAAAGAATGGGCTGCACGGAAGATTTCATTGATAACGTCCTTGTTATCCGGTTCTTTTTCCAGTTCCATGATGCAGTCACTTAACGTCTGTAAATGTTCTGCACTTTCATCGATAAAGATTTCAAGGTATTGGCTTACATCCATGTTATTTTACCCCCACGTTTTTTGTGATTGTCTGTGCAACTTCATCCAGTGGTACAACTTCATCTACCACACCTGCTTCATAGATTGCCTTCGGCATTCCGTATACCACACAGGTTTCTTCGTTTTGTGCAATTACGCGAATCGGTTTTGATCTTCCCAGCGAAAGAATTCCGTTGGTTCCATCCGCTCCCATTCCTGTCAGGACAACACATACGATTTCATCATAGCTACTTGCTGTCAGTGAATCATACATAAGATTGGCACACGGCTTGAGTCCTCCGATTGCCGGTGTTGCATCATCGAGTACAATGCTGTTGTTTCCGTCTGCGGTTTTTGCAACTTTCAAATGTTTTCCGCCCGGAGCAATATAAACACATCCCTTTTGCAGCCGCTCTCCATGCTCTGCTTCCTTCACCCTGATTTTGCTCAGATCATCAAGTCTGTCAGCCATGGATTTGGTAAACCCCGGCGGCATATGCTGTACAAGTACAACCGGGGCATCCAGTTCTTTCGGAAGAAACGGAATCACACTCTGTAACGCTTTCGGTCCGCCTGTGGAACAAGCCAGTGCAACCAGTTTGTTCTTTCCGCCTGTCGCTTTCCGCATTATCGGTGCCTTTGCTGCCGGTTTTGCTGCCACACGGATACCTCCTGCTGTTTTTTGTGTTGCAAGAACAGCATTCAATATGCCAAGAAGCTGTCTTTTGAATGCCTCTCCTTTTGCCTCTATGATGTTTGTCGGTTTCGCCACAAAATCAATTGCTCCGCGCTCCATGGCTAAAATGGTAACATCTGCTTCCCTGCTGTCGGTAAGTGTACTTACCATAACCACATTTGCACGTATGCCTTCTTTTTGTAACTTTTCGAGTAACTGCAGTCCATCCATGCGTGGCATATTCACATCCAGAACCACACCATCATAACTGGTATGCTTCAGTTTTTCATATGCCTCAAGACCATCTCTGCAATAGTCTGTTGCTTGAAATTTACTGTCTGAATTGATTATATCACACATGACCCTTCTCATGAGTGCAGAATCATCAACTACCAAAATGTTTTTTTTCATATGAGTCACCCAACTTCTTTCCTGCGAATTCTTCTCTCTTCCTCAAAAACGAAGCGTACAATTTTTTCCCGGTCCCGGAGATCCCGGAACAGAAATTTTACCCGGTGAATGTACATTTCCTCTATCGCTGGATGTTTTTCTGTTGCAATCACCTGTCCCGGAAGATAAAAAGTTTCATCCGAATATTCATTTGTCAGTCTGATCACCAGAAGAATATTTTGGTTCTGTTTTATCCATTGTCCGGAGACAAAGCGGATTCCACCGCCACTGATATTCTGAATCGTTCCCTCACGTACCTGATCAATATATTCCGGCTTTTGAATTTCCGCAAACAATTCTTCCGTTGTCTGCATCTGTGCCGTCTGTTCCGATATTTCGTAATATTTTAACGGTGTCGTATAAGGAATCCGGAAAAATTCCCGGCGCTGAAATTTCTGTAATCCGGAAGTAATCACAATTCTAAGCAGATACAGATTTTCTTTGCGATAACGTTTCTTCACAACTGCTGTGCAGTTATACATACCGCCTTTTGTATAAAAAACAATGCTGCACTCCCTCTCCAGTTGAAATAACACCATTCTTCCACCACTTGTCGGCATAGAAATTTCCAATTCCTGATCCGAAAAAATGTCGCTGACCGCACTTTGATAGATTTTCGCGATCTCTCCTCCATTATCTTCCTGGTTCGCTTCATGCAGCATTTTAATATCAATTTTGTCTCCCGGAGTAATCACATCTGAAAGTTTCATAATTATTCATCTCCCTATTTTCGGTTTGATAAAAAACTGGAAAACATCTGTGCTATTCCCCACCGTACCGGTGCCTTCTGCTGGGTGCCGTTTAACAGATGATCTGTAAGGCAGGAAATTGCCTTTGCGGATTTTGCATTCGGATCACTCATGGTAACTGTCTTTTGCTGTCTTACTGCCCGTTCCAAAGCAGCATCCTGTGGAATCATCCCCAGATAATTCAGACTTCCATGTAAAAACTTAGACACTACGGAATTCACTTTCTCATAAATTGCCTGTCCCTCGTCCCGGGAATTTACCCGGTTGGTTACTATGTGGATGGTTGTCTCTTCCTCCACAAAATCGGGATTGCAGTACAATGCTTTTAAAAGCGAATACGCATCCGTCAGGGAACTTGGTTCCGGTGTGGATACCAGTAATACCTCAGGACTTGCCATAACAAATTCCAGAACCTGATCCGAGATTCCTGCACCCGTATCAATCAGGATAAAATCTGCCAGTTCATTCAATGTGTCAATCGAATTTACGATATATAAAATCTGTTCTTTTGTAAGATTGTTCAATCCTATAATCCCGGATCCGCCGGATATAAAGCCGATATCCATCGGTCCCGGTGTGATTATTTCACGAATTGACTTTCCACGGTATATAAAATCAGACAAATTGTACTGTGGAATTGCGCCAAACATTACCTCAACGTTTGCAAGACCAAAATCAGCATCAAAAATAATTACCCGCTTGCCTGCTTTTCTGAGACATACAGCAAGATTTACCGCAAGATTCGACTTTCCGACTCCGCCTTTTCCGCTGGTAATTGTCACTACGCGTGCATTATTCTGATTATTCTGATTGTGCAGTTTTATTACATTTCGCAATTGTTCTGCCTGATCCATCACGAATTGCCCCCTAATAATTGTTTCACGATCTTTTGTGTATCGAATAATTCAATATCATCTGGTACATTCTGTCCATTTGTCGTATAAGACAGTTCCGCATCTGAATACAGCTTAATATTGAGCAAATTTCCATACGTTGATGTCTCATCCAGTTTTGTAAAAATCAGTTTAAACTCTGATATTGTGCGATAGGTATCTACAATATCAAGCAAATCTCTGTATTTCGTTGTAGCGCTGAGAACCAAATATACTTCACTTGTATATTCAGGGCTGACTCCCTGAATCAGGTTTCTGATATCTTCTTTCTGTTCCTCATTTTTATGGGAAAATCCAGCAGTATCAACAAAAACAAGATCGTATTCCGCATATTTTTCAATTGCTTCATTCAGTTCCTCTTTAGAATACACGATAGACATAGGTGCGTCAAGAATATTTGCATACACCTGAAGCTGTTCTGTTGCTGCAATCCGATAGGTATCTGCAGTAATAAACGCTACTTTTTTTTCATAATCCACTTTATATTTGGAAGCAATTTTGGCGATTGTTGTTGTTTTTCCGACGCCGGTAGGCCCGATAAAAAATACAACATGCGGTTTTGCTCCGCTTAAATCCAGTGATTTCGGCTGACCGAAACGCAGAATCAGTTTCTGGTAAACATTGGAAAGAATCGTATCCACACTGTGTCCCGGGCGGATAAATTTTTCAATTTCGCCAAGGATCTGATTGACATACTGTTCACTCACCTCGTTTTTCAACAGCGTGCTGTAGAGAATCCGGACAAAATTGAGTTCCTCCGAAGACGGACCCTTTGGTGTCTCCGGCTCCTTCGGATTTTTCCCGCCAAGAGATTTTTCCAGACGGTCAGATAAAACCTCAAGTCTTTCTTCTAATTTTTTCTCTTCATTTTCCTGTACCAGATTCTGTGATTGTGGCATACGTGCTGGCTCCTGTCTGGCTGCCTGTGCGTTACCTTCCTGTTCCTGCAGTTTCGGAATGGTAATCGGTTCATCCGCCGCAAGATTGATCATGTCGTGCAGTTTTCCTTCTTTTGCCATACTCTGTGTCATCTGTGCTGCCTGCATGGCATTGGAAAAATGTTCTTTTTCCTCCATTGCCGCAGTCACTTCAAATGTTGAATTCTTAAACGCACGAAACAGCCCCTTCGGTTTTACCTCACGGATGTTCATAATGACCGCGCGTTCTCCAAATTCTTCTTTTGCCTTTGCAATGGCTTCTTCCTGTGTTTTTCCCTGAAATTTATTAATTGTCATTTATGCTGTCACCATCCCTACCGATTGCAGCTCCACATCAGATTCTACTTCATTGTAAGAGACAACAATCAGATCTTTGAAATAATCTTCTGTGAGTTTTTTAAAATACATACGCACAATTGGCGATGTAATAATGATCGGATTCTTTCCGAGGCTTTCGAGTTTCTCGGTTTCTGTCCGCACGGAATCCATAATTGCTTTTGTTTTCTCCGGGTCCATCGTCAGATATGCACCCTGCTCTGTCTGCTTGACCGAAGACATGATCTCCTGTTCCACTTTCGGATCGAGCGTAATGACACTGGTCGTTTCGTTCGACGGGAAATATTTGCTCGAAATTGCACGCTTCAGACTCTGCCTTACATATTCCGTCAGCACATCCGTATCTCTGGATGTCTGTGCATGATCTGCCAGCGATTCAAAAATAGACAAAAGATCCCGGATCGAAATGCCTTCCCGCAAAAGATTCTGCAGTACTTTCTGAATCTCTCCAAGGCCAAGAAGTTTCGGCGTGAGCTCGTCCACAAGAACCGGATTGGATTCTTTTAAGTTGTTGACCAGGTTCTGTACATCCTGTCTGGTCAGAAGCTCTGCGATGTGGCTTCGGATTACTTCTGTCAAATGCGTCGCAATGATAGACGGTGCATCAACTACGGTGTATCCAAGACTCTCTGCACGTTCTCTCTGCGCTTCCGTAATCCAGATGGCCGGAAGATGGAAAGACGGTTCAAATGTAGGAATACCTGTAATTTCTTCCTCCACATACCCCGGATTCATCGCCATATAATGATCAAAAAGAATTTCTCCTTCCGTTACCTGCACGCCTTTGATCTTGATAATATACTGGTTCGGATTTAACTGGATATTATCCCTCAGGCGGATAATCGGAACAACCGTACCAAGTTCCAGTGCAATCTGCCGCCGGATCATTACCACACGATCCAGAAGATCTCCACCCTGGTTTACATCTGCCAGCGGAATAATACCATATCCGAATTCGAGTTCGATCGGATCGACCTGAAGCAGGGAAACCACATTCTCCGGTTTCCGGATCTCTTCCGCCTCCGTCTCCGCCTGCTGTACTTCTTCCTCAATATTTTCTTCGCCGATATTCTTGCTGATATTTTTGCCGGCGATGATAAACACCAGACCAAGTGCAATAAATAAAACCGGATTTAACGGAGTAAAAATTCCGAGGAAAACCAGCACGGAACCTACAATATAAAGTACCCTCGGAATTCCAAAAAGCTGCTTGACCAGAATTCCTGAAAAGTCTGCCTCGTTTGATCCCTTGGTAACAAGTATACCGGTTGCAAGAGAAATCAGAAGAGACGGAATCTGGGACACCAGACCATCACCGATGGTCAGCAGACCATACTGCTGAATGGCATCTGCAAATCCAAGTCCCTGATTCATAACTCCCATAATGGTTCCGCCGATCAGGTTAATAAAGGTGATGATCAGACCTGCCGTAGCATCTCCCTTTACATACTTTGTGGCACCATCCATCGCGCCGAAGAAACTAGATTCTCTCTGAATCTTTTCCCGTCGTTCCTTTGCCTCCGCATCGGTGATCGCACCGGTATTTAAGTCCGCATCAATCGCCATCTGTTTACCAGGCATGGCATCGAGTGTAAATCTGGCGGTTACTTCGGATACACGTTCCGAACCTTTATTGATAACAATAAACTGAATCAATACGAGGACAATAAATACAATGGAACCGACCACCATATTTCCTCCGCCGACGAACGAACCGAATGTCTTAACAACGTTACCAGGATCTCCCGTCAGAAGAATCAGACGGGTGGAAGATACGTTCAGAGAAATTCGAAAAATAGTCGTAAACAAAAGTAATGTCGGGAAGAAAGACATATCCAGTACTTCCCGAACAAACAATACATTAAATACAATAATTAAGGCGATGGAAATGTTAAATGCAAGCATCACATCCAGCAATACGGATGGAATCGGAACAATGAAGAAAACTACTGCCGCCAAAAGATATAAACCTACACCGATATCCGCTTTCTTCAGCATCCTGCACAACCTCCTTTCGCACCTGTTTGTTGTATAACTGCACTACTGTATATTTTTGGCCTTGTATACGGCAGCAAGAACTTCTGCCACAGCCTGGTAAAGCTCCGGCGGAATTTCTGCTCCCACATCAACATTGTGATAGAGCATACGTGCCAGAGGCTTATTTTCAACAATTTCAATTTTATTCTCCCTCGCCACTTCCTTAATCTTTTGCGCAAGGTAATCTTCTCCTTTTGCAAGGACAACCGGGGCAGAACTGACTTCCGCCTCATATTTCAATGCTACGGCAAAATGCGTCGGGTTCGTGATGACTACATCCGCCTTGGGAACATCCTGCATCATTCGCTTCTGGGATACCTCCTGCATTTTACGGCGCTGCCGTCCTTTGATCTGCGGATCTCCCTCTGTATTTTTGTATTCATCTTTTACTTCCTGCTTGGTCATCTTCATATCTTCATTAAACTTATGTTTCTGATAGATAAAGTCAGCCAGACCAATCACAAGATAAACAATACTGATTTTTATTCCCGTATTGATAATCAGAGTCCCCACAAGCGCAACCGCCTGATTCAGTCCCAGATCATACAACGCAAACAGATCATTTGCATTATCTTTTATGGAAGTATACGCGATATATATGATAATCACAATCTTTAAAATGGATTTCACCAGTTCAAAGAGCGAATCTTTCGAAAAGATACGTTTGAATCCGTTCAATGGATTCAGCTTGGAAAGTTCCGGTTTCATTGGTTTTGTGGAAACTTTCCATCCTACCTGCACAATGCTGACCAGAAGCGTAACAACAAACCCAAACGCCATAAACGGAAGCATAATGATCAGGCTTTTTAAAGTAACGGAGGCAATCAGGCCTGCTGCCGCCTGCACGGACAATCCGCCCTCATTTATTTTAACAAAATCCGGCATATTTTCATAGATGTAAGAAAAAATATCTATGAATTTTCCTCCTACAAAGGAAACAAAAATTTTCAGGCAGAGAAACAAAACAATCAGATCAAATGCCGAATTCAGTTCGCGGCTTTTTGCAACCTTACCTTCATCTCTGGCATCTTTTAATTTCTTGGCGGTTGCAGGTTCTGTCTTCTCGCCGCCTTCGCCGTCTTTTGCAAACCATTGCAGATTATAATGCAATATTCGATTCTGATTTTTTTCGTCAATACAAACCTTCTGCAACAAGCTTCACCATCGTCTTTATTTCATCAAAAATATAATTTGCCACATTCGGCAACAGGAACACGATCAGATACAAAACAACAAATCCAACCAGAATCTTCAACTGCATACCGATCGAAAACATATTCATCTGCGGTGCCACACGTGCCATAATTCCAAGTACACAGTTCAAAACCATAATACAGGCAAAAAACGGAAGAAAAATCCGAAACCCTATGATGAATGAATCTCCCATATAGCGTGTGATTGCAGATAACAGATGATCCCATGCAAATTTCTGGTGGGCAATCGGAATTACGGAAAAAGAATCCGTAACCGCACGTACCAGATAGGTATAAAAATCAGATGTAATCAAAAGAAGCAGAACCAGATAATAATACAGATTTCCTGTCAGTGTGGTTTCTGTTCCCATGTCCTGATTAAATTCGGTAGACATGGACAGACCAATATCCATATCTATAATATTTCCTGCAAACAAAACAATGGAATTACAGATGCTTGCCGCATACCCAATCAGCAGTCCCGTAATTCCCTCTTTGATCACAACTACCGCATACCCGACAACACTTGCGTATGTCAGCTCCGGCCGATCTACTACATTGTATAAAAGCAATGAGACAAAAAATGAAAATCCGATTTTAATCTGATTGGGAATTCCCTGCTGCCCCAATAACGGGGCCACATACACAAAACAGGTAACTCTTACCAGAATCAGCAGAAAATATTCAAAATTTTCAAGTGTAAATACATAATTAACCATATCTTTTTATCAAATCACATACTCAGATAGGTACTGAAATTCGACCACAGACGCTCCACCAGTTCGGTCATGTTATTTAACATCCAGGAGCCGCAAAGGATCATTGCAGCAAATACCGCAATAATCTTTGGAACAAACGTAAGTGTCTGCTCCTGAATGGATGTAACCGTCTGAAAAATACTGATAATCAGACCAACCACCAGAGAAACCAGAAGCAGCGGTGCCGACGTGATCAGAATGGTATAAATTGCATCTCTTGCAATATCAAGAACTGCACCCTGTGAAATCATACGGTATCCTCCTAATAAAATGTCTGGACGAGGGATTTTATGACAAGATCCCATCCATCCGCCAGAACAAACAACAAAATCTTAAACGGCAACGAAATGGTTGTCGGAGGAAGCATCATCATACCCATGGACATCAGTACGGATGACACCACCATATCAATTACAATAAACGGAATATAAATTAAAAATCCCATAATGAATGCTTTCCGAAGCTCGCTCAGAATGAATGCCGGAACCAGTGTGGTAAACGGAACATCCGACAATTCCTTTGTATCTTTATACGTTTCTCCGGAAATCTCCGCAAAAAGATTCACATCCCTTATCTGGATCTTTGCATCTTTGATCATAAATTCACGAATCGGCCCTTCTGCTTTTTCAAAAAATTCCGACTGTGTGATTTCTCCCTTATCGAGCGGCTGAATTGCCTCTTTGTTGATCTGCTGGAACGTTGGCCACATGATAAAAAATGTCAGAAACAATGCCAGACCGATCAAAACCTGATTGGGTGGTGTCGTCTGCGTTCCGATCGCAGTCCTAAGGAAATGAAGTACAATGATAATTCGTGTAAACGAAGTCATCATAATCAGAATCGATGGTGCAAGTGATAGAATTGTCAACACCAGAAGCATCTTGATCGGTGTGGAAACCGATCCGGAATCATTGTTATATGTAATTGACAATCCATTGGCATTGTCTGTATTATGATCTGCTCCCTGTGTATCTTTCTGTGTAATCTTTGTAATACTGTCCGGGTCCATGGAACTTGCATAGACACGTCCCGGATGCATCATGCATAATGTAATTGTAAGTATTAAAACCGCACACGCAAACGCAAAACTTGCAATGCAGTATATCTTTTTCCCTTTGCTCATCTTTATCCTTGCTTCTTTGGTAACTTGTCTTTTAACTGGTTGAGAATTTCCGCAAAAGAATCCTGCTTTTTCCCACTCTGTTCCAGCTCAAAAGAGAAATCTTTTAATTGATCCCTCTTAAGCTGTGCCAGAAGATGTACTTCCTCTTTTCCAACAGAAACAACCAGATAGACACTGCCGACTTCCACAATACTGATCATCTTGTTATTGCCGACACTGATTGTCTCTATCACATGCAGATTCTTATTATTCTGGCGTCCACGCTGCATACCTCCCATCCATCTGGTGGTAAGATATGTAGCAGCCAGAACAACAGCAAAAATAAACAGTGCACCCAAAAGTTGTATAAAGCTTTCCAGAGAACCTGTCAGTAACACATTTGTCATGTCTGTTTCTACTTTCCGCCTGTTCTTGAAGCATTGACAATTTCCGTGATTCGAACACCGAAACTTTCTTCAATGACGACAACTTCGCCCTTTGCGACATATTTTCCATTGACAAGCACATCAATCGGCTCGCCTGCCAGTTTATTCAACTCAATAATTTTTCCCGGTCCCAGATCCAGAATATCTGAAATGGATTTTGTTGTCCTTCCAAGCTCAACTGTCACCTGAAGCGGAACATCCATAATCAGATCAATATTTTCCGGCTGGTAATTTCCAAGGTTTCCACCCGCAAATGCGCTAAATTGTGCCGGCTGAACATTAACCGGCTGTCCCATGTTCTGATTCATCATAGTATTTCCCATCATCGTCTGTCCCATCGGCTGCCCCATCGGCTGCCCCATTTGTGCTGTATTCTGTGAAGCCATCTGCTGTGACTGCTGTGCTGCGGCAGATGCAGCTGCTGGCTGTGTTCCTGCCGGATTGCCGGAATTTGCGGCTGTGGAATCGGCCGTCACACTCTGACTGTCCATTTCCATCGTTTTTGCCACTCCATCACACATATCCTTTGCAAATGAAATCGGATACAGCTGCATAATTGTACTGTCAACCAGATCCCCGATTTCCATATGGAAAGAGATCTTAACAAACTTTCCGGTAAGGAAGGAATCAATCTCCGCTTCATCGATGTCTTCCTGCAGATTAATCACCGTTGCATTTGGCGGGCTGATATCAATCTTGCGGTTTAACATGGAAGAAAGGGAAGTTGCCGCAGAACCCATCATCTGGTTCATAGCTTCACTGATTGCGGACAAATGCAATTCGCCAAGTTCGCCATCTGTATTGGTTCCATCTCCTCCCATCATCAGATCCGTGATGACTTTTACATCATGTTCCCTCAGGACAAGAATATTACTTCCATCCAGTCCTACGGTATATGCAATGCGGATAAACACGCAAGGTTTTTCGTATTCCTGTACAATATCATCCCATGTGCCGTAAGAAACAACCGGAGTTGAAATTTCCACCTTATGATTAACGAGCGAAAACAACGTTGTCGCCGCAGTTCCCATACTTATATTGGCAATCTCTCCGATCGCGTCTTTTTGTGCATCAGACAGTTCATTTTCCGCAGAATCACTCGCTTCTGCTCCAGGTTCATTCAGCAGTGCGTTAATTTCTTCCTGCGATAATACTCCATCCATAGTTTATTGCTCCTCTCTGATCACCGAAGTGACCCTGACTGCATATTTATCCCCCGATGATCCGGGAAGTGCAGTAAATTTCCGAATATTTCCAACATAAATATCCAATTCGTCCTCCACCTTGCGATCCAGCCGGATAATATCTCCCGGCTGCAGCATGGCAAAATCATTTACCGATATCATACTGTTTCCAAGAACAGCTTTGATCGGTATCTGTGCGCGCCGAATCAGGGTCTCAATGGATTCCGTGTAATCGGTATTGTCCTGATTCTGCAGATTTGAATACCAGTACTTCGTATTCAGCTTATCAATGACATCCTCAAGAGTCAGGTACGGAAGACAAACATTCATCAGGCCTTCCACTTCCCCGATCTTAAGGTTAATTGTCACAATCGCAATCATTTCACTCGGAGAAATAATCTGTGCATACTGGGAATTGGTTTCAATTCTCTCTAACCGGGGATGAATATCCGCCACGTTTTCCCATGGTTCCCGTAAAAGGTTGACGCACACAATCATAATCCGTTCGATAATCAAAAGTTCGATTTCCGAGAACTCACGAACCTTGTCCATAGGATCTCCTCTGCCACCGAGCATACGGTCAACAATCGCATACCCCAGATTCGATGCCATTTCCAAAATAATATTTCCCTTGAGGGGTGCAAAATTCACAATTCCCAAAAGAACCGGATTCGACAGCGCATTAGAAAATTCAGAATACGTAACCGCTTCTGAATTCACCACCTCTACCTGAACATTTTTCCGTAAATACACGGGCAGATTCGTAGATAAAAGTCTGCCATAATGTTCAAATATCATTTCCATGGTACGCAGATGTTCCTTGGAAAATTTGGAAGGACGGGCAAAATCGTACTCTTTTACCTTTTTTTCATTATTGTCTTTTATTTCATCCACATCCAGCTCACCGGTACTAAGTGCCGCCAGCAAGTTGTCTATCTCATTTTGGGATAATACGTCACCCATCAGTTTTTCACCACCTGTAAAAATCCTATTGTGCTGTCAGTTTGGAGAAGTTTACTCCGATCACATAATCTTTGCCGAATAAATTCTGCATATCTTCAAGGATCGTGTCCTTAATTGCATCTGAATTCTGGTTAAACTGCTCAAATGTATATCCACTTACCACTTTGATAATATCATTTTTGATTGTATCATCCTGATTTGTCAGGAAATCCTGTGTGTATTTCTTGTAATTGTCGCTCTTCTTGTTCAGAACAAGTGATACATTCAGTACTGCATAATGAGTCTTTCCGTCTTTTCCTTCTGCAAGGTTTGTTGTCAGGTCTTCCCCTTCGCTGACTTTATAAATTTCCTGATCATCAATGGAAATATTGCTGGTTCCGGTAGCCGCACCACTGTTTAAATCCAGATCAATTGCGGAACACACTTTTTCGATCAGTGTATTTGCTTTTTTTGTCTCCGGTAATACCGAAAACATCAAAAGTGCTGTCAAAACAAAATTTGCAAACACAAGTGCCAGAATGACAACTGAAATTAAATTCTTCTTCATTGCTTACTCCTCTTAGTTATTTTCTTTCACATCTGAATTGAATGAGTTATAAATTTTTATCTCTACGCGTCGGTTTTGTGCACGTCCCTCTGCCGTACTGTTGTCAGCAACCGGTATGTAATCTCCTCTTCCCGCAAACTTAATGTACTTGGGATTTAAGTTTTTATTTTTTCTGAGCTGATCCGTGACAGCAAGTGCACGGTACACCGAAAGAACCTCGTTATTTTCATATTTTGCAGAATAGCGGATCGGAACATTATCGGTATGTCCTTCTATCTCTATCACATTCTTGTTATATTTTTCAAGAATCTTTCCAAGCTTGTTTACAATCGGGACTGCCTGTTTAACGAGATCAGCCTTACCGGATGCAAACAAAATGGAACCATTCAGATTCAGTTTTACATACTCTGCATTGAAATCCACATCCACCTTTCCGGACAGCTGTGAATTATCAAGTTCCTGTTGGATTTCATCTGCCATCTTTTCAGATTCCGCAAGTTGCTGCTGCTCGTACTGTTCCTGTGCAGACAGTTTGCCATCTGTCTGCTCATCGGTATTCTCTGCTTTGGAATTTGCCATCTCATTGTAGTAGGAATCCAGAAATTCCAGCTGGCGGACACCGGCAGAAATCATCTCTCCCTCTCCAATGCTTGTGCCGCCGGTCGGAAGGATGCTGATGGCGTTCTGCAGTGATGCAACAACCGCCTCTAACTTGTCAGTATCTACTGTCGACATGGAAAACAATAGTACGAAGAAGCAGAGCAAAAGATTCATCAGATCCGAGAAAGTATTCATCCATGCCGGCGCTCCTTTTGGCGGATCCTCCTGTTTCTTTTTTGCCACTACTCTTCACCTCCTCCGCCGTTTTCAAGAACACCCTCTCTTACAGTCGGTGAAAGGAATGACTTTAATTTTTCCTCAATAACGCGTGGATTTTCTCCTGCCTGAATGGACAACAAACCTTCAATGGTGATCTGACGGTTTACCACTTCCATATCATTGTTTACGGAAAGTTTTCCGGCAATCGGGGCACATAACCAGTTTGCAATCAGGGAACCGTACAGTGTCGTAACCAGTGCTACAGACATCTGTGGTCCGATCGCAGACGGATCGGAAAGTTTATTTAACATGGCGATCAGTCCGAGCAGGGTACCAATCATACCCCAGGCAGGACCCATCTCGCCCCATTTTTCCCAAAACTTAATCACATCCTTGTGACGGGTTTCCAGACACACCATATCCGTTTCCAGAATCCCACGGACCAGCTCCGGATCGGTGCCATCTACTACAAGCATGATTCCTTTTTTCAGGAATTCGTCTTCAATTCCGTTTGCAGCTTCTTCAAGTGCAAGCAGACCTTCTTTTCTTCCGACATTTGACATGTCAATAATTGTCCGGATGGTCTGTGACGGATCATATGTTTTATCCTTGAACGGGAGTGAAATTGACTTGAATCCGTTGATTCCATCTGCAAGCTTGAAACACCCAATCGTACTACAGATAGATCCACCAAACGTAATGACAACAGATGCCGGATCAATGTACATCTGCATCGCAGTGATGTCAAAACTGTTACTACTGAGGACGCCAAAGATAACCATGGCAATTCCGCCGATAATTGAAAGCAGTGATGCTATATCCATGAACTACACCTTCCATTTTCTAAAATTAGGAATTCCGATGGATCTTCCGACAAAATCCATCAAAATACCCTTTTATATGATTTTACTAAACTTTCTCTCTCTTGTCTACTTCCTTTTTGTTAAAAAGGGTATAAAATCACAAAAAAATGTTGGGAAACAGTCAAAAAACCATTTCCCAACTATTTTTTCAAACTATCTCTTTAAGTTGATTAATTCTTCCAGTAATGTATCGGAAACTGTGATAACACGCGAATTTGCCTGAAATCCACGCTGCGTAATGATCATATCGGTAAACTGTCCGGAAAGGTCAACGTTTGACATTTCCAGCTGTCCGGAATTGATCTTGCTTCCATCCGCATCCACAGCTACACCCACACCGTCAAACTCGCCAGAGTTTAAGGTTGTCTGATAGCAGTTATCACCAATTTTTTCAAGACCGGAAGCATTGGCAAACTGTGCCACTGCGATCTGTCCGAGAAGTTCGGTGTTACCATTGTCATAGCTTGCATAAATCTTACCGCTCTGGTCTACAGCAAGTCCGATCATTGCACCATTCTTCTTACCGGTTTCTTTTCCGACAGAAGTTCCTTTTTCTACTTTCAGTGTTGACTTTCCGCCATGGCCTACATTGGTGGAAGTGGAAAAATCTACATTGATGTCCTTAAAATTGGATTTTTGTGTCGTTCCGTCTGCATTATTTGTTGTATACTGTGTTCCCAGGGCAGAAAGTTTTAAGGATTTCGCCGTTACAGCCTTCGTACCAGCTGTTGTATTCGAACCATCGCCAATACTTACAAATGTACCCTTATTGGAATCATATTTCATATAATAGCCCTTCGGTCCATTCGTATCATCCTGTTTCCCGTCATCTCCCCAGATCGAATCAAGCATCTTACGCTTACCAGCTTCGTCTTTTATTGCATTTCCATTTTCGTCTTTTGTGACAATAGAATTTCCCTTCGAATCAATAATATCCGTTAAACTGATAAAATAATTATTTCCAGTGCCTAATCCCTGAGTTGTCTTCGGTGTCGATACCGCAAACTTAGCCGTATAAGAGTATCCCAGATCATCATAAAATCCAAGAGTCATAACATAGCCGTCTTTTCCGGTGACATCGGTATCTTCCTTATCCAGAATTCCATGCACATGAGCCTCTGTCGTTGCCTCCGGAGCGGATGTCGTGTTGGACGGTGACATCACCTGCAGGGGGGAAACCGTATCTTTGTGGATCTCACCTGTCGTTTTGTCTACCTGCCATCCCTGTACGGTGTATCCGGTAGAACTCATACACAGATAGCCATTTCCATCTACATAGAACGAACCTGCACGGGTAAACATGGTATTTGTTCCATCGCTGACAATAAAGAAGTTTGTGGTCTGGCTGTCGCTGAGTTTTAAATCAAACGGGTATCCGGTTGTCTCGGAAGAACCTGCCCCGGTAATATTGATCATGGTAGATGCCGTGCTTACACCAAGACCAACCTGCTTGGCATTGACACCACCCGTACCGGTTGACGCATCCCCACCGGATGCGGTGGACATTGTCTGGTACATCAGTTCACTGAATCTTACGCTGGAAGCTTTGAACGCTTCGGTATTTACATTGGCAATATTGTTACCAATTACATCCATTCTCGTCTGGTGTGTCTTAAGACCTGACACAGCAGAGAATAATGATCTCATCATAGTACATTGACCTCCTTAGATGGCAATATGGTTTTGAAATCCTTCTGTCAGTCGGGATTCCTGTAACTTCCATAAGGTCCGGTTACATAATAACTGCGCCATCTATATTTGTAAAAATATTTGATTGTGTTTCCGTCTGATCCATTGCAGTAACAACGGTTTTACTTGGCACATTAACAATAAAAGCAAGTGAATCCACCAAAACCAGAGAATCCTTAATTCCCTTGGCATGTGCCTGTTCCACTCCGTCTTCGAGTCTGGCATTCTGTTCCTCGGATAAGCTGATATTTCTGCTTTCCAGCCGCTGCGAGGCATGCTTTGAAAACTTTAACTGTTGCTGTTGCCGTAAGACATCTTCGAATGAAACATCCGACGTCTTTGACGGACTGGTTACGTTTTTCTGTTTTAAATACTGGCCGGTTACCTGTTCGATCGACGAAAACTGTTTGCTGATCGGGTTCATCTTTTTTCTCCCCTTTCCTATGCACCTGTTGTCTCGTCACTCTTCTGATCGGAACCATTCTCTGTCTTCGAGTCATCCGTTTTTGTGTCATCGGTCTTGGTATCCGTATCAGTCTTGGTATCATCGGTTTTCGTATCCGTATCTGTTTTGGTATCATCCGTCTTTGTATCGTCTGAGGTATCTCCACCCAGATCTTTGATCTTCTGCTCATACTTCTTCAGTTTTGCAAGATCAGACTCACTTACAAAGCTCTTCTGATAATCCGTCATGCCATCGTATACCTTACGGATCTGTTCTATCGCACCGGAATACTTGGTCGTAATATTTTCAATATCCGGAAGCTGTGCCAGCATGTTTGAAATGGTCTTGGCATAACCAATCGCTTCATAGTAATCACTGTCGGCCACCGTATCAAGCGTATCGATGGAATACAGCTTATTGTTGACACTGAGCATCTGTGATCCGTCTTCCTGATACATGACATAATCTACTTTACCGTCCACATAAGAAGTTTTTCCGGTTGTTTCGTCCGAAACCTTTAAGATTACATATTTTCCAACCAGATTGTTTGCCATCTCGTTTTTCTGTGTATCCTGCATGCCAAGCATTGCCTCTAACTGTGAGAACGTTGCAAGCTGTGCCACATATTCGGTATTGCTGGTAGGCTCGAGCGGGTCCTGGTACTGCATTTCCGCACAAAGTAATGTAAGGAACTGATCATATCCCATGGTTCCGTTGTTGGACTCATCGCTTTTTTTCGATGTTGTCGTTTTTACTTTTCCGTTTTCCACAGTTGCCCAATTCAGTGCGGAAGTTGTCGTATCTGCCATTTTTTCTCCTTTCTATGCGGTTACATCCATGGAATTTCCATTATCCCGCATCATTTGTGCTGCAAGAGTTTCTTCTTCTGTCATCAGTCCTGACAATCCATCCAGTGAGGAAAGATTTAAGTTTCTTCTTCTGCCTCCGGACTGCTCCTGCTGCCGTTCTCCCTGCTGCTTTTCACTCTCCTGGTTCTGTTCCAGATTCTTTTCGAATTCATGGGAAGCAACGGTTACTTCTATGGCGTCAACTTTGACACCTGCCTGATTTAAATTCTGCCGCAGATCTGCCACCTGCGTTTCAAGGGCTGCGCGGACTGCTTCATTAGAAGCTGCCAGCTGTGCATGGATCATGCCTTCTTTCGAAGAAATATTTACATACACTTTCCCGAGATTTTCCGGATTCAGCTGCATCTCCATCGATGAAGTTCCTTGCGAAACATTCACACGGATCTGCTCTGCCACCTGTTCCAGCAAATCCATGGTATCCACAGAAATATACGATGTCTCAGATGTTACATCCGCCGCATGCGCCATCGTCTGTACCCCGGCGGTATCCTGCATCTGCATGGCAGTCTGTGTCTTTGCCACATCAGAGCTGGTCTGGTCTGCCGTCATTTTTTCCGGCTGCGCCGACTTCACCTGATCCCCTGTCTGCGAATCTGCATCTGCGGCATCCGTCTGCTGTTCCATCGTCTGTTGTTCTGCTGTCTGCTTTGTCTGTGGCTGCTGTGTACGTACTTCATCCGATTTTGGTTCTTTCTGAAATACATCCGCCTGTTTATCCATCGGCTGTACCTCATCAGTCTGTGCAAGCTCCGGCATCACATCTGCCGAAACAGTATCTGCTGTTGTCTGCTGTCCTGCCACATCGGTCAATACCTGCATTTCTTCATCGGTCAGAGTTTCCGGTGTCTGCAGAATATCCATCTGCGCAATCAGTTCCTCCATCTGTGCCGGCTGAAGATTTAGTTCATTTGCAAGCTGCCCTCCCAGCTGGTCCATTTGCTGCATCAGCCCCTGAAACTGGTCATTCATCAGTAAATCCATTGGAGAAGTTTCTCCTGTCAGCTGCATTGCAAGCTGTGCAAGATTTTCCGGATTCAGGAGATCAAAAGCTGTAAGTCCCAGCGACTCCATCATATCTTTTACAGAATCTTCCGAAACACCCAATTGTTCGGCCACCGTCCTGACAACATCGCCCTGGAACTGATCCAGAGTATCTGTCGAATTGTCGATCACGTCTGTGACAACATCTCTGGCTGCCTGACGGATGGTATTATCCTGATACTGATACCGGTCGTAATTATCTGCCGCATTTGTCTGCTGTAATACATTGTTGTTTATTTTTGTATTCACGGACGGCATATTAAAATTTGTAGAGTAGTTACTGCCCATCAGTGAAGCAAACACGCCTGCCGCATCCGGATTTTCAGCTTTTGATCTGCCTTTTGCAGCATTTGCATTTAATACCTGACCCTGCTTTACAGAATTCAAATTAAATACATTTGCACTTGTCAAACACGTTCCTCCTTTCTGTTATTTACAGATTTCCTACTTTTTCTTGGTAGGTTCCATGATCTCTGTCAGCTTCGCCGCAGTCGTTGCATCCATCTTGCCAAGAATATCCGCCCTCTGCTGTGTTCCCATATTCATGAGAATGTCAGCCACAAGCCCAAGATTGTCCGTCATCGTATCAAAGATGCTGGCCGCCTCCTGAGGCTTCATGTTGGAATATGTCTTTGCGTAATCTTCAACCTGACTATCGTAGGTAATCTGTTCAACCACTTGTTTGTATAAGACTTCGGCATTTTCTGGATCAATGCTCTCATAATATGTCTTATACTGCTGTATATCGGGTGCCTGATCGGAAAAAACAACCTCCTCGTAGTATTTTTCCTTCTCCTTTTCAAAGGCAGCCTCATCCTCTTTGTATTTTGAAAGATCCTTGATCTGTGCCTTCAGATCCTTGATCTTTTTTTTGTCATTTTTATTTGTACTGCTGGCTTCATCGAGTTCTTTTTCCAGTTCTTTAATCTGGCTGATGGCCTCGCTTAAAGACCCATACTGATGCTCTGTGCCCTCGGTCTGCTCCACCGTTTCTTCCGGCTGTGGGAGGATTTTATTAACATAAGGGACATCTTTCAAAAGCGGATATAACACCGTTGATCCAAATCCTCCGACATCGGTTTTAATCAAAATTCCTATAATTCCCATCCATATCGCAATGATTAAAATGGTTGTCAGGACAAGAATCAGCCTGCCGCCTCCCTTTTCATCCTCATCTTCTTCCGGTTCCGGTGCGTTTCCTTTGGCATTCTTTTTTTCTTTTTTTTCTTTCTTTTCCCGTTTTTTCTTTTCTCTTCGATTTTTTGTGCTGTTTTCCTTTACCGCGTCTTCCTCGTCGACAAGGTTTCTTTCGTCTGCCATATCATTCTCCCTGTTCACCCTTGTTATAGGTATAACTTACAAGTTCATCGATTTCTTTCGTTTCTGCTTCTGCAAGTTCCTGCTTAAATTCTTCAAATGCCTTTTCCCTCAATTTTTCCTGAACCTTTCGTTCCTGCATCACGGTTTTTAAGCGGTTTCTGGCATCTTCCAGTTCTTTTTCCGCCTTGTGGACTTCTACCATCTGCCGTCTGACAATCGTTTTCATGGCATTTACATCTGCCCGCGCATGTTCGACTTCCTGCAGATTTAAATTTCCCTGCATCAGTTTCTTCCAGTGCTGCTCATATCCGACTCTGCGCACCATATATTCCTGCAGAATCTTCTGCTGCTCCAGATATTTCTGGTTTGCCAGGCTGTATGTCATTTTCGCCTGTGTCTCCAGTTTCTGTTTAATGTTCAGTATGTTCTGCATACGATAAACAAATTTTGCCATTTAAAACCTCTGTCCATTGATCAGTCGTCAAACACCTTTTTTAAGAGTTCCACTTCTTCATCAAAAGCAAACTTTTCTTCCGTATCCTGACACAGAAATTCATTTACTTCTTTATTCTTTCGGATTGCATAATCGATATCCGGATTCGATCCGTTTTTGTAGGCTCCAATATTAATCAGATCCTCTGCTTCACTGTATGTGGCAAGCACCTGTTTTAATTTTCCGGCAAGTGCCTTATGTTCCTTTGTTACGATGGAATTCATAACACGGGAAATACTCTGTAAAATATCAATTGCCGGATAATGATTTTTATGTCCCAGCTTACGGTCGAGAACAATATGTCCATCCAGAATGCCCCGCGCCGTATCCGTGATTGGCTCATTAAAATCATCTCCATCTACCAGAACCGTATATAGTCCGGTGATCGATCCTTTTTCATTTGTACCGGCACGTTCCAGAAGTTTTGGCATCTGTGCGTACACACTCGGCGGATACCCTCTGGTAACCGGTGGTTCCCCGGATGCAAGTCCGATTTCTCTTTGTGCCTGGGAAAATCGTGTCATGGAATCCATCATAAGCAGTACATCTTTTCCCTGATCACGGAAATATTCCGCCACAGCCGTTGCAGTCTTTGCACACTTATTACGGATCAGTGCCGGTTTATCTGACGTTGCGACCACGACAACAGACCGTGCCATTCCCTCCGGACCAAGGTCACGTTCAATAAATTCCCGAACCTCTCTGCCGCGCTCACCGATCAGTGCGATTACATTGATGTCTGCCTTCGTATTTCTTGCAAACATGCCAAGCAGGGTACTTTTCCCGACACCGGAACCGGCAAACACACCGATACGCTGTCCTTTTCCAACCGTAATCAGTCCGTCCACCGCTTTTACGCCAAGCGGCAGTACCTCGCTGATAATCCGGCGATCCATCGGATCCGGCGGCGTATTTTCCAACGGATAATACGAACCGTGAATTTCTTCCGTTCCATCCGTCATGCGTCCGATTCCATCCAGCGTATGCCCAAGCAGTTCTTCTCCAACCAAAACCGACAGGGGATGTCCGGTATTTTCCACAATGCATCCGGTTCCAACCCCTTCCACGCTGTCAACCGGCATCAGGATCAGTCTGGAATCCTGAAAACCGACCACTTCCGCGATAACATATTCCTCTTCCATCTCGTTCGGGTAAATTTTACACAAATCTCCCATACGTGCCTTTGGTCCGACAGATTCAATGGTAAGACCTACTACCTTGACTACTTTTCCATAACTCTTATAATACTGGCGGTCCATCAGCTGTAAATACTTTTCCGCTTCTTTAACCAAATTTGTCTCCCGTTTATACCAGTGAACGTATATCCTTCAGCAGTGCAGACAACTGTGTGTCCACCCCACAGTCAACCACGCCATACGGTGTTTCTATTTTGCACTGTCCATCCGATAATTTATTATCCTTTATAAATTCAATGGCAACATCTTTTCCTACAATATCCTGCATCTGTGCAAGATGTTCTTTGAGGATTTCCTCATCGCTCCGGTTCGTGTGAATCCGTATTTTATCTCCCGGGTCAATGTCAAGTAATGCTCCATTTACCAGCTGAAGTAAAAGTTCACGTTTCTCTTCAAACTGAATCTTAAACACTTTATCAAATACCTGAATCACAGCGTCCACAATGTCTTTTTCCATCACCGACATTTTTTCATGATACTGTTCTTCCAGTTGTTTTTTCTGTGCATGAAGAGACTCCATCGCCTTCTCATGTTCCCTGTTTAATTCTTCTTCCCGGCATCTGGCACCCTCTTCGTATCCGAGTTTCTTTTGTTCTTCATACAGGGTACGGGCTTTTTCTTCCGCTTCCCCACGGATACGTTCTGCATCTTCTTTTGCCGTGGAAGTAATCTCATCTGCCTCCACAGCTGCCTTTTCAAGTGCTTCCCTGCGCAGGGCTTCCACATCAATCTGCACGGTTTTTGCCTGAATCCCCTGTGAGAAACCAGCCGGTGCATTCTCCTGTCCGTCCTCTGCTGATACATCTACCTGTTCCGGAGCCTGTTCCTGTTGCAGTTCTTTTAATTTCTGGCGTACCCCGTCATTGGAATTGATAATTCTTGTACCAGTTCCCGAACTGACGACATAACATTGTTTCAGTAAATTAGACAACGATATCGTCACCTCCGCCACGTGAAATTACAATCTCTCCGGCATCTTCGAGCTTACGGATCACAGCAACAATCTTCTGCTGTGCCTCCTCAACATCCTTCATACGAACAGGACCCATAAAGTCCATATCCTCCTTGATCATTGCAGCCAGACGTTTTGACAGGTTCTTGTAGATCACATTCTGTACTTCTTCCGTTGTATTCTTAAGCGCAAGCTCCAGATCTGCATTTTCCACATCACGCAGCACACGCTGAATTGCACGGTCGTCGAGCAGAAGAATATCCTCGAACACGAACATCTTTTTGCGGATCTCGTCTGCAAGTTCCGGCTCTTCGATTTCCAGGGATTCCATAATATGTTTCTCTGTTCCACGGTCGACACTGTTCAAAATGCCAACAATTGCATCAATACCACCGACGATGGTGTAATCCTGATTTACAAGAGATGCAAGTTTCCGCTCCAGTACGCGTTCTACCTCCTTGATCACATCCGGAGAAGTACGATCCATAGTTGCAATACGTTTTGCAACATCAGCCTGTTTTTCCGGTGGCAGAGCTCCCAGTACCTGGGACGCCTGTGCCGGAGCCAGATACGAAAGGATCATCGCAATCGTCTGCGGATGTTCATCCTGTATAAAGTTCAGCAGCTGTGCCGGATCTGTCTTTCGGATAAATTCGAACGGACGAACCTGAAGAGATGCTGTAAGTTTTGCAATAACTCCCTGTGCCTTGTCGTTTCCGAGTGCTTTTTCCAGAAGTTCTTTTGCGTATCCGATACCGCCTTCCGCAATATACTGCTGTGCGAGGCATACCTGATAAAACTCTTCCAGCACTTCCTCCTTGGTCTGTGGCGATACGCTTCTTGTATTCGCTATTTCCAGCGTTAATTCTTCAATCTCATCTTCCTTTAAATGTTTGAAAATGGTTGCCGCCTTTTCCGGTCCCAGCGTAATCAAAAGAATCGCTGCTTTCTGTACTCCAGTATATGATTCGTTGTTCATAAATTACTCCCAATCATCATTTAACCAGTTGCGAAGCAGAAGTGCTGCCGCATCCGGATTTTCATCCACAAATTTTTCAATAAGTTTCCGGGTTTCTGATTTTTCCGAATACCCGATATCTTCCAGATTTTCATCGTCGTTATCTGAAGTAGCCGCCAGCAGGGCATCGACAGACAGTTCCGGCTCCGGCTCTTCCACTTTCTGTTTTCTGGTACTGCGGAATACAACATACCCCAGCAACGCAAAAATCAGCACCGCAAGCAGAATCTGTAAAATGTCGGTGAGTCCGAATCCCTTCTTCTGGGATTCCACAAACTGCGGTCTTTCATAACAGACCAGTTTGATTGCACTAGACTGAATTCCGGTAGCTTTTGCGATAAGGTCAATTTCATCCTGCGTTGCATCCACCTGTACCGGATCACTGTGTGCGCTCTTAAACTTTTCAAACGTTGTCCCTTTCAGCTGCCCGGAATCTTTCAATTCGTCCTCATCATAAACAACCCAGCGTGTGGCAGTCACGGCAATGGAACTGTTATCATAGTTGATCGCTCCACCGTTTGAAATAGTTTTTATAATTTCCTCATTCGGCGAATATTTTTTATCCACATCCGACACGGAAGATTCTGTAATCTCGCCATCCTGTGTCACATAGGTCGGTGTATCATCATTGGAATCCGTTCCCGGAGTTGCAGCCTGTCCACCTTTTGCCTCTGAATTATACTCAGAGCTTTCTGTCAGTTCTCCCTGATCCTGTCCATCATTGTGTGAATAATTGTGAACCGCCTTTTCCACCTTGGACATATCAATATCAAGGTTCGGTGCAACCTGCACGTCCGAATACATACCGGACTTGACCATTACATCCTTGATACCATTGACCACGGAATTCTTAATGCGGTCTTTGATGTCCAGACTGTCGGAAACAACCGTGGCATCATCATCCTGATCTGCTCCCGAAAACAAGATTTTGGATGTCTTCTGATCCAGAATGGTAATCTTGTCTGTCGAATCATTTCCAAGGGCGGTTGCCACAAGGCGCGCCACCGAATACGCCTGGTCCGAATCCATAGAACCATTCAGGGCAAGCGAAACGCTGGCAGAACTTTCCTGCATCCGCGAAATCAGTGTACCGTCATCGTCCGGAATATCCAGTGTGACCTTTGCGGAATCAATCAGGTCATTCGCAGCAAGCACATTCTCCAATTTATCTTCCATATAGCTTTTGGCAAGTTTCTGTTTATCTGCCTCCGTGGTAGAAAAACTTCCGTCGATATAATCCTTGATGTTCGGATCTGACAGGTCAAATCCCGTTGTATCAATATTATTGGATCCCAAAAGCCAGTTTGCCTTGTTCTCATCTTTTTTGTTTACTTCAAAATGTGTGGTATCCGTTACCTTATAATCAATATCACCTTCGCCGTCTAACAGATCTTTTACCTGACTGGCTTCTTTTGCGTTCTGGCAGTCAATCAGTGTTGTATAACTCGGTCTTGATACAACAACTCCCAGTATCACCAGCGCAAGGATCACCACTGCGGTAAGGCTGATCAGCAGCATTCTTTGTTTATTGGAAAATTTTTTCCACCACTCAACCACACGGTCAAGGATTTTCTGTAACTGTTCTGGCATGTTTTCGTTCCTCACTTACTAGATTGACATCTGCATAATCTCTTTGTATCCGTCAATCAGTTTATCCCGCACTGCAACCGTATACTGCAGTGCTACATTTGCTTTCGTCTCTGCAATCAGCAGATCATGTGGATTTTCGGCTTTCCCAAGTGCGAACCGTACTTCTTCCGACTCCGCAGTATTTTGCAGGTCATTGGTTTCATCTACTGATTTCATCGCTGTTGAAAGCACCGCGCTGAAACTGTCATCGTCTCCCGGAACAAGTGCCTCTTTTTTTGCGAATGTATTCAGATAGTCAGAAGAAACTCCAGACAATTGTGTGATATCCATGCTTTTGTCCTCTCTCGTATAACTTACTTTTTATTATTGTTTTCCTATGGAAAGTCCCGTGGTTGCCATACTCTTTGTGGCATCAAACGCAGTCGCATTTGCCTCATATGCACGGGTAGAATCGATCAGATTGGTCATTTCCGTGACCGTGTTTACATTTGGATAAGATACATATCCGTCCGCATCCGCATCCGGATTGGAAGGATCATATTCTTTCACGAAATCTGTTTCCGTATCTTCCTTTACGGAAGTTACTTTTACACCGTTTCCGATTGCCGGATTCTGCGATGCAGTTGCATAATATTGGGAAAACGGGGTAACTTTCCGTTCTGCAAAATTTACAATTTTGCGTCGGTACGGACCGCCGCTCTCTGTTGATGTTGTATTTACATTTGCAATGTTCTCCGCAATGATATCGGTACGGAACCGTTCTGCAGTCATGCCTGACGCGCTGATATTAAACGCCTGAAATAAAGCCATTTATCTTTCCCCCTTACTTAATCACGGAACGCATACGGTCAAACTGTCCGTTAATTCCGGCTGTGATTCCCTGATAGCGGATCTGTTCGGATGCCAGCTCCACTTCTTCTGTATCAATATCTACATTACTTCCATCCAGCCGATAGGAGTAATTGGAACTGTCCACATAAACCGATGGATTCAGTCTGGAAAGATCCACGTCTTTCATTTTCGAATCCAGGGACTCATGCTTGCAGCGGCCCAGTTCTGTTTTTAATGTATTTTCAAAATTTAAGTCTTTTCTCTTATATCCCGGAGTGTTTACATTTGCAATATTGTTAGTCAGAATGTTCTCCCTGCTCCAGCTCGCATCGGCAGCTTTATCCAGAACATTCACATAATTGAAAGCATCTGTACTCAGCAATTTTGTGCCTCCTTATCTAGTATTCCCTATTATCGTATCATACTAATTATAGTATAAATCAAGCAAAATACAAGTAGTTTTTTACATAAAATGACAAAAAAGGACTTATATTTACATACAAGTCCTTTTGCTGTCCGCTCGGTTCCATCCTTTATTTTGCATTTTTTCTTTTCAGTTCTGCAAGTTCATCGAAAACCACGTCATTGACAACCTTTATGTAAGTTCCTTTCATGCCGGAAGAACGCGATTCGATCACGCCCGCACTCTCAAACTTACGAAGTGCATTTACAATCACGGAACGGGTAATTCCCACGCGATCCGCAATTCTGCTTGCAACAAGAATTCCCTCATTGCCATCCAGTTCATCAAAGATGTGGGTGATTGCCTCAAGTTCCGAGAAAGAAAGTGTGCTGATCGCAGATTTTACGATTGCAATCTTTCTTGCTTCCTCTGCGCTCTCTTCGTTTACAGAACGCATCATTTCCAGCCCTACCACCGTTGTTCCGTACTCTGTCAGAATAATGTCATCAATGTCATATTCCGTTTCGCACCGGTATTCAAATAAGGTTCCCAGCCGCTCCCCGGCAATATCAATCGGGGTAATGATGGCCCGGTACTTTTTGGATTCATCTCCGAATCCGAGCGTTTCCAGATTTACGTTCTCTTTTGTGGAAAGGATTCCCAGAAGACGCTCATTGAGTTCTGCATCAATATATCCGCCGACTTCGTCCACGATCAGTTCCTGCAGTTCCTCAACCCCTTTGCATACACTGGATCCTAAAACCTTTCCCTTCTTGCTTATTACAAGGATGTTGGAATCAAGAATTCCCGTCAGGACTTCACAGATATCGTTAAATACCACCTTGGACGAATTATTGTTATGGAGCAGTTTATTTATTTTTCTTGTCTTGTCTAGAAGTTGAACACTCATGTTTTTCCTCCTGTCTTTATCACAGATACCATGAGTGTAGCACTATTTATCAGACAATTCAATATTTTTCGAAAAATTTACGACTATTCTGTTTCTTTTTCTTTTGCTTCCGTGTAACCGCAATGTTCATCCGCACATGCAAGCTTGTTTCCCTTTTCCACCATATAGCCTCCACAGCGCGGACATTTCTTTTCTACCGGGCGTCCCCAGCTCATGAAATCACATTCCGGATAATCAATGCATCCATAGTATCTTCTGCCCTTACGTGTCATTTTGATGACCACGTCTTTTCCGCATTTCGGACATGCGACACCAATCTTTTCATAATATGGCTTGGTATTCCGGCACTCCGGGAATCCCGGACATGCCAGAAACTTTCCATGCGGTCCATACTTGATTACCATATTGCGGCCACACACTTCACAGATTTCATCCGTCACTTCATCTTCAATGGTAATCTTTTCGAGATCTTTTTCCGCGGCCTCCACAGCCTCTTCCAGATCCGGATAAAAATTCGCAACAACCGTTTTCCAGTTTAAATGTCCTTCCGCAACACTGTCTAAAAGAGATTCCATATTTGCAGTAAAATGTTCGTCTACAATAGTCGGGAAAGATTCCTTCATAATGGAATTGACAACGGAACCGATCTCGGTCACATAAAGGTTCTTATTTTCCTTTGTGATATAACGTCTGGCAATGATCGTTGTGATGGTCGGGGAATAGGTGCTTGGGCGTCCGATTCCGAGTTCTTCGAGTGTTTTTACCAGCGAAGCTTCCGTATAATGTGCCGGTGGCTGTGTAAAATGCTGCTTCGGATCGAATTCTTCCAGTTTCAGTTTTGTATCTTTATCAATTGATTTTAAAAGTACCTGTTTTTCCTGCTTTTCATCATCTGCTTCCGTATAGGCCAGCATAAATCCGTCAAAAGCTACTTTGGAAGTAGAAACGCGGAATGTATAATCTCCCGCTGCAATGTTAACGGTTGTTGTCTCATACTTTGCGTTTGCCATACGGCTTGCGGCAAAGCGTTTCCAGATCAGCTGGTATAAACGGAACTGATCCCGGCTTAACGACTCTTTAATCTCGGACGGAATACGGTTAATATCGGTCGGACGGATCGCTTCGTGCGCATCCTGAATCTTTGCATTGCTCTTCTTGCTTCCTTCTCCGTCAGACAGATATTCCTCTCCGTAGCTTTCGGAAATAAAGGCACGCGCTGCTTCATCCGCCTCTTCCGAAATACGAACGGAATCCGTACGCAGATAGGTGATGATACCGACCGTTCCCTGTCCTTTGATATCCACACCTTCATACAGCTGCTGTGCAATCCGCATCGTCTTCGAGATCGGGAAATTCAGCGCTTTGGAAGCTTCCTGCTGCAAAGTACTGGTTGTAAACGGAAGTGGCGCTTTTTTTGTGCGCTCTCCCTTTTTCATATCGCAGACTTTAAATTCTTTGCCTTTTAATTCCGCAAGCACCTGATTCATCTGTTCCTCGGAAGAAATCTCAAACTTTTCGCCGCCTTTGTCCAGCAGCTTTGCTGTAATCGGTTTTTTCTCACCTTCCGGCAGGAGGCTTGCCTCTAAAGACCAGTACTCCTCCGGAATAAATGCATCAATTTCTTCCTCACGGTCACACACAATCCGTAAAGCAACGGATTGTACACGACCGGCACTCAGCCCTCTTTTTACTTTTGCCCATAACAACGGGCTGATCCGGTAACCAACCATACGGTCCAGCATACGTCTCGCCTGCTGTGCATCAACCAGATCCATATCAATCTCACGCGGTGTCTTTAAGGATGCTTTTACCGCTGTTTTTGTAATTTCGTTAAAACTGATTCTGCTGACATCTTTGTCGTCCAGTTTCAACGCCTTGGTTAAATGCCAGGAAATTGCCTCTCCTTCACGGTCCGGGTCAGTTGCGAGATAAATTTTATCCGCTTTCTTTACTTCTTTTCTTAACTTTGCAAGAATCTCTCCCTTTCCACGAATCGTAATATATTTCGGTTCAAAATCATTTTCCGGAGAAAATCCGAGCTGACTCTTCGGAAGATCTCTCACATGCCCGTTACTTGCCATGACCTCATAATTTTTTCCCAGAAATTTTTTAATCGTCTTCACCTTTGCCGGTGACTCCACGATTACCAGATACTTTGCCATTTGGTGCTCCTTATATCATCTAAATTGTTTTTATATAATAATTCGGAATGGTCTCCTGAATGAACCCTTTCTGTTCCAGCCTCTCTAAAACCGGCAGAATTTCTACCAGACCATAGGGACTTTTTTCGATCAGGGTTCCAAGACCCACCGGATAAAAATCTAATAAAGCATACACCAACGATTCGTCTTTTTCAAGAAGATTTTTTCTAAAGTCTATTTGTGTCGTTATATTTTGGGGCTGTAATTGCAGTTCCTGCAGGAAATCTTCCACACTTACAAAAATGCCGGCGCCCTGCTGGATCAGATGGTTGGTTCCTTCACTCAGGGCATCCGTAACTCTCCCGGGAAGGGCATACACTTCCTTCCCCTGTTCCATGGCATAGTCCGCAGTAATCAGCGATCCGCTCTTTTTTCTTGCCTCCATCACAATCACGTAATCCGCAAGTCCGGCTATGATACGGTTTCTTTGCGGAAAATATCCCGGCAGCGGCGGTGTGCCCGGCGGATATTCCGACAAAATGCCTCCCCGATCCTGCATTTTTTCATATAAATACCGGTTTCTTTTCGGATAACACACGTCCACGCCACAGCCCAGTACCGCATAGGTATCCCCGTTTTCTTCCAGTGCTCCGCTATGCGCATCAGCATCAATCCCCATCGCCATGCCGCTGATGATATCCATCCGGTTCTGTGCAAGTGCCCTCGCCAGTTTCCCCGTAATCTGGCTTCCATAGGCACTTCTTGTCCGCGCCCCGACAATTGCCACACTCTTTCGTGTTTCTTCCGGCAGCCTGCCAATATAATACAGCGCATAAGGTGTTGCAGAAATCCGGCGGAGCTTTTGCGGGTACCGCGCATCTTCCACGCAGACAAAACCGATTCCTTCCCCCTGCAGTTTTCCCCAGTGCTCCTGTACATCCCAGTGCCGTCTGGATTGTGTGATTTTTTCCACATCCTTTTCATCCAGAACCCGGATTTTTTTCATTTGGGACTCCTGCAAGGCATACAGTTCTTCCGCACCGATTCCTTCTGTCATAAGACCCGTCAGTTTATGTACGGTCAGTCCGGTATTTGCAAGCCAGTACGCATACATGCTCATCTTTCCATACCTCCCCAGAATTTATCCCCGATACTCCGGTAACACACAGCTTCTGTCAGATCACAGACACGGATGTTTTCCGCCTTTTGTGTATCGGCAATTGTTCGTGCCACCCGGAGAATTTTATGGTAGGTGCGCGCAGTAAGTGACAGTTTATGAAACATTTTTTCCATATACCGCTGCTCCTTTTCTCCCAGCCGGCAGAACTGGTTTAATTTTGCTGCCGGAATTCCACTGTTATGGGAAAAGATTTCATCTTTGAACCGGAAAATCTGACGTTCCTGACACTCGCACACCCGGTCCCGGATGGTCTTTGAACTCTCATTATTGCCGTTTCCCGTCAGTTCTTCATAAGTAACCATCGGCGCTTCCACACAAAGATCCATGCGGTCAATCAGCGGCTGGGAAATCCGGTCAAAATACCGCTGCAGGGATGCCTGTGTGCATCTGCACCGATTCCGGTCCGGATAATATCCGCAATTGCATGGATTCATGGATGCCAGAAGTAAAAAATCCGATGGATAGGTCACACTGCCGACCGCGCGCGTCAAATGAATCTGATGTTCCTCCAACGGCTGACGCAGCACTTCCATCGTTGATTTGGAAAATTCCGGGAGTTCATCCAAAAAAAGCACACCATGATGTGCCAGTGAAATCTCTCCCGGCCGGATACTTCGTCCACCGCCGGCAAGCCCTGCCATGCTGACCGTATGATGCGGACTGCGAAACGGCCGTTCCTGCAACAGTGTCCGGGAGTCTGCCAGCAGACCGCAGACACTGTATATTTTTGAAACCTCCAGCTGCTCTTTTTTTGTAAGTGGCGGCAGGATTGTAGCCATCCGCTCGGAGATCATGGTTTTTCCGGCTCCCGGCGGCCCGACCATAAGCATATTGTGCATTCCGGACGCTGCGATTTCCGCTGCCCGTTTCAAAAACTGCTGCCCGTTTACTTCGGAAAAATCCGGCATCCCATGGGATCTGTTCTGCCGCCGGCCTGCATATGCCGGCTCTTTATAACCGCCATCCTGCAGATAGCCGATCACCGATTCCAATGCAGAAAATCCGCAGACATCCGCCCCCTGCACCAGACGGCTTTCCATAAGATTATCCGCCGGAACAACAAATTTATGAATCCCTTCCTTTACTCCATCCGAAACCATCGGCAGAATTCCCCGGACCGGCAGTAACTGTCCACTTAAATTCAACTCCCCGGAAAAAATCGTGTCCGCGCACTTCTCCGGTTTTACCAGCCCCATGGCAACCAGCAGTGCAACCGCAATCGGCAGGTCAAATCCGGTTCCGGTTTTCCTTATATTTGCCGGAGAAAGATTTACGGTAATCCGCTTTGCAGGCAGAAGAATTCCGCAATTGTGAAGCGCCGTACGCACTCGTTCCTTCGCCTCCCGCACCTCCGGAGAAAGATATCCTACCATATCAAACACCGGCATTCCCATGCTGATATCCACCTCTACCTGTACCGGCATTGCGCAGATTCCATCCAGCATGGATGTCCTGATTTGGCTATACATATTCACCTCATTCCAACAAATGGGAATTTTGCACAGACACATGCATGAAAAAAGATGCATTTACCTTATCATAAAATGCATCTTTTTGCAACGACTTTATTCGCTTATCACTTTTTTAAGTTTTTCCAGTGCTCTCTTTTCAATCCTGGAAACATAGGAACGGGAAATTCCAAGTGCCCGCGCGATTTCTCTCTGGGTCAGTTCCTGATTTCCTCCGATTCCATATCTTCGCCGAATGATAAATGCTTCTCTCTCGCTTAACACATCATTCATAAAGGTACAGATTTTTTTCATCTGCTCCCTTTTTGTCACTTCATCTGCTACATTTTTATCATGAAACTCCAGCACATCGACAAGCTGAATCTGGTTTCCTTCTTTGTCTGTACCAATCGGTTCAAACATAGAAACTTCTTTGCGCTGTTTTTTCTTTGATCGCAGATGCATCAGCAATTCATTGTCCACACACCGGATGGCATACGTTGCAAATTTATTTCCGTATTCCGGCCGGAAACTGTCTACTGCTTTCATCAGCCCGATCGTACCGATGGAAATCAGATCCTCCTGTTCTTCTTCCGAACTGACATATTTTTTTGCGACATGGGCTACCAGGCGCATGTTGTGCAACACCAGTTCTTCCTTTGCCCCTTGCTCGCCATTTTTTAATCTGCACAGACAGTCTGTTTCCTCTTCCGGTGTCAGGGGAACCAAAAATGTTTTCACACAGCACCTTTTCCAACAGCTTTCTAATATTCTATGTCAGCAGAAGGCATTCTGTGCTTTTCCCTTTTATATTTTTTCTTCCGGTGCCAGTTCCTGTATGCGCCGGATCAGGCTTTCCCTCTCATAAGGAACGTTTCCTTTCAGTACCTCATTCTTTACAAATGCAAATGTTTCCTTCTCCCCCCGCACTGCCAGCATCAGTAAAAGATAGTGGATCAGTGCCTCGGTATCCGGATGGATCAGATAATGCGATCTGCCGTGCATATAGTAATCGAGTGCACTCCGGTCCGTGTATTTGTCTTTCTGGTAGTTTTTGGATGCACTGATCCTGTCAACAAACATTTCCGCCACGTAGCACACCGGCATTTTCATTCCTGCCATCCCCGAATGTTCTTTCCCCGGTTCTTTTGAAATATCATAATCAATCCAGTACTCGAGATGGTGTTTATTGCGTCCTTTGTGATGCAGCCACGCCAGGGAATACCCCTTTTCCTTCCGCTCTGCATTGTTCGGACTCATGGTTCCCTGATAATATTTGCAACCGACCAGAAATTCCGTCGGAGAATATTTTGAAAGATCATGCAGCAGCCCCTGCCTGTATAGTCCGATCTTAAAGCAACCGACAAGCACCAGATTTTTGTGATGTGTAATTGTGCAAAAATGTTTCCATGCATTACCCATGTTTTTTCATCTCCCTGCTCTCCAGCACACAGATGGTCTGTGGCCGGAGAATGATTTTTCCTCCGCTTACGGGCTTTGGTGCGTCCAAAAACGCAGCATCCTCTTCTCCGCTGTCAATACAGACAACCCATTCTTTCCCTTTTCGCGGTTTAGGCAAAGCCAGTTCCGTTGCCGCGGCAAGAAAATTATAGGCGACATAGACATCCGGCTCTTTTTCGTTTTGGGCATAAGCCCCGCAATAAAGCATTCCCAGGCATAGATGATCCGGTGTCGGTTCTAACATCCACGCACTTGTCCCGTGATAGGAAAGATCCGGATACCCCAGCGATTTATAATCCGAAAACTGGAATGGCATCGGATTTGAAAGCACGGTATGTTCTTTTCGAAACGCAATTACCTGCTGCAGAAATTCGATCTGTCTGCGATGAGACTTCTCATTCTTCCAGTTCACCCAGCCGGTGGGATTATCCTGACAGTATGCATTATTATTTCCGTTCTGGGAATTTCCCATCTCATCACCGCTCCACAACAGAGGAACCCCCTGCGCCAGCATAAGCATAAGAACCGCATTTCTCCAGTTTAATTTCCGCAGCGCATTGATATAACGCTTTCTGGTCGGTCCCTCCACGCCGTAATTATTGCTGAAATTCCAGGAACTCCCATCGAGATTCTGCTCTCCATTTTCCTCATTGTGTTTATCGTTGTACATAAACAGATCTGCAAGCGTAAACCCGTTGTTGCTTGCTATATAATTGATATAGCCTAAAAAAGCCCCCTGTTTTCTCTGCTGATCGGCAAAATCACGCATATTTCCATTGATATGGTTTAAGACCTGCCGGATCGGATACTGATACTCCTCTTTGTAAATATACAGATTCGGATACTTCCGGCTTGCCGCACATGCTTTTTCCTCAAAATCCACATAAAAGATCTTGGTACGGCTGAGCATTCCATCCTGCACGATCGCTGTAATGGGCAGCTGTTCTCCAAGCAGATGGATTCCGTCCACATGGTATTCCCGCACCCAGTAACGAAGCGCTTCTAAAATCAGATTATGATTCACTTTCTCCGGAAAATACATCTCCATCACACATTCCATGCCGTTTTCGTGCAGACGGCGGATCAGCATCCTGAATTCCCGGGAAGCATGCAGCGGATCGGCAGCATACGATGCCTTCACCGCAAAATAATTTCCGGGCTCATATCCCCAGTAATTCACTTTGCGCGGAACCTTTTTTATTTTTTCTGCCGGGCGGATCTGATCCGTCTGTTTTTCTTTCCAACGGATATATTCCGGAAGTTTCTGCTGCTTCGGCAGTTCAATTTCCTCAAACTCATATACCGGCATAAGTTCGATCGTTGTCACACCGAGTTTCTTCAGATAGGGAATCCGGTTCATAAGCGCACGAAATGTCCCCGGAACACTTCTGGTACCGGAATCCATCGTAAAACCACGCACATGCAGCTTGTACATAATCATCTGTTCTCTCGGTATTTCCGGACATACATCCTCCCCCCAGTCAAACTCCTGCACATCAAATGCCCCATGCACCTCATACTGCTGCCGGCTGCGTGAACTGTCATTCCAGACCTGCCGCCCCATGATGGCGTGTGCGCACGGGTCCATTACCTTTTTTCCATTGATCTCAAAATCGTAAATCAGATGTTCCAGATGCAGATCTGCCACTGCGACAGAGCGCACCGATCCCATGCAGTATTCTGCCGGAACAGCTATCTTTTCTTCTTTTTCGGTCTGTATATCCTTAAGTACCACAAAACAGCTGTCCTCTTTTTCCGCATCAAACGTAAAAGTGGTCCATTCTCCCTGAATCGTCACTCCCGGTTTTGCGTAATCTCCTTCTCTGATCCTTTTATTCTCTGTTCGTTTTTTCGTATCTCGTATTTTCATGTTTTTCATTATACCCTTTTTAAAAAACTTTGTATATCACTTTTTCGAATTGACAAGCTCCTTACTCCTCGCTTATAATGATAAAAGACACAAAAAACGATTAAGAAAAGAGGTATCTTATGGAAGATAAAGAAAAAGCAACACCCGTTACCCCGGATGAGATTGAAGATATCCGTGTAACACTTGAGCTGGATGAAGGTGAAGTAGAATGCAAAATCCTTACCATTTTTGACGTAAATGAACAGGACTACATTGCACTGATGCCGCTCAATCCAGACGGCTCTGATCCGGACGAAGGCACCGTTTATCTCTACCGCTACGCAGAGGATGAAGAAGGTCTTCCACAGATCGACAGCATCACAGATGACGATGAGTACGAAGCTGCTGCCGACCGCTTCGATGAAATGCTCGATGATGACTACTTCAATGCACTCGAAGACGAGGAATAACTTTTATAAAAACCTGCATCGAATACCCGATGCAGGTTTTTTACGGCTCTTTACCGGCTTCTTTGATAAAACGCGACAGTTCCACCTCTTTGCCACGCATTTTTTTTACCGAACAGATGGTCAGGGATTCCTTTGCTCTGGTCATTCCCACATAAAACAAACGCCGTTCTTCCTCGACATCCTGCTTTAATACTGCTTTCTTATAAGGCATTACGCCCTCGTTGACGTCAATCAGATACACTTTTGTAAATTCCAGCCCCTTGGCGCTGTGCAGTGTTGCAAATGTCACAGCATTCTGATTCCTGCGCTTTTCCTGCGCCAGTCTCTTTAACTCCTGCCGGTATTCTTCTATATGTGCAAACCATTCCTCAAATGTACGGTACCCTTTGGCACTCGCAAGGATTTCATCTGCCACTTCATAAAAATCTTCTTTATTCGCATTCCGGTATTCGGCATACTCTGCCAGATAATCATCGTACCCGATTCCCCGCCGGATATAGTTGATTGCCGCATAAGGGCTCAGACGGGACAAATGTTTCAGATCATACCACAGCTTTTCGATCCGCTCCGCGATCCACGGCTGCTCCTCATATAATTTCATCCACTCATCAAAACATACCGTTTCATCGGGCAGGCTGTCCCTGCCGATATACCGCTTCGGCCGGTTCATAATAGAAAGGAAATCGGCCCTGCTGTCACTTCCCTGTGCGATGCGGATATAAGTGAAAAAATCACGGGCAATCCAGTGCTCATAGATATCCGGAATCCGGTCTTTCGTCTGAAATGCCAGATTGGCAGAAACCATATATTCCATCAGGGCACGCGGCTGCATGTTTGTCCGAAACAGTACTGCGATTTCCGAAAGCGGAACCCCATTTTGCACAGTCTGCCGGATATCTTCTGCCAAAAATGCATTCTCTTTATAGCAGTCCTCAAAGTACTGAAAACGCACCTTCTGTTTCCCGGATTTTCCGGCACGGATCTTTTTCGGAAAACGTTCTTCATTGTGTGCGATCAGGCGCATAGCTGCCTCCACAATCGGCGGCTCACACCGGTAATTTACTTCAAGATTCACAATCTTTGCCTGCGGGTATATCTTTTGAAATCCCAGCATAATTTCCGGCTTCGAACCGCGGAACCGATAGATGGACTGGTCATCATCTCCCACTACAAAGAGATTATTTTCCGGTGCGGCAAGCATACACATGATCTTCCACTGGATCAGATTGATATCCTGAAATTCGTCGATCAGAATATAACGGTACTTTTTCTGCCATGCCGAAAGAATATCCTTCCGCTGGGAAAACAGGTCATATGTGTATGTCAGCATATCATCAAAATCTATCAGGCGGTTTCTTTTGAGCCGCTCATCATATTCCCGGTAAATCTTCCGGAAAATCTCCTCCCCACAGCTGGAAGAATAAAAATGTTCCAGCGGAATCTGCTCATTTTTCACACGGCTGATCTCCGTTAAAACATCCCCGATAAATTCCCCTTCATCCCGGTATTCCAGATGATGATAAGACAGAATCTCCCGCATAAACTGATATCGCTGCTCCTCCGATATAATATTTCCGGAATCAAAATGATACGCCAGCTTCAGCACCATGAAAAATATGGCGTGGAACGTACCGAAGGTCACTTTCGTTCTCTCTTCTCCTGTCAATGCAAGAAAACGCTGCTTCATCTCCTGTGCCGCCGCTCGCGTAAATGTAATCACAAGAATATTGGACGGATCTATGTTCTCATATTCAATTAACTGTTTCGTTCTTTGGGTAATTACCGCAGTTTTCCCGGAACCGGGACCTGCCAGAACAAGCATCGGGCCATCCTTATGGCGGATGGCCTGCTGCTGGGATTTATTATAGTTCATTCGTTCTCCCGTGAGAATGTTCTACTGTGCCTGAGAAAGGAGCTCGATTCCTTTACGGATACGGGCAAGAGACTCTTCTTTTCCAAGAACCTCCATAAGCTCGGTGGCACCGCCCGGTGTCATCTGCTTGCCGGATACTGCCGTACGGATCGGCCACATAACATATCCGTTCTTGCAGCCTTTCTGCTCTACATACTTAAGAAGTGTCTGATACAATGCATCGTTGCTGTAATCTTCCTGAGCCTCTAAGACCGGAAGGATCTCCTGCAACACTTCAAGAGAAGTCTGTGCATTTGTCTTCATTTTCTTGTGCGTGTACATTGCCACATCATATTCCGGAAGTTCCTCAAAGAAATCAATGTGATCCCTGATATCCGGGAAGATCTCGATACGGGTCTGTACCATATGTGCAATCTTCTTCAGATCATAATCTTTGGTGATCACTTCTTTGATATACGGAAGTGCCATCTCGTAGAACTTGTCAAAGTCCATTTTTTTGATGTATTCCCCGTTCATCCATTTTAACTTGGTATAGTCAAAGACTGCCGGTGATTTATTCATATGATGGTAATCAAACTTTTCTACCAGTTCTTCGAGTGTCATGATCTCCTGGTTATCTGCCGGGCTCCATCCAAGCAATGCAACAAAGTTCACGATCGCCTCTGTCAGAAATCCCTGCTCTACCAGATCTTCAAACGAAGAATGTCCGCATCGTTTTGACAGCTTCTGATGATTTTCATCCGTAATCAGCGGACAATGGATATATACCGGTACTTCCCAGCCAAATGCCTCATACAGACGATTGTACTTCGGGGAAGAGGAAAGATACTCGTTTCCACGGACAACATGGGTAATTCCCATCAGATGATCGTCTACCACATTTGCAAAATTGTAAGTCGGATATCCATCGGACTTGATCAGAATCATATCGTCCAGCTCCGCATTGTCAACGGTAATATCCCCGTAAATCTCATCCTCGAACGTTGTCGTTCCCTCCGTCGGGTTATTCTGGCGGATGACATACGGTACGCCTGCGGCAAGTTTTTCTTCTACTTCTTCCTTGGAAAGATGCAGACAGTGCTTGTCATATACATGAATTTCTTTTCCTGCAACTACTTTTTTGAGTCCCTCTAAGCGTTCCTTGTCACAGAAACAATAATAGGCCTCGCCTTTATCGATCAGCTCTTTGGCGTATTTTAAATAAATGCCCTGTGCCTGACGCTCACTCTGTACATATGGTCCACAGCCGCCATCCTTGTCCGGTCCCTCGTCATGGATCAGGCCTGTTTTCTGCAGGGTGCGGTAAATAATATCTACAGCGCCTTCCACATAACGCTCCTGATCGGTATCTTCTATTCTTAAGATGAAATCTCCGCCCTCATGCTTTGCTACGAGGTAAGCATACAATGCCGTACGAAGATTTCCCACATGCATTCTTCCTGTCGGACTTGGTGCAAATCTTGTTCTTACTTTACTCATTGCGTTTCTCTCCTTATTCTGTCATGTGTTTTATTATATAACAAATACACACATAACGCAAACGAAACATATCATACAGTATATGCTGATCAGAAAGGAAAAAGAAATCCATGAATGCAACTATTAATACTATGCCGGAAACAGGCAATGGCAGCCATCAGGTACCTGGCATGTGCTACGTTCCCTGGCAGACATTCGGCAAAACCTACGATCCCATGCGCGGGCTTGCCGCAGGCACAATTTTTCCGGAACTGGATAAACCATTTACCGGAAAATGCAATATGAATATGATGCAGGGAGGGCGGCGGCGATGACAAGACCATCTTCTCAGCCAATGAACCGGTCGGAATTGTACCGCTGGGTTATGGCACTGGGCTTTTGTGCCTATGATATGCTTCTTTATCTGGACACCCATCCGGATGACGCACAGGCACTCTCTTATTACAATCAGTGCAACGAATTATACAATTCAGCTAAAAAGACATACGAGGAACGTTTCGAACCGTTGTCCGCATTTGGCAGCCAGCCGCTGGAGGACTGGGACTGGAATGACGGTCCAATGCCATGGGAAGGAGTGAAATAAGCTATGTGGAATTATGAAAAAAGACTGCAATATCCGATTTCCATTTCAACACCAAATGCTAAGATGGCATCTTTTATTATAAGTCAGTACGGTGGTCTGTATTGTAATACCCTATAATGAATTATTATTTTTTACACTCGACAAAATTCCCGTAACAATTGCCTGTGCCATCTTCTTGGCATCGTACAATTTCACATCGTCCTTATCGTCCACAAAGCAACACTCGATCAGCATCGCCGGAGAGTTTGTCCGATGCAGCACGTACAAATCTTTGCGCTCCTTCACGCCACGATCTTTGAATCCAAGCTTTTTGATAGCCTTGTCCACTCGCACTGCTGCCGGATACGCCGCACTCTTGGCGCTATATACGTACACCTCAGTGCCGGTGGTCTGGCCATTTCCCTTCTTATCGCCAGCTCCAGCATTAAAATGAATGGATATATCCAGATCCACCTTATGCTTGTTACATTTTGTCACAATCTTCTTAAGTACGTTCGTCTGGCTTTTGCCATTCGCGCAAGTGCAATCATACACGGTATGTCCCTTTGCCCGGAGCAGCTTGATCACTTCTTTCTTGACCTTGCGCGCCTCGGTGGACTCTTTGATCAGTCCACAGGCTCCACACGCAATTTTTCCGTCCGGATTATGTCCGGCATGTACATTAAATTTCATATGTAATTACTCCTCCTTTACTTCCGGAATGCCCGCTACGCTGGTGAGCAGCGATACTAAACCGGCTACAACCGATGCTGATACGACCATCTTCCAGTCTATGGCCGAGATAAATGCTGCGGTGCCGATCGTGGCGATCGCGGTCTGTGCCATTGTTTTGACCGCGCGGATACCTGCGGCTTTCATCCATTTTTCTGTGCTTACGCTTGGTTTCAATACACAATTCTTTAACATGTTACTCTCCTTCCTGTGGCTCCGTTGGCAGAGCCATCAATGCATTATATAGTTGTGTTCCCACTCCGTTCCCGTGCAAAGCGTGATATTGCTGGTACTCGTCCTCTAAGGACTGTTTTACATACACCGGACAATATCCGAGATCATCATGGTATTTGTTATACAAACGGATCAGATCGGCACGAAGCAATGCCCTGACTCCTTTGCGTGTGGCGATTACCTGCTTATATAAGCAAACTGTCACGCCCGCTAATGTGGTTAATAATTGCCAGTTATTTGACAAAAATTCAATCATATGTATTCCCTTCTTTATTATTATGCTTTAAGTATAACGCCCGTTCTGGTTGTGTTTGTACCAAGTTTCTATGAAACAGCAATTTAGAAATGCAAGAAGAAAAGGGTTGTACACTGGTGAATGCAACTGGTAGGGCATCATATATCCGTAATGGGTTCATGGTACAGGTAATAATGGAAATAACACCAACCAAACTAGAAAATGGTGCAATTCTTTTGAAAGGATTGCCAAGACCACAAAAGTATATATATATGACGCTACCAGCAATTAACGGTAACAACATACCGTGTACTTTAAATGCTAATGGAGAACTTGCAATATATTTCCAAGATGGCGGCAACAGTATTTCGAGAATAGACCATATCTTTTGTTATATGTGTATCTGATAAGGCTAATAAAGTTGCACTAAATATCATGAAATAATATTCCAATTCCCCCAAGTTCCTGCATCTTTAGTACGAACAGCTAATTTGCCATTGTATTGCCCAGCGATAGATACACCAATCTGAACTGCATAGCCTGTGGTTACATTGATAAACGGAATTGTTAAAAGTATCGTGTGGAAAACGGGGAACGGATTATGTAGAGAAGTATCTTGGTTACTGTTCGGTGGCATATGTGAAAGACCAGGATCAGCGTTGTTTGCATCAATTGTTTCTTTAATTGAATAAAATACAGTATTTAAATTGCTGTTTAAGTTATGCAACCTTCAAATATGCTGCCTTGACGGATTCCTTGCTCACGCTACAATATATCATCGTTGTGTCTATCTTGCTGTGCCCGAGAATTGCCTGAATATACTGGATCGGTAATCCTCTCATCATGGCATTTGTTGCCATTGTCCGCCGGAATCGGTGTGGATGCACTTTTTCAACCCCTGCCTGCTTACCAATCTTATGCATCAACTGTTCGATACTACACTTTGACATTGCTTTCCCACGGTCATTTAAAAATAAAGGATCATCTGCACTAAACCTCCGCTCAACCAAATATTTTTGCAGATAATACATAGCGTTATCACTTATGTACACCGTGCGTTCTTTGTTACCTTTTCCAAGCACTGTACACTCCCCGGCTCTGAAATCAACATTGCAGATCTGCAGATTTGCCACCTCAGAAACCCTGCATCCAGTCGACAGCAGGAATTCAACAAGAGCTTTCTCCTTTGTCGTCTGCAGACTATCTCGGACTTTCTCCAATTCTTCCGCTGAGAACGGCTTCTTATCCGACTTTTTCTGCTTTATCCGCTTAATCCTAAGCATTGGATTTTTTGGTATAATCTCCTCCGCTGTTAGCCATGCAAAAAAAGTAGACAGAAATCGGCGCTTATTATCTACAGTCACAGGGCTTACATTATGCGTGCTCTGATATTTTGCAAGGTGAAAACGAATATCATTTGTTCGAATATCTGCGAAATTTTTTGGAATATCCACGAGAAGTTTCACAACAGCGTCTCTGTATTGATCCAAAGTGCGATCTGAATGCCCTTCCAACCGCATAGATGCTATATAGGTTTTAAGGATTTTCTCATTTCCCTGCTCATTAACCGGCACCAAATCTGTACACTGTTCCACCACATTATACCTGCAAAAAAGAGCAGATAATGCCATATCTACCTCGCTTATCTGCTCTTTCCCCATCTTCTTATATAATATTGCCAGTAACTCTGTGCGAAACTTTTCTTCCATCGTCGTTCTCCTTATTCTATAATGTTTCTTTCCATTATAGAACAGAGTTCTTATACTTCGGCAACATATTCCTCGCCAGTAATTTTTTTGTATTCTTCTTCTGTGATCCACTTTCCAACGGCATTATGCACACGTTTTTTACTCCACAGACCACGGTCGTAATACTCTTTCACTTTTTCAAACTTACTCATCCAGACTCACCTCCATCTGCATCGCCATATAATCAATATCTGCTCTCTGTTTTTCGATGCTATCTGTGTTTGCTTCTGTTTTTACCACATTTTCCTCTAAATCCACAGATACTGCCGTAATACGCATCTCTGTATCATCTACTTCTTTTTCAAGGATAACCGTCTTTTCTTCTCCCTGCAGCTCTATTTTTTCAAGGACAACATATCCAGGAATCACAGATGTCAATACATCCTCGTCTGAATAGATCTCTAATCTCGAAAGGCTATTCTTGTCAGAAAAAATGGTCTGCAATTTTTCACAGGTTTCTTCATTATTAAATACAATATGTAGTTTTCCTTCTTTGTGGTTAGCATCTACTATGTTATAAATGCTCTTTTTTGTCTTTAATTTCATATTTTTCCTTCTTTCTTAATCAAATTTACGAGTTACAATTAAAATCAAACAGCAATTTAGAGAATTATATAACGGCTAGGCAAGGATATTTTGGAACGTCTGGTGTATCTAGTTCATGGATACAAGCATCTGATTACCCGCAGAAGTATCAATATGCATATAAATTTCCTGATGTTGATGGTTACAAATTTCTTATTGGATTTACCAATATTAGATGGACAAACAGTGATAAGTATTATGATTACATGCTTCGAAATTACATACTCAATACTCAGTCTGATAAGGTTGAAATGTACTCTGGGCAAGGAACACCAGATTGTGCAATGTATTTTTTTGGATTATACATTAAATCATGATTCTTTAAAATGCAAAATTTTAGGCGAATCCACCAGCACTAATTATGGTGCATTTGCTTTGAATGTAGGAATAGATTGTATTGTTGAAGCAGTTGTGCTCTCTGTGATGGATTACATTGTTACTCCATTTAATGTAGATCAAGTTTGGTTCGATTTACTTTGCCAAAATATTCCTAAATATCCTATAATAGTTGGTGTTTTAGTATCTTAGGCGCAAATATACGCGAAACTTCCATCTATTCTCTCTACAGAAGATTCAATGCTCTGGTATGGATAGTATATTGATAATTCGCCATTAAAATTTAAAACTAGTGGAACGACATGTCCATCAATTGTTGTAAAACTTAAATAGAAACTTCTTACTGGCGTATAGATTCCTGTTGCTAAAATTAAACCATGTGTAATTTTAGATGGAGTAATCTCAATAGACATCATAGATAAGTTTCCGCATTTATAATTTAAAATTTCGCCAGTGCCGTTTACGATCGTTGCATTGGGATTTACTTCAATTTTTAAATTGCTGTTTAATTGCGCAATACTTGCAGCCATCGTCCCCTCTATGTTCGGATTCGCCTGCCGCGCGTCTAGTGCACTCCCGGGTTCTGTGGTGGTATTGTTGTTCACTACACTTGTTTTCGTGTCTGGTGGAGTTTTCCATGCTCCATCTTCTCTAAGATATTTTGTAGTGCCAGCCGTTGTCGATGGTGCAGGAACAAGACCGGCTTTTGCGCCGGTTCCGGATTTTACAAAATTGGAATATGTCGTGTTGTTATCTAGGTTCCAGTCCATACACAGCCAATATGTACCATCGTATGTAAATATATGGGTTGCATTGCTGCAGAAGAAATTTCCGCTTACATAAGAAATAGCCGCCTTATTCCCATTTCTAAAATATCCCATGATTCTCGCCCCAGTTCCATTTACGTTGAGAGTGAGATTACCACTTGTTGGATTTGCTGTGCCTGTACCTGTGAATTTAACGACAACTGTTGAACCAACTTGTAATGTGAAGTTTTGCAATGTCGCTACTTTTGCCGCCGTAGCCCGACCGGTTGCACAAGTAGCAAGTGGCTTATTTAAAACATCTAACAACTTCTTATCTGTTGCTGACATAAGACCATGAGTGGTAGTAGTGGCATCAGAATATGTCGTGTCTGTAAATTTTGCGTTTTTAGGTACATTAGATTCTACCGTATGGCTATTAACTGTATCTGAATTTCCGCCATTTGCAGGAAGCGAAGTTGGCTTGTCTGACAAATCATTATAGTTTCCTGTAAAAGCTACAGCTTTAAGATCTGCAAAAAACTTTGCAATCTTTCCAAGAATTTTCGATATTTTTTCCTTGGATGCTATGTTTTCCCTTTTATCTGCCACTGTAAACTCAGGTTCCTGCAATGCATCCGTTGCATTTTCTCTTATTTTCATCTGCTCATCAATCTTTTTCAGATTGGCATTCACGACTTCCACATCATAATCATCCTGCGGATCATCCATCTGCAGATCATAATACTTTGTCTTTGTCATGGCAGAACCTCCTCTCTCAGCTGTCTGTGTGTATAGTTATGTAACTGTGCATGCGTAAATTTGTGTAAAACTGCATGCGTATTATAAATAAGAAGAACTTTGTAGCATATATCCTCTGGTGACATACGCCGGATCAGTTCTTCAACAACTCCGACACGGTCCGCTACATTCAATTTCAGATGCACGAGTATGTAATAATGCTCCTCATCTGAATACAGATCATAATTGTTTTCTCCTAGGCTGGCATTTAAACATTTTACAAGTGTCGGATGCGTATACGGTATCCGTTCATTCCACCGCATTGACACACGCGACCGACGGAGTTCTAAATTTTCACCAGCACCTGGAATGATATGTAAGATTCTTTCGAACCGCTCGATGCCTTCTGCATCTGAAGTCTCTATGAATGCATTTCGTAATATTTTAGTAGTATCCATGTTAAGAGCCGCCACCTGCTTATCCTCGCTCTGCATCAATTGCTTCATTTCTTCAAACTGTTGCATAAACGGAGGCAGATAATCAATCATTTTTTTAGCCACTTACATCACCCCTTACCGGAATTGCATCCTCATCCAATGTTACATTTTCAGATGCACCTTTTAGTTTCACATCTGTAATATCCAATATTCCATCAATCAATAATAACCGGGATTCAATCTGGCTCTTACGCACCACCAGGTTATCTTCATTACTCCAATCAGCAGAAAGTTCTGTAAAATACCCATCTATTGCCAACTGCATATCGGATTTCAAGGATTCAAAAGTATATCCGTTCTTATAAACCGCAGTAACTGTCACAGCAACGGGAACTTCTTTCACTCCCATAACCTTTACCACATGTCCGATAGGTGCCAGCCCATATCCCTCCCCGGTCTTATCATCCGGGTCAACATCATTCTGCACCTTCTGTACTAATGTAGCAGATGGAGCTTTAAACTCTGAGGATATGATATACACCCGAACAGTACCACCCACTGTCAGTAATTTATCCTTTGCCGCATCATGTACCGCTTTCAGCCATGCAAATACTTCGGCCCCAACGGTTTCCGCAGACTGCTTTCCAATCCACTCCGTAACTGCAGCAACAGGAATAAACTTTACTGGATCATATCCTTTTTCCCACATCCGGATAACTTTGCATGCGCCAACTCCATCAATAGCCGATACACGCTCCTTATAATCCGGATTATTGCCACAGAAGCTTGTATTGGAAAATCCCTCGTAATAACGTTCACGGAAATCTTCCACATCTTCCTCATCCTCGCCGGGGATCAAGACTTCGGTCAATTCCGCTGTTTCCATATCATTCAGATCATTCTTTGTTTCAATCGTAAGCAATGATCCCAACTGCTGATTTCCAACAATACCGGCAGTCTCACATGTTACCTGATACTCTCCGGTTGCTGCATCCATTACAGATGTTACCTCATAGTTCAGATCACCAAGGTTAAACCGATCCCCGATCGCTATTGCTGTATCGGACGGACTAACAACCATCTTGCATACCGCATTGGTCTCTTCTTTGGGATATACTCCGTTCTCAGCTGCACGCTTGATCAAATAATAATAGGATGCTGTATCTGCATATACCTCATTTACAATCATATCCATATCGATATACGTCTGCGCCAACTCCATGGCAATTGGTGCTATTGCATCATAAATTATCGATCCTTCTCGCTTATCCAACTTGTCGCTTACAGATGCAAGCATTTCTTCCATGATAGAATCAAAGTCTTTGTTCTCAAACACTAATATTCCACCTCCGTTTCCAATCCATTTACTTTATCGCCTTCTGCTGTAATTACAGAGAACGTAACATGCAGAGCTTTCTTTCCCACCGGTTCCATCTCAAAATCTTCACAAGATTCAAAACGATCATCTGCAGTAATTGCATCCGTAATCCGACTTGGAACTTCTGACATAACATAAGATAGAGACTTTCCCCTCAGATCCTGAAGCTCCACTCCATAATCCCATGAATAAATTACATTTTTATATCGTTCTGTGTTCAAGATTTTCAATATTGCCTGTCGGTTTGCCTCTTCTCCGTCTGCTTTGCCAAGAAAAATGCTTGGCTCATTCTCAATGGTTCCTATCTGCATTGCATATGTAAGAGACGGATCATTTTCCACTTCAAAGCCGGTCATATCATCCTCTTCATCGTCATCATCATAATTTGTCGGAATCATTCCTTCACCACCTTGTCTATTACCACAAACTCCTGACCACCGCTTTTGCGCATCATCAACACTTCATCTCCGGCTTTTAAGGCATTGTGAATCATAATCTTTACATTTTCCAACACAATGTCATCACCAGTTCCGCCCGATCGGTTCTTCGTTTTCCATCCATACTCTTTTTTGATTGTTACTTCAACCTCATGATCCGTCATACTTTGTGGCACCACTAAAAATTCTTCCCCAATTTCAAAAGAGTTTGTAATTTTCACTTTCAGAGGATCTTCGCTGGTAACCACACCGGTCACATAATCACACATCTTTGCAGCCCGTACCGCATCCATTGCAATCTTCTTGATTAACTGCACCAGATTTCCGCTACTCACTAAAATCACCTCCAGACACTACCAGGTCCATCGTATATTCACAATTTTTAAATGTGTGTGTCACTTTCTCTACCAGCATATAATTCGCAATTTTCATATCTCCCAAATCAAGTATGACTGGCACAAGCGATCCTCCACGCACTTTACTGTTTCCAATCACGCCTGATATGGTAAGTGTCCGCTTCTCATGACTATACAATTTCAATAAAGCCTGTGCTTTCAGCTTCCCAATATCCGGACTATTGATCTCATCCGTAAACTGCAACGTTCCCCATTTTGCGATTTTCTTATTGTCACGTACCAGATAAATTCCATAACTGGTTCCAGTATTTTGACTTGTTGATGTCTTTGTACTTCCTTTTTTCTTCTTACTGGATTTCTTTTTCTTATAAATCAGCTTGATCTGGTTATACACATCTGTATCAATCGTTGTTTTGTAGGAATAATCTTCTCCTGTTTCCGCATCTACCAGACAGGTATTTACCTTCATCTTTGCCACATCAGTCAAGCACAATTTTCCAACATTATCATAAAAAACATACGTCTTTCCTTTTACCATTAAAGTATCATCCAACGCGTTTTGAATCATATCGAACAATGCCATATTGTCCTCAACCGCTGATCTGCGCCATCCTGTCTTTGCCAGTGTGCCGCATTTTAACAGGAAGCGCTTTGCAATAATCCGAATTACTTCATCTGCTGTTTTCTTTTTGTACACAATTGTATCTTTGTTTTTCAGATACCTAAGCTGATCATATACGGTATACGATGCCATCCCGTCCTTCTTGACTTCTTTTGTAAATACAAAGCCATAAAAAAACTTCTTGCTGTCCACAGTAACAAGAACTTCATTTCCCATACCTATGAAAAATCCTTTTTCAACTTTTGCTGCAAAAGTAAATTTGCCGGGTGCGCTGTCTCTTTCCCATACAACCTTTGCTCCATCTTCCACTGGTACTGTAAATTTCTTTTTCCCATTATTTACAGTAATCATTACATTGCCATTCGGTATTTTTCCCGTTTCTGCTTCATCGGCTTTTATGGTTTCCTCTTTTGCCTCATGACGCGATAATATTTTCTGCAGATATTGCAATTCTTTCTTGGAATCCTTTTTTTCACCAAAACCGGATGAATTATTTCTGGTATTTGCATATTTTGGCGTGCCATAACCGGTAATTGTAGCATTATTCAAAGAATATGTCCGCCGCGCTACCTTATCGGATGTATTTCCTTCAATAGTATGTAACTGACCACCGCTGACGCTCTCAACAATACCCACATGGCTTCGGCCAGTTTTAAAATAAACAATATCCCCTCTCTTTGGCGTGTACTTCCCTTTATACTTAAACTGTCCTTTCTTTTGATACCACTGCATACCATAAGCTACGGATGCCGTTTTCGGAACAATGGAAGTAGATACCCCGGCTTCATGCGCACACCATGAAACAAACGAATGGCACCATGCAGCACCATTCGTTCCTGTATATACTCCATATTTGGTTTTATTGCTTCCCTGCTCCTGGTACCCGATCTCGCCAATCGCTACATCAACGATATCTTTCATCAGCTACCACCTCCCGGAAGTTTCAATACCGTTCCTGCATACAAATAATGACCATTCGATGATGATTTTCGTCCATGCTTACGAGCTGCATTTTCAATCGTTTTCTGGTTTAACTGATAGAGTTTCTTCCATGCAGATGCATTGTTCATCTGTTTCTTCGCAATTTTCATAAGCGTGTCACCAGATTTTATCTTGTAGCTTTTGGCTATAGCTTTCGTTTTCTTCCGTTGTTTTTTAACCGTAACAATCGTTTTCTTTTTTCCGGACTTTGTCTTTTTGTCTTTCGGTACAAGTTTCTTTGCTCCCCAGTGACGGTATTCTTTCATGTTAAGCTTTACACACACATCTGATCCGTATTTATCTGCATCTTCCATGATCTCATAATCTTCAATAGTCACATCCATTATGATATCTTCGATAAGATGTTTATCTGATACTTTGTAACGATTAAACTTTAGCGTGACTGGTTTCTTCTGATTTTTCCATTTTTCTAATTTGGAAAGATAATATGCAGCCCCCACTTTTGCTTTTTCTTGTGAAAAAGGATATTTATGGATTGGCAATAAAAGCTCCGGGATTGTAATATCAGACAATCCCGGAGACTTAATAAGATTAACCTCTCCCTCATTTATGAGAGTTATGGTCTTATTTTTGTTATTGATCTTGATGTTAAGAGACCCTGGGGTCACTGGGAAAAGGACCCCATCAATATATAATTCATACATCTTTAGTGCTCTCCTTCCGCTGCTGCGTTCATCTCTTCTTCAATTTTGCTACGCAAATGCTCTGCCATTCCATCTAAATCCATATCATTGTTTACGTTGTTATGGTTGATCATCTCAACCTTGATCTGTGCTGTTGTAAATTTATTCACGTACTCACGATCCGCAATATCTCTTAAATACTTCAGATCCTCACTGGATGCAGATAATGTATTTGCCGTTTTTGCGGTATTCTTGGCAGTGTCTGCTGTATTTGCCGCTGTTGCTGCGTTACTGGACGCAAGCGCATTTGGATAATTATTCGCATTTGGAATATTGGTAGCCTTTGAAGATAAGGTATTCTTTATTTTACTGGTTACACCATCTCCCCATGCCGCCCCTGCAGTATATGCATCGTTGACCCATCCTTTCTGGTAAGTGTCATACGTTTTTACTCCTTTACTAAATGCAGCCGGCACGCTGGCATAATCTTTTGTATTCCCGGCAGCTGCTGCCGCTTTTGATGCATAATTATCTGCTGCCCCCGTAATTCCAGAATAGTCAAAGTCTACAAAAGGAAGTTTATTCAATGCCGAACAAATGCCAGATACTACCGTAAGTGCTGTAGACAGCATGTTGTACCAGAGTGCCTGTACATGACTGATCGCATTGTGAAAAGCAATTTCAACATTGGTTGCACATGCTCCCCCTGCGTTCCATATTCCAATGAAAATATCTGCAACTGTTAATCCCCAATTTTTAAAATACTGGATAACAACATTGATTCCACCAGTTATCATTCCGAAAACTGACTGCGCAATATGCCCGGTTCCGGTAAATTTATTTGCCAGTATTCCAATTAGAACTATAAGTGCACCTATTGATATGGCCACTATCGCTGCAGGGTTTGCATTCATTGCAGCATTATATATCCATTGTGCTGCAGCAGCTGCTTTTGTTGCACTTGTGGAAAGCAATTGCCATCCATAATAAACAGTAAGCGCCGCTGCCACGCCTTCAACAATAGGGCCTATAATTTGCCAGTTGTCTGATACAAAAGTTCCTACTGATCCAATTTCTTCAAATATATCAAGAACCACACCGGCTACCACTGCAAGGTCATTTATTGCATTCGTTGCAAACGTTTGGAAGCCATCTGTATTTGCAAGATCATTAAGTCTCTGTAGAACCGGCTGAAATGCCATAGTGGCATTATTTTGAAATACCGTCCACATTTGCCCCCATGTCATAGGCATAGATTCAAAATTAGCATTTATCTCATCTGTTGCCGCAAATACTGCTTGTTTCACAACATCTGCCGACAGTTCCCCATCTTGTGCCATACTTCGAATCTTACCTATCGGGACATCAAGATAATCTGCAATATTCTGAATCAGATTCGGTGCCTGTTCAAAAATACTGTTTAACTCATCACCTCGAAGTACACCAGAGCCCAGCGCCTGTGATAACTGCAATTCTGCATTTGCCGCTTCCTGCGTAGACGCTCCCGCAATTGTCATCTGCTTTTGGACTAAATTTGCGAACTGGACAACTTCTGCACTGGAACTAAATGCATCTTTCGCATTATTACCAAATCGGGCAACTACACTTGCCATATCTCCTAATGATCCTCTGGCATCGTTTGCAGCCACATAAACCATGTTGTACAAATCGGCCGTACTCTGCAATCCGTCATTCATCATATTTAATCTGGAAGTGGTCTGTGTGATCTCATCCGACATCTCCAAAATTTTTCCAGCCGTCTGAATACTCAGGTACGCCCCTGCCATTCGTTTAATTGCCGAAACTAAATTCGATGATTCACTTGCACCGTTTTGCAATGACTGATTAAATTGTTCCTGTCTTCGAATATTATCATTGATCGGACTACTCGCCTGTTGCATTGTTTGATTGAATTCTTCCGCAGCTACAGTTGCCTGTGCAATTTCATTCCGGGCGGCTTCCAATGATGTAGTATCCACACCAGAATTCATTGCCTGGTTCATATCATAAATCGAAGAAATTGCCATATTGACAGAACTGATTATATGCATAAGGGGAGCACTAAAGTTATCCGCCAATTGTATTCCTGTTGTTATGTAAGCCATACCATCACCGTCCTTCTGCTTCCCTTGCTATCCTCTTTGCTTCTTTCTTTTCCGCTTCAATCCTTATATCTATACAAGCAATAATAAAAGCCTTTTCTTCGTCCTCTAAAGCAACCCACTGGGAAGGGAGAATGTGAAGCTTGTGCAATGCATAATATGCATAGTTAGACTCCACATCCCCTTCCTCAATTAGTTTTTTGCCTGTTTAGTCTTATCTTCTAAAGTTTCAAACCCCTGAAAATTTTGAACCCATGCAGAAAGATCCTGATATTCTCCCGGATTGTCGATCATGGCATAAAGCAGCTCTCCCGGTGTCTTTACCCCATAGGAATCCTGCAGTTCCTTGTTGTAAAGATCTGGATCAACAATACTTTCTGCAATCAACGCATTGATGTATGCTGATGTATCTAATTTCGGGCGGAACATATTCGGTTTTCCTGCTACCGGAACCTCTTTCGTATAGCTTTCGCGGATTACTTCGTTTCGTTTTGAAGTAATCGGGCGAAACTCAAACTCCAAAGGCTTTCCATTTTCATCCACAAACGCTTTCGATGGTGCATACTTCCCGTTCTCTCTTTTAATTTTGTTTTTTGCTAAAAATCTGCTTAAATTTGACATACATTGTCTCCTTTCTTCCTATGAAAAATCCCCTCATGCCAGACACATAAGGGGCAATATTACGCTGCAAGTCCAATAATTTCCTGAAACTCTTTCGGCATATCAAAATCATCAAATGTGAAGCTAACATCCTCGTCCAGATATGAGTCAGAAGATGCATCAAATTTCGCAAGCACTCCACTGTCAATGTTGCACTGTAAAAGAGTGATTGTCTGAGATCCTGCAGCACTGGATGGATCATCATTCGTGATCTGAATTTCGAAATAGACATCCTCACCAGTGTTTTTAAAATCAAGCATCATTTTACGGAAAATGCTCGTATTATAATGTATTGTACAAGATCCGGTTCCTTCCCATGATACCGACTTATTTCCCTTTCCTGTCTTGCCAAGAGTTGGAACCTTTGCCTTGTTCTTCTTGAAATTCGCTTCAAGCTTGATTGCGGTCATCAGATTGTATCTACGTTCACCAATTGTCACGTAGCACTCTGCAAGAGCTGCAGAGATAGAATCCTTTGCAAGCATCACATTATTCATTTATACTTCACCCCCTTATTTCACTACTGTAGTCATGTACATAATACTCATGGCATTTACAACTTCAACCGTATTATTAACGACTACCGATTTCTTTGATTCTCCCTGTTCCACGATGACATTATCCCGCTTGAAATTCTCAATAGCCCGCAAATTCTGTAATTTTTCACGGATCTCGCACAGCCCACTTTTCAAGTTGTTCCGCCCTGGATCATCATTTGGGAACTTCCCACGGAACCGTGTCTTAAAGAGCAGTGCATCATCATTTGCAAGCTGGTCTACAACCCTGATTGTCTGATTGTCGCAAAAAAATTCGTTGCAATCTTCCGTGATGGTTATGTGTGTATTGATATCACTTAGAATCTCAATTTCATCATCATTTCTATCAAACACAAGCTGCCCCTTTTTGATATAATCTTCCCGATCATTGTCAATTGGCTCAATGGAAAATTCACCATCGTACACTCTGCCCTCGCAGGACTTATTCACCGCAGTGGAGCATTCCACCCCGGTAAGCCAATATACAGCGGATGCTTCCGGCCAGCCCTCGTCCGTCGTTTTATTCGGTGTGGAAATAACTCCCATATAGTCAGCATCCGACTTGTAAAGCACAAGCTGAAACTTCTTACCAACTTCATCACGCATACGCTTTACATATGCCACATACAGCCTCTTGGTCACCTCATCTGTAACCACAACGCCCATCGTATTAAATCCGTAGGCTTCTGCCTTTGCCAGATACTCCGCATGCGCATCGCCATTGACGACACCATTCGTTCCACCAGACAGTGCTGCCGATGCAACTGCTGCAAGTTCCAACGTATCTGTTTTAAATGTCACAAAGTCATTATCTTTCAGATCAGCCGCTTTTTTTACATTCTGTACTTCAATTCTGGACGTATCAAGATATGTAGTTACATTCCACGACTCTGGATCATCCACGTCCTTTGCTATGGAGATCCTGATCGCATTGCCGCGTGTCCCCGTGTGCTTAGCTGTAGCATAATCATTGGACGCTTTTGTCCCGCCGCCGTTTAACCGGTATGCATACAGCACCAAGGTTCCGCCAGCAAACAGATCTCGCAGTCCTTTCATCTTATCGTCGGTATAACTATATCCGAATATCTTTTTCGAATACTTCTGCATATCCGCTGTAGTAACCTTAAAAACCGTATCATCCGGTCCCCAGTCAAGTTCCAGCGGCATTGTGGCAATACCACGGTCAGACAATGCCGCAGATGCAATCCCCGCACTTACGACATTGATATACGCGCCTGGAAGCACTTTGTTCTGGGTTATCCATGTTCCTCCTCCAAACGGCATTTACTTCACTTCCTTTCTCAGATAATCACCGGTGATCTTATCCACCTGCGCAATCGTATATGTTTTTCCATCTTCCAGCAACGCTTCCAGCAGATCCCGCTTTTTCTTATAGCGTTTGGATTCTGCCAGCTGCTGCTTTGTAAATACATCCGCAGATGCCTGCGGTTTTACTTCTGGCTTTGTATCGCCCATATTGTTCACCTATCCTTTCAAATGTAATATCGTTGTAATGGTTTCCATAAGGGGAGCCGGAGTCTCTACCTTGCGGACGAAATAATTGTAATTTACAAAGAAATTCAGCACTCCGTCTGTAATCTCATGATGCATGTCCGTCCCTCGTACCGGCCTGTCTGCATCCAAAGGCGTAATATTCTCCAACGCCCATAACATACGATCAGCTACATCGCGGCATTCACTATTCGGATTGTCCTCCGATTCCGGGAAATACTGTATACAAAATGGATTGTCCATCAAATACCGTTTGGATGGGAAATCTGTCTTGGATGGATTTAAGAGGGTAATAAAAAAGCAAGGCTCTTTCAAGTCCTGCTTTATTTTCTCTGTATAAATTTCATAATCATCCCCAAACTCTTGGTTCAGGGCAATTGCTATCCCGGCTATCACGTTGCTAATCATTGAATGTACCTCCCAAGAACTCTTCCAGTCTCTTTTCCAGTAACCCAGGAGCCATACGTTTGATTTCATTTTCAGAAATAGTCATCATAAACTGCCCTTTAACCCATCCGTTATGGTTTGCTGTTCGATGTCCGAATTCTACAAAACTCGCATACTCAGTTGGATTCATAATTTTAATGGTGTACTGGTTCCCTGATTTTGTAACTTGAATGCTATCAACAGCCGCCTGTACTCCTTCTTTATTACCTGCAGTCCACCCTCTTCGAAGAGTACCACCAACCTTGCCTGAACTTGCTGGATATTTTCCTACAGGTGTCCTTTTGATTACCTTTGTGAGCAATCTGGCCGCAAGTTCCTTTGCACATGATTCGCAAAAAGAATTCCTTGTATCCTCGCTGCCTGCCAATCTATTCAAATTTTCCTGAAACTTCACCAGTTCCCGCATATCCACGCTTCCCATCCCCATCATGCATACCTCTCTGATAATTGCAACACAATCTCCTGATGCGTCGGATATACTGCTGCCACACTGCCGCATTTATAGTTTTGTGTCACACCAGCCTGTGTTACTGTAATCTTTGCTCCAGGTTTAATCTGCACGTCCGGAGATAAAAACAGCTTTGTGACCTGTGCCGTCTTTGCTGCTGATTCCGTCTGATCCACTGCACTGACACTGGAATATGATAAGCGGCATAGTTCATCTTCCAATACCACCACATCTTTTTCTGTTGTAATTCTGGTTTTTGGATCTTTCAATTTCTGATGCTCCATAACCGTACATCTGCCATCATATGTGGCTTCCTGCGCTTCCCTTGCAAGTGCCTGTGCCTGTTTGATTGCATCCGCGATCATTTCCATGCCACCTTTCTGTATCGGTTCAATGAAGATTTATAATTTTTCAGCACTGTATCCTTGAAATTATCATCCACATACTGACGGAATGATGTAGAAGTATCGCCCTCGGAAATTGAGGAGACAGAACCAACAGCTCCCGTCTCACTTCCAATATTCTCATTCCGATACAGATCCATCGCCATGCGGTAGCCGGTGTTTTGTAACCCATCCGGCATTTCCTCCACATGACAGTAATTCTTAATGATTTCTTCCACATCTGCAATGACAAATTCAAGCACCACATCCTTAGAATCACCCTCAATTCCAAGTAGTGCTTTTAACTTTGCCAGCTCCATAGGCTATCCGATCTTATGCTTGATTGCTACGATTCTAAGCTGCTTCGGCTCATATACCGGCTTCCAATTCTCTGCCATAGCAAGCTCTGCTCTTGTCGGAGTCTCTACGTGGTCACGCTTTGCCCCGGTGTATGCAATTCCTCTCGGATGGAGGATAAACGCTTTTCGGTTGATCAGGTAATCAATACCACCACCGGTCTGCTTATCACGGTCCACTTCTGTTGCAACATGACCAACCGGAGATCCATTTCCATATGCGATTGCTCCATTACCAAACAGATATGTAGTATAGATACCCTCCCCTGTTACCGGGCATCCATCATCCACGGTCACGCGTCTACCCTGATAAGTATCAAACTCCACATCCGTAGAATCCCGTTCTGTCTCGATCAGGTTCAGCTTTTTAAGATAAGATTTCGTAGCGGAATGCATTGCAACACCGGAAAGCTGTGCCTGTGCATCCCCAAGAAGCTGGCATGCATCAATAAATGCGGATGCGCTGATCAATTTGGCAGGTTCCGATTTTCCCGCTGTCAGATCAAGAATATGGTCTGCCATTCTTGTTGTCTGCTTTGGAGTACCAACCGGGTCCTCGGTTGTCGTTCCAAACACGCCGGACAGGATCGCGATCAACTCTTTCTGCATATCTCGCGCCCAGTAACCCGCTACCAGATCACCGATTGCTTTCATTGGATCATCTCCAGCCAATGCCGCGGAAAGATTTGTAGCAGCCCACATCTTCTGTCTAAGAATTGTGGTGGATACATCTTTGTTAGAACCGATCTTTGCCGGTGTCATCTTCACATCCTCAAGTGTTGGTTCCGATTCTCCATTCAGATCTTCAAAGAACGGCATATTGTGTGTTCTGGCCGCTTCACTTGCCAGTGTGTCAAATTCCGGGCTGTTTACCACGATTCCACTCTTAAAAAACGCGGACAGCTCCATTGTTCTGTTGATTACATACCGGTTAAACAGCTCCGGTACAATCACATCTGCAATTTTTGTAATTGCCATAAATCATTTTCCTCCCTTTCTTAAATTGTCACTCCGGCGGCTGCGGCCATTGCCTTTGCCTGTTCCGGATTAGATTTTAAAAGTTCACCCTGTTTTGTCAGATTGAAGGTATCTTTTGCAAATGGATTTACAGCACCGGTACCACCTGTGCCACCCTGCGGATGATACGGCGGTTTCTGCTCCTGTTTGAACAAATGTACCATCGCTTTATCTTCCTTATATGGCTTTACCGCTTCCTCTACACCGACCGGCTTGCCCTCTTTGTCAAACATAAACTTATCAAGCCCACCTGCTTTGTAGATCAGATAGTCCGGATCAAGCACTCCCTGTTTTGTGAGGGATTCTTTCAGCGCATAGGTCTTTGAGATCTTCTCATTGGCTGTCTGCTGATCTTTCAACTTCGTCTGCAGATCCGCAATGGTGTTCTGTAATGTCTCATTGTCTGCATTGTTCTTTTTCAGATCTCCGATCGTAGTATTAAGCGTTTTGATCTGACCGGCAAGATTCTCTTTTTCTGCCACGGCGGTATCATACTTGCCTTTGCTGACATACTCGCCCTCTGACAGATCTGCATACCTGATATGCTTTAACTTGTCCGATTCATTCGCATTTGCCGCATCAATTTTCTCTTTGACCTGTTTATACAGTTCTTCTCCTAACAATTCTTCTAACTTCATGGGTTACTTCCTTTCTGGCTTTATTTGCAGCCACGCTTATCAATATTTCCCTGATACGGGTTTCTGCCGGCAGTTTTCATGTCATAAGGCTTTCGGACAATATAAAAACAGGACTGCCGGAGAAACTTACTTAGCGTCACCTCTGCGCTGTTCGGTTCATAGATTTCCGGTTGCCCTGTTATTATTGATTTTGGGTATGAAAATACCACCATATCATTTCTGACTGGTGGTAACTTTCAATTTTACATTTCTATCATTTTCCGGATCAGTTCCAGATCTGTCACTTCAAGTGTCACAGTTCCTTTCAACGGATCTATATCTTCAAAACGAAGTCCTGAGAAAATCAGTCTTTCACAAGACTGCTCCCCCTGCACATCTCCAACTGCTTCATATACTTTTCCTGCATTAAACTCATCATCTGTCTGATATTCAATATTCTGACATAAAATGAATGATGCATAGATTTTCTTTTCTCCTTTACACCTTCTACCAAGAACAGGTGTCATACTCTGGTGTTCTGTAATTTCGATTTTTCCGGTAAATTGTGCAAGTGGCAACCGTCTGCCAGCTGTGATCACATTCAATGATGCGTTTTGAACATCTAATGTTTTTATAAGTTTCACCATACTATCACCCCTGCTTTTCTTCAAAATGCGGACATTTTACATTTTTTCCATTCCAAATTTCAGATGGAAGATTTTGGGGATAAGCATCACAATATTTTGAAAAATCGTTTCTTGAGCCTCTGTATTTACTGCAGTTCAAACATACGCAAAACAGATTCAGCTTATATCTATCTATTTCATATGGTTTATATTTGCTCATAACAATTACCGCCTTTCAAATCTAGGTTTGACATTATATAGTTCATACAATCTTTCCCAAGCAGCCTCTCCAAGTAATATGATCGCATCCTCTTTTTTCATTCCATGTTTCACTTCATCATAATATTTATCTTGTAATTCATATATAATTTCGTCATATGTATCACTAAATGTCTTGAAATCTGGAAGTTTTTCTACCTGTTCATTATATTCTAACACATATGTACCGTTTTCCCCACAGGTTCTGAAACTTTTGACTTTATAATTTACCAGCAGATACAGATCTTCTGGGGACGGCGGCGTACTCAATGGATGATTATGAGTAACATCTTTTCCTTTCATCATTTTAAGCTGATACTTCGTAAATTCTATAGTATCCTCATTTCCCAACTGGCAATTTACCGCTTTCCCATTGTCAAATATAACTCCAACCTCATGGTCGAACTTGCAGATTTCCGACTCGACCGCATCCACATTTTTACCCTTGAAATCATAATAGTTCGGGTTGCTTTTATTATTGTTTGTGATAATCCCAAACCGGTCTTTCGCTGCATTGTTACCATCTGCAAAAGAGGATTTCCACTCTTCATATGTCATATTGCCCGGTACATAATATGTTTTTCCATCTTCACCACGCGCTGCACGTTCTCCCGGCACTCCAAAATCATCTTCGAAGTATGGGCAGGTACACCCACGGCAGTTCGGATGGAACGGCGGAGCTGTCACACCAATTTCATACTGACTCATAGGGAAATGCTGCCCGTCCATAGAACCACAAAGGCTGCATGTAAAACTATCTAATGTTTCCAATATTTCAAACTGTTCCACCCCAAGTTCTGCAAAACAATCCTTTTGCGCTGCATTGGAAAAAGCCGCCTGTTCTGTCATAACCAAGCGACCCGCGTTCTGTTTTGATACATTCATCTTCCGTGCCAGGGCATCAATCGTCTTCTGCGGATCAGCCCCGGTGATGATGTTCTGTACCATGGTGGTGTTCAATTCATTGACCAGCTTCTGTTTGTTCGTCCAGATCCGGTCTGAAAACGTCTGTTCATCTGCCGCCCACGGCTTTTGCAGCACTTTTTCAATCAGGCGGTTGTTCGGTGAAGCAAAACTCCATCCTACTCCAATACCCTTCTGGATCTCGTATGCAGTATGAAAAAATCCTGTCTGGTAAACATTGCGCAGAGCAGCATCCACGCTATCCAACTGATTGCCAAACATCACTTCCATAGACTGCTGCATCTGTAGTTTCAGTGATTCCAATCTGTTTATGTGTGCTTTTGCGGAAGCGTTTTCCAATTCCTGCACCCACTGGCCATTGATGGCATTTTCTTTTCCATACTTGATGTACTGTTGCACGTCCCACTTTAATTCCTCCAGTTCATTGGAATTCAACAGCCTATGTGCTTCTGCAAGAGAAATTTCATTGTTTTTTGCAAACCGCTGATACCATGCATTTATCTTTGCCTCCAACTGGCTCTGTGCGATCATATACTGTTTTTCAATATCCTTATAGCACTGTAACCCTTTCCGATGTTGGGATTCTTCTATTTGCTTAAAGCGTTTCTTCCAGTAGGTACTATTTTTCATCAGCAGCCCCTTTATTTTGCATAGTAGAACTTAGGAATACATATCAGGTAGATTTTCTGTCCATAAATCTCTGCTTTAATTACTCTGATGCCTAAAAGCCAAAAGAACAGGATTAAAATTCTACCAATAATCGGCTTTATAAACTCTATTTCAAGCTCTACTCGAATTATCTTGATTTTGTGAGTTTTTCTGATTTTCCTCGGCATCACTATCTTTGCCATCCCCGCTTCCTCCGCTTTTAATAAATGCTCCTGCATACAGATCAGCCTTTTCTTGTGCTTCTTTTTCTTCCTTTTCGAGCTGCTTCAATTCTTCGTCTGCGTCCTCAACAAGCGGATGATTTTTCAGAATCGTCTTTTTGCTGACAATCCCAACCGAATCCCTGCAGATCTGTGCCTGTTCCGTATCATTCTTGATACAGGTACGGGTCCATGTCTGGATAATCGTGCCACAGGAAATGCCAAGTGCCTTGCAGATTGCCCGGATGAGCCGCGCAAACCCAAGCCGGAATTCCGTTTCCATCAATCCTGTTTTCATCTCCAATAAGCTGTACATAAATTTCAGTGCTTCACCCGACTGATTCCCGAAGTTCTCCGGTTGCGGGTCAAATCCCTGTCCCTGCTCAAAGATTGCCTTTCGGGTAGCTTCCAGCACACTGTTTCTGGCTTCAATCGGAATTTCAATATTGAGAGTAGAAACCGCACCTCCCTCATCCCCGTCTACCTTGATGGTCTTATATTTTTTTAAGTCTGACAGGAAGCCGTTAAGATCTTCCCCGCCGTATCCGGATAACACAAAAATCAATTCCTGTATATCATCCAGATCATTAATAAAACCGCTGTAGACCTTATCATATACGTCTATCAGCGGCTTTATGTTACGTAGATCATCAGTATGCACATTGTTGTTATAAAACGGAATAAACGGCACCTCTCCAAAATCATGTCTGTAGCTGGCAGCCATCTCTCCGCTGGCAGGATCAATAAACATGTCATAATACGCAAGCATTTCCAGTTCATCACCGGTTCTTCTCCGGAATGCCTGGCATTCTGTGTCCGTCCAGTATTCGTACACCGTGTAATTATCTCCGGTATCCTCATCAATATCCGGATACACGCGCATGACACCAATCAGGCGTCTTTTCAAGCTCCGGTCAAATACCGGGATAATCTGTGCACTTGGAACTACCGCCCATTCAAAACCGTTATCGCCTGTCCAATAATGCACCCAGCCGATTGAAGTATTTGCGGCATTCACACACAATTCCATGCAGTTCTTGGCATATTCGTCCCCAAGCGCTTCCGTAATACGCTTGTTTGCTGTCACATTCCCCACATCAAACAGTGGTGGGGCTGTGAATGCATAAGACGCTTTCTGATTCACGATCAGCCCGTGAAAGTTCCGCGGAATCCGGTTGTCGGCATTGCGCAGCGGATTGTCCGCTTCCTCTTTCTCTTCCCTTGGCTTATCCCGGAATAAGATATCTGTCTCGTTCCGGTAATACCGCTCTGCCACTGCTGCCCGTGTCACAAAAGCCGCATGACCTGGTTCGTATTTTTTTATCAGTTGTTTCATTATTTCGATGTCCATTGTTATTCTCCCAAAATGTCAAAGCTCTGATATACCGCAAAAATCTTCGGAGACTGGATAGCGAACCAATCAACCATTTCCTCATTCTTCGCCCATGCACCGCCATACTGATTTGAGGAATCGGATAATCCACTCTCATTCAAGAATGCGTGCATGATTTCGTGTCTTAAGGTTCTCTTTCGATATACCTCTTGCTCCTTTTCATCCATGCCGGAGAAATACTTTCCCTCTGACATATCCGCAATCACAATCAGCTTGCTTTCTTCTCCACAATATCCAGCCAGTTTATTTTTCTCCAAATAACTGTCCTCTGATACTTTGTGGGTTTCAATCGTGTATTCAGTTCCAAGGATATTCACTTTCATATTTTTCATTTTCTACCTCATTTCAAAATGCCGATGCTTCCAGGCTTACGGATAATCGTATAACAGAAGTATCTCAACGCATCCATCGCATGATCGTGCTGTTTCACCGGTTTATCCTCTCCGTGCTCCGATGCTTTCTGATCCCATATGTACGATCCAAATTCTTTGATTGTATTCGGGCACTGGTCACTGATCGCAATTTTTCCCTGATTCAGCAGGGATGCCACAAAACGGATACCATCCAGTACATCATTTTTCGCTTTCTTGATCGCATAACCGCGCTTTTTCAGTTCAGCTATAAACGATGCTGCAGATGGATCAATAATGATCTTTACCGGGTTTATCCCGGCAAGCCATTGTTCCAGATCATCCGCATACTCTGTATCTGTTTTCTGCCTTTCTTCGTCACGGCCGGAATAATAATACTCGCGGCAGCATACCCACCGCCCGGAGCGCTCTTTGCACCACAGCAGAAATACTGTTGCATTTTGCGTACCATAATCACAGGACACATAATAATTTGCATTGGTCAGATCAGCCAGACTGGAAATCACATGCTTGGCAGTGTTGAACATATCGTAAATAATGCCCTCTGCCATCGCCCACAATCCAAGAATATATCGTCGATAGAATACACCGGTGTACATGCTGCGGTATCGCTCTTTGATCTTTTCTGACAAGCTGAGATTATCATCCATTGTAAAATGCAGATACAACAGATGTTTTTCTTCTCTCTTATCAATCCATCCGGTCTTGAACCAGTGGTATGGTCCATCCGGGTTGCAGTTGAACCAATACTTTGAACCATCAATAGAACATCGCCCTGTTGCCTGGTTCACGAAGCTTTCTGGCATCAACGCAACTTCATCAAAAAAGACCCCAGCCAAGGTAATACCCTGAATGAGATCCTGTGATCGTTCGTCTTTACCGCCAAATATATAGAAATAATTGGCCACATCACCTTTTGTAATGATAACCAAATTATCAGCCCGATGATCTGCAACGGTATAACCGCGGCTATGGAGCATCATCTTTAATCCAGACAGTACATTTCTTCGAAAAGAACCGATTGTTTTTCCACACATGGCAAAATTCTCGCCATTAAATGAGCTCATCGCCCACATAATAAACGAAAGTGACATGCTCACCGTTTTACCAGATCGGATTGCTCCGTCAGCAATAATGCCGTCGCTGTCTTTTACCGGTGAATCCTTACACCACCAATTCAGCACCATGCGCTGTTTTTGTGAAAACGGTTGGAATTTGAAAATCCTCTTAATTTTCTTCATCGCCCCAATCCTTCGCAGCTGTGCCGTTCAGAGCATCAAGGAACCCATCGTCTGCAAGCGCCTCGCCATCGTCTGTCTGTACCTTGGCTTTCAGTAATGCAATCTCTGCTTTCTGCTTCTCGGTGGCAAGATCCATGTGATCCGTAAGCCACTGCAAGGCTTTCATTCGGTCAGCAAGTTTTACTTTTACGCCGTCCTTGCCCTTGGATACTTCGGAAATGATCGTTCCGTCCACGTCCGCATCATTCTTGATATTGACATGGCTTACTGTGATGGTCTTTCGCTCTCCTGTGTCCAGGATCACATCCACATCCTCATTTCCAAACTCTACAAAGTCAGTCACATCTGCAAAAGCAATGTCCATGTACTTCTGGAATACATCGGATTCACTTAGGAACTCTCTGTTGAGACGGTCCTGTTTCAACCTATGGATTTCCTGTTTTACTCCATCTTTCTCCAACAAACGATAGCCTATGGATGCTGCAGTCGCATAATCAACACCGTACGCTTTCTGGTATGCCTTGGTAGCATTGAAGCATCGGATGTAATGTATGCAAAAAAGCTGTTGCTTATCGGTCAATTCGGTATTCTGTATTACCTGCTTGACTTCATCAGCTACAGCCTTGTCCGTAACGTTCTTTTTGCTTTCCGAACGTTCGCTTTTCTTTTCCGAACGCTCGTTTTGTTGCTCATTATCCCAATGGTATGTACTTTTCCATCTCCGAACTGTCCCGGCAGGAACCTCTAGTTGACTTGCAATCTCAACCAGCTTCATTCCACCCTTATACAGTTCTCGGGCTTTTTCTGCCTTTTGGTTCGGACTCCTTGCCAATAGTATCACCTGCCTGTTTCTTTTATAGGGAGAAGTGGGACACCCCTGTATTTCATGATGCCCCAGTAGTTAAAAGACGAAAAAAGCGCAAGGGGAATCATTTCCTCTTACGCTCTTTCACGCTACAATCATACCACAGATAAGTGTATCATTGTGTATCATCTTTCGTTTTTTTGACCAAAATTTCATAATATCCACCCGTCGGATTGAAATGTTTCAATGCCCTGGCGTGAATCCGATGGACCTGTGCCCACTGATATCCCATCTTCACACAGATTTCTTCCCAACTTTGTCTCCGAAGGTATCTGTATGTCAATACCGCCTTTTCCGTCTCATCCTCTAAACGCTCAATATCTGCGAATATATCTGCATATAGATCTATGCGCTCATACCGTGCTTTAATAAGTTTCCTCTCCAGCTCGTCCAACTTTGCAGCGTAGTCAGAGAGATCTTTCTGATCATGGGCATGTGGCATATCATCCATGACAAGCGCCGGTGCCATCTTGTCTGCTCTCAACTGCTCAATTTCTTCCTCTATCCGGCGCGCAGCACTGACCGCTGGTGTATATGATCGCAGATACTCCTTTTTCAGTTCGTTTTCTTTTTCCACGCTTCTCCCTCCCTGTTCAATTACTACTCTATAGTAATTTTAACATGGAGATTTCATGGATTTGTACCAATTTGTGTTGCTAAGCAATTACTATAACTGCAACCATTGCAATAACAACGCCCCCCATAATCAGCATAAATTTACTCTTAATAATTCTTTCTGTAAAGCCTTTTCTGAAATCGCGTTCGTACTGAATTAGAGAATCTAATTGTGGTTGCATGGCAATCGCAAAATCGTGCAATTTATTCTCATCAAATATCAGTTCCGCACCATCTCTTTTATAATATTGTCCATTTGTAATAATTTCATTGATATCAAACATTATTCTTCTTAAGCTATAATTATATATGCTTGGATCTAAATTTGATGCTACCTCATCTACATCTTTTTTGATTATTTGTATACATTCTTTACTGTTTTTTATTCCATATTTTTGAACAGCTTTTTCTAAAACTACCACTTCATATAACGGCATAAGAATTCTTTTTGCATCTTCAATCTCGTTTTGGTAGTTACCCAATATGTAGAACACCATAGAAACTATAACGCCTGAAAATATGCCACTCACAACACCTATTGCCAAATTTTGAATCACTTCGTATGCATTCATCTAATCTCTCCCTTCTTTTTCACTCATTATAACATTTTTCGATAGCATTCTCCATTATAATTACCACACCATCCTCAATTGTCCGTTCTTTTCCTCCTCAATGCTTCCCATCCTCTGCTTTATGATCCGCTGCACAATCCGCCGCCTCCGGTAAAAGCAATTCCTGCTGATTGGGAGAATACCGTGGTGCGCTTCCAGCATATCGTAGCTTGTCCCGATCACGATGGACTCTGCCAAATATTCCGCTATGAAGCTGTCTACTTGATTGCAGATTTCGAATACTTCCTCTTCGTTCACAAGACATTCCCCCTTTCATTGTAGCAACAAAAAACCAAGTACTCCGGTTGGCACTTGGTTTATACTACTATTTTATTTATTAACTTTATGCAGAAACTTCATTGACTAATTGAATTATCGCAACAGCCAACGCTACCACTTCAGTAGCTGCCACTACAATCTGCATTACCTCAACTTTTTTATTTTCGGTCTTTCTTCTTTTGATTTTTAAAGAATATAAGATCTCAATTACTCCCTTCATTGCTCCAAAAATTCCAAACGCAAGTACGATAAACATAATAATATTTAAAATCACCTTGTTGAACTTGAAGATTATAAAAACCGAAGGAGCCGCAAGAAACAGTCCCGTAACTAGGTCATCACCGCCTTTGATATTATCTGTACTAATCTTCCCAATTTCTATTAATGTTCCAAAAATTCCGAAAAGTAACAGTCCAATTGCTAATACAATCTCTACCATTCTATTTCCAAATATCTTAAAATAGACTTCGAAAAATGCCACTAATACAAACGTTATGCCTAATGCAAAGCCATCTATGCTACTATCTATTTCTTCTGAAAATATTACTTTCTTTTCCTTATCTTTTCCCATATCGTTCCCCCATTTTCATGCATAGTATAGCATCCATACCAGCTATATTCAATTGTCAATGTTCACATTTTTCGACAAATATATTGTCTGTTCTGCCAAACCATATTCTAAACAAATAAATGTTACTTGATCCGCATACACTACATAATAGTAGGAGGTGCTATATGATCGCTTGGTTTTGTTATCTAATTCTAAAATTCAAAGATTTTTCGCACAGTTTCACCGCAGACACATAAAATATATAAAACCTCTCCGGTGATCCCATGCAAAACTGTTCAAACCTTTATTTTCTTTCAACACTTGCCTGCCAGCTTGCCGACTGCCTGTCAGACGATGAGGTTGCCATCCTTGCTGCTGATCTGGTAGTGCTGAGTGACATGCTGGCAAATATTGCTGCCAGAAATGCGGTATGTGAAAAGGAATAATTACGCAAACCGGAGCTGTCCGGTCTGTTCTGTCGATATCATCATATTCGGTATCCGCTCTCCAACAATAAGATATGGACAATTTGCAGCCACAAGTGCCTCTGCCATTATCGGCACAACACTATTGCCAATCTTCGCAACCCTTTCCTTTACAGGAATTGCCTTACCGCTTATATCACGTTCCAAGATGTAATCCGGTGGAAATCCCTGCATAAGCTTTAATTCTGCAGCATTCAGCATTCGCAGAAATATATCTGCTATTATCCATTCCTCACCGTCAATTTCAATTATCACATTCACAAGTCCGAACCGATCCTTTGTTGTAATTGTTGCAAGTGGACTTGTCACTGGCTGACCGCAACTAGTTCCGTAATATTTAATCAAGAACGCGGATACAAGTCCAAAATGCCCAGGCGATGTTGTGATCGTATGTATCGGCTCATCACATCCTTGCCCGATTCCCGTTTTATAGAACTTGGTAATAAAGGCTGTAACAAGTCCATACCGATTGCTTGTATCAATGGTCTTGATTGGCTCCCGAAGCGTCTGACCTCTTGCATCGCCTTTCTTCGTTTCACTGTGATACTGAATCAAAAAAGCGATAGCTCGCTTGTCGTTCACAATGTAAGGATGCGGATTATCAATGATATATTTTTGTATACCGTTTGCGATTCGCGCCATTGTCGCATCAGCAAGCGGCTTTTTTCGATCAAAAATTGATTTTCCTAAATCTGACCAATCAATATAATCTCCACACTGTTTCCATCGTGGTAAATCAATTCCAGCCTTACTATGCGTAGGCTCTGGCCAAACGATCGCCTTACCGTCTCTCCGAAATATCGCATACCATCTTTTGCGTGTTGTAGGCGCACCGTAATCTGCAGCTATGAGCTCTCTGCTTTCAAATGCGTACCCAAGGGATTGCATTGCAGATATAAATTTCTTATAATCTTCTCCCTTGCGCTCTGGTATCGGATGCCCATTCTGATCCAACGGTCCCCACTGTTGGATTTCTTCCACATTCTCCATAATGATCACATCCGGCAAAATTGTTTTTGCATGTTTGTATACCGCCCACGGAAGTATCCTCAGCCCTCTCTTTCTTGGCTGCCCGCCTTTCGCCTTACTATGGCTTGTACAGTCCGGCGATGCCCACATCAGCGCAACATGTCTGCCACCTACATATTTCTGTAAATCAACTTTGAAAATATCTTCTGTCAAATGTAAAGTACTCGGATGATTGATTTTGTGGATTCGAATTGCCTGTGGATCGTGATTAATTGCAATGTCAACCGGGCGTCCAAGTGCCATCTCAATCCCTACGCTTGCACCGCCACCACCAGCAAAGCAATCAATAATTAAATCTCCGTTAATCATGGCATCACCTCCAGGAAGTCCTCGATCTGCATCTGTCCTTCCAGATCATCCGCATCTCGCTCACATTCTTCGCACATTGCTCTTTCTTCGTCCGTCATATTTCTCTCATTTTTAATTTCAATTACAAATGCCGGATAAGTAAATTCTTCATCTGTCATTATTATGACTGTTTTTGGCTCGTATACCTTTCTCTTTTTTGGATTTGCACATACGATACTTACTGGTGCATCATCCGGAAATTTGTTCAAATATTCTTTTAATTCACTATTCGTCATTTTTCAAAAGGAACCCGATATATCGTTACCCCGGCCGGAGGTTCGGCTCCTTTCTGCCTTACGGCTTGTAATCTTCAAATTTTGGCGTTGATTCAAACGCCGCTCTCATATTTACCCACCTTTGAAGCCTTCGTAATTCGTGTCCTTTTGGTAAAGTTTCTCTTTCATACACCATTACATATGGCCAGAACCCTAATTCTCGCAGTGTATAGATTCTATCTAAATCCTGTTCCAAAGTTGTATTAAAATTAACCAAAACATACACCGACAGTTTGCGTTTGTCCCACCCGGTAATCTCTTTAAATGCTTTGAATTTTGGAACAATCATTGCTTTATCTTCGTATCTGTCCCATGCAAAATGTATCTGCTTAATTTTCATTTGCCGAATGTATTCTGCTTTTTCCTCTGTCATAATTCGAATATCGCAACCTTGTGAAAAATCTATCCACGCACCACTGTCAATGAGCTGTTGGCTTAAATCTTTCCAATCCCTGCAAGCAAACATATTCGGATCTAGCAGAACTATATTTTTCTGACCATTCCAAAACTCGGACAGATCAGCAACTTTTACGGAACATTGCCCCTCTTTTTTTTGCAACGATACAGAAATCACATCCGCGCGGGCATCCTCTCGTCAGAAACCCATATGCTGTATCTTTACACAAATCTGGGTAAAGGCTATAGTCTGGATAAATATGCTCAATTTCTTTTGGAAGAGGATCTCCACCGTCCGGATAATGGTATCCAGTGCCACCTCTTATTATCTCCACACCACATACCGGATGCGGATAATCTGGGGTAAAGGTAAACACTTTACTCATGTATACCTTGTCCGGCGGATCTATCCACGCCGTTAATGGGTCGTACCATTCTACCGTATCACCATTCTGCTTGTGTCGTGCTGACAGTTTCATAAGCGGAAGGCTTGGAAAGTTATGACCGTCAACATCAATAAGTCCTATTCTCATTCTTCGAAAGAAACCAGGCGCGCCTTTTATCCGGATAGGTTCCGTGCTCCTTTCTAAATGTTTCTTGTAATTTCAAAAATAATGTGTTATCATAAAACCCTAAATTATTTAGCAATATAGCTCAGTGGATAGAGCGCGCCTCTTAGAAGGGCATGGTCGCGGGTTCGAGTCCCGCTATTGATTACAACGCACCTACTTTGTTAGGTGCTTTTTATATGCTTTTAAACCATTTGATCTAATGGCAATGATATCTGCCCTTTGCAGTTATCTCCAAGGCAAGTGTAAGAATATCCTGCCGGTGGAAGATTGCAAACGGCGCTGATCTGATCGTGGATGCCCCGAAGTAATTGCAGCCATTCATCCGCAGGCTCTTGGCACGTCTTCCACCCTCGGATGCCATCAGCCCCAAATACGGCACACTGTTATGCTCTTTTCCCCAGTCATCACAATTCTTTTCTTTAAGGTAATAGCAGCATTTCGCCGATACCAGAAAATCCGGCTTTTGAAAGTCGCATCCTTCGGTTTCATTTTCATACCCACCGAACAGCTTTAACCACCGCTGATTAAGCTGCATCTTCGAATTCTTCTGCCAGCCGCCGTATTCCCCGGTCTCTCCCGTTATGATCGCGTGTCTGACTGTCTTATTCTTTTCCGTTGGATTCTGCAGCAACTCGATTTTTCCTGCAATCTCCTTGGATATGACCGGAAAGCCAAACTCCCGTATAACCTTTGGCTTTGTCCATCGTGTACCATCATCCCGCATGAGCGGTGGCACATTTATAATTCCTATTGCCTTATGTACTCTTTGAATGCTTGCATCCTCGAGTGTAGATGCTGATACACCTGGTACATCGATATGACACACTTCATGAAGGAACATATACAATATGATGCTGTCCAAACCTCCAACTGATACATGGCAGTTCAATTCTCTACGATCACATTCTGATCTGAACTCTTCCGCTCTGATCTGTGCGTATTTTCTTTTAAAGCTGTAATCCTGCTTTTCTTTTTGCATGAATGAAGCAATCTTCTCATAAGCTCCAAGTCGCTTCATCCTATCTTGTACTGATTCCATTTGTTTTTGGAGTAAAGAGCTCTTTTACGCTGGCCAGCAAACCTCTTACTCCTTTCGACTTATTTTAAAATTTTATCCAGGCATGCATTCCAACCTGTATTCGTCAGTATCCTATTCTGCTCACTTTCTTTACCGATCGTGCGCCTATACTCTGGCAATTTCCGAAGCGGGCAAAAACTCGCTCTATCCTCCGAACTGTCTGATCCATCATAATAATCATCAGCAAACATGCAATACAATCCGCTTGGATCATCATCGGCCAGCTGGCAATCTGCGCAACACTCCGGCATATCCATAACCAATACTGCTTTAGCCATACCATCACCCTTTCTTTTTCTTCTTAGGCTTAAACTTAAAAACATCATTTTTCTGACGGCTTACCATGCTACGATAGCCGTTCATTTTACTGGCTCTGCTTTTACTCATACCTCACACTCCTTTCGGCTTCTCGCACCGTTCAAACTCGATCTGTTTTCTCTTACATCATTCCTTTTTCATAAAAGGAAAAATATCCGTCGCTTCCGCAAATAATATGGTCACACATCGTATATCCCATAATTTTTGCAGCTTCCTGAATCTTTTTAGTTGTTTTGATATCTTCCTGGCTTGCGTTTGGATCTCCACTTGGATGGTTGTGCACCAAAACAAATTGTGAAGCTCCTACCAAAAGAAGCCGTGAAAAAACCGCCTTTGTGTCCACAAGTGAAGAACTCACGGTTCCATGTGAGACTTCAAAAAATCCGACCGGCTTTTCGGTTGCGGCCAGTGCAATCAGCCACAGATGTTCTTCCGGAAGGTTGTCTGCATTAAAAACATCGTGCATTAACCGAAAGATTTTTTCCGGACTTTGAAGTTTCTGCTCCGGATAGTTTGTAGAAGATTCTTTGATCAGCATGAGCTGCTTCGATTCTGTCATTGCAATGCCATAATTTACAATCCGCATGCTTGAAGCACCTCATTTCCCTGCTCATCCGTCTGTTTCTCCATTGCCGCCCGACATTCTTCCAGTGTGCCGATTGCGCGGTGCTGTTGAACTTCTTCCAGTGCCTGTATTGCTACTCTAGTAGCTTTCGCAACTCTGCATTCCCCATATTCACAATTAAACTGGCTGCCTGTGCCTTGTGCGCATTCATAACAACTGTCTTTCTTCAATATCTTAATTGCTTCATTCTCCGTCATAGTTACACCTCAAACAATTCCGGGTTGTCAAATATGTTGCCGATAACCTCTGCATTAACCATATTTGTCCAATAACCTAAATCTTTTCTGTATCTTTTAGTATACTTGCCTGACCAGTCTACATAAAATCCGACATGTTCAGTTTTGGTGCTATCAAAGCAACTCTGATAACTGCCGTATTTGATTTGTGCACAAGCATCACTAAATAAGTCTTTTACAATATCATTCTCCCAAATCAGATTGCCGTTCTTGTCTTTTAAGCCGGTACATTGGCAGATAGTAGATGCATCTACAACACAACGACAGAAGAAACCCAAACTATCCTTTGCGTAGAAATAATAACTTTCGTTGCCCTTTTTCGTGCAAAATGGGTATGACAGATATCCTTCCACCCATTCGCCGTTATCAATCCGCTTTCCACGGAATAAATATCTATTCTCCATGACTTTCTCCTTTCTCCGGATATACAAGCTTCAAATCATATCCGCTTGTAATAAATTTCAACGTCAATTCGTGATTGACTGCGTTTCCGAGTTTATCGTAAATCCAGTACATATCCTCTTGCGTGAATTGTGTTCCGAGATATTCATTGTATCCAGAAAGAAGTGATTCCCTCCATTCTTTATTTCTCTTCTCTTGGCGGTAAGGTTCTCCCTTTGCAAGTGGTCTGGAACACCACTCTAAAAGTTTACAGATAATATCTTTCTGTGTATTACAGTCTTTTGCTGTAAAATATACATTCCCTTTGTCTGATAAAATAAGTTCTCCAAATTGAGTAATATAACTCTTCGGAAAGCATTTCATCACATTGAAAATTTCATTAAACATCCTTTTCCTCCATTTCTTTCAACTTGGCTTCGGCTTCCTCTTGTGATAAAAACCAGGTTTCCTTGTACATTTTTTCTGACAGGATTCGGCCTGTTGCATATTCTCGATCCTTATCACACTCCATGTACCATCCTTTTTCTGTAAAAGTAATCAAGGCTACTTTCTGATGATAAACTTTGTTGTTCTCCGGGTGCAGACTTAAAATATTTAATCCACAATTGATTTTGCTAGGAATTATATATACATCTGAGCCAATTCCACACGGCAACCGCAGAAGTAATCCCTGCTCCTCGGCATCCTCGTAATCCGCTAACTTCTCCATTGCGCAATAACCTTCTTCACAGTTGGAATAATATGAATTAGGCTTTTCGCCATAGCACGAATACAAGGTTTTTAAAGATTCTTTCTCGTAATTCTCTTTTACTAAGATTCCATCCGCTGTCCGTTCTGTTAATCTATCCATGTTATTCCTCACTTCCCTCGTACGGCTCTGGTAGTGGCATCCAAGCAATGACTTCAAATGGAATCTTTTCTCCATCTGAATCATTCCAGCTTTCACCGTCGTATCCAACGAAATACGGAAATATATTCTCAAATTCAGTTTGCGTATACGGTTCGCAGTCCATAACGGTTACTAAGCATCCGAATGGTTCTTCCGGCAGTCTCTCCGTTACCGGAATCCACTTGTTATTCATTCCGTTCACTTTCTTGCATGGTAACTGTAAAAGCAACCCCTGCCGTTCAGCATCTTCGTATTCCCCAAGCTTGTTCATAATGGCTTTAAGCCTATGTTCCGATGAAAATGTATTACAAAGAATGCTTAAATACTCCTTAGAGACATACTTTCCATGCTTATCTTTTTTCGTAAGTCTTCTATTTTCCAGTTCTCTTTCACAGGCTTTAATTCTGCCTTTATTCTTGCCACCGTTGTGCTCCATCGTCTCGATTGCTAAACGAATTTGATTCGATGTTGCTGTTTTCAGCACTGATGTAAAATTTCCGTCTGTAGCTGGAAGCGAACAAAGACTTTTAATTACGTTCGTATACATTGCTTACACCGCCTTTCCAGTAACAATGTCCCAATGCTCATCCTCAATGAACTGATTCCGGATGATCTCGTCCGTCAGATAGTGATCCTTGCTTTTCGGCTGCTTGCGCCAATAGGAATCAATGTAGTACGCCACCCACTTCATAAACTCCTTGATCTTAGCATTCGAGAACCGATACGACTCTTTCAGCGTGGGAATCGTCAGGTACATTGTCGATGCCAGTGCACTTTCGATATTGCGGTCTGCTCCAAGCACTGCGTGCCCTTTCTGGATATCTGCCATGTACAGCTTCTGCGACATTGGTATCGACTTTACCCAGCCGACCACATCAATTTTCCGTTTCCGGCAATACTCCATCATGCTTTCGCTTGTAACATCTTCGTTATCATCGTCCTGCCATGCAACACGCTTGTTTACTGTTTTGGTGTAAAAGTTCGTAACCTGCTTAAATGTCAGATCAAACTTATCATACAAGATCGCTGTAAATATATATCCCATGTGATTCGCAACATTATCCCCAAGGCGTGCCTTTGCAAGCTCCTTTCGGTATACACTCATCGGTATCAGTTGCTCCCTTTGTGTTACTCCGTGCATTACTTCTCCTCTCTGTGCCGCCCTTTAACGCATGTGTTCCAAAATATACAGCCTGGATCGCAAACCTTCGTCTTGTCACCATAGCTACACATCCGTCCACTGCCATAGTAAGTAGGCTCTGCCTTAAATTTCTTGTACGCTTTCGGGTTCCGGTGCTCCGGCTTAGAATCCTCATAGCCCTGGATCTGCCCGATCAGCTTTATATTTTCACGCTCCAGACGTTTGTCCTTATTGCTTTTATGTATTTCTCTCACCCCTTTTGGTAATGGGGCGATTGCCGCCCCGGTGTTGGCAAGTTAAGAACATGGCCGTGATAACTATTTCCGCACTTGCAAAAGTTTCTTTTCCCTTACGGGCGGTGTTTCAACCTACCGGACCGGTGTATTGAGCAATGTTCTTTCCAAATCCGCATAATCACATTCACGCTGTTCGAAATCATTGAACCGGTTCCGGGTTTTCTTTTCCGGCACAGCCTGTTCTTTCCGTGCTCCGTTCTGTGACCGGGACAGCCATGAATTCATGAACCTTTTTGCACCACCCCTTGTTTTCCTGTATTTAGGGTTGGACAGACACCATGCCTGTATATTCCTCAACTCCTGTCTAACGTCGATCCCCGGATAGAGCTGCTGGTATGTAACCACGTCGTTCTCCGACACCTCGTATTCTGTTCCATCGTTCAAGAGGAATTTTCCGGCACAAAGCGTTTTATCCGCAGGTGCTATAACTCTATTATCATTACTACTAATATCAGTATCATTATCAGGTTCATTATCATTATCAGGGTTATTTTGCTTTTCAGAAAAACCATTTGCTTTTTTTGCTTTTGTTTGGTTTTCATCAGAAGCATTTGTTTTCGGTCTGCCGCCAAGTTTGCCGGCTTCCCTACGTTTCTCACATTTCTCCATGTATGCCGCATTATCCCGATCCATTCGATCTTGGATAAAGCTGAATGCCATATCTGCCGCAGCGTCCAGTTCCGGTATTTCCTCGCCTGCCGCATAACATAGGATGGCAGTGAACAGCTTTCCTCGCTGCTCCATGTCCATCTTCTGGATATGCTTTAAATACTCTGTATACATGACGAAGCTGTTCTTTTCTGCCAAGCCATCACCCCGTTTCTACTTCTGTAATTGTTACCTCAGTTTGTGGCTCCCATTTATCTACATCCACATAACTTCCATCCGTTGAAACAATAATCTTGCAATTATCGTCTGCCAGTACCTTGTAATGCACCAAAATATCATGCAAAGCTTCATGCAGATTTATGAGATCTACCCTGCGGCGATTTGGCATATAATACACAGCCTTTACATTCACCGGCCGGTCAATGGTTTGAATATGCGGAATACATGTTCCACACTGCTTTTCATATTTCTTATAAGCTGCGGACGGGATGATCCGAACTTTTCCCGATCCATCTTTTATAATCCGCTGACTGTTCTTTTTCGTGATCGGTCTCAACGGAATTGTAAATTTATACTCCATCTGCACCACCCATTCCAGCATTACAGCTTCTTATCTCAAGAATTGTATTATTGCTCGGATTCCATGCATCAACATAACTGATTGCAGCATCAAACTGTAATACAGGAATATTGTTTCTGGAGTTGACTCTAAAATAATCCTGAATGTCACGATTACACTCTGTAAATACCTTTTTACTCATTTCCTTATATGCCGGTGCTTTCTTACCTCCAAGAACCTCGATCACTCTTTTATTTACACTTTTCTTTAATTCCTGCTGCCGACCATAATCAATCGTCATGGTATTTTCAAGATGTTCGATACGGTTCTCATGATCATCCACCATTCCAAGTTGAATCCTCATCATTTCTTCTGGTGTCAACCGATTCTGATAGGAACCATTCTTTCTGATCTGCGGTAATACTTCGGATGTTACCCAATGCTTAAAGCGTTTTGCACTTGCCATCTTGCTTCCGAAAATCAAAGCATATAAACCGGATTCGTTAATAACAACCGCTGCCTGGTCTCTGCCGATGGAGTCACGAATCGTTACTCCATCTATCTTGTCCTCATCATCTACATGATCCAATATTGCCTTTCTGGAATTGCTGTATCCCAAAACCTCTGCAATATCCTTTCCTACAAACCATGGTTCTGCATTTATAACCACCGTCCGGATTTCTCCAAATTCTCTATTTTTAAAAATCTCTAACTGATTCAATCATTTCTCCTTTCCATCTGGCACCCATCGGCACCAGAGATCCTGGCTTTCTGCATGAACGGTTTCTTTTGCCTTGCGGCAGGTGTTTCAACCTATAACCACGACTTTCCAAAAACTTCTCTAAATTTTTTTCTGGTACCATAATGTTCTTCAAAATACATCTGTGCCATCTGCTTGAGTTTCAAATCAATATCTACAGCATCTTTTCCGGCATGTACGCCATTCGGATGAAGATCAGGTGCAAGCGGAATAACAAATCCATATTTTTCACTGTTCTTCCTATTAGGATTTCCCCCAAATATATGGTGTCTCTCTACTGGGGCAATACCGGTAAAATAACAATGATCCATATCGTTCGTAAAAACACTCCACAGCCGTTTCATACACCCCACCGCTCTTTCATCTCTGCAATCTCCGCAGGTGTAATAGTTTCTATTCCGAGTTCTTTCGCATCCGCTACTGTTCCATCTATTAAAAGCGACATTTCTTTTGTGTCATATGTATGGCTCCCGCGATACACCTTATAAAATGTGGCTTTTTCCTCATACTTAACAGGAATACAATGGATTGCTTCCTGCTCCCACATAAATGCTTCGGGAGCATTCGTTTTGTATACCATAATTTTTCCATCCGGTAACAACTGGGGCTGCCCGTATTTACAAATCAGCACATTCTTAGCCTTTGCCTTAGATATGGTCAGTACATCCGCAATCTTACCAACAAGAACATGAAAATATGCGTTGGCGTCTAATGATCTTCGCTGTGTGTATCTGACCGCTTTAATTTTCAGTTTTTCATATCCTTTGAGCTTATCATATTCATTCTTTACCACATCATTTTCATTGACCTCGAATGTGATCCGAAAATGTTTTGTGTCAAAATCAAGTGAAGCTCCAACTGCTTTCCCTGTAAGTTCCATCAAGCACCCTCTATTTTATTTTTCTTTCCCTTATACCAAACCTCAACTTGCGTAATTATTTTTTCTGCCATTTCTGCCGAAATTTCGCTTGTCCCATTGAAATGATATTTTTCTTTTAACTTTCCCCATATATCCGATTCTTTGGCATCTTCACACATTTCTGCATACGCGGACACAAACTCTCCCATCTTATGCATCTGCTCTGCGGATGCCGGAACAAACTGTGGTGTAACCGGCTCGGGCGTTTCTTCATCTGGATCTTTCATCTCCTCTGTCGGGATACAGAACACCTGAAAACACGCATACTTAAATGCAATCGCCATAGCTTTATTGGTTGCCTTATCTCCGGAATCCATTCCTTCTCCAACTGTCACTGCTTCTATACAGGAACCATCTTCAGCGAAAAAAGTGTATTTTATCCTGCAAATGGAATAAATCAACACCGAACCATTCTTTGTCGTTCGTTCATGTCTCTGCTGTTCCAGCACTTCCGGTACAATAAATACATGATTCTTTACCAAAGCTGGATTGATTGCGTTCATCACAGCATCAATACCACGATATTTAAATCCCTGCTGCTTATTCACAGCATCCTTACTGACCGCTCCGATTTCTTCCATACATTTAGATATGGATTCGTAAATATTCATTTTCTTTCTTGCCGCTTCTGCCATTCTTATACCCTCCGAAATTCAATACCATACTCACGCATAGCAGATTCAAGCTGCACGACCTGGAATGGATCTGCAGTCACTTCATATCTGATTGTATCTGTGCAAGGCTTTGGTTTTACGAATTCTTCTTTTTCTTGTGTAAATAATTCGTTCGGTACTTCCGGAGCGGTAGGCACAATCAATTGTTCAGCCTCCTTTTTCCGTTCTGCTTCCACTCTTTTACGTTCTTCATCTTCTTTCTGATGCTTAATAATTTCTTCTTTCTGCTTCTGGTACTGGTTCATGCTTCCGATAGCATCTGATAATTCCAACGTGATCTTGTACTTTTCCAACCCTTTATCCTCAAATTCCGATTCCATTGCCCGGATAGTTGCAAGATCTTTCTCTACATGCTCGATATGCTCCGTGATAGCTTCTTTAATCGCTTTCTTTGTAGTTGTGGCATTTTCCCACTTGCTGTCATAAATACGTTGTAATGGCAAATATTCAGCAACAGCCTCATTCTCCGCAATAACTTCATCATAAATTTCTGAAATCAGCCTTTTCCTTTCTTCCACGCGATTACGTTCAAATGCTTCCACCTGCGCATTGATGAAATTAATTGGCTCATCAATCAACTTATCCAGTTCCTTTACTTTGGTCTCAAAATCCGTATACGGAACCATAAAAGATTTTTTAACTTCATTTTTCTTGTCATTAACTGTTTTTTTGAGCTTTCGCAAACTCGCTACTGTTTTCTTTGCTTCGGTCTTGGAATCTTCAGTAAAGGTCATATGTCTGTATTCTTCCAATCCATTTGATAACGTTTCCTTGACCTCATCAAAATTCATACCAATCGTTCCATTTTTTTGTTCCACTAAAAAATTAATGTCCTGCATTTAATAGTTCCTCCAACTTCATTTCCATCTGTCCATCCCTGCCACTTCTATATGCTGCAAGGATGTTTTTATTGTTCTCCTTTTTCTTTTCCAGGCAGTCACATGATTCACCCGGATCAAGATGTGCCCCACAATAGGGGCAGGGTCTGTAATACATCGCACCACCTTCCGGAAGCATGAAACCATACAATCTTCACAGTAGATTTCTCCGCCAACGTCATAACAATAATCATCCTGAATATGATCCCCACAGCAGACGCACACCGGCCGTTGTTCCAGCCATTTGTCCTGCTCATCCTCATGCATCCGGAAGAAATCATAATTATCCTGGATCGTTTCCATTATCGGCTCCTTCCTGCAGCAGATCATAAATTGCCTTTGCTTCACCTTTTTGCAGCAGGTCATAGATCCAGTCCGCTGTCTCATCATCCTGTCCGTCTATCAGTGCCGCATAGATCTGCTCCATCGGCTCGTCCATAAGCGGACACGCTGCTTCGGTGTAAATAAATGATCCTGCATTGTTCAGAATCTTTTCTGCGTCCTTGCAGTGCAAATACGCACTTACAAGCGATTCGATTTGACGTAAATTCATATTTTTCACTTGCACATTAAATATATTTCTTGTAAAATAAAGGCATAGCATTTTTAATGCTTATTTTTCTTTTGTTTTCCGAGAGAAACAACCCCCCAATTAGATGGAATCATTGCTTTGGTCGGCTGATTCCATCTTTTTTATTTCCACATCCAACACTTCCTTGAAATCCCCATCATTTTTCTTTTCCTTTCGCGGGTACGTGAGATTCGAAGCTTTATTCGGATATTGCGGATACATACGCTTTATTCCACTGATGTGCATTTTTCTCCTTTCAACTGGATTTCCGTAGCTGCTGTACGCGACGCTCGGTTTCCCGGCGTTCTTTTTCAAGTCTCTCTGATGCATACGCTGCAAACGAAATCACTCCACCAGCAACCACCATACCTGCCGCAATAATCCATCCGATTCCTTCCGAGTCCATAGCAGTTGCACCAAACATCATAATTGCGACTCCTATTTCAAAAGCTCTTTGTTTCATGTTTTCTCCTTTATAGCTTGTCCGCACAGCCACCGCAGTGGCTACTCTACGCGCTTATAACCTGCGCCAAGCGCAAACTTGTCACACAGTTCGTCAATTTTGTTCTGAGGTATATCCTTTGGATCAATTTGTTTCCATTTACCGGTTTTAGAATCAATCACAAAGGTTCTGTATGTAGCTTTCTTGGGATATCTTGCCATAAGCCCACCTCCTGTTAATAGGTTATTAACTGTGCCTGTATATGGTTCTTGATTTCTCAAGTTCTCCGTTCTATAATTTGACTATCATAATAACGAAAGGAGAACTTTATGTCAGATAAAGACTTTCAGCTACTAAAATTCATAAGCGAAAATGGCTCGATGGCACTTTTGTCCACATATCGCGAAAATGACATCGCCGCAGATGCTCGACTTGCCAATTTGGAACAAAAAGGATATATCAAAAAACATGTAAAAGGTTCAGATTCCTTTTATGCCGGAGATTATGAAATGACCGGTTCTGGATATGCTGTATTAATTGATTATTTCGAATTCCGAAAAAAATCATTAAAAACCTTTCTACTAACTGATATCCTCATTCCTGCCACAATCGCATTTCTTACTGCCATCTTTACATCATATATACAGTAATCAGGCTTACTGCCACGGAGATACTTACTATCCACAATATTCTAAGTATCTCTTTTCTTTTAATGCGTTTGGTTGCTTCCTGAACATCTATCACATTAAAAGTGGTTGCATTCTTCTCATCCATTATCTTTTTAACCTCTGATAAAACATCCAAATCATTCATTTCACGTTCTCACTCTCCTTTCCGTTGTGCACGTTTTGTGCTCTTATTGGTCAAAAAAAATAAAGTTAACTGATCTTTTGTAATACTTTGCGAGCCTCATTTTAATATCATCACGAGGTATGCGCTCTCCCTGCTCATACATTGCCAAAGCAGAAGTACTTATTCCACAAGCTTTCGCAACCGTATCTCTGCTTTTATCTCCTCTTAATTTGAGGAGACGTTCTGCAATCGCTTGTTTATTCAATCTCCCACCTCCTATATTTTTTGTGCACGTTTCGTGCTTAGTTTTAATATACACGTACTGTGCACACATGTCAAGCACAATTTGTGCATTTTTTTGTTTACTTTAATACACGATGCGTGTATAATATGCTTAAAGATATACGGAGGTATTAAGCATGGCTCAATTTGATAAGATATTAAAATTATTGAGAAATGAGAAAAATATGTCCCAGCAAGAACTCGCTGATGCTCTTGGAATATCAAAAAGTTCTATAAATATGTATGAGCGGGGTGAACGGCAACCGAATTTTGAAGTGTTAGAAGCAATTGCCGATTTCTTCAATGTAGATATTGATTATTTGTTAGGGCGAACAAACAAAACAACCAAAATAATAAATCCAAACACCATCGCCGCACACTTCGATGGCGATGAGTACACCCCAGAGGAACTTGATGAAATCAAAGCATTTGCAGAATTTGTCAAGTCCAAAAGAAAATAGTCCTTTTTATTGGACAATACATAGTTTAGAATGCGGTGGAGGTGATCCTAAAATGAAAAATTAAACCTGTACTTTGACAACTGAAAATGGCTATAAAAGGT
>OLVO01000030.1_pt1 | contig 147612 bp, 162 predicted proteins | sample 1672571 | NCBI WGS metagenome assembly OLVO01 (sample SAMEA3136700, study PRJEB25190) | human gut metagenome | biome: human gut; feature: human-associated habitat; material: faeces | place: Austria | collected 2013
TAGTCAAGTATGGAATTTAACTTTTCAAAGTGGAATTTACTTTTTCATTTCAGCTCTAATAAACAATACTAAACTTTTTTCTTACAATACCCTTGTCCCATTTCTTCAGCACAAGAGAAAGCAACAAAATCACTTAAATGTTCGCAAGAATCTAAATAATAAACATTAGAAAAATTTTCAATATATTCCATATCTCGATCCCATTCCGAAACCATCCTAGAAATATATCTATCAGTGTTATTTCGCTCAACATACCTTTTTCTATACTCTTCTTTTAATTCTCGCTTAGGAGCAACAATAGTAAATGGTAACTGACAATCCGAAAGTAAAGAAAGAATTTCTGTTTTAAATACCACCAAAATATAAGAAAATTCATCTTGATGATATAAATCACTAATAGCCTCAATATAATTATAGGGCCAAGAATCATTAAGACTTTTCTCCATACAATCCTTTCTTTTTTCTAAATCACGAGCCACTTCAGGATTGTCATAAATCCAATGATAATCCGAAGAATCTATATCGACAACATCACTAAAGGTTTTTCCTAAATATGTTTTACCAACCCCGGGATATCCAACAACTATTTTTGTTTTCATAAGTTAGTCTCCTTTTCTAAATTAATGCAACATTTACTTGAATTATAAGGTAAAACGAAATATAATAAAAATACTTTTTACTCATACCAGAAATAACTATAAGTTATGTCTAAAGGAGAATTTATGAATATTAATTTTGAATTATATAAAACATTTTATAGTGTTGCGAAAAACAAAAATATCACAAAAGCTTCCCATGAATTAATGATTAGCCAACCAGCAGTAAGTAAAGCTATAAAATCACTAGAGGAACAATTAAACTGTTCTTTATTTATTAGAAATAAATATGGTGTAACACTAACAGAAGAAGGAAAAGAGTTTTTTGAAAACATAAAATTAGCCATAGAAATAATAGAAAATGCAGAAGAAAATCTTCAGAAAACACTAAACCTAGAATGTGGAACTTTATCCATTGGCGTAAGTAATACCCTAACACAAAAGTACTTACTTCCTTATATTGAAAAATACCACAATCTTCATCCGAAAATCAAAATTAAAATCGTGACAAACCCAACATTCCAATTAATTACACAAGCAAGAAATGGTCTAATCGATTTAATCATTTTAAATTTACCCTATGAATTACCTACTGATTTTAAAGAAATAAAATTAAAAAAAGTAAGGGACTGTTTCTTTACAAATAATAACTGGAAAAATCTAAAAAACACCAGCATACCATTAAAATCATTAGAAAAATACCCATTAATTTTAATTGCAAAAGGATCAAACACCAGAACTTTCTTAGATGATTTCTGTGAAAAAAACAATGTAATTTTAACACCAGAAATGGAATTAACTAGTCATCATCTAGTAACATCATTTGCCAAAATAGGATTAGGTATAGGATATGGAACCAAAGAATTTATACAAGAAGAACTAACAAACAAAGAATTATTTGAAATAAAAACCTCCCCAAAAATACCAGAACGATATATAGGAGCTAGCTTTTTAAAACAAAAAGAATTAAATAAAGCTTCCCAAACATTCTTAAATTTACTAAAAGAAAAAAGTTAGAAATTTCTAACTTTTTTTATAAAATAAAAAGAGCTTAAGCTCTAGATACATATTTACCATCACTAGTAGATACGATGATTTTTTCTCCTTCTTCAATAAATAAAGGAACACGTACAATATAACCAGTTTCAACTTCAGCATCTTTTAATGCATTATTTGTAGTATTACCTTTAACTGCAGCTTCAGTATGAGTAATTGTTAACTCTACTTTATCAGGTAAATCAATACCTAATACTTCACCTTCAAACATAGTAATATATACTTCTAAGTTTTCTTTTAAGAATTTAGCATTATCACCAACAATATCTTTAGATAATTCTAATTGCTCATAAGTATCCATATTCATGAAGTAATAAACATCACTCATAGTATATAAATATTGCATTAATTGTTTATCAATATGTGCAGTAGCAACTTTTACACCAGCATTAAAAGTCTTTTCAAAGATAGCACCTGTTCTTAAATTTTTAAGCTTAGCTTTAACAATAGCAGCTCCTTTTCCAGGTTTAACATGTTGTGTATCCATAACAACATAAATTGCACCATCTACTTCAATTGTAATACCGTTTTTTAAATCATTTGTACTAATCATTAAACTCACTCCCTATATAAAATTAAAAATAAGTGGTTAACTTATTTTATTTCTTTTCCTTATGTGTTGTATGTTTTCTACATTTTGGACAATACTTACTAATTTCAAGACGTTCTGTAGTATTTTGTACATTTCTAGGTTTTCTATAGTTCTCTTCTTTACATTCAGTACAAACAAGAGTCTTCATTTGTCTTTTTCCTTCTTTAGCCATTTCTATCCCTCCTTACACGTCTATAGGTATTATATCAAAAAAACCTTAAATTGCAAAAGATTTTTTACAATAATTACTTATTTTTTACTTCTTTTCTAAAAACTTCGGTTGTAACTCATGAAAAACAAGAGCTTGATACCCTAAAGTTGCTTTATCAATATCATAAACATCAAAATGTTCATCAATACATCGAAACTCAGAAAGAGCGCTATTATACTTTTCTTCTTGTGATAAATCAACATATTTCATATCACGATTAGCAGCACTCATACCATAAACAAATGATGCTCTATCATGACTTGAAAGACCAGGCATCTCTCCTAAAGATAAAATTGTCATCGATAAAACAGAAGCTAAATCTTCTCCAATATCAGCACAAACATCAAAAGAATTATATAACAAAGAAATATACTGACTGATAAGTTCTTTTTCATCAGTACCAGAATATGTATTTAAACATGCAGTAAATAAATCAACAACCAAATCCTGATACAATTTATTTTCCATAACTTCCACCTCAAGTCCTGACATAGTATACCAAAAAAATAGAAGAAAAGCAAACTTTCTTCTAATTATAATATAGTTCAAAAAATTTATTAGTAACTTCTTTAGTAATATGTAGTGTTACCAAACTAGCATAATCAGTATTAGAATTGGGATGAGATGAGTTTGGAGAAGTTACCATAATTGTCATAACTGGATCATTCGCAGGTGCATATCCAACAAATGAAGATGTAATTGTTTCAGTATCGATAATACCATTACCATCAGTATCTACAAAGCTTTGTGAAGTACCGGTCTTACCAGCAGCATCCCATTTATCATCAATATAGCCTCTTCCATAACCACCAGCAGAATGCATAACTGCATAAAATCCTTCCTTAACACGTGCCATATATTCTGATTTTGTATCAATAGTATTTAATACTTTCTTTTCAACAGTTAAAATAGTTTCTCCCAAACTAGAATCTTCTGTAGACTTATGAACTTCTTTTAACAAATGTGGAACAAGTCTACTACCACCATTCGCAATCGTTGTAACATATTGAGATAACTGAAGCGGAGTATAAGACTCATACTGTCCCATAACAAAATCAAGTAAATTACCAGAATTAGTATCTTGCTTTGCTCCATATCCTATACCCTCAGACGGTAAATCAATTCCCGTTTCCACTCCAAGTCCAAAGGAATGATACATATCACGATAAGTATCAAAAGCCTTTTGATTAAAATTAAGCTTCATCCCACGAGAATATTCTTGACCGTTAACACGAATAGCCGCTTTAAACTGATAGACATTACTACTCTTAGCTAACGCTGTAATATCATTAATAGTTCCTAAATTATTAACCGAAGAACATTTTTCAGGAGCACCAGCGACTTTAACACATTCATCAACCATATACTCTCCAATTTTAACAGCTCCCGTATTATAGGCAACCAACATAGAAGCCCCTTTCACAACAGAACCCGGAGTAATAGGAAGCATAAAAATACTAGTCGTATTATCAACAACTTTATCCCCCACTAAACGTTTAGACGCCATAGCTAAAATCTCTCCCGTATCAGGATCTTGAATAACAACACTAGAATGATCATAATATTCTGTATTAGGTTCAGATTTTGTCTTTAGAATTTGTTCAGTCAGAATTCTTTCTACTTCTTGCTGTAACTCTATATCAATAGATAAAACAATATCATTACCACGTTTACCCTCTTTAGTTAGTTTTAATTCATGAGAATTAACCACTTGATATTCAGCTTTTTCCCCTCGTAAATACTCTTCATATTGTTTCTCAATATAACTAAGTCCAACACGATCATTTAAAGCATATCCCTTAGATAAATATTCATCTTTCTCTTCTGCAGGTAACCCCTGAGTAGTAGTAGATACAGTACCTAAAACACTACGAAAAGTATCTCCGTAAGGATAAACTCTCTCCCAATCTAAAACTGTATTAAACCCATCTAATTCACCATTATGTTCAGCGATATAAGCATACTCTGCATCCGTAGCTTCTTCTTTAATAATCTTTTCATCATACGTATATCCCTTATTCATTAAATAATATAAATAAGCAGCTTTTAAATCAACATCAGTAAATGTTGCTAACTCAGAATCTGTAATACGTTCAATCTTTAACTCCTCTAAATCATTAGTACTAAGCTCCCCAGTCTTAACTTTCTCTTTTTCTTTTTTAGTAATCTTTTTAGCACACACTTCAGGATATTTAGCTAAATAAAATTCTCTTTTAGACCTATCAGTTAAGCTAGAATAAGAAAGTTCTAAATGAGATGAAACCGTATAAGCAAGTTCAATCATTCTACTAGTAGAAATATCTTTATCTTTCTTATAAGTAATACTCTTAATTGCTTTATTATCTACAATAATTTTATGATTCCTATCATAAATTCTTCCTCTAGGTGCACTAGTACCCTCTACTTTAGTATAAGAAAGCTCTTTTAAAGACTTTTTATAATCTTTAGAATCAATAATCATAACTGTATATAATTTGATTCCTAAAACACTAAACATTATAAGAAGAACAACAAAAAAAACTAAAAAACGTTTAGAAATAATTCGATTATAATTTATTTTCTTTTCAGGCCGATTCAAATTAAGTTTTTTCATATCATCCCTCTTTTCACTAATATATATTCTACCACATTTTTATAAACTTATTTCATATATTTTAATGAGGTGAATTATGTATAAAGAATTAATAAAAAAATGGATACCCAATATTACTCCAACCATAATAAAAGAATATGGAGAAAAAATAGGTATTAAACTAAAAGACTCCGAAACAACTATATTATATCAATTTATCAAAAAAAATTATAGCGAAATTTTGGATGGAAATGAAAATAGTTTTAAAGAATTAAAAGAGCAATTATCTCCTACACTCTATAATCAATTAATAAAACTATATAATGAAAACAAATACAAATATTTATAAATGAAAAAACGATATATTTTTTTGGAATATATCGTTTTCTAATATACATGATATTGATACAAATAATTATATTATTCTAATACTAGCATTAGGACAATACTCTTTTAAAATCTTTCTACATTCATTTTTAGAATTAGAATAAAGAATATAAACTTTTCTCTTCTTGGTTTTCAAAACAGCAGACATTTCGCCAATGTCAATATGATAGACATCCATCCTAGAAACAGCACCAATAAGATGTAATTTTGGAGCAATCGCCTTACGAGACACAATAATATTATGATTTTCAAAAATGGTATTAGTATATAAATCTTTTACCAAAGGAATGATTTCTGGATGCTTTTTTATGATAAAATTACGTTCAATTTTAGAATTTCTAATTCCAATATAAACTAATGACAAGCCAAATAAAGTTAAAAAAGAAAAAACAAATACTAAAATAATAATTCTGTAATCACAGCTTCCACCATAAAATAACGACATAATAAAAATAAGTAAAAAAACACACCCAATAATAATAAGTGGTATTCCCATTATCATGATACCAAAATAATCTGATTTCACTTGTTTAGATAATAATTCTATACCCGACTTCTTATCAACTTTAATATGTTTAATTCCTTTTTTAATAGTTTTTTGACCAACACTTTTCATTAAACCAGAATATATAAAAGAACGAAACATGTAAAATCCACGCTCCTTTTTTACTAATTACTATTTCTCAAAAACTCAAAATAATATTTAAACCTGCTCCCTTATTTTTTCTATAAGGTCTGAATCAAATTTTTTATTTCTAATCATCTCTATTTCATATTTGTAAGGGGCAAACTCTCTATCAACATATGGCGTTTCTAATATTTTAGGAATATTTTCCAATCGATTATTATAAATAATAGAAATTAAATTATCAAAACCAATGGTACCAAAACCAATATTCTCATGGCGGTCTTTATGAGCACCCAAAGTATTCTTACTATCATTAATATGTACACAGCCTATCTTATCCAGACCAATTAAAGAATCAAATAGGTTTAAGAAAGAATCAAATTCACTCATATCGTAACCAGCATCATTCAAGTGACAAGTATCAAGGCAAACACCGATATGTTCTTTATCATCAACTAAATCTACAATTCTCTTAATCTCTTCTAAAGAAGAACCAACCTCTGTTCCTTTACCCGCCATAGTCTCAAGTAAAATAGTAACATCATGCGTTCCAAGTATCATATTAAGCCCTTTAGCAATGTTAGAGATCGCAGCATCCACCCCTAATCCAACATGACTTCCAGGATGAAGTACAATAGATTTAATTCCTAACAATTCACATCGTTCTAATTCTTCCTGTAAAAAACGAACAGAAAATTTAAATTTCTCAGGATCTTTATCATTAGCGAGATTAATAATATAAGGTGCATGTACCACTACTTTCGAATAATCAAAATCATGTTCCTTCATTAAAGCCATAGCTTCCAATGTAAGACCATCCATAATAGGATAACGACTAGTATTTTGAGGCGCACCTGTATAAAACATAAAAGTATTAGCACCATAACTCAAAGCTTCCCTAACACTTCCAAGAAGCTGACTATCTTTTTTAAAACCAACATGACTTCCAATATATAACATATAATTACCTCCATACCAAGTATATCAAAAATAGACAAAAAGAAAAAGACTTCCAAAGAAGTCTTAAGATATTATTATTGTTCTACACATTCAGTACCATCAGAAGGCATAGAAGTTAATTGAGAAACATTAGAAGTTTTAATATCCCCTCTAGCTAAAGTATCAGATTCGATAAATGATTTGATACCATGTTTTGCTGAATCCGCAATCTGTACAGAATATACTGTTTGAGCATTTTTAATTACTTTTCCATCAACAGTATCACCAGCATCATAAACTTGAACTTTTACAAAACCTTTGATTGGTGCATTTCCCCATGAAGAATTACCACCTGATTCTAATAAATTATTAGCATTATCAGTAGAATCTACTTTAACATAATAAATACCTGCAGGAACAGCAGAAGCTACAGCAGTACCACCACTCTTCAAAGTACATTTTAAACTATCTGATGCCCACATATTTTTAACAGCATTAGCATATTGTTTTGCAGTGTCTACAAATGTATCCTTTCTTGAGTTTTCAATGTAACGTGTCATAGCAGGAATTGCTACCATCATTAAGATACCCATGATAACGATAACTGCCAACAATTCGATTAAGGTAAAACCTTTTGAATTCATCTTTTTCATAATTAACATTTCCTCTCTTTCTATTTTACAAATTAATCATACTAAAGAATTTTCCAAAAATCAATACTATTTTTTTTTATCATATAAAATTGACAACCAATTTACATTTTAAAACGTTTTTGCACAACTTTTTGACGTTGATGGAGAATTTTTTACCAGTTGTGAAGGCTCCTTGTTATACAAATTAGAATAAGACTGATTAGAAATACCTCTTGTACCTGAACCATCAATTTTTTCAACAATAGTTACAGCATAATCATACTGTTTCTTCCCAGCTTTGTCTGCTTTCCTCGTAACTACCACAAAAGATTTTTGTTGATCATAAGTACCATTATTAGGAGCATTCTTAAACTCTGAATTATCCAAATACTTAAGCGTTAACTTAGTACAACTATTTACAGAAGCTGGTCTCAAATCCGGATTCGCTCTAATCTTATATTCCGCTAATGACAATAATTTTTTAGCATCCTCAACATAAGCATCTGCTTTACTATTATTTAAAATACCCATAATATTAGGAACTGCAATTACCATAATAGCGGCTAAAATAACCATTGCTGCAAGCAACTCTACTAAGGTAAATCCTTTATTATTTAATTTCACTTTTCATCACCTATCCTAAACTAATTATAGCATAAATTAGTATAAGAAAAAGTTATTTTATTACTTTTTTCATATTTTTTACTTCTGCCATAGTAGTATTCGTTTGCAAATCTGTATTAAATAAATAATCATATCGGAACAAAGAAAACCCTTGATATTGTGCTAAATTTCTACTAAGTAGTACTTCTCTCATAATAATATCACTATTTTCAATCCATTCATTCATACCCTCTTTTGCAAACTTATCGATAGCTCCAACTTTATAAAAAGCCAATACAGGCATTAAAGATACCTTTGTAGATAACTGTTCCCACTCTTCTAAAACCGAAACGAACGGCTTTACTTCATTATAAAATCCATAATAAATTTGCGGCATCAAATAATCGACATAGCCATTCTTACTTCCCCAAGTCCTTACATCAGCATAATGCATCTGATAGTTATTTTCTATATTACCGTCTGGAGAAATTGCAAAAGAGGTATCATACTCATGACAAACCTCGTAAACCCTCTTTATTAAATCATTAACTTGCATAATTCGAAATTCAGATAAAGTAATACTGGGATGCTCTTTTTTATAACTTGTAAATTCTTCTAAATCTATAGATTCTTCAGTCGATGGATAAAAGTAATCGTCAAACAAAACCCCATCAACATCATAGTTTTTAACAATTTCCTTCACTCCAGAAACGATAAGTTTTTTATTTTCTTCTTTGGCAGGATTATAGTAAATGCCATCAGAAATATAAATAGAATCTGTATTCAAGTAAGAAACCGCTGGATTATCCTCTGATAAATCGCTAGCATCTTCATCTCCTCGAATACGATAAGGATTAATCCAGGCAAACAATTTCATATTCTTCTTATGACAAAAACTCAAAAAAGTATCCAAAACATCATAATCTAATGCGACTCCTTCTTCTCTACTAACCACACTACTCCATGGAAAAATGGAAGAGGGATAAATAGCATCACTAAACGTTCTTACCTGCAAAACTATCATATTAAAGCCCAAGTCATAGACATTAGAAACCATGCTTTGAATACTCTCTTTCCCTTCTTTTTGACTCTTTCCTTTTAAATAATTAGAAAGTTCAATATAACTAATAAACATTCCGCGGGTCTCTCTAATCTCTTGGATATCTACCTTTTCTTGCTCAAAAAAAGTAGAAAGAGCAAAACAACCTACTAAAAAAAATACCATAATTAGGATTTCCTTTTTCATATTATCACCAAAGTTAAGTTATCATTACAAAAGAAAAAAATTTGTCACTTTACTGCTTCTTTCCTAATTAAAAATAATTTATTCTTTTGATAAAAACCATAAAAAACATCTTCCAATTGATAATTCTCATGTCGCAATGCTTTTTCTAACCAAATGGAATCTTTCCCAATCTGATACAAAACATCTTTTTGTATCTTTCCATCAATAATAATTGGTAATGGATAAACTCGATTTTTATCATCATCTTTTCTAAAGACAGAAAGTTTACCACTTGTTTCTAAAATGGCATAATCAACTTCTTCAATAGATTTAATTCCACGACTTCTAAGTTGCACAAGCAAATCATCTAAATTATATCTTTGTTGTAACATCTCTTTAAAATTTACTTTTCCCCGTTCGATAATCATAGAAGGATCCCCATCTAAAATGCTACGGATTTTAGCATTCTTTAAAGAAATTCTAGAAATAACTAATTGTAAAACGACTAGTGCAATAATTGGAACAATAGAAATAAAAATATTTTCCTTATAATTATCAATAGAAATAGCCGCAAGCTCCGCAATAAAAATAGAAACAATTAAATCCATAATGGATAGTTCACCTACTTCTCTCTTCCCCATAATACGATAAATAACTGTAATTAAAAAATAAAAAAGCAAAGTTTTCCATAAAACGGTAAAATAAGCCATAATATCACCCAGTAATAGTGTAAACCAGTTCATAAATTTTATACAAAAACATAAAATGAATTGAGGTGCACTATGGAAACAGTAAAAAAATATTCATTTAGATTTCTCTATACTTTAATTGGAATCACAATCTCTCTTCTATTAATCACAACACTGTATCATTTTAATTTAATATCATCAAACATTTATCAGGCTTTAAAATTCATTCTGTTATTAGCAAACATTCTAATTAGCGGTATTATCTTAGGAAAAAAAGCCACCAGTAAAGGGTATCTAGAAGGGATAAAGCTAGGACTCTTCTTAATAATATTATTTACATTATTAACACTTCTAACAGGAGAAGATTTAAAACTAAGAATTCTACTTTATGATATTATCATTTTAATTACCTCAATACTAGGAGGAATGATTGGTATAAACAAGAAATAGATAGACAAAAAAAAGAATCTATACTACAATAATATCGAGGTGAAGAATATGCCAAAATGGGCAAAAATTTTAATAGGTTTGGTTGCAATTATTATTATCATTGTGATAGGATTCTTAATCTATGTAAATACTGCTTTTATTAGTAAAGAAGAAGTAGAAGAAAATCTTGCAAAACATATTAATATTGACGAAGAAGATCTTTACATTGAAAAAATCGATTTAGAAATGGAAAACAATCAATATGAAGTAGATTTCTACTACAACAATAACGAATATGAAGCAAAAGTAGATGCTAAAGAAGGAAAAATAATCTATACAGATTTTCCATTAACAAATGCAAGTGACAATACTACAAATAATGAAACAACAACAGAAAGTGCTAAAGAAATAAGCCTAGAAGAAGCAAAAGAGGTAGCATTAAAACATGCAAATTTAAATGAAAACAATCTAACACTAACAAAAGCAAGAGAAGAAAACGATGATGGTAAAATGGTATACGAAATAGAATGGCACGATGGAACCTATGAATATGATTTTGACATATCTAAAACAGGAGAAATACTACATTACGATAAAGATAGAATTCATGATTAAAAAAGCATTCAAAACGAATGCTTTTTTTATACTCTAATCTAAATGACTAGTAACATAAATAGTTGGATACTTTACATGAAAGTTTCTATGCCTAACTAACTCTCTTTTCATCTTTTCTTCTAAATTCGTAACCTGGCGTAAAGTAAGTCTAGAATCCATTTCTACAATCATTTGTAATTTATAATACTTACCATAGCGAATAAGAAATAATTTAACCTTCTCTACTCCTGGAATATTTAGAAGGAACTCTTCTATCTCTTTACTAAGCTTAGAATCCACTTCTACTTTACCAATCAAATTCATAGAGTTTTCAATTAAGATATCTAATGCTGTCTTCAAAACAAGAAGACCAATAATAATGCCAACAACTAAATCAACATAGCGAAAAATATAAATACTATTAGAAAACTGTAATAATATAGTCGCAACAATAACACCAAAAGAAGAATATAAATCCATTTTAGACTCTTCAAACGAAGTAATTAACAACTGACTATTAATCTTTTTACCAACAACATATAAATAAACTATTACGATAACTTTAATGATAAAACAAATGATTAATAACCATAAAACTAAAAGTTCTGGAATATGCCAAGTACTAAAAATACCATTTATAATAATAAAGATAGACAGCAAAAGCAACAACACTCCTACAAATAAATTTGTAAGATATTCCACTTTTCCAAACCCAAATGGATGACTCCTAGTCGGTTGCTTTTTCGAAAACTTAGCTCCTAAAAAAGAAACAACATCTGTAACAAAATCACTAAATGTCTGCAACCCATCCGCAAGCAAAGAACCAAATTGAAAAAGGATTCCACCAACAATTTTAAAAACCGCTATTACTAAATTAGAAACCATACTAAATATTAAAACACTTGCTTCTCTTCCCATAACATCACTCCCTTTCTAAATCGTTGGTAATATAAATAGTTGGATACTTTACATGAAAAGACCGATGCCTTACCAACTCTTTCTTTAATTTACGTTCTAAATTAGAAATTTGACGAACAGTTAAAGTATGGCTAACTTCTAACATAACATGGATTTGATAATAATCACCATACTTAATAAGTGTGAACTTAGTATCTTTTACTCCACGAAAATGGAGAATAAATTCACGAATATCATTAACCAATTGAGAATCTATTTCTGCTTCTCCAAGTAGCGATAAGGAATTTTCAGAAATGATTTTTAACGACATTGATAAAACCATAAGCCCAATAATACTAGAACCAATCATATCTGCATATTCCAAGATAGGAAAATAACTAGAAAACTTCAAGCACAAAACTACAATAAAAACAATAAGTGTAGAATATAAGTCAGCCTTAGCTTCTCTCAAAGAAGTAATTAATACTTGACTACGAATTTCTCCATTTGCAAATTTTAAAAATATTAAAACAACAAGTTTCAACAAAAAAACAGTAAGAAGAAGTAAAAATATACTATTATCTGGAAAAAAAGCCTTACTTAAAAAGCCTTGAATAATAATATAAATAGCTAAAATAACAAGTAACATTCCCACAAATAAATTAGTAAGATATTCTACTCTTCCAAACCCAAAAGGATGATGCTTTGTAGGACGTTTTTTAGAAAGGTGTACGCCAAGAAAAGAAATTAAATCTGTAATAAAATCACTTAATGTATGAAGGCCATCAGCAAATAAACTTCCCAAATGAAAAAACACCCCACCAAAAAGCTTGATAATAGAAATAATAAAATTATAAATCATACTAAAGGCCAAAGCTTTCAATTCTCTAGTCATAAAATCTTCCCCTATTCTAATAAATTATACCATAAAAGAAAAAAAACTCTAATAAGAATTAGAGTTTTTGATAAACTTTACCATAATCAACAACACCAGAATAAGAGTCTACATTCTTACTACGATCAGTAATATGATTGATACTACAATATAAATTCTTAAAATCATCCGGCCTAGAAAGTAAGTTTCTCATATCTTTTAAAAACACTTGATAAACATCGTCTTCAAAAAACATATTTTCTGGATTTTCTTCGCCATACCTTTTTCTTAAACGATTAACCGTATAATCTAAATATTCATTAATATTCATATCTGGCATTCTATCTTTCGCAACAAAGAAACTACGAATAAAAACCATTTCAATTGTTGTATTTCTATCAGCAGAAGAGATTAGTTTGCCATAAACACTTCTAGGTTCATCCTCTTTAGAAGAACGATGATCTTCCATAGCTTCCTTCATTATAACTCTCTCATCATCATTAAAAAATCTCTTCATTCCCACATCTTCCATAAACTTCTCTGCTGCAATTAGATGATGCTTCTTATGATCAATATATTTACCCACATCATGATAACTCGCTATTACAAAAAGCATATTAGGATTAAGCTTTAAATGAAAAGTTTCATTTAAAGCAAAGATTCTTCTAATAACTTCTGTTCTATGAATTGGACCATGTCCCTTATCATTTAACTCCCATAACTGAAAAACATTTTCCTCTACATAACTACGAAGTTTTGGATCAACATCCTTTAAATAATATTCCATCTCATCAATTTGTAACTCACTTAAAATATCGTCCTTAACTTGTTCAAACGGCAAATCTGTAGACATGGACTGATAAGTATAATAAAGCAATTGATCTAAAGAAGAATCCAGATTTTTCTCCTTGATTTCTAAAAACTTCTCTTTCACCATAAACACCTCTTAAAAAGAGTATAGCATAAAAAAAAAGAAAAATCGTATTAATTTATTTCTTCCTTTAATAACTTAATTTCTCTTCTTACTAAAAATTTCTTCCATCGATAATTTTTAGGCAATACTTTTATTAATATTTCACGAGATACAAGTTCACGTTTATAATACTCCTCAAATAATTTTTCCTTTTTCTCTAATAAAACCGGACCAAAGAAATATTGTTTTCTAGTATATCTCTTCTTTCCTTTTTTAAAAACCAATATCTGATAAATATACTTTCCATCTTTAACTAATTCTTCATTTTGAAGATAAAATTTATGTTTACATAGAAACTTTTTAACATCTACTTGATAATTATTAGGACTAAGAATAATAGTATCAACCTTCTTTAATACTTCCATATGACTTTTAAAAATACCAATCATACTTCTTCCACCCATACCAGAAATAATAATAGTATTAATATCATCACTATAAGTATCTAATCCATTTCCTAAACGACACTCTATCTCTTTTTCCAAATGATATTTCCTAATATTTTCTCTAGCATGACTAAGTGGTCCTTCTGCTACATCACTCGCTACAGCTCTAATATTCTTATCTTTTTGTACTAAGTAAATATCCAAAAAAGCATGGTCACATCCAACATCTAAACAAAAGGAATTAGCTTCCACTAAATCCCCTATTTTTTTTAATCTATCATTAATTTTCATTAATCAGTTAAAAAATCCTTTAATTTTCTAGAACGAGATGGATGTCTTAACTTACGTAATGCCTTTGCTTCAATTTGACGAATTCTTTCACGTGTAACACCAAAGATTTGACCAACTTCTTCAAGTGTACGACATTGTCCATCATCAAGTCCAAAACGTAAACGTAATACTTTTTCTTCACGGTCAGTAAGTGTTCCTAAAACACCTTGAAGTTCTTCTTTTAACATTTCGATGGTTGCATATTCTTCAGGACCCATAGTTCTTTCATCTTTAATAAAGTCTCCTAAGTGCGAATCATCTTCCTCACCAATTGGAGTCTCTAGTGAAACTGGATCTTGAGAAATCTTATATACTTCACGAACCTTTTCAATAGAAATACCCAACTTTTTAGCTATTTCTTCATCTGTTGGTTCTCTATTCAAATCTTGTGTTAATTGACGTTGAACACGAGCAAGTTTATTAATAGTTTCTACCATATGTACTGGAACACGAATAGTTCTAGCTTGGTCTGCAATTGCACGAGTAATTGCTTGACGAATCCACCAAGTTGCATAAGTAGAAAATTTATAACCCTTTGTTGGATCAAATTTATCAACAGCTTTCATAAGACCAATATTACCTTCTTGAATTAAATCCAAAAATAACATTCCACGTCCCACGTATCTTTTTGCGATACTAACAACTAAACGCAAATTAGATTCAGCAAGCATTCTCTTTGCCTCCTCATCTCCTTCTTCTGCACGTTTAGCATATTCAAATTCTTCATCACTAGTAAGCAAATTAATACGTCCGATTTCTTTCAAATACATACGAACCGGATCATTAATCTTAACATCTTTAGATAAAGTTAAGTTTTCTACAGAAACATCTTCTGTAATTTCCTCACCTGAGGCATCATCACTACCATCTTCAGAAACAATATCGATTTCTGCTTCCATCAAAGCATTATAAAGTTCATCTAAAGTATCACTATCAATATCTAATCCCTTTAATTCATCAGCTAACTGTTCATAGGTAATATACCCCTGTTTTTTTCCTAACGCTAGTAATTTTTGTTTTCTTTCTTCAACTGTTTTAATTTCTCCAACCATTCTTATTATCTCCTATCCGTAACTTCCGAATCTTCTCAGCAATTTCAGCTTGAATTATAGGATCAACTTCCTTTGACAATGAATTAGTAAGTCTCTTAATCTCCTGAGTACGACTATATTCTCGAATCACTCCAAAATACTCAAATAATTCATCGCGGGTAGTAGATTCCAAATAATTTCCTGCTAAAATATCATTAAGAAAATTTACAACTTCTTCTTTATCTTGAACATAAGTATAAAAGTCAGGAATATTAATATGACCATAAGTCGTATAATAATAAACAATTTCACTTGCTAATAAACGACTCCCCTCATTAGGAAATATAATTTTCTCCTTCTCAAATTGGCTAATTACCCAGTCATTATTAAGCATAAAGTAAAGTATTTGTTCCATGGCTTTTTCATACTTTGTTTTTTTCTTTGTTTTGTGATATGTAACTACTACTGGTTTTTCTCTTTGTTTAGGTTTTTCTAATTCACGAAAACGCATTTCCAGTGTATTATAACTCAAATCAAATTCTTTTGCAAGTTTTTTAAGTATTATTTCTACTCTAATAGGATCCTGTACCTTAACAGTCTCCTGTAATACTTGGTTAATATATTGTGCTGTTTCTTCATCGCTACGAAAATCAACTTTCTCTTTTAATTTACGTAACTTAAAATCATTAAATGTAACAGCACTATCTAATAAATTTAAAAAACTTTCCTTACCATGATTTAAAATAAAACTATCAGGATCATCCGGATTAGGAAGCACTAATACTCTAGGCTCTATTCCTTCTTCTAAAAGCATATCACCTATAGAAAGTGTTGCATGAACTCCAGGATCATCACCATCTAAACATAAAATAATATTCGTAGAAAGCCTTTTTATTAATTCCAATTGTTCATGAGTAAGAGCAGTACCCATCAAAGCGACAGTATTACGAACACCAATCGTACTAGCTCTAATAACATCCATAAAGCCTTCCATAATAATAACAGATTTTTTTAATCTACACTCTTCTCTCGCAATATGATAATGGTATAACAACTGTCCTTTTTTAAAAATAGGTGTTTCTCTCGTATTTAAATATTTATTTTGACCATTATCATGATAAATTCTTCCACTAAATCCTACAACTTTTCCGCTTAAGTCATACAAAGGAAACATAATACGATCTATATAAACATCTCTATCATCACTAGATAAACCAATCTTATTTAAATCTCCTAAATTATATTTTTTACTAACAAGTAATTTAGTTAAATCATCACTACTATCAAGTGATAAACCAATTTCAAATTCTTTAATAACACTATCATCAATCTTACGAGTCGCTAAATAATTCCTAGCATCTTTTCCTATCTTAGAAAGTAAATTATTTTGAAAATATTTTAAAGAAAGTTGATATGCTTCATAAAATGAATCAAACTTCGTATTTTTTTTCTGAATACGAACACCAGATACATCTACACCAACTCTTTCTCCTAAATAATGTAGAGTCTCTTTAAAATCCATATGTTCATAATTCATTAAAAAAGTAAACACATTTCCTGTGGCATGACAAGAAAAGCAAGTATATATTTGTTTCTCACGTGACACACACAAAGAAGGATTAGAATCGTCATGAAAAGGACAAACACCAAAAAAGTTTTTTCCTCTCGCCACTAAAGGAATTCTCTCTCCTACGATATCAACGATATCACACTTACTACGTATTTCGTTCGCAAGTTCATTATTCATTGACATCACTCCTATAAAACATTACTAATTATATCACATTTTCTTAACTTTTTCCACTACTTCTGTATTTTTTATTCCTGACATCTTCTTCTTAACAAAATCTTGAACCAGGCAAGAAGAATCTATAATAGAAGAAACCATAGATGGCTGATACTCCTGCTCTACCCCTGAATTAATATTATAATAAATGGCATCTTGACTTAAAATCATACCGCGTTCCAAATCAACATAAGTAGAATAACAAAAACTTCCTAAATTCAAAACTTCTTGGTAGTTACTATCATTCATACTATCTAAAAGCTCCTCTTCCAAAGAGCAAAAAGTCTGAGCCAATTCAATTTGCTTCTCAATAACCTCCATCTCTGCTTTAATAGCAAGAGGATTAGTAATTCCCACTATAACATTTCGAAATACACTTAACAAAGAAGCTTTCACATATTCCACTTTATCTTTTCTAATTTCATGCCATCCAACGTCTGCAAACTCATTCATTTCTCCAATATAAAACTCTAACCAAGTCATAGCATCCTTTAATTCTTTAGCAGAATCAGCATTCATATACTCATCATACTTTTCTTCCACTTCTAAACTTGTACGAAAAAGCAACACTAAAATCACCTCACTAGTATTCTAATGTCAAAATAATAAAAATACAACAAAAAAGAACATAATTAAATTAAGTTCTTTCTTAAAAACGTATCCACATTCTGATCAATATAAACATCAATTTCACACTTATCTACCATCTTAATAAACCCTAAACCAGAGACAACCAAATCTTCCCCATATTTTACTTGATAAGTTGTTTTATTTAAATCCTTTAAATCGTCCTTATTACTAGAATTAAGAAGTCTTTTAACCTTTAAGTCATTAGATACATATAAAGTAAAACTATTCTTGACACCATCAACATAATCAATTCTTAAAAAGTCTTCGATAATAATAGATTGATTTTTACGAATTTGATAAGTTTTAGGTTTAATTTCTTTCACTGGAGAAATTTTCTTTACCATTTTAGGAGAAACAATATTTAAAATAGAACCGTTATCAATAAGACCTGGAGTATCAACCAATGTTAAATAATCATTAATTTCAATCGTAATAGTATTTAAAGTTGTAGAAGGAAGTGGAGACATAGTAATTTCTTGTGTCTTATCTGAATAATTTTTTATTAATTTATTAATCAAACTACTCTTTCCGGCATTAGTATGCCCTATAGCATAAACATTCTTGCTAGTTTGATAATATTTTATTCTTTTAAGTAAATAGTCAATATTATAATTCTTATTAACACTAACGACAATAATCTCTTCAAAATTCAAATTCATATCTTTAAAATATTGGATGAGTTTTTCTTCTTTTACAGATTTAGGTAAAGCATCTTTTTTATTTAAAACCAAAATCATCTTATTTGGAATAAGTTCTCTTACTTTAACAAGATCCTTATCCACATTTAATAAATCTGTAATATATAAAACTAAATCTTTAGTCTCGCCAACACTTTTTAAAATAGATAAGTACTCCTCATTAGATTTCGCAATAGTCTGATATTCACCATAATTTTTCATACGAAAACATCTCTGACAAATATCGTTTTCCAAACTAGTCGTATAGCCTTCCTGCAATATATTTTCATCTTGTAATATCACACCACAACCCATACACTTCTTTTCACTAGTCATAATAATTACCTCTCTTAAATTCACCTTTTTTTTCATATCTGCGAATAATTTTATCTTCCCAATATCGATTAAGACCTGTAATTTTTAAATCTTTCTTACCTAAAGGATCAACTAAAATAGTCATAATTCTAAATCTTTTCCCTGCCAAAACATCTGTAACAATTTGATCGCCTATCATAACCATTTCTTTTTTCTTAAGATTATATTCTTTCTTGATTTTCTTTAATCCTCTAGTAGATGGTTTCATAGACCAAGCTACTCCACCAACACCCAAATCCTCCATATAAGGTTTAATACGTCTTTTATTATTATTAGATGCAATAAATATTAGAAAATCTTTTTGTAAACTTTTTATCAACTTTTTCGTATTTCTAGGACACTTCTCATGTTCAATTAATCCAAGAGTATTATCCAAGTCGAAAACAAGGCAACGAATGCCTTTTTCCTTTAGTTTTTGATAATCAATATCGAAAATATTTTTCCGATACATCGTAGGTTTAAATATACCCATAATACCACCTACTAACCATTATACACTACTTTTTTTATTTAGTCTAATTATTTACTCGTTGCGTAACCATATCTGTAAATGGAGTAATAGCTTCAAATGTATAACCATTTGCCTGACCATAATCAATAATTTTACCAATCGCATCTTTAGTAACTACTTTAATATCGTGCATTAACACCATATTAACTTTATCATGAGAAAGTTTAGAAGTAACAAAATCAGCTATTTCATCAGCATTAAATTTTCCACCTTCAGCATCTCTAGAATCAATATTCCAATCATAATAACGATACCCTCGATTAACTACTTCTTTAGTTAGAAAACTCATAATACCAGGTGTATATCTCTTACTAATGGTATTACTAGACCCACCCGGAAAACGAATAATCATAGACCGCTCTCCAGTAATTTTCTCAACTCTATCAGAAACAATCTTTAAATCATTAAAATAAGAATCAATGGAACCATAAACAATAGAATAATCATGACTAGCCGTGTGAAGTCCAATAGAATGTCCTTCAAGATAAGCTCGTTTAATTAGATCATCAGGTCCACCACTCGTTACAAAGAACGTTGCTTTCACACCTTTCTCTTTTAAAACATTCAAAATAATATCAGTAGTACCACTTCTAGGACCATCATCAAAAGTAAGATAAATAACTCCCTTTTTCATAGGTTCCATCACAATAACCTTCTGTACCACCTTAGTAACATTCCCAGCTTCATCTATCGCTTTATAAATTCTCTGATATTCACCCACTTTACTAGTATCAACCTTACCAGTAATTTTAACTTCAACATCACGAGAGCAATTGTCACTCACTTGATAAGTAGAATCAGAAAACTTATCTCCCACCATCAACATAACTGTCTCAGGAGAATCTAAAGTTAACTTCGGTTTTTCTACATCTTTATAAATTACTTTTCTATCAACAACAGTACGATTACCAAAAGTATCTCTCACTTGATACCTCATAACATTACCATTCTCTTTTACAGTAACTAAATCTGTAATATCTCCATCATAATTATCAATGGCTTTATAATCATCAAATAAATATTTAGAATTAGGACAAATATATAATGTGTTTTTATCAGTAGTAAATTCTATTTTAGGCTTCTTATTATCTACGACTTTAACAATTCTAGTTTTAGAGGTAGTTCTCCCCTGATAAGAAACTGTGTAAGTAATAAGATACTCCCCCAATTTTTTAGGATTAACTTTCCCAGTAACTTTAACAGAGTCAGTAATATTTTTTCCTTGATAACTAGATAAATAACCAGCTTCCCTATACTTTCCCTGATAAGGAACAGTAACAACACTAGTCCCCTTCAACTCAATTCTAGGAAAAAACAACATTTTATAAGAAGACAATAAACATATACCAATAACTAAGAATAAAAAACAAATACAGATTTTTTGAAACAAAATATTAGATAATCTCTTTTTCTGTAAAGCATTTAATTTTCCATCCAAATTAGAAGGCTTATAATAACGTTGCAACAATTTTTTTCTACCCATATTATCACTCTCGCTACCATAATTATACTAAAATTAAATATTAGTGTCTATAATAGTATTATATATCATATTGCTTATCTTTAATAAATTCTCTTAAAATTTTTGTAAGGGCACGCTTTTCAATTCTAGAAACATAGCTCCTAGAGATATGCAACTTTTTAGCAATTTCTTTCTGAGTCTCTTCATCATGATCATAAAGACCATATCTACGTATTAATATTTCCCTTTCTCTAGGAAGTAAAATTTTCATATACCTTTTTAGTAATACAATATGATCTTTCATATTGATATCTTCAACAAAATCAGGCTTTGGACTCTTTAATACATCTTGTATAGCAATTTCATTTCCATCTTTATCAAAACCTACTGCCTCATTAATAGAAATATCCTTACTATATTTATTATTACTGCGAAAATACATAAGTATCTCATTTTCAATACACCTAGCACAATAAGTAGTAATTTTTACACCTTTATCACGAGAAAAGCTATCTACTCCTTTAATAAGACCAATAGTACCAATACTAATTAAATCATCTGCATCCCCATTTTTAGGATCAAACTTTTTCACAATGTGTGCAACAAGTCTCAAATTATGTTCAATTAACTGATTACGGGCATCCCTATCCCCATTTTCCTTCTTTAAAATATATTCTTCTTCCTCTTTAGAAGTAAGGGGTTCAGGAAAAACCTCATTAGAATAAGATCCTGTAAAGCAAAAAAAATCTTTTAATATAGAAAACAATTGAAAAAACATATAATCACCTACTGAATTATATGTTTTCACTTGTCGAATTATAAAGTTTTTTGCCTCACAGGAGAAATCTGGGTACGAATCTTCGTAATTGCTTCCCTCATATGTGCACTTCTTGTTTGCAAATAATCAGTACCAAAATCTATTCCCTTTAATCTCTCTTCTGTATCATAAATAGAAAGCTCTAATTCTTCTAAATCTCCAAAATCAGGTTTTCTTCTAGATAAATAAGGTTGATTTCTAAGTAAAACAATTCCACCACATACACCTAATCCAATGAAAGTTGTAATAGCAACAGAAATAATACCAGAATGTTCAAGATAACTAGGAAGAGAACCAACTGCAAAAGCTAATGCCCCTGTAACAACATCTGCTTCAAACTGTTCTTTCTTTTCAGGCATATCAGAAAGAAAATCATATTTTAACTTTTCTTCATCATATTTTCTTTGGAGATTTTCTCCTTCCATGGCATATTTATTAATCATACGTTGATTAGAAACTAAAGCTTTTTCTAAACATCTTTTTTTCTCTTTTAAAAGATCTAACTCTCGCATAAAAACCTCCTGTATCTAATTATCTAATTTTCCCTTTAACAAGAGAATTTATTTGAGAATCCATGGCAAACACTTCATCTCCATACTCTTCTGCTTCATGACGCATAATCTCTCTAGCACCAAAAGTCCCCTTCTTACGTTCACTAACATCATAATGTTTCATCTCAAAATCCAAAAGATCCCCAAGCATTGCTTTTTTCTTTAAAGAATAATAAGTCATAGGAGTCTTAATCATAGAACCAATAACACCTACAATAGGACCAACAATAAAAGGTATAAAAGGTACTCCACCAGTAACTAAAACCGCTCCCAAAGATGCTCCAAAACCTATACACCCCTCATTAATAACATTACCTAAAATTTTTTCAGGAACAGATTCACAAAAATCACTAAATTTCTGAAGTTGATCTAATTGAGTCTGTTGCTCCACATACTTATCACTCAATTGATCATATCGTTTAATATAATTATTAGCTTTTGCTTCTAACAATATTTTTTTATCAAGTAATTTCTGCCTTTGTTGTTTCAAAGAAAGAATTTCTTCACTTCTAGTCATAAGCCCACCTCTTTAAATTTCGACTATTATAACATAGAAGAGAAAGAAAATCAACGAACTGTTTTATGAAATACCTTTTGCATAATTGTATTCTTGGTAGCAAGTAAAAATTCCTTATTCATCAAAATAGAATAAATAACTACTACAATAAGACTCAAAATATCTAAATAGATATTACGTTGATAATAAATAACAATAGCAAAAGTAAATATTAAAATTGTTTTAATAAGAAGTCCCTTTTCATAAGTAATATTAATGTATTTCTTTAAATCAAAATGACGATAAACCATCATAACTAAATAAGAAACTGCTGTAGATAAAGCGGCAGCAAAAAGTCCTATAAAATGAATCAACCCAATATTTACAACTATATTAATAACCGCCCCAATAATAGAAGTCATAGCAACCTGTTTCGTCATCTTTTTAGCAATATAAACTGCACTATATAAACAAATAACAACATTAAATACTGCACCCAAAATTAGAATTGGTATATAGTAATAAGCATCATCATAACTATGATTAACTAATAAAGGAAATACAAAAGGCATACAAGCAATCATACCTACACCTAAACAAGTAAATAATTTCGTAACTGTATTAGAGATATCAGAAAAGAATTGATCCCTGTCAGGGCTATTAATATGTAACGCTGCCGACTCACTCCAAGATAAATTAAAGATTCCTAATAAACTAGACAAAATAGTAGGAAATTTATTACTAACAGCATAAATACCATTGGCAGCAGCACCTAAAATAGCCGTAATAATAGTACGATCAGAAACATTCACAATCCACCAACTAATTCCATTAGGAACAAGTGGAACAGAATACTTATACATTTCTTTAATCAATTTTTTATCTTTCTTCTTAAAATCAATATATTGCCACATCTTAAGACGGATAAATAAGTAAAGAGCCCCTAATCCATTAGCAATGGCCATAGAAGTAATCATACCAAAGGCCCCAAGTTTAAATACAACAATAAGTAAGATATTCAAAAGAATTGTACTAACACCAGTAATAATACAACTAATAGCATAATCAAGTGTTCTACCTACACCTCTAGCAATCTGTAAAAAGTTTCCTGAGAAAGTACAAATAACAATATCAAATAGAATAAGAAAACGATAATCAAACTTCCAAAAACAAGTAACGATTAAGTATCCAATAATAAATATAAATAAAGAAAAAAGTAAAATAATAAAATTATTACTAAAAACTCTCTTCGTTTCCTTTTTATCTTTACGACAATCTACTAAATAACGAAAAACACTCATTTCGAGTTCCATAGTAATAATAGGAACAATTAAAGTAACATATGTCGTAATTAAATCAACAAATCCATATTCCTCTGTTAATAAATAACTAGTATATAAAGGAAGTAATAGAAATGAAATTAACTGAGTACAAACTTTTCCTGCAAAAATAATAATCGTATTTTTAGCCAATTCTTTCTTTTTGTTCATAATCTATCTCCTTCAACTTTTTTCTAAATAATAAGTAATATAGTCCTACTCCTACACTTGCTCCAATAGTATCTAGCAAAACATCACTAACTTGTCCACTTCTACCAGCAACAAATAACTGATGAACTTCGTCACTACAAGCATATAAAAATGCTAAAAAAATAGATAACAGTATCAATTTACGAATAGGGATTGAAAACTCCCGTAAGAAACTAATTAAAGTAATTCCTAATACAAAATAAATGAAAAAGTGTGCTGCTTTTCTAACCGGAACAAAAAACAACTCTACAATATGTTGTTGCTGTTGACTGGTTAAATCAAAACCTAAAAAAGACGTGACCTCAAGAATAACACCTTCACTCTTTCTTGTAGATTCGCTAGAATTATCCATAGAAAAAGAAAAAATAATAACCATACATAATATCACAATACATCCCTTAATAATCTTTTTTACCACTTTATCACCTAAATATAATAATAACATAAAAAGCGAATAAAATCTATTCGCTTTATTTTGTTGAACGATTATTAACCATTTTTAAAGTTTTTTGAATAGCTTTTGGTTTAGCATTCTCTTTAGTATTCATAAAGTCTTTTGTATATGCTGGGAAAAGCTCTCCTCTTTCTTCATAAGATAGTCCATTTTCTAATTCGAAGTCTCTTAACCATAATGCTGCATCGCTCATTGCTTTTAATTCTCTACGTTTCTTTTCTGACAATTTAGCATGATTTGAATAAACTTCATCCTCGGCTTTTTTCATTTCTGTCTTTATAATCTCAGGTGTTGCTCCTTCTAATTTCATAGCATCTTCAAGTCCATCAAGTCGCTTATCTAAAGAAGTAGTATAATAATCATTTGTACGAACAGCATCCATTTTAGGATCAGGTCCCCAAATTTTTTCATCATTTTTATCACTGGCAGAAATTAAAGCATACCCCGTACCAGCTACTACAATAGCTGAAATAATAATATTTACACCTGGAATAAAATTAAATAAAAATTCTACTGTTTTTCTAACAGGACCTTTTTTCTCCTGTGAACGATTATAAAGCTTATTAACATATCCTCTATCCTTTGCTTTTTTAGCGACTAATAAAGAGCATACCTTATTAACTCCCATTGTAGCCAAACCACTAATAATAATAAATTCTAACATACTATCCTCCCTTTCAGTAGCATTTATACTAACATAAACTTTAAATTAAATCAATCAAAAACCTATATTTGTACCCATCAGTGAAAGAAAAAGAGCACTAATTAGTAACTCCTTCTCTTATTTTACGATTAGCAACAGCTTGATATGCTTCCTCTTCATCATTAAAGTAAATTGTTTCAGTCTTTAATTTTTGATAAGTCTCATTACCTTTCCCAAGAATTAAAACCATATCTTTCTCTCCCGCCATATCAATGGCTTTTTGTATAGCCTCACGTCTATCAATTACTATTTCATAATTATGATAAGTATCTTTTACAGTTTTAACGATATCATCACAAATAGCTTTAGGATCTTCACTTCTAGGATCTTCATAAGTAAATATAGCATGTGTCGCATTTTTAACCACAACTTCTCCTACCTGTGGACGCTTAATATAGTCTCTCTCCCCTGCTTGACCAATGACAACTATACTACGATTAATATCTAAGGTATGTACAAAATTTAAAAGCTTTGTAATACCATTAGGAGTATGCGCATAATCAACCATAACATAATATGGTGTATTTGTATTTAATAAATCAAGTCTACCATTAATAGTTATATTCTTAATACGAGCTAATGCTTTCTCCATAGAAACGCCAACACAAAGAGCTGCTAAAAGTCCTGCTGCCAAATTATAGACATTAAAATCTCCTAATAATGGACTGTCTACCTCAATTACTTCATCCCTGTATTTAAAATGAATCATTGTATGTGTAGGATATGCTTTAAAATCAACAATTTGTAAAGTAGCATCCTCCTTCATACCATAAGTGACTACTTTTCCATTACAAATAGATTTAATCTGTTCATAATAAGGATCATCCATATTTAACACGCAATAACCATCTTTTTTTGTCTGTTTAAATAACTGTTCTTTACATTGTACATAATTTTCAAAACTTCCATGAATATTTAAATGCTCAGAAGTGATATTTGTATACACACTTAAATCAAATTGTATAGTCTGAAGTCTATTTCTAAAGAAAGCTTCACTACTTGCTTCCATTGCCACATACTTACACCCACAATCCAAAAATTCTTTAAAATAAGCATAAAGCAAATGAACATCTGGAGTGGTATTAGGATTATCGCCTGTAAATTTAGCACAGCTTCTACCATTTGTACCAATATAACCACAAAGATCATTGCCAATTAATGTTTGCATAATCGTTGCTGTAGAAGTCTTTCCATCCGTACCAGTAATACCTAAAACTTTTAATTTTTGATCGGGATAATCATAAAACTTCTGACATAAATAAGGAAGTTCTCGATTAGTATCAGGTACTTTTACAATCGGAACACCAACATCCCCAACATCACGAGATACTACAACAGCACTAGCACCATGGCTTATAGCATCTCCAATAAATTCATGACGATCAGCAGTAACTCCCATCGTACAAACAAATAAATCTCCAGGTTCACATTCCTTAGAGTTAATCTTAATTGCTTTAATAGTTACATCCTCACTAACACCAGGATATAATTCACTAAGTTTTTTCATATTATCACCCAAAATCATTATACAGTAAAGAAAGACAAAAAAAAAGACTTTTTCTTGCTATCTTCAAGCATTTATTCTAAAATGTAAGAGGGTGAAAGTTATGAAAACATTTATTGCAGGAGCTGGCAGTGATTTAGGAGTTCATATCGATGGAGCTCATCTAGGACCAGTTCAATTAATGAACGACTTAAAAGGTTTTTATAAAGGAGAAAGTTTTTCTCTAGTACAAGATGAAAATATTATAAAAAGTAGAAATTTATCAGACTTAAGAAAAAATGATTATGAAATTGATAAGTTTAATACAAAACTATATCAAGCCATTTTAGAAAAAGTAAAAGATGGCTACTTTCCTATTACTATTGGAGGAGACCATTCTATTGCTGTTGCAAGTGCTTTAGCTAGTGCCAAAGTACATGAAAACATTGGTATTATATGGTTCGATGCTCATACGGATTACAACACTTTCGATACCACTGTCACAGGAAATATTCATGGACTTCCTCTAGCAGCTATTACAGGATATAAAAATGGAGAATTAAGATACTTCCATGACGGAAATATTATTCAACCTTCAAAAGCAGTTGTAGTAGGTGCTAGAAGTATTGACGACTGGGAAAAAGATAACGTCAAATATTCTGGTATTACCGTGTTTACTACCGAAGACATTAAAGAAAAAGGTGTAGAAGCAGTTGTAGAAGAAGCATTTAGAATTGCTGGAGAAAAAACAAAAGGAATACATATTAGTTATGATTTAGATTTACTAGATCCTGAAGTAGCTCCTGGAGTATCCGTACCAGAATTTGATGGAATCTCAGAAGAAGAAGCAATGAAAATCAACGAACTAATCATGAAACATCTAGATCAAGTTGTTTCCTATGATTTAGTAGAATTTAATCCCCTTAGAGACCAAGATAGAAAAACAGAGCAAATTGCCATCAATCTACTAGCACAAATAATAAGAGCGGTAGAAAATTTAAAAAAACTGCCAGAAAAAAAATATTAAAAAGATAGCTTTAAATACAAAGCTATCTTTTATTTTCTTACCGTTGCCCCTCGCTTTCTTGGTTGCATACTTTTCTGTCTTACCTTACCTCGCAAAGTATCATTAGATACAGTAATTTTCTCTTCGACAGCTTTGGCTTGTAATTCAATCAATTTAGCATAATCGATAGTAGTATGCATATTAGGTATACCCATAAAATCATCCTCTCTATAATCAAAGTATACTCCAAAAAAGAAAAAAGTTCACGAATTTCGCAAACTTTATTAATAATTTCTATCTCTTAAGAACGGAGGTAAATCAAAGTCTCCATCATCACCAGAAGAATCATTAGAATCTAACATCTCTGGAGCTTTTTCAACCGAAGCACTTCTTCTAGTTGGTGCAGCATTACTAAATACTGGTTCTTTTACTTCTGGCTGTGATGCTTTCTTATCAAATCCAGTAGCAATTACAGTAACGATAACTTCATCAGATAAGTTTTCATTAATAACTGAACCAAAGATTGTATTAATATCAGTATTTGCAGCGTTACGAACAACTTCAGCAGCTTGTTCAGCTTCAAATAATGTTAAGTTAACTCCACCTGTAATATTGATAATAGCATCTGTAGCTCCTGTAATTGGAGTTTCAAGAAGTGGAGATGAGACAGCTTGTTTAGCAGCTTCGATTGCTCTGTCTTCTCCCATACCAATACCAATACCAATAATTGCGTGACCACTCTTCTCCATAACTGCTTTAACATCAGCAAAGTCCAAGTTAACAAGACCTACAACAGCAATCAAATCAGAAATAGATTGAACACCACGACGAAGTACATTATCAACTTCTTTGAATGCCTCTAACATTGGAGTAGTCTTATCAATAATTTCTCTTAATCTATCATTTGGAATAACAATTAAAGTATCTACATGTTTCTTTAACTCATCAATACCCTTTAATGCATTATCCATTCTTCTTTTTCCTTCGAATGAGAATGGTTTTGTAACAATAGCAACGGTCAAAGCACCTAATCCTTGTGCAATCTCTGCAACAATAGGAGCAGCACCAGTACCAGTACCTCCACCCATTCCACAAGTGATAAATACCATATCTGCACCAGCTAAAGCATCTTCTATTTCTTTCTTAGACTCTAAAGCTGCTTCCTTACCAACTTCTGGCTTAGCTCCTGCGCCAAGTCCATCAGTTAAAGAAGCTCCAATTTGAATTTTAACATCAGCTTTAGAAGAATTTAATACTTGTAAATCTGTATTAGCAGCGATAAATTCAACACCTTTTACTCCTGACTCTACCATTCTATTAACAGCGTTACCACCGCCGCCACCTAAACCAATAACTTTAATTTTGGCTAATTGATCTAATTCTAATCCACCTATCATACCTAGTCCTCCTTAGTTATCAAAAAAATGTCCAAATACTTTACTAATAATATTATCATTATTTATCGTCTTATCGTCAGGAGACATCAACAACTGGACATCACTTTCTGATATCATACTGACATTCTTCCCCCGTAAAGACATTTTATCATCAAAATATCGTACCGCGCCAACAACACTACTATATCGATTATGTCTTAGACCCATTGTACTAATATTACATACCTTAGCCGATATACCGAAAACAGACTCCACCAAATATTGAAATCCTGCTAACTCGCTAAGGCCACCTGTTACTATTATATAACGTATTTCCCTATTTGTTAAGTTTTTTATCTCTTTTTTAGCCAAATTTAAAATTTCCTCTAACCTAGCCTCTACAACTTTAGAAATCCCAACCTGAGAAATTTCTTTTTCCTCATCACCAATAGGAATAGATACAGTATCATTAGTATCTGCATATGCCTGCATACTAACAGCAAATTGCTCTTTTAACCTTCTAGAATCTTCTTCTTTAATTTTAAAAATATACGTAATATCACGATCTACATTATGACTACCAATAGGAATAACGGCATTCTTAATTTGAATACCTTTATTAAAGACAGAAACATTAGTAGATGCTTCTCCTATATTAATAATAGCACCAACTTCCTTTTGTAAACGACTATTACAAACAGTATAATAATCTCCAGTAGAAGTAAAAGCCACATCCAAAGTTTCCAAACCACTAAGCTTTAACACTTCCAAAATTCTATATAAAGGCTCTTTAGGTAACGTTGCAGTTACTAATTTTACTTCCAAAAGGTTTCCCTTCATTCCTTTAGGATCTTTAATATTTTCCTCTTCATCCACAGTAAAGCTAATAGGGATGGCAGTAACCAATTCCTCCTCTTCACTAATTTTTCCAACCAGAGCATCTTTAACTACCCTATTTACATCTTCTCCCATAACCTCATCCAACACTTCAACAGAACCAACTGCAATATCAAAGGAACATCCAGTAGGTGGAACAACAGCAATTACATTGACAATCTTAATACCTAGCATATCATTAACCTTTTTCAAAGCCACCCTTACACTAGAAACACATTTTTTAATATCCGCAACTTCACCTTTAGAAATACCATCACTTGGACTATGAACAGATGCCAAAACATGAAACTTATCATGAAGTTTTTCTAATACAACAATCTTAATACTATCAGTACCCAACTCAATACCTGTATATACCTGACCCATGTAAGCATCTCCCATCTTAAAAATTATTATACTATAAAAGAAAAAAAACTCCAAGAGTTTTCATAGAATTAATTTTTATAATAAACATTAAAATCTCGCCACGAATCCACTTTCTTATAATGTTTTATAACGTAATCGACTACAACCTTATCAAACTGATTATATAAAGAAAAATCATGATAAGAAGCCATATCAACTAAGATATAAACATCCTTCATTTCTTTTACCCTTTCAATCATTTTATAACTACCACGATACCCATAATTTCCATACATTAAAACATCAAAATAAGTAATCGGATGATCTCTACTAATATCGTATTGTACCATATATTGAGTAGAACCATAAGACAGTATTAACTTTCTTTCAAATTTATCAAAAAACTTAAAGTTATCTAAAGCCCTCTGATAATCATAACTAGAATTTAAAGTATACTGGAATTTTGGAATCTTAGTAGAAAATACAGGTTTTAGTAAATAACTTAAATAACTAAAAATAAAGATACTGACAATAATAGATAAAACAAGCGCTAATCGACCAAAATAATCTTCATACTTTGTAATGAATGGTAATAATTGAAGGACAAAGCAAAAAATATAAAGCGAAAAATGATGTAGATCAAAAAGAGGAATAACAAAACTAACCCCTATTAATAAATAATAGTTTTTAATATCTTTCTTTCTTTTAAGTGTAATCCAAAGTTGAATACAAAACAAAAGAATACTAAATAAAAAATAAAATGAAAAATGAAATCCATTCTTTGATGAAAAATCAAACAAGCCAAAAAGGCATAAATCAAAGAACGGATATAAGGCTTGCTGAAATAATAAATAAATAAGAAAGATAAAACAAGGAATAAAAGTCCCCACTATTCTTCTTAAAATCTTACGAATATCCCTACGATAAAAAATAAGTGCTGGAATAACAAGCATAACTCCTACCGTTTGTTTACTCAAAATAGCACACCCAAGAATAAAACCAATAAAATAATCTTTATGTGGAAACTTTTCTTCCAAATAAATTAAGAAAATTAAAAAAAACAAAGCCAAAAAATTATAAGTAGCATTAAAGGCAAAAAAAGCAAATAAACAAACACTAAGTAAAGCAATATAACTTTTCTTTCCATACACCTCATACAATAGATAAAAAGCTATTGTTAAAAGTAGACTTTGCTCTAGGGCAAACATTAAATAATTATCCCAAAGGAATAAACCTAAGGACATGATAAAGGCATAAAGAGGAGTAGAAACCATATTAAAATCAAGATAAGGAATCTCCCCCATCACAATGGCATGACTAAACATATAATTGTTAACAGAATCTCCATAGGTATTAGAAAAACCAAAAAACTCTACGATACAAAACATAAATAGAAAAATAAATATATAACGTACCCATTTTTTCATACTTCTACTCCTCTTCTAAAACATATACATCATAAAAGCCAATACTATCTACTTTAACACCATAATCCAAAAGATATTTCAATGCCTGTTGATCAATCTGATTTCCAGAATTATACTCACTAGAATCAACAATAAATAATGTGTTATCCATTTTTTTAATCTGCTTTAATAACCAATCACTGCCATGATATCCTAAATTGCCTTGATTAATCAAATCAAAATAATTACAGTCTTCATCTTGAATAATTTTAAAATAATAAGCATCGGGAACCACGTACATAATGTTTTTATTCCGATGTTTTGAAACGTACTTTAACACTTGATTTGTGAATCGATAACTACTAGGCTTAATATAACGATATTCAAAATGATTTAAATCATTAGGATAATTTTCAATATCAAATTGATTAAAATTTGCCATCAGTCCTCCAAGAAATAAAATAGAAACAATACTAAAAGCACTATAACAAAGATATCTTTTTTGAATCCTAGATAACACAAGAAGCAAAAATGCAAAAAAAGCAAGGAAAAAGTGATACAAATCGATAATAGGAATAACAATACTATAAAAACATAAAACATAATAATTAGAAATATCCTTTTTATCTTTTTTAATAAAATATATAGTAAAAGAAAGCATAATCATAAATAATATTCCAAAAACATTAAAGACCTTTTGATTACCAGTAAAATCCAATAAACCAAATACACACAAATTAAGAAAAGCTAAAAAATTTTTGTTAATTAATAAATAGATAACAAAAACAAAAATTGGAAGCAAAAAACCTAGGATTCGCTTTAATAATACTTTTTTATCTTTCCAAAAAAAGATAATAGTAGGAAGAAGCAAGAACACTCCAACTGTCTGTTTGGTCAAAACAGAAATTCCTAAAAGAATGCCAATGAAATAATGAACAACATCACCTTTTGCATTCACAAAATTCTTTTCCAAGTAAACTAAAGAAACTACAATTACCAACAAAAACAGACTATAATTAGGAGCGGAAATATTAACAGGAAAGAAAAGAAAGAAAAAGAATATCCACATTTTATCATGATACATTTTTTCTAGTAAAACAAAGCATCCTGTTAAAATAATAGCATTAGCAACGTGAAAAACAATCATACTAGAACCAAAAATATAAAATGGTAAAGACATAAGAAATGGATAAAAAGGTGTAATCACCATATTAAAGTCCAAATATGGAACTAATCCTCGATATAAGTTATTAGCAAAACCATAATTCCAAACTTCATCCAAATTAAGTGGTGAACATAATAAATTAAATATTAATATAATGAAAAAGATAAAACTAAACTTTATAACTTTCCTCATCTTTAATCACCTACTTCTCTTTCAAATAAGCTGTATATCGGCCAACCTTCTTTAATTTACGATAATTTTCTATAACATAATAAGCTAAATCTTTATAATATTGTTGATTATAATTATCATCTTCTAAAATATTTTTATCAATGAGAATAACACTGTCAGTTGGTAACTCCTCAAATTTTTGAATCATCATCTCCATACCATGGTAGCCATAATTTCCATAATTAGGTAAATCAAAATACGTAATATCTAAATCATTAGTAATCTTATAAAAATAATTTTCAGTACCTAAACCAAATAAAATAACTGGTTCCTTCCAATCTTCCATAAATTTTTGAATTTCTTCATAATGCTTTTTATCACTATCTTTTAAATATCGCAAAGGATAATTAGGATAATTTTGAAAATGATATACGCCACCACGAAAACTGAAAGTAATAAAAGTCCATAAACCAGCTAAAAATACCAAAAATACCAAAACATAAAAAGTAACATTCTTACAAATAAATTTACTATAGTAAAGAAATAGACACATTGTAAGAAAAAGAAAAAAAGATAGATGATAAGCATCGAACAAAGGATAAACAAAAAGACCAGAAATCAAAACATAATAAGGAAAAATATCCTTTTTTTGTTTAAAGATACGAAAAATAACATAACCCATACAAAGAAGAAATGGCACCCATAGCCAGTATTCCATAACAGTACTATTTTCTCCAGCAAAATCAAACAATCCTAATATGCACAAATTGATAAATTCAAAAAAACTATGGCTAATAAATAAATAAAAGACAAATACACTTATAGGGATAAGAAGTCCTAAAATCCTTTTTCCTATTTTTTGAGGATGTCTTAAATAAAGGAGACTTGGCAAAAAGAATAAAACACCTAAAGTATGTTTAGTCAAAATCATGAGCCCTAATAAAAAACCTATCAAATAATCGCTTTTTTCTTCTATTTCACAATAAATAACAAGAATTAATAAAAATAATAAAATAAAATTGTATCCAGGAAAAAGTATTGTAACAATAGGAATAGGAAAACCTAAAAATACAATTGGTAATAATAAACTCCATTTATTATGTAATAGTTTAAAAAGCACTATAAAAAATAGTATTACAAAGATAGATTGCACAATATAATAAAACAAAAAAGATTTAGAAATAAATAAAAAAATAGAATATAAAAAAGGAGAAAACAAAGGAATAATTAGATTATAGTCTGCATAAGGAACTTCCCCTCTAGTGATAGCATAACTAAAACCGTAATTAACAATAGTATCACCAAAAAACAAATTATAAGCTATCAAGAAACTATATAAAACAAAGAAAAACAAAAAAATAAACGGTCCATACTTTTTCAAAAATAATCGCATACTCTACTCCATAATCTGGAAATGATTTCCATTGTCTAAATAAAGAATACCTTTTCTATTTTCTAATTGACTTAAAACATCGTTATAATAATTAATCATATCGAACTTAGTTAACGTTAAATACACCATATTTCCATCATCCATATACAATAAGAAGCGATCTTTATCATAATCATTAGGTTGATATTCAATATCAGAAATTTTACCTAAAATATCCTTTTTAATATTAGCCATTCCTTTAATAAAAGACTGATATTTATTATCTGGAACATAGTTAATTAATCTTGGAATACGAAACAAATCAATCCGATCAGAAACACTAACCTCCTCCTTATCGGAAAAGACTACGGTATTATTTGTATTATTAATAAATAATGGTTTATTTTCATCAATATTAAATACTAAAATATGAAAGAATTTTCTTTCGACCTTAGCTTCAGAAATATAAGGTGAATTTTCTAATTTTCTCTCCATATTACTAGTAGAAGACATCCAAAAACTAGGATAATCTTTTACTTCAGCTAATTCCAAAATATAATCATCATTTAAATAAGTAGTATTTTCTACAATTAAATTTAAAATAGGAAGTTTTAAGAAAAAGTACACAACAAAAGATAGTCCTCCTAATACTAAAAGCACTATAAGGCATGGTAATAATTTTATTTTTCTTTTTTTTACCAATTTCTTAGCCATGTACATTACTCCCAATTTACAAATTCTTGTTCAACTTTTAATTCAACCTGACAATGTTCCTTTACTTTTTCTTGTACATACTCAATTAAATTTTTGATATCTTCACCAGTAGCATGGTCATAGTTAATAATAAAATTAGCATGTTTTTCACTAACCTTCGCACCACCAATAGAATATCCTTTAAGTCCTGCCTCATCAATCAATTTCCATGCAGACATACCTTCTGGATTACGAAAAACAGAACCAGCAGACGGATAATTTAAAGGTTGAGATTCCAATCTTCTCTTACGCCTATCTTTAATAACTTCTTCTATAGCAGACTTATTCCCCTTATCTAAACGTAATACAGCCTCTAAACAAATATAACCGGGATGCGTTTTTAAAAAAGAAGTTCTATAATGAAAGTTCATTTCTTTATTTTCAAGCTTAATTACTCTAAGATCTGGTGTCAAAACAGTAACATCTTGAACGATATATCCCATATCACTCTTATAAGCACCAGCATTCATAAAAACAGCGCCACCAACAGTTCCAGGAATGCCACTTGCAAATTCTAATCCGGCAAGACCTCGTCTCGCAGCTTGCATAGAAAGCTTTACCAAAGAATAGCCTGCTCCAACACGCAATTTATAAGGAGTAAGAAACTCTAGTTCATTAAACTCATCCAATCGAATAATAATGCCATTATAGCGCTTACTACTAAATAACAAATTGGACCCAAAGCCAACAACTTTAAAATGAATATTATTTACTTTTAATAATTGCAAAACCTTTTTTAAACATTCTGTATTTTTGGGATAAACCATAGCGGACGCAATCCCACCTACACGATAAGTAGTATATTTATCAAGAGATACTTCTTTCTCTATTTTACCTATATTCATCTTTTCTAATCGTTCAATAATTTCTTTCATTCTATTCACCAACTAACTTTTGAATCTCCCCATATATTTTAGTAAGAGAATCCTTCACACCAAACGATTCGCTTGCTTTTTTCATAGAAAAATATAATTTTTTATCAGATAAAATAGTATCTATTTCATGACACAATCTATCAGGAGAGAAATCTTTTTCTTCTAAAATCTGGCAGGCACCTGCATCTTCTAACTCCTTCGCATTCATATATTGATGATTATGAGTAACATAAGGAGAAGGAACTAAAATAGAAGGTAATCCAAGCCCCGTAATCTCGGAAATAGTAGAAGCACCTGCACGTGATACCATTAAATCTGTATCTTTCATAATCTGAATTAATTCTTCCGTAAACGGAAGTAAAACAACGTTTTTGGGCAAATCAACATCTTTATAATCATCATAGTATGCCTTACCCGTAATAACTAATACTTGATAATTTTTACCACCAAAATGAGCAATTGTCTCTTTCAATTTTTTAGTCATAGTAGTAGAACCTAAAGATCCCATAACTACAAGTACTAATTTTTTAGAAGCAGAAAAGCCAAGCTTAGTTTTAGAAACTTTTTTAATTGTCAAAATTTCTTCACTTCTAGGATTTCCTGTATAAACCGTCTTTTTCTTAGGAAAATACTCCATACTTCCAGGTAGAGAAACACAAATAGTATCCACAAATCTAGATAAAAATTTATTAGAAAGACCAGGAATAGAGTTTTGCTCATGAATCATTGTTTTAATATGCATTTTATGTGCCGCATATAATACAGGAGCTGTAATATATCCACCGACTCCAATAACAATATCAGGCTTAAATTCACGAATAATCTCTTTAGCTTTATGAATTGCTTTATAAAATTTTTGAAGAACAGAAAAATTAGAAAAAATATTTTTTCTATTTAATCCTTGTATTTCAATACCAACAAAAGGAATACCACGAGCTGGAACAATATCTTTTTCCATACGATCCGTAGTACCAATATATAAAATTTCACTATTTTTATCTTTTTCCTTAATTCTCTCAATAATGGCCAATGCAGGATAGATATGCCCTCCAGTACCTCCTGCTGCTACAATTACTCTCATCCTCTTCACATCCTAAATTACTAAATTTTATTCAAAACGGTTAAAACATATCCCTAAATGATAAGAAAATTATACCGCATAACACCAAATAAGTAAATAAAGTTAACCGTTTTTTAACCGATATATTTACGATAGACGATACAATTTACAGGTTATTAGAAAATATACCAACATACTAAAATAAACATTGTTATTATCGAAAATGTATGTTAAACTATCAGCAACAAGAAAAGAGGGATACTATGGCAAGTGTTGGAATCATCGCCGAATATAATCCATTTCATAATGGACATTTATATCAAATACAAGAAATAAAAAAGAAATATCCAGAAGATACTATAGTAATTGCTATGAGTGGAAACTTTACTCAACGAGGAGAACCAGCTATTATCGACAAATGGACTAGAGCAAATCTTGCAATTCTTGCTGGCGCCGACTTAGTAGTAGAAATTCCCTATCATTTCGCCACCCAAAGTGCTGACTATTTCAGCTATGCAGGAATTACTCTTTTAGAAAAACTAAAAGTAGAAAAATTAGTTTTCGGTAGTGAATCTAATAATATTGATGACATCACTGAAATCGCAAAAGCAGAATTAGAAAATGAAGACTTCAATAAACTAGTAAAAATATATTCTAAGTTTGGATATAATTACCCAACTGCTCTATCCTTGGCTCTAAAAGATTTAACAGGAAAGAAAATAGATACCCCAAATGATATTTTAGGAATTACATATATAAAAACTATTTTAAAATATAATTACAATATGAAACCCGAATCAATAAAACGAACAAATGACTATAATAGTAAAGAATTAAGTGGAACAATTAATAGCGCTACATCCATTCGTGAAAATATAGAGGATTTAGAAAAAATAAAAGAGTCTGTTCCAAAGAGTACCTATGAAATATTAAAAAAAGAAACACTTCATAAAAGAGAAGATTATTTTAATTTCTTAAAATATAAAATTATTACTGAAGAAAACCTAGAACAATATCATCTAGTCGAAAAAGATTTAGCTGTAAAATTAAAAAAAGAAATACTACACTCATCTACATATGAAGAACTAATTCAAAAAGTAAAATCAAAACATCAAACATATAGTAAAATATCACGTGCTCTACTTCAAATATTATGCAACTACACAAAAGAACAAGCAAAAGAAAATAAAGAACTAGCATATATTCGTCTATTAGCTTTCAATAATAATGGAAAAAATTATCTAAATAAATACAAAAAAGAGATATTGCTCCCAATTATTAGCAAAATTTCAAAAGATAAAAATAAAATGCTAGAACTTGAACTAAACACTACTAAAATCTATACTCTACCATATAAAAATAATGAACAAGAATATAAAAAAGAATATCAATGCACTTTATATAGAAAGGAAATGAAAAATGATTAAAGAAAAAAAGAGTGGTCAATTAATAGTAATATCTGCACCTAGTGGCTGTGGAAAAGGAAGTGTAATCAATGGGTTATTAGAAAAAAATAAAAACATGTGGCTTTCTGTTTCAACAACCAGTAGAAAAATAAGAGAAAATGATATTCCTGGGAAAACCTATAACTTTGTAACTAAGGAAGAATTCGAAAAATTAATAAAAGAAGATTTTTTTCTTGAATATACTAACTATGTAGGTAATTACTATGGAACGCCAAAAGGAACAATCAAAGAAAAACTAGATCAAGGAATAGATGTAATCTTAGAAATTGAAATCGAAGGTGCTGCTAACATAAAAAAATTAGTACCTGAAGCTATATTTATCTTCATACTTCCACCTTCACTAAAAGCAATGGTAAGACGATTAAAGAAACGTGGAACAGATTCAAAAGAAAAGATATTAGAACGCTTTCATACAGCCTATAAAGAAATCAATGAAGTAACAAAATACAACTATGTAGTAGTAAATGACATTTTAGAAGATGCTATCGACAAAGTAGATTCCATTATAAAAGCTGAAAAATGCCGTGTTGATAGAATTGAAGAAGTATTTGTAGATACAAAAGAAGAAGAAATTCATGAATTACTAATGGAAGACGATAAAGACTTTGATAATGAAAATATATCTGAAAAAATAGACTAAAAAATACATTCTAACAAAGAATGTATTTTTTATTAAAATTGAATTTCTTTAACTGTTGGTTTTTCTCTCTCGGCTTCTGCCTCTGCTCTTTTTTCTTGAAACAGATTATCGATAAATTCAGGAACTTCTCTATCAATGTGTCGAAAATAAAAATGTACATAAAACATACCAGTAAAATCTAAGTTCTGCAAATCATCTAAAGGAACCTCATCAGTTTTTCCCTCTTTTAAACAAGAAGCAGTTTCTAAAAACAAATCAAAATAATGATCTTCCTGAGAAATATCATACTTTACAATGTCTGTCATATCAGCAAGAAATGTAGAAAAAGCCTCGTCATCTCTACCATAATATAACTTAATACCAGTCTGCACCCAGTTAGGAATCTTAGAAACTACATTTGCCCTTCTTTCATAAGCTTGATCAAAGTATTTTGAAAAATCGAAACCATCATCTCGTCCTTGCAAAGGTCTTTGTGAAAAAGACATAAAATCACCTCAATCATATTCTATATATATCACAATAAAAATGCAACAAAAACATGATATAATAAAAACATAGAAGGTGAAGATATGAAAGAAAGAATATTAAATTATGTACAAGAAACAGACAAAATAATAGAAAGACAAGAAAAAATAACAAAAGAAAGACTAGATTATCATTTAATACAAATAGAACAATTTCAACATGAACGCCTAATTCATCTAATTGTCACTGTATTTGTAGGAACTCTAGCAATACTTTTCTTGCTATTTGGTCTTTTAATTGAAAATATAGGACTGTTAATTGCATTTCTAGGACTACTATGTCTATTTATCCCCTATATTTTACACTACTATCTATTAGAAAATAATGTTCAAAAAATGTATTATCAATATGATAAATTAATTAACAAAAAATAATTACCTCACAAGTAATTATTTTTTTGTTAATGACCAAGAACCTTTAGCACATTCAACAACATATCGTTCTATAATATTTTTACTTTTCCATCCAGTATTGGCTCCTGTTGGATTATAAACATAAATTTTATCATCTTCACTATTATAATTTACTAATAAAATAAAGTGTTGATTAGCAGTAGAATTAAATCCTCCGGAACCAGTATTAGCATAACCCTGACCAATTAAAACAGAAACAACTCCCCCGTTTTGCAAAGTCGAAACATAAGAATTATAATTACTAGAAATTGAATTAGAAACAATTCCATAAGTATTAGGATAAAAACTATCAGAAGACAAAACATTCCAACTGCTTCCATTTCCATTATAAAGTCCTGTACGACAAGCCTCGTGACAAAAGCTCATAAAATCCGTATCTTCCCCCGTCAAAACATATCTAGCAGCCATATAAGTAGACAAACCACATGCAGTACCAGCAACAGAATTTCCGCCACCAGCACAAACAGAATAATTAGCATAAGTCCCCGTTTGATTATATTGATTTAAGTGTGCAAAATCAGTAAAATCATTTTGGCTAACCTCAGGCTGATCATAATCATCAGAGTTCAATATAAAAGACTGTTTTGGTTTATCCGTCGTTGGTATATAAATATTTTCTCTATTTTCCATTTCTTTCTTAAGTTCTTCTGAACTTTTCCAACAAGCACCCAACTGATAGCCATCACCATCAAGTAAAGATAAAGATAGATTAACCAAATATGGTAAGAAAAAAACGATAACAGCACAAAAAATTCTAGTAAAAACCATTTTAGGCTTTTTCTTATCCTCAGGATTAATTACTAATTGAATAAAGCCAATTGCCAATGACAAAATAAGTAAAATTGGAACAACAATATGAATAATATTCAATGCTTCTTTAATACTAGCTAGTATATTCGCCAATCCATAATCATTACAACAACTTTTAATATCAGAAACACAATCTAACAAATACAAAAAAATCACCTACTTAACTACAACAAATCTAAAATCTTTAATAGTAAAATTTTTATAATCATCATTAATAGGAGTAATATAAAATGGTCTATAACAAATAAGACTACCCTTTTCAACAGAAAAAGAAATATTATCCATATAATTATGAATACCCTTACTTTGTAAAAAATAAGAATAAGTAACAGAAGAATCTATTTGCTGTTTAGAAAGTTGATAATAATAAAGATTTTTAAATTTCTGTTCTAAAAACATTTTTACTTGTTTTGTTGTTAATCCATACAAATCTAATAACTCCTGGTTAGAAAGAACAACTTCATTTTCTAAATCATAATTATAAGTGCAGTATTTAGTCGTTTCATACAGAGTGTTACCATCCTCAGTATAAGTAAAAGAAACAACCAATGACAAAATAGAAGAAGACAAATAACTTTTAATATCATAAGTAACACCAATTTGCTTACGGTAAAATAAAAAATCTTTTTTTATTTCTTTATTTAAACCAGATACTCCAGAAGAAGATAAGTTGAATTGAGGGACAGTAGAATCAAGAACAATATATTCTCTATCAGAATCTTTTTTTAAATGTGTATAATCTACTTCTTTCTCCTGAGAAAACAATGAAAAAGAAAAGAAATAAATAATCAAAAAAACAAAAAAAAGAAAAATCCCCAAAACAATAGGTTGACTGATCACTCTTTTCATATATCCCATAACTCCACCTCAAAATACCTTACAATTAGAATATCATAACTTCTAAATAACAACAAGAAAAAATCAGCAATCTCATGCCGATTTAATCTTCTATTTCTTCAATCTTCATTAAGTTTGTAGGACGTGAAACACCTGTATTAGGGAAACTTCCAGTAATTAACACAATATCTCCCTTTTCAAGTGGCATAGATTCACGAGCCTTCTTAACACTTTCAGTTAATACTTCATCAGTAGAATTACAAATTGGTAATTGTACAGGTTCTACACCCCAGTTTAATGCTAATCTACGTCCAGCTTTTTCATCTGGGCAAAGTGCTAAAATTGGAGCACTTGGTTTTAAATTACTAATCATTCTAGCTGTATTACCACTAATAGTAGCAGCACAAATTAATTTAGCATTTAACCAACCGGCAGCCTCAACAACACTCTGTGCAATTGCATAAGGAACAGAACTTGTTTGCTTATTTTCATCAATATAATCAAATTTAGCATATTGTTCTGTAACTTCACAAATCTTAGCCATAGCAGCAACTGTTTCAATTGGATGTTTTCCAACTGTAGTTTCACCACTTAACATAACTGCATCAGTACCATCTAAAACAGCATTAGCAATATCGCTAGTTTCTGCTCTCTTAGGGCGAGTATTTTCCATCATTGTTTCAAGCATTTCAGTTGCAACAACACAGATTTTACCCATACGACGGCAAGTTCTGATCATGTCTTTTTGGATGATTGGTAAACGTTCACTAGCTACTTCAGTACCTAAGTCACCTCTAGCAACCATAACACCATCTGATACTTCTAAGATTTCTTCTAAGTTTTTAATTCCTAATTCACTTTCAATCTTACAAATAATTTTTAAATCTAAACGATCATGAGCTTTTAAAATCTCTTTAATCTCTAAAACATCTTCTTTGCAAGAAACGAAAGAGATTGCCAAGAACTCTCCACCATGAGCACAAGCATATTCTAAATCAGCACGATCTAAATCACTAACATATGGAATATTTAACTTAATTCCAGGAACACTCATACTCTTACGATTTCCAAGAACCCCACCAGCAACGATTTTGCAAGTAACTCCGTCTTCTTCTTTACTAATAACTTCAAGTTTCATCTTTGCATTTTCAAGTAAGATGACAGAACCAACATGTAAGCTATCCAATGCTTCCGGATGATTAACACTAAATCTTTCCTCATTACCAAGAACATTTTCCTTAACAATGCGAATAGTTTTACCATTAATCAATTGAATAGAATCATTTTCTAACATTCCACTACGAAATTCAGGACCTTTAGTATCCCATAAAATCGCAACATTTTTTCCAGTACGCTTTCTTACTTCCCGCACAGAAGCACAAGCTAAATCTCTTTCTTCAATTGTTGCATGTGTAAAATTAATTCTAGCAACATTCATACCAGCCAACACCATCTGTTCCATAACATCAGGTTGATTTGAAGAAGGACCGATACTACAAATTATTTTTGTTTTTTTCATACTTAACTACTCCTTCCGAACAGATATCATTATACAAAAAAAGGAAACATTTGTAAACAACTTTCTACACTTTTTTTCATGATTTTATCAAGAAAAAATAAACATTTTTTTCAATGTTTATTTCTGACAATGAGGACAGTAATAAGTACCTCTTCCACCAACTTTAATTTTTACAATGGACCTACCACAAACAGAGCACTCCCCTATCTTACCATGAATTGATAATTTATTTTGAAAAAGTCCATGAACTCCTTCGCTAGAAGTAAAACTTTTGATTGTGGTTCCACCCATTTCTATCGCTTCATCTAAAACTTTTCGAGTATTAAAAATAATACTATCACACTCTTTTTTAGTAATCTTGTCACCCTTACGAAGTGGAGAAATATGACTCAAAAATAAAATCTCATCATCATAAATATTTCCAATTCCTGTAATAATGCTCTGATCTAACAACAATGTTTTAATAGGCAACTTCTTAGAATGAATCTTTTGATATAAATAATCACCAGTCAATTCCAAATCATTATACTCTAATCCCAACTCACATAAAGGCTTCTTAGAATAGGCATCCTTCTTATCTAACAAATACATTTTTCCAAATTTTCTAACATCATGAAAACGAAAACTAATAGTTTGATCTAAAGTAAAGAAAACATGTTCATGCTTATTCTTTACATCATCCACATTGCGAAAGAAAAACTTCCCTTCCATTCTTAAGTGAATAAGTAATAAATCTTTATCTAGTTCAAAAACTAACCATTTTCCTCTAGTACTAATATCTTGTATCTTCTGACCAATAATTTCTTGTTTAAACTCATCTACTGTAGGATAAGCAATAATATTATCCCAGTAAACACTACAATCAGTAATAGTTTTTCCAAGAACTTGTTTCTTTAATGTATTTGCAACCGTAACTACCTCTGGTTTTTCTGGCATACTACACCTACTTCCCTATTATTTAGCTTCGTACCAATTATCTCCATATTCAATATCTACTTTTAATGGAACACTAAGTTGAATAGTATTTTCCATAATATCTCTTACTATAGAACTAACTTCTTCAAGTTCATCATTTAATACATTAAATACCAATTCATCGTGAACCTGTATTAACATTTTACTCTTTAATCTACGCTTATTAAATTCATCATAGATCTCTACCATAGCCTTTTTTAATATATCAGCCGCTGTTCCTTGAATTGGAGTATTTAATGCCATTCTCTCTCCACTACTACGTATCATATAATTTTTATTCTTTAATTCTTCAATAACTCTACGACGATTCATAAGAGTTGTAACATACCCTAACTCATAAGCTTTTTTCTTCTCTTCTTCCATATATTCAGAAATTCCAGGATATGTTTCTAAATAATTATCAATAAACTTTTTAGCAGTAGCAATATCAATACCTAAATCTTCACTAAGTCCAAAACTACTAATTCCATATAAAATTCCAAAATTAACAGCTTTCGCAGTACGTCTCATATCTTTCGTAACATCATCCATAGAAACATGAAAGATATCAGAAGCTGTCTTAGTATGAATATCTTTTCCATCAACGAATGCTTGAATTAAATTCTCAGCTTTTGACATATGTGCAAAAATTCTAAGTTCAACTTGCGAGTAATCACTAGATAATAACTTTGAATTATCATCAGGAACAAACGCTTTACGAATTAATTTAGAATATTCTGCTCTTGCTGGAATATTTTGTAAATTTGGACTAATACTAGAAAGTCTACCAGTACGTGTTAATGTCTGAGTAAAAATAGTATGAATTCTACCATCTTCACGGACCTCTGCTTTAAGACCAACAGCATAATTAGTATAAAGTTTTGCTAAAGTGCGATATTCCAATATCTTATCAACAATAGGATGAACAAAACGAATTTTATCTAAAATATCTTTACTAGTAGAATACTTTCCATCCTTAACACGTTTAGGATATGGAATTTCCAAAGTTTCAAATAAAACCTTAGATAATTGTGCAGGAGACATAATATTAAAAGTAACACCTGCTAATTCATAAATCTCTTTTTCAATTACTTCCATCTGACTCTTCAATTCACTAGCCACTTTATCTAAATAATCTACATCAACCTTAATACCAGTTAACTCCATATCAGCAAGTACTCTAGATAATGGCATCTCAATCTTTTGAAATAAATCTAATTCGTTATTCTTTTGTAACTCTTCTAATAACTGATTACGTGTATCATAAATAAATTTGGCTTTACGACAACATACATCACGTAATACTTCTAAACTAACTTCTTTCGGTCTTTTTTCAGTACCAAACAAATCATCATATAAAGGAAGTTTAACATCAAAAGCTTGTGCTACAAAACTAATATCATCTTTTACCACATAATCAAGTAAATATGTTGCTATCATGGTATCAAAAGTAACATTATTAACATCAATCCCCAAAGAACGTAAAACAACAATATCTTTTTTTAAGTCATAAGTATATTTAAAACTACTACCAGAAAACAAATCTTTATGTTTCACTAATTCCTCTTTAGATAAGAAATAACCTGACATACCATCATAAATACCAACACCTAAAACTTCACTTTTGCTATAAACACTACCGCGAGTCTCTACATAGAAAGAAAATGTATTAGAAGAAAGTTGCTCGATTGGCAAAACAGAAATGGCTGTCTCTTCTTTTTTTACGTCAACAGTCAAATCTTGAGATTCTCCTTCTAAACGATATTTTTTTAGTAAAGAATGGAATTCAAACTCTTCTAATAAAGATTTAAACTCTTCTGTATTCTCTCTTGTATATTTACAGTCCTCTAAGGTAAAATCTAAAGGAACTTCTCGATAAATAGTTGCTAAATCATAGCTCATATAGGCACTATCTTTATCATTCTGTAATTTTTCTTTTGTCTTTCCTGTCACTTCATCAATATGATTATATAGATTATCTAAACTTTCAAATTTAGAAAGTAAATTAATAGCAGTCTTTTCCCCTATTCCTTTGACCCCAGGAATATGGTCACTAGCATCCCCCATTAAGGCTTTTAAATCAATCATACGAATCGGAGGAACTTGATAAGTTTTTTCAAATTCTTCTTTTGTCATCATAATATGACCACTTTGTTTCAATAACTTCATCACAACTTTATCACTAACAAGTTGTAATAAATCTTTATCACTACTAATAATAGTGGCAACAAAATCATCACGATTTTCAACTTCTAAAGAAAGAGTGCCGATAATATCATCCGCTTCATAATTATCAATTTCAAAATGCTTAATACCAAGCGCATCTAAAACTTCTTTTGCTTTAGGAAATTGTAATCGCAATTCATCTGGCATTTCACTTCTACCAGCCTTATATTCATCATACTTATCATGTCGAAAAGTTTTACCTTTATCAAAAGCCACCATAATATAAGAAGGAGCTTCCTCTTCTACAATCTTGTGCATCATATTAATAAAGCCATACAATGCATTAGTAGGAAACCCCTTAGAATTTTTCATAATCACGCCTTGATAGGCAGTAGCATAAAAACTACGAAATAACAAATTGTTACCATCTACCAAAATTATTTTATTCATAAAATCACCTAATAGTAGTATAACATAAAAGCGAATTGATTACTTCCCAAAATTAACAGAAACACTACTATTTGTATTTCTAAAATCACCTTCTAGCTGCTCTAGTCTCTCAATTCTATCTGTTGCTAAAAGTAAACATAAAGTAATAAAAGTATAAAGAAGAAATAGCCATAACCCCTCTTTTACAATTTTTTTCATTTTAATATTCATACACATCTCTCCCTTCATTACACCTCAAGTATATATCATACAATTGTTCGTGTCAATAGATTTTTAAAACATTTGTTTGACATTTTACACTACTAATGCTAAACTGTTTATATAAAAGGAGGGAAATACATGGAAAAGTTGACAACTAAGCAAGAAATGATTTTACAAATCATAAAAAAATGGATTGCCCAATATGGTTATCCCCCAACAGTTAGAGAAATCGGTGAAGAAGCACATCTAAATTCACCAGCAACCATACATTTTCATTTAACAAAGCTAGAAGAAAAAGGATATATTTCTAAAGGAAATGGTAAAAACAGAACGATAGAAGTATTAGTACCAAATGAATATATAGAAAAAGATGAAAATGTTGTAGAAGTTCCCCTACTTGGTAAAGTAACTGCAGGAAGTCCGATAGAAGCAATCGAGATGCCAGATGAATATTTTGCCTTACCAACAAATTTATTTACCACAAGAAATGAGATATTTACTCTAAAAGTTAGTGGTGAATCTATGATTAATGTAGGAATTTATGATGGAGATATCTTAATTGTAGAAAGAAAAAATACTGCTAATAATGGTGAGACAGTAGTCGCAATGAATGATAACAATGAAGTTACAGTAAAAACATTTTATAAAGAAAATGGTTATTTTAGACTACAGCCAGAAAATGATACAATGGAACCAATCATTCTAAAAAATGTAACAATTTTAGGAAAAGCAATTGGATTATATAGAAAATTTTAAACAAAAAAAGAAATAGTACTAACTTATTTCTTTTTATTTTGCAAAAGATATTGAATAACATAACTTGCAATCAACAAGCCAGCACTACTCGGTACAAAAGCAGTAGATCCCAATCCTTTAACATCTGCTGGTAATTCGCTAGAAAAACAAACCGGTATTTTAGAAATAATATGACTATCCTTTACATATTTTCTCAAAATTCTAGCAAGAGGATCATTATAAGTTTTAGATAAATCCGTAATCTCTAACAAACTAGGATTAAACTTTTTAGCCGTTCCTAAACAAGTAAGAAAGGAAATATTTTTACTAGTACAATAAGATATAATATTTTTCTTTGTAGAAACAGTATCACAACAATCAACTACAAAATCAACATCTACTTTATCCAAAATAGATAAATCATTATCTAAAAACATATCATAAGCTTCCACTTCACAATCAGGATTAATATCTAAAATTCTCTCTTTCATCACTTCTACTTTTTTTCTACCAACAGTAGAATGCAACGCAATAATTTGTCTATTAATATTAGTTACATCAATAATATCAGAATCAACTAAAACTAATCTCCCTACTCCACTTCTTGCAAGAGCTTCGCAAACATAGCCACCAACGCCACCAATTCCTAAAATGAAAACAGACTTCTTAGTTAAAGTCTGTATATCATCATGTCCTATTAATATTTCTAAACGATTCAAAAACTTAGGCTGCCTTTGCATAATCATGTACCTCATTAATAACTTCATTTGGAACTTTAATCTTTTGCTTAGCTACTTGATAATTTTCCATATTAACACGATTCTTTTGTTTTTCAGACATAATCAAACGATATGGTTGGTTATAAATAGAATGATAAGCAACAGATAATCTAGAATAAATATCCTGATTAGATTGAGCCATTTGATAATATTTTTTTAAATTACGATATTCTTGTGTATTTAATGGTTCCATAGCAGCAATAGATGTTTGAATAGTCTCTTCAGGAAGCGTAGTATCACTAATAATAGTGCAATCAAAATGATTTAAAAACTCTAACGTACGAGGTATATCAGCAATACCTGCTTGCTCAAACAATTGTGGCCAACGACTACTATTACGTTCAGTTCGAACAATCTGCTGAAGTCTAGAAAGTTTCTCATCAGTCAAATGATTACCAAGCCCCAATTTTTCAAAAGATAAATAACGTCCTTTTTTTACATTAGGAATTTCTTTTCTCATATCCGTAATAGCACTAGCATACAAATTGTCAAGTGCCGCATTAATAAATTTTGGCGGTTGTTTAACTTGATACACATCATAGCGATTAGATTCAGACTCTTCTCTAGTAGTAACTAAAAAATCGTTATGACTAATTAACGATGTATTACGAATAAAATTAACAACACTGCTATCCTCTTTATCATGTAAATAACTAGACTCAGAAAATGGTTGTTGATTTACTATAACATCACTTTCTTTAGTACCTTCAAGAATAACACTATTATGAATTTTCTCCGCATCTTTTAAACTTATCTTAACATGCATGATTCTACCACGATTGACAATTGGAAGCACTAACATAGGCTATTCCCCCTTGTGTGGTTATTATACCATAAAATCCAAAGAAAATCAAACAAAAAGTCAAGGAAGAGCGTTCTGCCCAACGATAAAACCTGCATTTCCACAGGTGGGTGTTCGTACGTTATCTTTAGGATCCCTACCCACGTATAAGTGGAAGGTCTTCAACACCGATAACTGATCGGAACTCCCGTATCGTCACTTTAGTCGGTTTTATATGAGAACAGATTTCGCATCTCCTTGACACTTATATTATATCATAATTGAAATAGAATATACAAGCATTTTAAGAAAAAGGATTATACTAACAAATTCTAAAAGTAAGAATACACTATAACAGGTGATCTTATGTATTATAATCAAGACGACTACTCTATCTATTATGAAAAATATGGACAGAAAGAAAAAGTCATACTAATCCTACCTGGTTGGGGAAACACTAGAAAAACCTTCACCTATTTAATAAATAAATTACAAGAAAACTTTACAATTTATATCATTGACTATCCAGGATTTGGAAATAGCCCATTTCCTAGTAAGGATTTAACAATTTACGATTATACTAATATCATTAGAGATTTTATGTACGACAAAAAAATTATAAACCCCATTATTATTGCACACTCATTTGGCGGAAGAATTGCCACATTATTAGCAGGATACTATAAAGAAGAAATAGATAAAGTAATCTTAATAGACAGTGCTGGAATCAAAAGAAAGAAAAAAGTAAAAACTTGGATAAAAGAAAAAATATATAAATTATTAAAACAAATCAAAAAAATATTACCTAAAAAATCGAAAGAAAAATATCACAAAGCATTATTGCAAATTTTTGGATCAGCAGATTATAAATCTTTACCACCCAATATGACTAAAACATTTCAAAATGTTATAAAAGAAGATTTAAAAGCCTTTCTTAATTATATTGAACCAGAGACTTTAATATTATGGGGTGAAAAAGATTGTGATACCCCATTAAAAGATGCAAAACTAATAAAAAAGAAAGTAAAAAATTCTGGACTAGTGATTTATCCTAAAGCCACTCATTTTTCTTATTTAGAATACCCAGATCTAACATATAAAATAATAGAAAACTTCTTATTTTCAAAAAAAGACTGCTAATTATTTAGCAGTCTTCATTGCTTTTACAGCAAGCTTTCCATGATAATGAAAATCTATATATTCATTTGGAACAGTCTCATCGACCCATAGTCTAACTTCAACAAATTTAATTTCACCAGCATTTAATGTATCACTATATAGAACCGGAGAGCGTTCAGCGGTATCTAAGATTTGTGAATCATAAGCATCAATCTGATAGCGAATATATTGCATAGGCAATTGAATATCAGCACATTTATCTTCGCGTACCATAGCTACATCCTTCATAAGTTTAATCTGGAAAGATTGCGCTTTAGCAGAAGTATTTACAATCTTAACTTGATAAGATTGCGTTTTTTCACCTTCCTCCAAACTCATAGGACGAATTGGTGTCAAATCTACGATATTTCCTAAGCTTTCTCCTCTATCATCAAATGTGACTTCAAACTCCCCAACTTTAATAGTATTATAACGAATAGGTTCTCTAACAGAAGAAAAAACAAAATACAAACTAACTAAAATAATAGAAAGAACTATTAAAACACAAACAAAAGTCAATTGAGCTTCTTTGGCTTTAATACGATGTAATAAATGCCCAACATGAGCTCCCTCACTATGCTTAATATCTGAAATTTTTAATTTCTTTGCTTCTTTTCTCTTCTTGGCTCTTTTTTTTCTTTCTTCAATTAAAGCACGAACCTTAGCATTAGTTGCTTTTTTTACTTTTTCCTCTTTCATGACTCTCATATCCTTTACAAAAACAGTATATCAAAACTGTAATTCAAAAACAAGAAAGAAAAAGAATTATCAAATGATAATTCTTATGATTTAACAGAAATAGCTAATTCATTTAATTGTTCATTAGACACAGTATTTGGACACTCACTCATTAAATCACTTGCACTGGTAGTTTTAGGGAAAGCAATAACATCACGAATATTATCAGTACCACTAAGTAACATAGTTAAACGATCAAGTCCTAGCGCAAGCCCTCCATGAGGTGGAGTTCCATATTTTAAGGCTTCTACGAAGAAACCAAATTTTTCTTCAATATCTTCCTGTGACAATTCCAAAGCCTGAAACATTTTTTCTTGAACATTCTCATCATGAATACGAATAGATCCACCACCTGCTTCATATCCATTAATAACAATATCATACGCTTTAGAATAACAATGAGCTTTATCGGTAAGAAGTTTATCAACATCACGATCAAGAGGTGCTGTAAATGGATGGTGACAAGCAAGATAACGACCTTCTTCTTCACTCCATTCAAAAGATGGAAATTCTACTACCCATAACAATTGATAATCATCATTATTAATTAATTCTAAATCTTTACCTAACTTCAAACGTAGTGCACCAATTGCTGTATAAACAATATTTTTCTTATCAGCACCAAAGAATAACATATCTTTATCTTTAAGTTCTAATTCTTCTATCAATGCTTTTTTCTCATCATCAGATAAAAACTTACTAATACCAGAAGTAAATTCTCCGTTTTCATATTTTACATAAGGAAGACCTTTTACTTTATAAGTTTTAATGTATTCAGTCAAAGCATCAATCTTCTTTCTAGAAAATTCCTCACTCTTACCATCAACTTTAATACAAACAATACTACTATCTTCACCTAATGCATTTTGAAATACTCCAAACTCAGTAGTTTGAAAAATATCATGAACATCATGAATCTTCATATCAAAACGTAAATCTGGTTTATCAGATCCATAATAACGAATAGCATCATCATACTTCATACGACGAAGTGGTAAAGCAATATCAATACCCTTAACTTCTTTAAAAATAGACGCAATAAGTTTCTCAGTAAGCCCCATAACGTCTTCTTCTGTAACAAAACTCATCTCTAAATCCACTTGTGTAAACTCTGGTTGACGATCACTTCTTAAATCTTCATCACGGAAACATTTCGCAATCTGAAAATATCTTTCCATTCCACCAACCATTAAAAGTTGCTTAAATAACTGTGGTGATTGAGGAAGAGCATAAAATTTACCCTTGCTAACACGACTAGGAACTAAATAGTCTCTTGCTCCCTCTGGAGTAGATTTACATAAAACTGGTGTTTCTACTTCAACAAAATCTTCTTTATCTAAAAACTTACGTACAGCCATCATTATTTTATGACGAGTAATTAAATTATTTTTAATAGGATTACGACGAATATCTAAATAACGATATTTTAATCTTGTATCCTCTAAAGCTGTTGTATCATCAGTAATTTCAAAAGGTAAATCAGCTGCAGAATTTAACACTTCAATAGAAGAAAGTTCAACCTCAATATCACCGGTTTCCATATTAGGGTTCTTACTTTCCCTCTCCATCACTACTCCATTTACTTTTAAAACAGATTCACTCTTTAAACCACTCGCTATATCATAAACTTCTCCCTCACGAGCAACTAATTGAACAATACCACTTCTATCTCTTAAATCAATAAAACAAACGCCACCCAAATCACGTTTCTTAGCTACCCAGCCATACAAAGTAACATTACGAGAAACATCACTAAGTTGTAAACTATTATTCTTAATCTCTTTCATATACATCCCTCACTAATTATTCATGGTGATGATGACAATGACAATCTCCATCACATTCTCCACCACAAGAACATTCATCATCTATATCTTCAACACCAGTATTTAATTTCTCATCTAAATAATAAATCAAAACATCTAAACTAATAATTTCTTCTTCTTTTGTTTTATTATTTTTAATTTTAATTTCATTGTTATCTAAATCTTCACTATTTAAAATAGCAATATATTTAGCATTTAATCGATCTGCCTGTTTAAATTGTCCTTTTAAAGCACGTCCAGTATATTCAGTATCAACAATAAATCCAGCCATACGTAACTCTTGTGCTAAATAAGCAGCATACTTCTTCTCATCTTCATTTACATACATTAAGAATAAATCAATATCCTCGACGATTGGTAATTTAATTTGTTCTAATTCTAAAGCAAGAACAATTCTTCCAATTCCTGATGCAAATCCAATACAAGGAGTTTCAGGCCCACCAATTTCGCTGCATAAATGGTTATAACGACCTCCACCACCAAGTACATTGTTAGAACCAAATCCTTCTACCTTTGCTTCTATTTCGAACACGGTATGGTTATAATAATCAAGACCACGTACAATATTAGGATTTACTTCATAGCTAACTTGCATAATATCAAGATAATCTTTAACAGCTTCAAATCTCTCGCGACTTACATCATTCAAATAATCAATAGTCTTTGGAGCATTCTTCAATAACTCATTATCAGCATCTACTTTACAATCAAGAATACGAAGTGGATTCTTTTCAAGTCTAGTTTGACAATCTTCACAAAGTTCAGAAATATGAGGTTTAAAATAATCAATTAAAGCCTTACGATACATATCACGAGATTCTTTATCTCCTAAAGAATTAATATTAACTTTAATTTCTTTTAACCCTAACATTTTATAAATATTAACAGCAAGTGAAATAACTTCAGCATCGCTCATAGGATCATCACTACCTAAAACTTCCATACCAAATTGAGTAAGTTCACGGTCACGACCTGATTGTGGTCTTTCATAACGATACATAGTACCATTATAATAAACTTTTACAGGTTGATTTGGATCCCCATACATTTTATTTTCAACATAACTACGACATACTCCTGCAGTGCCTTCTGGACGAAGTGTCATATTTCTTCCACCACGATCAACAAAATCATAAGTTTCTTTTGTTACAATATCAGTACTCTCTCCAATACCACGGTGAAATAATTCAGTAGACTCAAAAATTGGTGTACGAATATAATTATAGTTATATTTCTCCATAGTAGCATCAATGATACTCTCTACATACTTCCAAATTTTTGCCTCTCTTCCATAAATATCATTACATCCCTTTGGTTTTTGTATCATAAAATCTCCTCCTAAAATAAAAAGATGGCTACCTCTAAGGACGGGATTCCCGTGGTGCCACCTTAATTTATACTCTTAATAACCAATAACGAGGTTAACCGCTTCTATTTATTTGGATGTCTTCTATCTTACTTCATAAAGTATTTCCACCAACCATACTCTCTCTATTTAATTCATAAAATATACTATTTCCAAAGAAGTTACACTTATTATATAGTACTTTTTTAGTTTTTGCAATAATTTAAAAAACACTTTTTTTATGTTCTTTTACGACTCTTTGATTAGAAAAAACACCAATACCATCAGTTATTCTATATCCCTCTGGTAATTCATAAGTAGCAGTTTCTTCATCGATATGAACTTCACCAGGAACTCCTCCACCTAAATCATCTTCTCGAGAACCTCTACGACGAGTTATTTTAGAATATTGCACCTTTCCATCAAAAAGTTGATATGTTTCATCAATATTTTGACGTGTCTCATGCCAACGATATAAACCATCAGCAAATGCTAGTGGTGTAATTCCTTCAGCAAGACAAGAATTACTAGTAATTGATATAGTCTGAGCTTCTTCATCAATAGATACAGAACATTTCGTAATAGAATTCCAATCACTACCATATTTTCTTTCTTCAACACTAATAGAATTAGTATCAATAGTTACCTGTTTTCCACGTTGTTCTTCTAAAGAAATTCCCTTATCATCCAAAATCAATGCCATAGTAAGCTGCAAATCTGTTAAATCTGTCATTCCCTTTTCCATAAATACTCTCTCCCCTTATTAATTTATGACATATTATAACGAATCTAGAAGATATTGTCAATTTTAATCATCAATCCATATATCTTCCAAAAAGTCTTTCTCCTCTTTTAACTAAAGTCTTACTCAAACTTTCTGTTGTAATTCCTAAGCTCTCCAAAAACTCGGGAGAAAAACTCTGATTCTTCTTTTCTTGAAACAAAGTATAACTATCAGGATGTTCTAAAAAATAATTAGCAAGTAGAAATCCATAGGCATAAATAGGAGAAATTCCAACACTTATAATTCTATCTTCTTCCGATAACCAAGAAGGAGAAAGAAGACCCAACTCCATAAGTTCAGTTTCTGTACTACTTAACTCTACATTCGTATCCTTGATTTCCTCTAAACTTTTTTTTGGAAGTAACGCAAGTACATAACTATCCCATATATCATTAAGCCCCTTTTCGAAATGATTAACCATACCCAAAAGAGCATCGTCACGTCTATTACCATGATTTATATAAAACTCTAAAAACAACTGCTCATAATAAGTAGAAACAACTTCTGACAAACAGCCCGACGCAAAATATCGTAAAGTGTCCATAACAGGAGAATAATCAAGAAAATAACGAAATTCTTCTACATGACCAAGTTCATGTGGCACAAGAGAAAGTTCTTTAAAAGAAGGATTAGAAGGACTAACAAAGACATTAGCCTTCTTCTGAACTAAATTAAAAATAGATAATCCCTCTCTCAACCAATCATCTTCACCCATCGCATAAAGATTTCCTGAATCAACTACCATCTGATATAAAGAACATAATTCTGGAGCTTCCTCGCGGAAAAATTTCATAAGTAAAGCACAATCTTCATCAATTTCTTCATTAATAGGAGAAAGCTTCTTTTTTTCCAAGCGACCACAATAAGAAGATTCACAAAAATCTTGAAAAAAAGAATCCAATTGTGCATAACAAGACAACATGAGATTAGCATGAAAATCTTTATTTATAACAAAATTATTGAAATTAGAAGCACACACTTCAAAAAAGAAGTTCTCCCCTTCTTTGACAAAAGATCTATACAATTTTTTATTACAATACTCTTTTCCGGTAGCAGTAAAATAAGAATCTACAAGACCCAAATAAGTTTCATAAACTAGAAAACGTTCTTCAACTGTTTTACATCTAGAAAACTGTCGTCCAACATCACATAATTGTTTTACTAAATCACTATGATCATAATTAATAGGTAGCATAACCTCATCCCCTACTAATCATTATAATACATCTTTCAAAGAATGTACTCCTCTTTTCATATCATCTTTAAAAAATAACACTGTAGTGCGAATTAATAAATATATAGGAATAGCTAAAACAACACCTAAAATCCCTCCAATAGTTCCGCCCAAACTAAGTAAAAGAACGGTAACGATTGGATGAATATCATTTTTTTTACCATAAACTTTTGGAGAAATAATATATTCATCAATAATAGGAAAGAAAAAAGAAACAAACAATGTAAGATAAAATAACTCTTTAGAAATCATAAAAGCCGAAGTAATAGCAATTAAATTAGAAAGCAATCCGCCAATATATGGTAAAACAGTAAAAATTCCAATTAAAATTCCAAGCACCAACCAATAAGGGTGACCAATAATCAGAAATAGCAATGAATATTCAATAAACTGTATAAACATAAAAAGACCTAAACTTTTAACATAACAAATCATATTTTTATCCAATTGCTGCAAAAAACAATAAAGTCTAAAATATCTTGCTTGTAATACACATTTTAATTTCTTCCTAATATCCTCCATGTAAAATAAAAAATAAACAAAGCTAATAGTTACTAAAAAGAATTGACTAAAAAAATGAATTATTGAAAAGAAAACATCCACTGTCGTAGCAAAAGTAACTTTACCAACACTTTGTATAACAAAAGAAGAAATCTTAGTAAAAATATCCTGTAATTCTAAAGAAAAAGAAAACTTCTCATCCAAATTACTAAATATTTGTATCAATTGAATACTAAATCCCGCAACTTGATGATACAACATAGGAAGTATAGATATAAAAAGAAACAATACAAGAGAAATAAGTAAGATAATCACCAATACAATAGCCCATCTTCTAGATACTTTTTTTTCTAAAAACAAAACAAAAGGATTCATTGCATAAGAAACAATAAATCCTAATAAAAACGGAAATAAAATCGACAAAATATTTAAAAAAAACTTCACAATATACTCTATATTACTAATTCCAATAAATAGTAAAAATAGAAATACTGTGAAATTGATTAATGGATAATTGAATTCTTTTTTAAACAAAGGCATCTACCTTTCCAACCAAATAGTGGTAGGACCAATATTAGTAATAGCTACATCCATATCAGCACCAAACTCTCCAGTCTCTACTTCTACATATTTACGCAACTCATCATTAAATAATTCATAAAAATGAATAGCTTCATGATTATTCATTGCTTCAATATAGCTAGGTCGATTTCCTTTTTTACAATCTGCATATAACGTAAACTGTGAAACAGAAAGAATTTTACCTCCATAATCTAAAATACTTTTATTCATAATACCTTCTTCATCTGGAAAAATCCGAAGATTAACTATTTTCTTTGCCAGATATTCTATTTGACTAATGGAGTCTCCATCAGTAAAACCAACAAAAACAACTAAACCCGAATCAATAGCACCTACAACATGGCTATCTACTGTAACAGAAGCTTTGCCACTTCTTTGTATCAAGACTCTCATCGCATCATCCTTTCGGCATGATCAACATAAGGTTGTTTTTCCAATGTTGAAATAAGTTTAGTTAATTGATCAAGACCAGTAACATATACACTAGCACTATAAAGAATAGTACCCACCTTACTCATCATATGAATACCATCAACACTAACATTCATATTAGATATTGTTTGCATTAACTCCAACATATGATTTTCATGAGTGTTTGAATAAATTAATAAATTCGTAAGATATCTTTTATTAACATTAGTATCCCAGCGAACCTCTAATGTTCTAGTCTCTAACATTTCTAGATTATGGCAATTAGTCCTATGAACTGTAATACCATTACCTTTAGTAATATATCCGATAATGTCATCTCCATAGACAGGACAACAACAGTTAGCAAGATTAACTTTTACTTTATCAATACCACTAACGATAATATCTGCATCCATACTTTTAGAAGTGACTTTTACCACTTTAGGCTGTGGAGTATCTTGATCCTTACAAATAAAATTAATAATAGATAACGCAGATATTTTACCATTACCAATCGATAAATAAATATCATCCAGACTATCCACTTTAAATTCTTCATAAATTTCTTTTAAATTTTCATCATTTAAAAACTCAGAAATAGCTAATTTTTTCTTACGAAGTTCTTTTTCTAAAGTATATTTACCACGTTCAATATATACTTCTTTTTCATTTTTACTAAAGAAATTTTTAATTTTATTTCTGGTAGTAGTAGCTTTAACAATGTTAATCCACTCCATAGAAGGAGTAGCATTTTTATTAGTAATAATACGAACAATATCATTATTTTGTAATTCATAATTTAGTGGAACAATCGCATTATTAACAATAGCTCCAGTAGTAGTCTCTCCTACCTTAGTATGAATCTTATAAGCAAAATCAATTGGAGTAGCTCCCCTAGGTAATTCAATAACATCTCCCTTAGGTGTAAAACAATAAATATTATTATTTAACACTTCATCTTTAACACTATTAACAAACTCTTCACTACTCATTTTATCTTTACTTAAATCGATTATCGATTTAAAAAACTGAAGCTTTTGTTCTGTTGTAGACTGTAAATTAGCAGTTTTATTAGACCCCTTATTTTCCTTATAAGCCCAGTGAGAAGCAATACCATTTTCAGCAACTTCATCCATATCATATGTACGAATCTGTATTTCAAATAAATATCCATCTATTCCAAAAACAGTAGTATGCAAAGATTGATACATATTAGGTTTAGGCATCGCAATATAATCTTTAAATCTCTTTGGTAAAGGTCTAAATTTAGAATGAATAATACCTAATGCTAAATAACACTCTTGTTCTGTATGAACTAAAATACGTAAAGCAAGCAAATCATAAATATCACTAAACTTTTTACCCTTATTTAACTTATTATAAATACTATAAATACACTTAGCTCGTCCTTTAATCTCATGATTAATATGATGTTCTGTTAACAAATCAGAAACTTCTTGTTGCATCTCTACAACTGTTCTATCACGTTCCAATTTTGTTTTATTTAACTTTTCAGCAATATCATAAAAAACATCAGGCTTTAAATAACGAAGAGCTAAATCTTCAAGTTCACTTTTTATTTTATGAATACCTAAATGATGAGCAATTGGTGCTAAAATTTCTAAAGCTTCTTTAGCCTTCACCTTTTGTCTATCAGGTGGAGTTGCCCACAAGGTACGCATATTATGAAGACGATCAGCAAGTTTTATAATAATAACTCGAACATCTTCACTCATACCAACAATAATTTTTTTATAATAATCAATCAAATACTCATTTTCAGTTGAAAAATGAATTTTACTAAGTTTAGTAACCCCTTGAACAAGTTTAGTAACTTCACTACCAAACTTTTCCTCCATCTCCTCTGGGGTACAATCACAATCTTCTAAAACATCATGTAAAAAACCTGCAGCAATCGTTTGATAATCCGCATAAATAGTAGTCAAAATCATCGCAACATTTAAAGGATGAATGATATAATCTTCACCCGTTTTACGATATTGACCAGCATGCTTTTCTTTAGCAAAAAGATAAGCTTGTTCTATAAATTGTAATTGTTCTTCATCTTTAATATATGTTTTAGCATGTTCTAAAACATCTTGAACTGTGAGTTCATCTTTTGCATGAGACAAAGTACCACCTCCAGTCAACTAACAATTAATACCTTTAATCTGTTTTTCCTCATACTCATCTGTATAGATAACTTTTTTCTTCTTTGGTTTGCCAATATTTTTAGATTCAATTGTTGCAAATATAACAGCAGCAATATAAATAGATGAATAAGCACCAGCAATAAATCCAAATAACATTGCTAAATTAAATGTTAATATTTCTTTTGATCCTAAGAATATTAATATTACAATTGGAATTAATGTTGATAAGAATGTATGAACTGTTCTAACAAATGTTTCACAAATAGCTCTATTAGTAACTTGCCATACAACTTCTTTTGTTAATTTCTTTTCTGGAACACTAGCTAATTCTTCACGAATTCTATCAAAAGTAACAATTGTATCATTAATAGAATATCCAATAATAGCTAAGATAGCTGCTATAAACATAGTAGAAATTTGTAAACGGAATACAACAAACAATGCAAAGATAAATAATACATCGTGAAGTAATGAAACAACTCCGCCTACAGCATAACTAAATTTAAAACGAATAGAAATATAAATAATAATTCCTAGCAATGAAAGCAGTACAGAAAGGATTGCATTTTTAACAAGTTCTTGTTGAACAATATTAGAAACAACTCCAATATTTGTTTGAGCATCATACTTCTCTTCAAAGTAATTAGTAACTTTATCAACTTCGTCCCCTTCTAGAACATCATTAACTAAGATATTTGTTTCATCTTTTGTAATTTCAATATCACGTTTTTCTAAACTTAATTCTTTTAAATCTTTATTAAGTGCTTTCTCTGTTAATTTTTCTTCAGTAACGATAGCAATATCACTACCAGATTGATATTCAACACTTAAATTAAGACCTTGTACAAAAAACATTACAACACCTAATACTAAGATGATAATAGATAAACCAACAAATTGTTTTGTATATTTAAAGAAATTAAAATTCTTTAAAGGAACAACCTTAACCTCTTCATTCTTAGAAACATCTGGAATATTTTCTGGTTTTACATTAATAAATAATTTTGTCTTATCATTAAAGTAATTAGTTTTAATAAATAACTTTAATAACAATCTATTAAGACCAACCATAGTCACCATAATAATAGCAACTGTAATAATCTGCATAGTAGCAAATCCTTTAATACTAGATTCACCAAAAATAAACATAATAATAGAAACTAGTAAAACTATAACGTTAGCATCTAAAATAGCACTAAAACTTTCCTTAGTTCCTTCTTTAAATGCCATTGGTAAGCTCTTACCACGATATAACTCATCTTTAATTCTAGCGAATGTAATAATACTTGAATCGACTGCTGTACCAATTCCAAGAATTAAAGCAGCAATTCCAGGAAGGGTTAAAACACCCCCAACTATCCAGAAAACTAAGAATACTAAGAATGTATAAATTAACATAGATATTGCCGAAATAAATCCTGCAAAACGATAAACAATAATTAAAAACAAAATAATTAAGAAAATACCAATAAGACCAGCCATAAAAGTAGTCTGCAATGTATTATCACCAAAAGATGCTCCTACAGTTTGAGATGATATTTCTGTTAATTTACTTGGCAAAGAGCCACTATTAATTAAATCAACTAAATTTTCTACTTGATCTTCTGTAAAATTACCTTGAATAATAACATCACTAGCAAAACCTTGAGAAACAGTCGCAGCACTTAAACAATTAGAACCATCTGTACCACATAGACTGCCTTCACTTGCATAACTATCTTCCTCTTCATTATAATCCAACCAAATAACAATTAAATTCTGATCATAGTCTTTTACCTTGTTCGTAACCTTATAAAATTCATCTTTGTCTTTAACAGATAAAGAAACCGCTGGATTACCAGAAGAATCTTGGCTCACTTTAGCTCCACCAGAGACCAAGACATCACTACTCATCAACAAATTATCATCAGCATCTCTAAATGATAGTGTTGCAACAGTCGATAACTGTTGTCTTGCCTCTTCTGGATTAGTAACACCGGCAAGTTTTACACGAATCTTATCATTGCCTTCAATAGTAATTTCTGGCTCTGTAACACCCAAACTATCAATACGCTTAGTTAATGTTTTATAAGTAGCCATAATTTTGTCATGAGTCATCTTAGAACCATCAATAGATTCAACTTTATAAAGGATTTCAAATCCTCCCTGTAAATCCAATCCAAATTTTAAATTTTTAAATAAAGGAACACAAAGGAAACATAATACACCAACAAATAAAACTAATAAAATAGCAGTACGTATTACCTTACCTTTCCCTTTATTACTTTTTTTCATACCTATCCACCTCTCTAAATCGTCTCTATATCATCTTGACTTCTTCTCGTTTTGGCCAACTTTCCTTTTAAATATTCATCCAATCTTCGATTATCAACATGTAAAATATCACTAACAATATCAGACAATGTTAAATCTTTAGCCTTGGTCCATTTGGAATAGATTAAATAATTCCAGATATCGATTACTTGGATATATGGATAACCTAAACGATGTAATTCAGCAAGTTTTGCCTTTAAAGCAGGCTGTACTCTCTGGTACAACTCTTCTTGAGAAGAAAACTCTAACTCCATAACATCACCTACCAAACTAATAACATTATATCGCAAATATAACATATTTGAAAAGAAAAACAAAGAAAAAAGCCAATATCTCATAATATTGTCTTGTATTTTTATCTAACTCACTTTTTAAAAGAAGTAGAATCTGTAAAATCATCACCATCATCAAGCATATCAGAAAGTTCACTATCATAATCATCATCAAAAGAACTAGAAAGATGAAGATTTTCATCTTTATCAGTTAAATGAATACTATCAACATCACGTACAATCTCCTTCTGTAAAGAAGTAGACCTCATATACACAAAACATTGATCACCAATTTTTTCTACACCACCAATAGAAAACATCGTTTCTCTTTCTAACAACACTTCCTCTTCTCCTTTCAATGCCAGTTGTGAATCCATAGGAAGAAAACTACTTCCTGCTGGAACATGAATAGCTAAAACAATTGGAGAAGACGTGGTAAATTGACCTCCTAAAGAAGTTGTTGTAGATAAAAAAGAATGTTCAACGAAAGATTTTCCTACAGATAATTCTAAATCTTCTAAAGAAGAAACACCTAAATCTTTAAACTGTGCTAAATCACAACCTCGAAAAAGTAAAAAGTCTTCTTCACTCTTACACTTATCAATCGCAAAATCTAAAGAATCAATTACTCCCTCTAAATCATATTCTTTTGTTTCAAAAGTAACTAAATCTAAATCTTCTACTTTTTCACCAGTCCCCTTAACATAACCTTGATGTTGACGTAAGAAACCATTTATCTTAGTAAAACAAGAACCTGAATAGAGTTCAATAGCTTTTTGTATCTTCATAGGAAATTGATATAAATCTGGTTGAGAAATAGATTTACCTTCAGTAATAACACCACGAAAAACATCCCTAACATGTTTTTCCAACAAACGGACTCTTTCCTCACCTACTACTCCCTCTAAAAATTCCTCTTCACGAATTGCCGTTAAATTATTAAAAATCTGTAATATTTCTTTATTAAAATCTTCCATACGACCACACCCTTCTACAACTGCTACTTATTATCAGAATCAATTCTAGCTCTAGGAAAACTATTCTGATATACACTTCTTAAACGATCTGTTGTAACATGTGTATAAATTTGAGTTGCTTTAATACTCTCATGTCCAAGTAATTTTTGTACCGTCATCAAATCACAACCTTGATTTAATAAATGAGTTGCAAAACTATGACGAATCATATGAGGAGAAATATTTTTCTGTACACTAGTCTTTTTAATAATCTCTTCAAGTAAATACCTCACACCTCGTTCGGTAAGTCTTCCTCCTCTAGCATTTAAAAACAAATACGGACTATTTTGATTATTCAAAGATAAATAACCATCTTTTAAATATAACTTTAAAATTTCCTCACAATAGTCTCCATAAGGAACAATTCTTTCTTTATTACCCTTTCCTAAAATTAAAATAGTACGACTACTAAAATTAATATCAGAAACTTTAATAGAAACAAGTTCTCCAACACGAACACCTGTAGCATAAAGCATTTCTAAAATTAAACGATCTCTTTGTCCCAAGGCATTAGATAAATCACAAGCCTCAAATAAAGATTCTAACTCATTATATTCGAAATATCTAGGAAGTTTTTTCTCTTTCTTAGGACCATTTAGTAAAGAAAAAACATTATTAGAAACAACTCCCTCATTAGCTAAATACTGATAAAAACCTCGTAAAGAACTTAACTTTCTATCAATAGAAGAATTCTTATCTTTTTTCTCGTCTTTTAAATACATGAGAAAAAAGCGTAAATCACTATAGACAACACTTTTATAATCTAATACTTCCCTATCTAAATAATCAAAAAATTCTAATATATCTCTATGATAATTTTCAATTGTATAATCAGAATAATTCTTTTGATACTTCAAATAATCCAAATAATTATGAATTGTTTTCTCCGTTTCTTTTTTTAACATAAGCACCACTTCCCTCATTTTCACGAGTATCATTTGGAGAAATCTGTTCTAAATATTGCTGCTCTAATTCCCGATATTCAGTATATAACCGACACCACGCATAAGCACGATTTAAAGCATCATCATGATTATAGAAATAACTATTTAGATTTTTCTCACCAATATAAAGTTCTGACTCAGACTGACGCGTATAGTAATTACCCTTCCTATGTTCCTCATCAATAAGTGCTCTAGTAAAACTAAGAGAAGAAACTCTTCTTTTCATAGTCTTATTTAAATATCGATTAAAACACATCTGATGATAATCATCAATAGGAATAGAAAATATTTCTGGATTAAATTCTACTTTTTTACCACCATCAGTTTCCTTAAAAGTACCTCTTGGTAAATGAGTCAAAATACTCATAGCAAATCTTCTTTTTTCTGCCCAAGGAACCTCGCTATAAGTAGGTATATCTTCTGTTCTAAATACTGGCTTTTTAATTTTAGAACTATGAGTTTTTTCTTCTACAATAGTAGGTTCTTCTACAGCAGCTAATGGTTCAGATGCTTTTTGTTCTTCTTGGTCAAGCATTTTAGCATAATCAAATAAAGACAACTGATTTGGATCATATTCCGGATCAAGTTGTAACAAAAGCTCCTCTTTTACTTTTAATCTTCTACGTTCATTTGCTCTAATAACAGAACTTGCATTTTCAAACACGTTTCCACGCATAGTCATTAAGTTTTTATATCTTTCCTGAGCTTCAACAAGATTTCTAAGCAAAGTATAAGAACGAAATGCCCAACCGCCTTCAAACTTTCTAAGCTCTTCTACACCATCATAACGATGTTTAGTTTTAAAATAATCTAAAAACTTACCATAAATATTAGTCATATTAGAAGCTAACATATTATAAAATTGATTGGATTGATCTGCTAAAGCATAAAATCTACGTAATATATTTTCCGCTCTATAATAAGGTTTATCTCCACCTATTCCTAAGCTAAAAGCTGCTATATTTCTTAAATCCACTATGTCTGAATTATTATTATGGTTGTATAAAACTTCATAAAATTTTAAATCACTATTTTTCTTAGGTTGAAATACAATATAAAGTTTAACATCCTTATTACTAATTCTACCTGCTTCATACAAATAATTAATCAAATGATCTTCACTACCGAAGCGAGTAGTAAATAAATCTATTTTCTCTAACTTACCAGATCGTGACATTTCATAACCATCTTTATCAGAATAGTCATTAGTATAAATAGGAATAATAGAAAAATCTTGATGTTCATTCTCTTGTGCTACTAAAAAGTATTGAATATTTCCACCGGCCATAATATCCCCCCTAATTTGGCTTTATTATAACATAAAAAGCGAAAAAAATCAATCTAGCTAAGATTGACTCTCTTCATAAGAACAATTGCTACACTTTATCTTGCCGTTTTTTTCTATCATGTAATTACCACATTCCGGACATTTTCCAGGAACTGGCTTATCCCATGAGGCAAATTTACATTTAGGATAGTTCTGACATCCATAGAAGATTTTACCCTTACGAGTCTTCTTTTCAACAATTTTACCATCACAATTAGGACAATCCATAATAACTACTTCTTCTACTTTTTCTTTCTTAATATATTTACATGTTGGATAATTAGAACATGCAACAAACTCTCCATAACGACCATTGCGAACAACTAATGGACTGCCACATTCTGGGCAAACCTCGCCAGTTTCTTCTGGAGCCTTCTTCTCCATATCAGAAAAAGCATTCTTAACACGAGGTTCAAATAGCTGATAAAAATTAGCTAATAACTCATTCCAAACTTCTTTTCCTTCAGCAACTTTATCCAAATCCTCTTCCATATCACGAGTATACTCTACATTAATCAAGTCACTAAAAAACTCCTGTAATTTATCTGTAGTTTCAATTCCCATCTCCGTAGGTTTAAATTTCTTATCCACCATTTCTACATAATTACGTTCTTTAATCGTATCAATAATCTTTGCATATGTAGAAGGACGACCAATACCTAACTCTTCCAATTCTTTAATAAGTTTAGCTTCTGTATATCTTGCTGGAGGTTTAGTAAAATGTTGTTCACTAGAAACATCTGTCGCAACACACTCTTGCTTATCATTAATTTCAGGAAGAATCTTATCTTCACTTGACTCATAGTCTTTATATATCTTTAGATAACCTTCAAATAGTAAAAGCTGTCCTGTAGTTTTAAACTTATAATCATTATTATCAAAAATAATTGTTGTTTGATTTACTTTAGCATCTGCCATAAGTGATGCAAGTGTACGTTTATAAATCAAAGAATATAATTTAAATTCATCAGGTTTTAAAAATGGTTTAACTTTCTCTGGTGTACGCATTACACTAGTAGGACGAATCGCTTCGTGTGCATCTTGTACATTATCCTTTTTCTTACTTTGCTTAGCAAAACCTACATAATTTTTACCATAAACTTCTTCAATATATTTTCTAGCAGGTATAACGAAATCATCAGATAAACGAGTAGAATCTGTTCTCATATAAGTAATTAAACCAACAGTTTCATTCTCTAAATCTACACCTTCATATAACTTTTGAGCAATACTCATAGTTTTCTTTGCTGGAAAGCCTAACTTTGTTGAAGCTTCTTGTTGTAATGTAGAAGTAATAAATGGAAATTTACTTTTCTTAGACTTTTCCTTTTTTTCAATTGATTCTACAATATAGATATCACCAAGTGCCTCAAGAACACGATTAGCATCTTCTTCACACTTTAACTCAATATCATCAGTTTTATATTTAAATAATACAGCTTCATAATCTGGAAATATTGCAGTTATCGTCCAATATTCTTCAGGATTAAAAGCATCTATTTCTCTTTCACGATCAACAATTAGTTTTAATGCTACACTTTGTACACGACCTGCACTTTTAGCTCCTATTTTACTTTGTAATAACTTAGAAAGACGAAAACCAATAATTCGATCTAAAATTCTACGAGTTTCTTGACTTTTAACTAAATTATCATCTATTACTGTAGGATGTTTGATAGCATCTAATACTTTATCATGCGTAATTTCATGAAATAAGATTCGCTTATATTGATTATCTTTGATACCCAAAGCATCTTTTAAATGCCAAGCGATTGCCTCTCCTTCACGGTCAGGGTCGCTTGCAAGATAAATCATATCACTATCTTTAACGTCTTTCTTCAATTCTTTAATAATGCTACCTTTACCCTTAATAGGAACATAATTAGGTGCAAATCCATGCTCAATATCAACACCAAGCCCATATTGACCAGTTGTTGCTAAATCACGAATATGTCCCTTAGAAGAAACAACTTTATAATCTTTACCTAAGTATTTCTCGATGGTTTTACTTTTACTTGGGCTTTCGACAATCACTAAATTCTTTGACATGAAACGCCTCCTTAACTCTATATACTTATACTAATATTTTATAATTTTGTCAACAAAATATTTTCTTCACTTATATTATTATACAAAACGACAAATAACCTTAAAAAAGTGAAAGCTGTTTTTCTACATAATCCCGCACTGGACCATAACTCCTACGATGTTCTGGAATAATACCATATTTATCAATTGCTTCCAAATGTTTTTTAGTAGGATATCCTTTATTATCTTTAAAATCATACATCGGATACTTTTTATCTAATTCATCTAACATCCTATCTCTAGTAACTTTAGCAATTACACTAGCAGCACTAATCGTAATACTTTTAAAATCACCCTTAATAATAGAAGTAGTTGGAATATCAATAGATAATGGCATAGCATCAATCAAAATATGTTCTGGTCTAACACTGCAATTAGAAATAGCTTCTTTCATCGCAAGTTTTGTTGCTTCATAAATATTAACTTCATCTATCGTTTTTTCTGAAATAATGCCGACACCAACACTAACAGCTTGCCTCATAATTTCATCATAATAATAGTCTCTTTTTTTCTCACTTAACTTTTTAGAATCAGTAAGCCCATCTAAAGAAAAATCCTCTGGCAAAATAACACAAGCTGCAACAACAGGTCCAACTAAAGGACCACGCCCCACTTCATCAACACCAGCAACCAATGTAATACCCTGTTCTCTTAATTTACGTTCAAAATAATAATTATCACGACTACATACCATAAGTTCTAATTTCTGAATAAGTTTCTTATCTTTTGGCTTATTCATACTTTTTTTCAACTCATAACAAGCAACTAAATCACTACATTGATATCCATCAATAATATCTATATGCTCTAAATCATACAAATTATAATCAATATCAAAACAGTCTTTATATTTTATTTCAGAACCATATTCTACCCTTACTGGCCAATCCAAAGAATCAAATACTTCTCTACTACAGGCAAGATCAATGTCCTCAGTCTCATCTAAAACATCTTGACATACTAAACTAGCACCACCAATAATAATATATTTACTTTTGTCTAAATTTAATTCTTCTAATTTTTCAAATATTTCTTGTTTTGTCATAACTTTACCTCAAATCCATTTTTATTCTATCACAAATATAAAAAAAGAATAATTATTTTATTCTTTTTCTGTCAACCTATCAAATGTAATAGGTCCAAAATATCCATTTTTAAAGTCTTGCAAAATAATACGAGAAACTCTTTCATAATCAGCAACTCCACCTTTAGTAAGTGCTCCTCTACGACTAGCGATAATATCATATGCTTCAATCAAATCATCATCTAACTCATCTATACCATAACGCTCTTCTAAAGCCTTAGGATATAAAGCATACAATTTTTTCAAAATAAATGCAGCTATTTGATCTTCATTTAAAATTTCTTCTTTAATAGAAGAGAAACTTGCTAAAACATGAGCAGATTCTTGATCTTCCAACTTTGGCCATAAAATACCAGGTGTATCTAATAAATCTATATTTTTATGAATACGAATCCAACTTAAACTCTTAGTAAAACCAGGCTTATTACCAACACCAGCACTCTTTTTTCCAACTAAACGATTAATTAATGTACTTTTCCCAGCATTAGGTACTCCTAAAATTAAAGCTCGAATATTTCTAGGTTTTAACCCTTTAGCTTTCCGCTTTTCATTTTCACTTTCTAAAACAACTTCACTAGCCTCTATAATTTTTTTAACATTAGTACCACTCATCAAATCTACAGGAATTACTTGATATCCTAAATTTTCATAATAAGAAATAAACTTATCAGTTTCCTTCTTATCACATAAATCATATTTTGTCATAATTAAAAGTCTAGGTTTATTCTTTATTAAATCATCAATATCAACAATCTTAGACGATTTAGGCATTCTAGCATCAATAACTTCATAAACAATATCAATCAAATCTAACTTTTCTTTAATCTCTCTTTTCGTCTTAGCCATATGTCCTGGATACCAGTTGATACTTGTTTTTGGGAACTTTTTTTCTGCTTTTTCCATAAATTTCACTTCCTTTTAAAGTCTCGAATACATATAATTATAACACAAAATTTATATTTTCTTTCGTTTTAATATAAAAAAGAACAGAGTTTGTCCATTCTTTTAAAATACCATTTTTAATTTATTTTTTCTATCGCTTTATCTATCAGTTCCAATAACTGATTAAGTTTTTCATTGTCATCTAAATAAAACTCATTTATCAATATAATAGACTCTCTATATTTACCATTACACATATCCTTAGTAATACCTAAAAATTTTTCAATCTTTGGTTTAAAAGTAATAACTTCATCAGATAATTGTTTAATAACATTATTTAAATATGCATGAGCTGGATCACTCTCATCATCTAAATCATGTATTGTTATAACTTTTGTACCAATTTTCTTCAAAACACTAATAACTAATGGAAAGAAAATTTTGCCATCCACTATTGCATAACTAACATCATTTCTCTGCATTGTAGAAGCATATTTTAATAAATAAACATCAAATACTTTTCTTTCTATTGCACCTTCACCCAAAATCATACAATTACAAAACAAAGCATTTAAAATTATTGGAAGAACAAAATTTTTAAAATACATATTGTATTTAGGTTCAATAGAATTATAACTTTTTAATTTTAACTCTTCTTTTTGATAACAATCAAAACTTTGTGATAATGTTATTAATTCACCAGTTTTGGGTAAAAAGTTACATGTTCCATCTATAACCTTACATAATTCATTTGTATCGTCTATAAAATACTGAGTAATTACAGGTGAATGAGTAGCGATAATAACTTTTATACCTTGAGTAGATATCTTGTTTAATATTTTAGCTACTTTTATATAAAGAGAAGGATGTAAATGTTGCTCTGGTTCATCGATAACCAAATATTTATAAGTTTTATCAGGATTATCTTCCAATATTTTTGATATTAATAATAATTGTCCCAAAAATCTTTCACCAGAACCTGGTTTTTTCCATTGGTTTGAATCTGTTTTTATTTCAGCATTTACAATTCCTTTGTATGAATCCAAGTTATTATTAATAGAGATACTTAAAAAACTATCATCATTAATTGAACTAAGATCAATTTTATCAATTTCTTCTTGAATGGCTTTTTTTGCATTAGTATTATCAAGCAACGTATTTAGCCAACTAATTAAAGTTGAAGAATCAGCAGTATTTTTTAAATTTTCATCTGCTTTTACCTCATTCGCAACAAGAATTGTTTGTTTAGCAATAGCACCCTTGAATTCTTGAGAAATAGCATATGACTTTCCTTGTGAATTCATTCCAACTAAAGCTAAACGTTCAATATTATTTTTTTCCATATATTCTATTAACATATATTCTAAACCTCCCTAAAGTTAAAGCTCTAACTAGTGCCATTTTATATACTAGGAAGTACAAAGTCAATAGTTATTTTTAAACTTTTTTCAGGCCAAAAAAATTATACTTATATATATATTTATGAATATATATATATATAAATATAAAAAGGGAAAATTTTTTATTTATTTTTTATAATCAATTTCCACTTTACCACTATCATATACATAAATCTGATTAATATTTTGTTCAACAGTCTCCTTAGTCAATCCTTTTATATCTTTATTCATCCTACTTTTTAAATCTTCTAAAACGAGCCCTTCTATCATAGACTTAACAATTGAATTGCTATTATTACATTGTTTAGTTCGATAATAATTATTGCAATAATAATACTCATTATATTTAGCCTTTCTCTTATAGAACTTACCACCACAATCAGGACATTTCAAATATCTTAATAAAACATCATTAGAATTTAACATAGTTGGAGTATATTTCAATATTCTTTGAACTGTATAAAAATCATTTTTATCTATAATAGCTTCATGTGTGTTTTTTACTACTATCCAATCATCTTTAGATACTTTTACGAGTTTATTTAATCTTCTAGTAGGTTTTCTTACTTTTCCTTGTACCATATTACCAATATAGAATTCATTTTTCAATATTTCCCTAATCATATTAGGATGCCACTTTTTCGCTATCTTAGTAGATAAACTTGTTACTTTAATAACCTCGGCTTTATATCTAGAAGGTGGTAATATACATTCATCATTTAATCTGTTTGCTATTTCTTTCCTACTCTTGCACTCTAAAGTCATATCAAAAATTCGCTTTACTATCTTTGATGCATAATCATCTATTAAAACTTTATGACCATCATTTGGATCTTTAATATACCCATATGGAGCAGATACACCAATAAAATCTCCCCTACTTTGCTGCATATGTTTTACGCTCTTAACTTTTTTAGAAATATCAATAGAATACTGTTCATAAATTAAAGCATGTAATGAAAAATCTAGTTCATCGGTATAATTAGGGTTTGTTTGACTATCTAAGTTGTCATTAATAGATATGAATCTAATATTATATTCAGGGAATGTTTCTCCTAAATATATTTTCATCCATCCCATATTTCTTCCAAATCTTGATAAATCTTTAACAACTACACAATTTATCTTATTATTAACTATATCAAGGCACATTTTTGCAAAAGCTGGTCTATCAAAATTAGTTCCAGAATAACCATTATCAATATAATAATCTACCAACTCAAATTCATCTTTCTCTTCTATATACTTTTTGATTATATTCTTCTGATTATTAATACTATCGGATTCAGTATAATTATCATCTTTTGATAACCTAATATAAGCTGCTACTCTAAATTTCAACATATAGTTAAACACTCCTTTATTAAGTATCTAATTTGAAGACCAATATTGTAATTTGGCCAACATAAGAGCAATTTTATATCCAAAAGAAAATTTAAAACTTACCTTTTTCTCCATTTCATTCACAACATAGGAAAGATACAAATCTTGATTATCATTTAATATTTTATTTTCATCTTCGTTTAATATATTATAAAATCCATAGTGAATATTATCTCTACATTTCCTATTTATCGCATAAAAGTTATCCGGTATTTCTTTTGGTAAATTTTCTAAAATATTATTCAAAAAAGGAATATTGTTACATTTTTTATCATTCCATATTATTTCAATAATTGTAGCTTTAACTTTCATCATAAATTTATCAAAACTTAACAATAATTCCCCATTAACACTTATATAAGTCCCTTTTTCTATTATATTTGAAATCATCATAATAGTTTTTAATAATCCTATTCTTTGAAGAATATATATTTTTTCATTATAAATCATAGATGTATTAAATAGTTTATATGTCGAATACGATTTTCTTTTTACTTTCAATTTTTTAAATCGTACTAACAATTCATCAACAATCCGTTTTCTTACTGTTTCTAATTCATTTTCTAAATTTGGCAAATGATTCTTTATCCAATTTCGTGGACTCATAATAATACTATTGTATATTCTCGAATCATTATTTGACTTATCCCACATTCTACTATTAATATCAAGCAACCCATTATTGGTTAAAAAAACAACAATATCAAATACATAATTATCGAAATCAATACCCATTGAGTTAATTATAGTTTTAACTTTGTTCGACTCATATAAAGGGCACTCTTTCAAATATGATTTTCTTAGATTTTTGATTATACTTTGATTTATGCTATTTTCATTTTTGATTTCTCCAAAATTATACTTAATTGTTTTCTCACAAAATATCGAAGAAAAAAATAAAAGAAAATCGCTCAGAATATATTTTAAAGCTAAATCATTTAAATTGGATTCAACGGTCAAAATTATTCCTAGCCAAAATGAATCGTTTATTGTTTCACAAAATATTTTTTTGGAAATATTAAACAATATATTTTTTTGCTGAGAATCAATTATTATTGAATATAAATTATTTATTACATCACATGTATATTTTCCATTAGATAAATTATCTCTAGAGTAAGCTTTTACTAAAACGTAATTACCATCTTCCTCAATTACTTTAGGATTATAGATATTCAACTGATATTTTTCAAAAAATACTTTTTCTATTTTAGTAGTATCTCGCACCTTTTTTAAAATAGGCAAATTCCATTCTTTACTTTTTTTACATATCATAAATCTACAGTTTCCCATATCAACTAATAAAAACATTTTTTTCATAATATCACCATTCAAAATTGTTCATTTATTGCTTAATTCTTTACTTTTTTACTATAAATAATTCCTAATTATGAGGGGGGTTACCTATGCGGTATCAACTAAAAAAAACACCCCTATTTTTACCGAAAATTAGTCAATTTTAATCATTTCTTACAATTTTCGCTACATTTTTATAAAAAACTTGCAAGATCTAAAAGCTTGCAAGCCCTTTATTTATAAGGATTTTGTAGAGGGGTTAAATAAATCGGTATCAAGCAGTTGATACCGATTTTGTAAACCTCCTCATTTTTATTTTTGCTCATACTTGTCACTCCTTCATAAATCTATTATATTATATCATGTTTTCACCCTAAGAAAAAAGTAGATTTAAATCTACTCTATAAATTGTAATTTGTATTTTTGAATATTTCTTTAAAAATTACTATTTATTCTTTGATAATTGTCTTATTTTTTCGTGATAAAAATAGTTTATTATTATAGGTTTTCCAGTAGGATTTTTTAAAAATGGTTCTTCATCTATAACATACATAAATCCATTTTTATCTGCATACTCTTGTACTTTTTTATCTAACCCTTCCCAATAAGACATATCTTTTTTAGTATAAATCTTATTATACAAATCATTTAATTCAGGGTGTTTTTCTTTTATATAATTTATTATAGTAGGCTTAAATGTGCCTCTTAAATTCAAGTTTTCAAGCCATATATAGTCGCAAAAGTCTTTTATTTTTTCTATTATAGTAAATACATCAGTAATACCAGGAAATATTGGAGAAATAAAACAAGTTGTTCTTATTCCTGCATCGTGAACTTGTTTCATTGCTTCAATTCTTGATTTTATTGTTGGTGCTGAATCCATATCTTTCTTAAATTCTTCATCTAATGTATTTATTGACCAAGCAACCAATGGATTAGGATATGTTTTTATCAAGTCAATATCTCTTGTAACTAAGTTAGATTTTGTTGTTATAATTAAATTTATTCCACTTCCTTGCATTTCTTCTAAAAATGCTCTTGTTCTCTTATATTTTGCTTCAAAATAATTATATCCATCTGTTACAGATCCTACTATCATTGTTTTACCTTTATATTTTTCAGGATTTTTTATTTTATCCCACAGCTTAATATCTAAAAACATTCCCCAATCTTCTTTATGTCCTGTAAATCTTTTCATAAATGTAGCATAACAATATTCACATCCAAAAGGACAACCAACATAAGGATTTATTGAATATCCTGCTATTGGCAAGTTTGATTTTGTAAGAATTGTATCAACTTTCTTTTCTTTAATTACCACTTTTTTTAAATCTATCATTTTATTCCTCCAAATTCTTTAGGAAATTCTTGTACAAACTCATCTTCATTTAAAATTCCTAATAAATCTTCTTTCATAAATACAGGTATATTCTTCTCTTTTGCTTGGTTGTAAATATTAAATACCCATTCTCTTTTTGATGATATTTTCCCTTTTCTATTACCTGTTTCAGTACCTATTACAATCCAAGAAATATTATTTAAATCTAATTTTCCTACATCATCAAACATAGGCTCAAAAGTAATATGGTAATGCTTTGCTTTGATATTATTTCTTAAATAATCAATTCTTGTCTTTTCTTTTGAAGAAGTAACTGTTACACCAAACCAACCATTATCAGGAGTTTCTTTTAAGTTAATATTTTCAGGTCTTTTAGTTAAAAAAATATATTGTGTGTTTTCATTTTCTTTCATTTTAGAAAAAACTTTATTTTTCCATTCTTCATTCCAACCTGATAAATCACTTTGTCCAGTTAGTAAATACGCTGTATGCCTTTTATTATCAAGCATTTTCAATTTATTTTCAAAAAATACAGGTTTATTAAAATCATCAATAGTATGAAATCTATTATTATTCATTCTTGCATAACAATAAGAACATCCTATATTACATCCAATTACTATATTTATATTTTTTATAGTATCTTTAATACATTGCATTTTTCTCTCTCCTTAAATTTATTATAATTTTGATTTGTAAAGCTCCCCAAATGAAGCCATTATATCTAACATTTTACTTAATTCTAATCCTAAATCAGTCATTCCATATTCAACTTTTGGTGGATTCGTATGATAATCCTTTCTAAAAATAATACCATCACTTTCTAATTGCCTTAAACTATCCGTTAATACTTTTTGTGATATTCCATTCAGTGACTTTTGTAGCTCATTAAATCTCCATGTTCTTTTTGTTAAATTTCTTATTATCAATAATTTCCACTTACTTCCTACTAAAGATATTGTAGTTGCAACAGGACATTCTGGTAATTCATTTATATTTCTCATTTTGATACTCCTTACTAATTTACTGATATTGTATCATATATTATTAATTTGACAAGCAGTTACTTTAAAGTGCGTACTTGTTTTATTGTGTGTATCTTGATATAAATTTATTATACTAATATTTAAGGAGGAATTTAAAATGTCAAATTTTATGAAAGTAAGTTCAGAAAGTGCACCTAGAGTTGAATTACACGAAAAATTAGGTTTAACAGGTGCTGAAATTAGCATCAACACTATTGGAGCAGGAGAATGTGTGCCTTTTATTCATTCTCATAAACAAAATGAAGAAATTTACTATGTTATAAGTGGTTCTGGCAAAGCAATTATTGACAACGAAGAAGTTAATTTAGTTGCTGGTGATTGGGTAAGAATATCTCCAGTAGCAGAAAGAAAATTTTTTGCTAACAAAGACAATGCAATTTCTTACATTTGTATTCAAGTAAAAGAAAATTCACTTGAAGGATTTACTGCAAATGATGCCATTATAAAATAAATGAAAAAATCTCTGAAAGTATAATCTTTCGGAGATTTTTATTACTATAAAATTGTAATTTATATGTCTTGTTTTTTTATGCTTTTATTTATATAAATTGCATAAACTAATGGTACTATTGTTAAAAATATAGGTGCTACATATAATGATATTGTGTTTTCAACATTAAATATAGAAAGCGAATTTACTAAACAATGCGTTATGATACAAGGAATAAGAGATTTACTTTTATAAAATATTATAACAAATAAATACCCTGCTGAAATTGCATAACATACTTGCATTAAAGTTGGAATTAAATTCGCACCATTTAACAAATTAATAATATGACCTATACCAAAAGTAAAGGCACTTATAATTATCGCTCTGTTAACATTGTCTTTTTCCATCATTTTAAATAAAAAACCTCTAAAGATAACTTCTTCTAAAAAGCCAACATTAATCATTGTTAAAATATAAAATATTATTTCGTTTGGTGTATTATTGATGTTAATACCATTCCATAGATTAACTGATATAATCAATAATAATGGTATAAAATATAAATATCTTTTTAAATTGCTTACTTTTGCTAGTCCATAATAAGAAACTCTTTTTAGTTTTACTATCACAAAAATTAACACTAACGAAAATATTGTATTTATGATTGTACTTCTATAATCTTCTATTCCAAAATTTTGTAAGCAATATGAATTTACTATTATATAGAATACTATTAACAATATACAAAATAATGTTTCGTGCTTTTCAAATATTTTTTTCATAACTATCTCACTTTCAAATTACTATTTATCTATTTCTTCTAATAATAAATCAAAATCTGATTTATACAATTTATCTTGCTTTACTCTATATTTTTCAAATTCTGTTAGTGCTTTATCACGGGCTATTTCATGTGATATTTTACCAGCATCTTTCAATATGTCTCTATCATCTGATAATAAAAATTTATCAATTCGAGTTGACCAGTCTTCCATTGTCATCGGAATATGTCTTTTAGCTCTAGCTTCTGCCAAATCTAAAAATGCTGAAACTATTAATTCTAATTGTTCTAACTCTTCCTTGCTTAAATAATTCTTTGCTATTACCACATCAGTTTCTAATATTTTCCCATTAGGAGAATTCTTCCAATTTGTAAGTCCCATATGTTCTTTCTTTGAATCTGCTCTATTGTATATAATTTCAGCTGCAGTTTGATGAGATACTGCATAATGCATTTTATTTTGTACTTTCTTAAAAAGTTTAATTGTAGTAGGAGATTTAGAATCATAGTCTACACTAGTCGCATAAATATCAGTGATTTTTTGATAGAATCTTCTTTCAGATAACCTTATTTCTCTAATCTCTGCGAGTAAAGAATCATAATAGTCTTCATCAAAGAAAGCACCATTTGCCATTCTCTTTTTATCAATAATATAACCTTTTTTTGAAAATTCTTTTAAAATATGAGTAGCCCATCTTCTAAATTGAATGGCTCTATCAGAATTGACTCTATATCCAACAGAAATGACAGCATCTAAATTATAGTATAGTATCTTTCTTTTTACTTTCCTATTTCCTTCTTTTTGAACTACCGAGAATTCCTCGGCAGTTGAATTTCGATCAAGTTCATAATCATTATATATATTTTTTAAATGCAATGAAATATTGTCCGTAGTACAGTTATACAATTCACTCATAGCCTTTTGAGTTAACCATAAATCACCGGCTTCAAATCTAACTTGAACCCCTTTATCATGTGTTTGTCTTTCAAATATTAAAAACTCCGCACTACTACTTCTAATCATTAAATCTTTTACCATCATATCATCTCCTCTCTTTACAGAATTATAATAATCTTTAAGCAGGGTTTACCATGCGGTATCAACTAAAAATTTTTACCCTATTTTTTAATAAAATTTACTTATTTAGTTCATTTTTGCAGTTTATTTGAAAAAATGTGCAAGATTTAAAATCTTACAATCCCTTTATTTATAAGGGTTTCTTGGAGGGGTTGAATAAATCGGTATCAACCAATGAATATTATTCTTTTGAAATCCTTTTTCTTCATTTGCCATATAATCACTTCCTCGCATCAAATCTATTTAATTATACCATACTTTTTTGGTAAAAGAAAAAGCAGATATTTGAAATGCACCCCTTAGAGTAGACACAAATAAAAAAGCAGTTCAAAGAAAGTGATATAATACACTTCCGAAAGGAGGTGTATTTTTCTATGGCTTCAAAGGGACAAAAATTTGCTTCGTATTCATTAGAATTTAAAAATGAAGTGCTTGAAGCATATAAATCCGGTATATATGGTGGTAGAGATCAAGTAGCAAAACATTATAACATTAGTTCAGCAACAATTTGGAATTGGATTTCAAAAGATAGAAAACAAGGAACTTTGAAAAATGATATTTATCATAAACGAGGTAGAACTAAAGAATTAAATTTAACCAAGGAAGATTGGAAAGAAAGATATGAAATATTAAAAAAATACCAGGCCTTCCTCAAGGCACAACGAGAGAAAAAGTAACATTTATAAATTTATATAGAAATAATTATAAACTTACTAACATGTGTGCCGTACTTAATATAAGTTCTAAAACTTATTATAAATATAGAAACAAGGAAGATACTGATTATTATGATTATTTAATAATTAAAGAAATATTTGATGATTCTAAAGGTACATATGGATATCGTAGGATTGTTGAAGGCCTACTTCTAAAATATGGTGTAGTTATGAATGGAAAGAAGGTTTTAAGAATAATGAAAAAATATAATTTAATGGCTGAATATATAAAAAAGTCAAAGAAGAAAAATAAGAATGAAAGAATCGAAGATAATGTTAAACCTAATTTATTAAAAAGAAATTTTAATACAGATACTCCTAATAAAATATGGGATACAGATGTTACTTATTTGATATTTAAAGGTTCAAGAGCATACTTATCCACAATTATAGATTTATATGATAGACATGTAGTTTCATATAAAATATCAAAACATAATGATAATAAGTTAGTTATAGATACTTTAAATGAAGCAATAGCAAAAGAAAAAGATGTAAATGGATTAATCTTGCATTCTGATCAAGGATTCCAATATACATCTTATGAGTACAAAGCTATATGTGAATCAAATGGCATTCAAATTTCTATGTCTAGAAAAGGAACTCCAATTGATGACTCTCCTATAGAAAGCTGGCACGCTCTTCTAAAAAAGGAAACTTTGTACAATAATAATATTACATCTTTACAAGAATATATTCAACTTGTAGAAGAATGGATATTATTTTACAACACTACAAGACTAAAGTCAAAAATCAAGAAAAAGAAAAACAATTACACAAAAAGAGAAAAATAACTTTTCTCTTTTTAATATACTGCTTTTTTATTTGTGTCTCCTAAATGGGATTCACACCAATTATCTGCTCTAAAGATTGTAATCTATATAAAGCTTTTTATTTAACCATTTTTTAATACTATAATTTTTTCTATCCTATAATTGAAATAGTAATTAATTCATAGTCATCTTGCAACATTTATTATCTTTTTCTCTACTTTTGTTTTGTATCATTTCATCTGTTTTTAAGTAATATTCGACTCAACAAACTCATCTGCACTCGAACTATCGAATTTTTCAAAGAATGATTCAATATCAAAGTCTACTTCCATTTGTTGAACATTTCTACCATGTGCTAACGGCAAAAGTTCCTTATAATCAAAATTTTTGTCATTTCTCCATACAAAATATGTTTTATCTGTACTATACAGAATATCCTCATAACGTTCTTTCGCTTTAGGGGATGGTTCTCTATAAATACGAAATAACCAAAATAATCTTAAATTTGCTTTTTCTAATCCACTATTTAAAGCATCACTCTTAACCATTAAAGTATTTTGATAAGTTCCCCAATTTTCTCCATCACTACCGTAGCTTGCAATTACATTTCCATTATTATCTAAATATGAGAAGCCATCTCCATAAACAATTCCAGTTAGTTTTCTTGCAAGTTTCGATGGCAATGTAAAAGTTTTCTCATTATCTAACTTATCTGCACTCAAACATTGTTCTACTAATTTCTCCACTTTTATATCACCATCGGAGTATGGAATCAACAAATAACTATTTATTTCTCGCTCTGAGTGAACTAAACAAGCTTCTTGTGGAGTACAATAGCATTGACAATCTTGATATGAATGAAATTCACTAACATTCAACATTTCATTCCGATTCTCGAAATTATTTTCAATTGCAACTAATAATTTGGAGAAATCACTCTTTTTTACAGTACCAGATGCAATCCACACAGCCTCTTCAATACCACACAAATCATTCTTAACATTTGTGAACGTACTTAAAAGAACATTGCCATTACAATCTGAAAGCCATTTATCAAATTGAGGAATAGTTCCTTCCTTCATCCAACCTTCAATTTTCTCTTTATCAATTGTTTCAAAACATGGTGCGGCTAACAGTTCTGCATTAAACCAATTATGTGTTTCACTTCTGTGTATTGCGTTGACATAATCTTGATATGTATTTACAAAATTATCCAACTGAGAATAATCTTCAACAAACTGAAAAGTTTGAGAATCTTCACATAAAGGAATTTCATTCGCAAAAACAGCCTCTATTTGATGTTTTGCAAGCCATACATTCTTTTCTGCAACGGTCATAACCCGACTCATTGCTCCATGCGTTGCATGATAATAAGTTCTAAGTATTGCAAGGTCAACACCACATTTACTATTATCATCCGAAATCCAAAAGTCCTCAGTATTCCATCCCTGATTTAAAAGATATTGATAAGCCATAGCAATAATAAAACCTTCAATTTTTAGTTCAGGAAGTTGTAAACTTGTCTTGTACTTCTCTATAATTTTTTTAGTTCTTTCATGATAATCTTTTGCTTTGTAATCCACTCTAAAGTATCTATCAAAGTCATCACAAAGAACATATCTTGCCAAATCATATTTTATCGCTTTATATCCACCCATACGACTAGAATTTAACGCTTCTTTATACACCGGCAAGACTTCTGTTTCATAATTGTATGGTGGTGTTACTACATGGATCATTTCAGCATCTAGTAACCCTTTTGCAATTGCAATTTTAACAATTCCTGTTCCGTAATATCTCAACACTATATTTTCGTATCGTTTTAAACCGATTTTACTAAACAAATTATCTAAAATCCAGTGAGAAGCAGTAATCAAATATTCTTCACAAACAAATTGATTTAATGAAATTCCATATGCTATTGCAAACATATCCTCTAGGATTTGCATATCGTTTATTGAAATACATTTTTCAAACAGTTTCCAAAATTCTAATGGTTGTAAAATTCCCCATGCTGTTAACTTAACTCTACTACTTTGCCGAACGTTATTATTTACAGATGATAAACTCCAAGCCAAAATTAAAGGAGCTGCACAATATTTATCTGTACTGCTAAGATTTATATTTTCAAAGTCTAGTTCTGTATATGTATGCCATTCTGCATCATAGCTATCCTTCAAATATGCCGGTATAGACCACCATATATCACGCTCTGCCGAATTATCGAATTCTCTTAAAAAATCATCTATTAAAATCGATCCCAATGGATGGCTATCAACTCTTATAACAAATTGTATTACATTACTAAATACCTTTCTAAACCGTTCCACTGAATATCTCATTAATATCTTTAAATGTTCAGAATACTTCGCAGCTACATCTATTGAACAATTTGCCAATGCATAGCAAACCAACTCAAAAGCTTCCTGATTTTCAATTTTCACATTTGGATATTCTATTATGAGCTTTCCATCTTCAATTATAATTAACGAAAGCATTTGAAATATACCATTTACATTATTGATTTCCAAAATTTCGCCAGCTTTTATGCCATTGAAGATTTTTCGAGCTATAAGATAATCAAATGCCGGTTGCATACCCCAAGAATAAAAAGTTTCTGGCGCAGAAAAATCATCGTTCTGTTTTATAAATGTATAAATAAACCCTTCGTTTGTAAGAAAATCTAATATCTCGTTTAGCTCTCCTTTTACTGGTTCAGAAACTTTGTCATAGATATCCATATATTGAATAGACTGATTTTTAGCAAATAATTCCGCCAATTCAACTAATGCTATATGAACAACTTTGAATCCTCTAAGTTTCTTATGACTTATGCAATAGTTTTCCTCTAATGATTCAATCTTCGCTTTATATAACTCAGTTAACACAACTGTGTTTTGAGGTAAATTATTAATTTTTTCATTACGATATAAGTCACAAAATAGTTTTATAGCGACTGGGGATTTCAAATTCTGCTTAATCCAATAATTATCTCCAATGTCAATTTCATATGCTAAAAAGTATTTATCACATACTTCTTCTAATTCTCCATCCCCAGTATTAGGAAGAGAATAGATTGAATCACTATATGGTAGTTCGTAACAATCCTCAAATACATATGGCCTCGAAAGAAAAACAAACTTAATTCTTGGAAAGTCTTTTTGAAAAGCATTAACCTCATTAATCTTATCTCTCCAGAAATCCCATGACGTTGCCTCATCAATACCATCTACTATAATTACACATTTAGGTTCAACATGGAACTCCAAATTATCATAATTCATTCTTAAAAAAGCAGCATTCTGCAAAGCTCCAAACAATTCTATTTCGTTCCAAGTAGATTCAAGTCCTAATGAATTTATTATCATCGATGCCCAAGTATCACCATCTGAAAACTCTTTCGCATGTATAATCACAGGAAGATGAACTCTGCTCTTTAAAAACATGTCGGATTCAGCAACTATTCCAGCTGTTTTACCGGTCCCTTGCATTCCCAAAAAGATAATCCTATTATCATTACTTTTGCCAAGTAATCTTCTAAGATCAAAGAATTCCAATTCAATATTCTCTAATACTTTTTCAACCTCATGAAAATGAAAATACTTTCCAAAATATAATGGACTATCTTTTATATCACTAATATGACAATTTAATTCAAAAAATTCCGTTATAAAGTCTGTCCTTCCCCCGCTTTTCACAACATTCTTATTACTTTCAAGAATATTCAACCATTTCTTCAAAATAGGTAAATCCTTTCGAATTTTACATTCTAAATCTTTAGCATTATTAGGGATTCCCAATGCTAGCAAATCTACATATGCTCGTAATAGCGATTCAAGTCTTTCTATAAAAGTACAGATTTCTTCATAACGATGTTTTGTCAATTCAATGCTTCCTAAGAAATATTCCAACCGATGATGAATGTAACCCGCCGTATGAATTTCAGGAATATATTTTAATTTAGCCCAGCCATTGACTACTTTTTCATACGAAAGCGCGAATAACTTATCAAATATAACAGTATTCTCAAACCAATATCTATAAATTCCCTGTGTTTCCGGCTTAGTTAATCTGTCTTGTATCGTCGTCTCATCCCAAAGAGTTATTTCTACATCTGGATTAGAAGATTTACAATTTGAAACCAATTGTTCCCATCTATCTAATTCCGTATCATTTGCAACTGCTCCCCCCTTAACAATTTTCTTTGAACCTAAATCTCTAGGAATACAAACAATATACTTTGCAATATTTGGACGTACTTTCATAGCAGTCCGAAATGAATTATTAATCTGTCTAATTTGATCATCTTCAATCTTTGCAGGAAACCATTTAGACTGTACAGCAATAATATTTCCATTTGCTAAAATACCATATGCTTCAACTCCACCATCCCCACCAGCACCATTTACAAATGCAAATTGAACTAAATCATCTTTATATGTTTCCTTACACCACGATTCAAAGAGCAAATTACACATGACTTCAAACGCACGATTATTTGATTCTCCATGATTGTTAAACTTTGTCCAATCCATATAATTCTCCTTCTTCTTTTCAACATATATAGTAAACACTTATATATACAGCGAATATAGTTACTATATTAAATTACAAGAACATGTGATTCATATATCAGTCTTTATATTCTAATACTTCCTTTAAAAAGATTGCTAGCATATTATACTACATATTTTTTAATCAATTATCGAAAATATGTAAAAACTCATTTTTCTAATTACTTTATTTTATAAGGCTTTAGAAATGGTTTCTCTTAAATCCGTATCATCCAATGAATATTATTCTTCTGAAATTCCTCTTCATTTTCTATATAATCATTTTCTCACTTCAAATCTATTTAATTATACCATAATTTTTAACCAAAAGAAAAAGTAGAATAAATCTACTTTATAAGTTGTAATTTAAATTTACCTTTTACTACCTTTCTTCATTAACACTATACTAATCACTATAAATATAATTGATGGCAACAAAAACTCTATACTTCTTATAATAACATTTATATAAAATGGACTTGAATATACATACCAGTTCAACCAATCAATATCAACAACTATTAAAAATGATAATATCAATAATAATGCTATAAACAGCAATAATAAGCCTATTATTTTCTTAACACTAATTTTTTGTTTCTTTACAATCTTCTTAATAATGTAAGTAATAGAAATAAAAAGATACTCTATTATAGCAAACATAGATATTAAATATAAAGATGTTAACAAAGTTGGTATACTACCAAAATGATATAAACTAAGTAATTCTGCAAATACAAAAGTTAATATCAATGAAATAATACTTATTATAACTAGTCTTATTTTCATATAATCCTCCTAATCAATAAATTGTAATTTATTACTGTTTTATAAATCTACTAGCCAATTTATAAACTTGTAAAACTTCTCTTGAATTTCTATCCCAAGTATCAAGTTCCTTTTTTACAAGTTCTGGATATTTTTTACTTATATCTCTAATTGCATTTCCTATTGATTTTCTTACATATTCACTCATATCATTTTTTTGTTCCGAAAGCAATTCAATTGCTATATCTGGATTTTCTTTAAAATAAGGTCTATTAGTCCAAATTCTTAGTCCTTCAGATACTGCTCTACGAACATTAGCATTATCACTTTTAAACCAAGTTTTAATTATTGGTAAAGCATTTTCATATCCAATTATTGAACAATAATTGTCAAATGCCATAGCAAACACTTCTTGAACTTTCCAATTATCGTGTTTGCTTACGGTATTATAGAGAAAATCTAATGCCTCCTTTTTTATATTAGCAACATACCCTAACAATAAAACTCCTACTTCTTGTATTTGAAAATTATTAGATTTATAAAGTTCTAAAGCCATCTCATAACACTCATCTATTGAGTGATTTTTGAAATAATTTTCTGCCTCTTTTTTTACAATTTTAAGACTATCTTTCTCTGGTATCAAGCTTTCTAAATAATTTATATATGCATTCATAATAAATCTCCTTTCAAATTACTATTTATCAATTTCCCATAACAAAATTATTTAATTTTAGACAGTGTTAAACAACAGCAACCATATTTCTCCGATTCTTCTTTTGTATAATATCCTTGATAAGTATCATCAACAACATCTTGAACAGAATGATAACTTTCTTTAAAATCTTCATCAAAATATTTAGCATAACAATCATACCAGTTATTAAACACTTCAATATTAACAACAGTAGCAAATAAAACTTCGTCTTTATCAGGCAATTTAATAAATCTAATAGTATCACCTATTTTAATTTGTTGTCTCTTTTCATCATATAATCGATATTCCCTTACCTTCTTATCAGCTTTCATACTATCAAAATTCTCACCATACAATTTTAAATCATGTACCATATAGTCACCTACTATTTCTTACTAATATAATTTTTTACATAATCATAAATAATCCCTTTTTCTTCTTCATCACCCATCAGTTCATATATTTTTTCAAGAAAACCCTCTCTCTTAACAATCTCATAACTAGGATAACATTTTATAAACGACGTTATCCACCCCATCGCAGCTGCTCTAAGTTCATCAATCGTACTTGTATCATCCTTACGCACCACTCGATTATTCAATATAGAATCTACAACTCTTTTAGAAATAAAATTTTTATTTTCTTTATTAGAATAAAAAACAGCTTGATCTTTATCTGATAATTTAGGAATTATATTTAACATAGCATATATCCAATCTATTTTATCAGCATCTCGTACAATTGAAATATATTTATACAATTCTTTAGATAAATTAGAAGGAAGTTCATCATAATCATGTAACTTAATAATTTCTAGAATTAATTGCTTTTCATTTTCTAACAAATCATCCAATAACTTCTCTTTCTCTAAAATTTCAACACCAAGTAATGCATGATCACAAAGCCTGCTATCTTTATAAGTATTACATCTATAAAATTGTTCAAATCTTCCTATATCATGAAATAAAGAAGCAATACCAACAAGATGAATTTCTTGATCAGTCAATTCTAATTTTTGAGCAATTTCAACAGCAAGCTTATAAACTCTTTTACTATGCTCTATTTTTCTATGAATATGGAGCTTCTGAAATTCGTCTTTTACAATTTCCATATAATAATCACTATATTTATTAAAAAAATCAAAATATTTATCCATACTCCACCTCTTATTCTAGTTATGTTTATTTATAAATTTTCTATATTGAACATTATCATGATACGAATTACCATCTAAAATAGAAACTACAGGTACAGAATAATGATACTTCCATAAACTACACTAGAAAGATATTCTACTTCTGCAATATTTTCTTCGTTCTGAAAATAATTATCTAATAAAGATATTATTTTTTTACATCTTACATAATTAATATTCAAAATAAATCTCCTACACTTTCAAAATTTCTTTCCAATCAATTCCTAAAATATCCTTGACATGCAACCCATTTTCTTCTAGATATTTTTTCACAACAAAATATCCATAAACATATCCACTTCGAACAGGGAAAGAAATATCTGCATACATATAAAATAAATCTCGCATTAATTTATTGTCCTCTAAATTCTCTTTAATATAATTTCTAATAAAATCTGTATGTGTAGCTACCCAGGAAACAGTATCTTCAGAAACAATACAATAAAAGCTATCTGTTTTAGAGGGAACCATTTCTCTAGAATAATTACTTGCGATACCTTCAGTAATAATACGTTCTCCAATAGATGTCTCGAAAATATCACAATCTAATAATTGTTTTCTGACATAATGTGTAAATTCATGAGCAAGTAACATCTTTAATTTATCCATATTTCCCTCTAAGGATTCCAAACATAGTACAGATATTTCTTCGGAATTGACTACAGCGGAATAAATAGTAGTAGTGTGACAACCTAAAATAAGATAAAGTTTTTCATCTTTAAGTTGATACTTTGTGTCATCTTCAAACTCGTGAAATAACTCTTCTACAACTTTAACAACATCACACTTTTTCAAAAAAGAAACTGTTGTTTCCAATAGCCTTAAAAACTCTTCATCCCTAATAAGCTCATAACTTTTTCGTTTATCCACTTTTTTAGGAATAAAATAAATATCATTCAATATATCTAATTCCCAATAAGACTCAACTAAATTACTAGTAGATAATTCCATATTTTCTAAAGTATTAATTATTTTCATAACATCACCTATTTAATTTCTATAAATCCATTCCTGCTCCATAACCACAAAGGAGTATGAATATCAATCGGCTTATATTTAGTATTTTCTAACAATTTGTTCCACCGATCTATTACAATTAATTGAACATCATTCCTATCAAGCTCTTCTTCAGTAATTAACCCAAGTTTATAAGTTGCTTGCACTACATGTGTATCTGGCGCAACTGTTAAACACTCCATATTTTGATACTCTCTATCTGTATATTGCCAAATAACATATAACCAATAATTACATATTTTAGTACCTGATAGATATGGAAACTTCTTTTTATTTTCCTTTTGAATAAAATTTCTAATCTTATGAACATCATTATGAAATTGATCAAATAGTTTCCTAATATCTCCATCAAAAAGCTCTAAAAAAGTATGACACAAAGAAATCCATATTTCTGTTTGCTTTTGTTTTTGTAACGCAACTTTATATTTCGTTAATGCGTATTGAACTTCTTCAAAGGACCTATTAACACATTCTTTAGGATTAAAAACAAATCTAGTTTCAGAATCTTCATATGTTTTTAAAGAACTTTCCCATAAAATATAAGAATTTCTTTGATAATTAAGTGCCATAGGTAAAGTAAAATATAAATAGTTTTCTAAAGATGATTTATCTAATCCTGGATTAGCATCCTCTGGCATCACTTCTCCACCAAGTTCACCTTTCTTCCACATACGATATAACTTTTCAACATTCTCAAAAATTTCTTTTTTACTTTTATCAGTTATCATAAAATACATCTCTTCCTATAAATACTTTTGAATAATATAATTTCCCCAAGTTTCATTACTATTAGGAGTTCTTCTGGCAATAGGAGAATTTTCAAAATAATCAATAAGTTTAACTTTTTTACCCGTCTTTTCTAATAAACCCATCATTTTCTTTTTTGTTAAAAAATTATAGTACTTTCCCTCTTTTATCATATATCCAGTCCCAACTTTAAAAGATGTATAAATAATACCACCGACTTTTAATGCATCAATCATTTGGTTAAGAATAGTAAATAAGCACTCATCTTCAATATGTAAAATAGAAGAACAAGCCCAAATACAATCATAGGTATCAATATCATGAAAATCAAAAAAATCCATACAAATAACTTCTATTTCTAAATACTTAGTAGCAAGCTTACACATTTCAATAGAACCATCAATTGCTTTTACACAATATCCCAAATCTAGAAACTTCTTACTATCTCTACCAGAACCACAGCCAAAATCTAAAATATAAGCATTCCGGGGTAAAAGAGGAAGCACCTTCTGATAAATAAAATCAAAATCAACAGAAATAGTTTGATTACAATATTCTTGCGCATTTTTATTATAATAATCTAACGTATCATATTCCAACATCATATAATACCCCCACAACCATATAACAATTATAACATAAAAAGACTTTAACCCCGTAATAGAATTAAAATCTTATTTACACATACTTCCAAATTTTCTGATACTGTTTTAACTGTTCTTCTTTCTTTATTTGAGCAACTGGATGATAAACTGGAATAATAACAAAATCATAAACTTTTATTTCTGGATAACATTGGATTGTCTCTTTTAATGTTTTAGAAATAGGAAAACCAAAAATACTGGCTAATGATAATAATGGATAATACCCCAGTGTGACAATTACTTTAGGTTTTACAATTTCAATCTGACGCAATAAATACTTACTACAATTCAAAGTAGATTTTTTTAAGTCTATATTATCACCACGATAACTATTTCCTTTTCTTGCACAAAGAATAGCATTGGTCACAAATAAATCATCTAAAGTATACGTACCCTGAGATGATTGTTCAATATAATATGCTAACAACTTTTTCGTATTACTTTTTTCAGATTCAATAAGGTCTTTCCAATTACTTTTATCGTAATTTAACTTATCATGTAATGTTTTCATTTCTTGATAAGGTCCCCAGTCTTGTCCAATAATCATAATAGAAGAATCCATCCTATGAAACCAATCTGTCCAAATAGAAGGAATATTAACACTAAAATCTAAATTTTGATAAATATTGATAAGAGACTTATTTGAATTAGGAAAAGAAAGACATTGATTACAATTCCCTAATTCCTCAAATAATTTTTCTAATTTCTTTTGTTTCTCTTTCATAAAACACCCATAATAATTTATTTAACATCTTCTTTCAAAACATGATTTAAATATTCCTCTGCAGAAATACCTCTATGCAATTTATCATACTCTTTAATAACAATACTTTCTAATTCTTCTTCTAAAATATTATTTTCTTTTAAAATAGAAACATAGTTACTACGTTGATACTCCAATAACTCACTCAAGTCAGAAAATTTAAAAATCCCCCGGTACTTAGTATCGGAAAATTCAAATAAATACCAAGAATTATCCTTTTGATATACCAAAAACGAATGCATAGGATAAGGATTAATATAGTCTACTTTCACCATTTCAAAAAATGTTTTATTTTGATATCCATGACTAAAAAACCATTCTCTTTCAAATTCAACCATATCAAAACAGTTACCTATTCTCGTATCTAAAATATCATCAACACTTTGCAACTGATAATTTAAATACCAAGAATCATCAAAATCTGTATCAGTTGGTACAAATAGCCTACCATCTTTACCTAAATATCCATAAGAAAAATATTGATTCATAAACTCTAATAATTCTTCTGGAGTAACAATATTTTGATATTTTTCTACTAAACTTTTCATACTATCCCTACCATTCTACAACAGTTAACTTAGAAAAACGATTTTGCCAACCCGTTACTTTTTTGTTATATAATTCTTTGGAATTACCACTATGTCTAATAGGACGAATCGTTCTACTAAAAATATCTGAAAGACCATAAGGAGCATATACTTTTATATTACCATCTTCTAACGTAATACCTATCGCATGAACAGTAGCTATCCACCTACCTATTGCATCTTCAGAATTTTGATAAGGTAAAACTTTTTCACCTTCTTTTTTTTCTTTCCATAAATGCATTCTAGCTTCATTAGAAACATCAACCTCATAAGGAATACTATGACTTCGAGCATATTCTTAAATCATTTCATAATACTTCATATCAGTATCGATACTTAAGTCCTCCGGATGATAATAAATAACATCTAAATCTTTAACTTCATAATTCAAATCACGACCATCTTGATAATTCCAAACAGTTTGAAAAACACACCCTGCCGCAATATAAAAATTAGGAAGTCGAAGTTCAGCAATATACTCTAACATCTCCATTAATGGGTGATTCTTCTTTAAAATAGAAATCAATTCTTCTAATTGTTTATCAATACATGAATACTGCATATTACTCACCAAGACTCTTAATCATATCAGTAGTACGACTATGATAGCCATTTGCTTCATAAAAAGAAATAGCTCTTGTATTATAACAAAATACCCCTAACAAAACATCATGACACCCAATAGATTTTAAATACTCTTCCATTTTTAAAAGTAACTTTTTACCTATACCTTTAGAACGAACAGAACTAGAAACAACAAGTTCTGTAACTCTACCTCTCATAGGAGCCTTAAAATCATAATTATCAATAGCATAATTATTAATAACTCCTGCAATTAAACCAACAATTCTCTCATCCTCTTTATATAGAAAAATCTTACCTTTCCAAGCTTCTATTTCTTCTAAAGTTTTCTTAAAATATAAATCACGATAATCATCGGTTAAAATATTATAACCCTCTTTATCAATATCGCTAATATGTTTCTGTAGCTCAACTAATAAATCTTTAATATCTTCATCATACATAGAATCATATTCAATTATCATTAACATCACCTTCAAACTACCTACTTTATATCATAAATTAAAAAAAGAAACAACAAAAAAAGCGTATTACAAAATACACTTAATAATATTAATCCTTATTACCAAATCTAGAAATTGGTAAAATTGTAAGTGACGTTTTACCCATAATCTTATCTCGAGAAATAGGACCAAAAACACGACTATCAGTAGAATTAGTTCGATTATCACCCATAATAAAATATTCATCTTTGCCTAAAGTGGTAGAAAAGTCAAATGTTTCTTTATGTTTAAAATCTTCTTTTACATATTTACCATCAATATAAAGTTTATCATTTTTATATTCAACAGTCTCACCAGGAAGACCAATTACTCTTTTTATTAAATATTCATCTTCCTCTTTTACAACAACAATATCAAATCTTTCAATATCACTAAATCGATAACTAATCTCATCAAGTAACATAATATCTTTATCATTAAGAGTAGGATCCATAGATGCCCCGTTAACTCGAATTGGAGAAACTACAAACGTCTTAATTAAAACAACAACTAATATAATCATAAAATAAGGTAAAAACTCTTTTATATAGTTTTTTTTCACTGTTTCTTTTTTTTCTTCCATAATAAACACCTTACTTTCTATATTATTCTATCACTATTTTTTTAATCTTAAAAGAAAAAATAAGGGATTCCCCTTATTTTTATTGTTGTCCTCTTTCTTTGATACGGTATCCACCAACCATACCTCTTAAGAATGTAAGTTTAGCACGTCTTACTTTACCTTTACGTACTACTGTAATTCCAGCAATCTTTGGTGAGTGAATTGGGAAAGTTCTTTCAACTCCAACTCCACTACTCATTTTACGAACTGTAAAAGTTTCAGAAACACTTCCACCACGACGAGCTACTACAGTTCCCTCAAATGCTTGGATACGTTCTCTCTTACCTTCAATAATCTTAACGTCAACTCTTACAGTATCTCCAACACGGAATTCTGGAACGTTAGGATTAAGTTGTTTTTGGTTAATTTTGTCAATAACGTTCATATAAGTTCTCCTCTCTAAATATATATTTCACAAATGATCATATTCAAGTTAAACAGCGGATCATCGCTTAGACGTTTACAATTATAGCATAATAAAAACAAAATAGCAAATAATATTTATTATTTTTTCTTAAAATTAGTATGATTCTTCATACCATCATAAACTTGATGAATATAATCCCCTTGATTCATAGAAAAAGTAGATGGAATCTGTATATGCATCGAATTATCCAATTCATATGGATAACTCGTAATTTCCAATTCTGGAAAATGATAAGAAAGTCTTCTAAAATTTCTATAATATTTATTAATTGTATTATTACAAATTCTAACAAACTCATCATATGGAACTCTACTATTATTCATCTTAGCCATATTTCTAATTGGAAAATTACTTTTCACAATCATTTCATTACATGAAATATCCTGTAAAAAGGAAGTAAACAAAGTTAAAGCAACAACACTAGAAACAGAAACATCCTTAATATTTTCATCAGGATAATCATCATAAACATCTTGGTTTGTTTGATATAAAATTCGATTTAATTTTCTTCCACCTTCAGATAGCTCTGTACCAACTTTTCCATGATGAATAACATAAACATAAGCTTTATCATCATCCAAACCAAAACCAATATTAGGTAATGAAAGAGTACTTCCATCTTCTCCACACATTTTACTACGGAATACATAAGGAGTCTCATTGCCAGATGGATTCCAAACATCAACACGAGTTTCAAAATGATGAGGAAATTTTCCTTCTATTACACGACTAGTATATTTCTTGAAATATTCTTGCCTAGAAATAGAATCAGTTAAAAAACGACTTCTACGCTCTAGAAACTCTTCTGGATTACGAAAATCCTCTTCCGTAGCATTAAACCAAACATTAAAAACGACAGACTCTATAATTGCATTAGTATCTCCTTCAAAATAAACATAGTCATATTTCTATAATTCAGGATATTCTTATAAAAAAGAAATCATATTTTCTGTATATTGAATTAACGCTTTATCAAATCGTTCTTGATTATGAATTTGAATAACAGGAATATTTTCATCACTAATATCCTCTATTTGAGTAGATAAACAAAAAGAAGCATTGAATAAAAAGCCACCAATAGAAACCATATTTTTACTATTAGCTTGTGGAAGAATTTCCTTATAAAAAGCATCTAATATTTTTTGGTCCATAACATCACCTACTTAATAAACATTGCATCTCCAAATGAAAAGAAACGATATTTTTCTTCTACAGCTGTTTTATAGGCATGTAAAATGTGGTCTTTTCCAGCAAGAGCAGATACCAACATAACTAAAGTAGATTTAGGCAAATGGAAATTAGTAATCAAAGCATCAATAGCTCTAAATTCATACCCCGGATAAATAAAGATATTAGTCCAACCACTGCATTCACGAAACTCATGATATAAACTCATAATAGTTTCCAAAGTTCTAGTACTAGTAGTACCAACACTAATAATACGCCCACCTTGTTTTTTAGTTTCATTCAAAAGTGCTGCAACTTCACCTGTCATTTGATAAAACTCACTATGCATCTCATGCTCTTCTACAGTATCAACACTCACAGGTCTAAAAGTACCAAGTCCAACATGAAGAGTAATATAAGCAATATGAACACCTTTATCTTCAATTTCTTTTAATAATTCTTTAGTAAAGTGAAGTCCCGCTGTTGGAGCAGCCGCACTACCAACCTCTCTAGCATAAACAGTTTGATATCTAGACTGATCTTCTAATTGTTCATGAATATAAGGAGGAAGCGGCATTGTACCTAACTCTTCTAACACTTCCAAAAAAATACCTTCATAAGAAAAAGTAAAATGGCGTATCCCCTCTTCTCCAACAAAAATGCAAGTTGCTTTTAATTTACCATCACCAAATACTACAACAGTCCCTTCTTTAATACGACGAGCAGGTTTTACTAAACATTCCCACGTATCACCTTCAGTATTTTTCAGCAACAATACTTCAATCGCAGCTTTTGTATCCTCTTTTTCTCCATAAAGTCTAGCCGGAAGTACTTTTGTATCATTTAATACTAAAGTATCACCTGGTTTTAAATAAGAGACAATATCTTTAAAATGCTTATGTTCGATCTCTCCTGTTTCTTTATCTAAAACCATAAGTCTAGACTCATCACGCTTTTTTAAAGGAGTCTGCGCAATTAACTCTTCCGGCAAATCATAATTAAATTCTTCTACTGTCATCTGTTTCCATCTCCTTTATTATTTTCTCTTGAATTTTAGAAGACTCAGAAATAAGTTGTTCTAACCCTTCTGTCTGTAATCTGTTTTCTAAATATGACCTATCCTCTTCGCTATTATAGAAATAATCATACCATAAAATCAGATCATCACTTTCGTAGGTAGTTTTTGCTCTCATAGCAATTAATGATAAAACAGATTGAGGAAATCTCTTTAAAATTTCTGAATAATTATCAATTGGTTCAATAATAGACCATTTAGATAAAATAGCCAGTTCTTTATTCGTATAGCTAGATATCTGATCATAAAAATCATAATAATAAGTTGCTCCAGCCAAAACAGTAAATAGTTTCTGACGAAAAAGACTACTACTACCATGAGGAGAATAACTACTATCAACAAAATGAACAAAATCCATAAAATTTTCTTGTTTAGCCTCCTCCATAGCTACTAAAGAATGATAATGCTGATTTAAAATTTCAGGTGGCAAAAAAGAAAATTTATCAACATTATCTTGAATAATCCTGCAGACATCAGAAATAGTTTCTGTTTTATCAAAAATTAAACCTCTCATGCACTTCACCACTTATTTTTTTTCAATACCTAATACTTCATAAGCTTTATCAGTAGCAATTCTACCACGACTTGTTCTCTTTAATAAACCTGTCTGTAATAAATAAGGTTCATAAACATCTTCAATCGTAGTAACTTCTTCTCCTATAGAACTACTAAGAGCTTCAATCCCGACAGGGCCCCCACCAAATTTTTCGATAACTGCAAGTAACAATTCATGGTCTGTATTGTCAAGTCCCATTTTATCAACTTTTAAACGCTCTAAAGCATCCTCCGTAATAGCTAAATCAACTGTACCATTTCCTTTAACTAAAGCAAAGTCCCTTACTCTTTTAAATAATCTATTAGCAATTCTAGGAGTTCCCCTACTTCTCTTTGCAAGTTCTCTAGCAGCTTCTTCCTCTATTTCCACATCAAGTACTCTAGCAGTACGCTTAATAATATCTGTAAGTTCTTCTACAGTATAAAACTGTAACTTAGAAGTAATACCAAAACGATCACGAAGAGGTGCAGACAAGTCTCCTGCACGTGTCGTCGCACCAACCAAAGTAAAAGGTGGTAAATCAATTTTTATATTACGACTATTTCCTTCACTACCAACAATAATATCTAAAGAAAAGTCTTCCATCGCCGGATATAATATTTCTTCAATATATCTTGGCATACGATGAATTTCATCAATAAACAATACATCACCAGGCTCTAAAGAAGAAAGAATAGCTGCCAAATCACCACTTTTTTCTATACTAGGTCCACTCGCAGTTTTAATATTAGTACCAAGTTCATGTGCAATAATAAAAGCAAGCGTAGTTTTACCTAATCCCGGAGGACCATACAAAAGAACATGATCTAACGGCTCATTTCTCATCTTCGCAGCTTCTACAAAAACTCTAATATTTTCTTTCACATCTTCTTGACCAATATATTCACTAATACTTTCTGGTCGAATAGTATTATCCATCAATTGATCATCTTCTAGATGATAATTAGTAACAACACTCTCCTCTTGCATAAGCACCTCTCCTTTCTATTATCGCAATAATAATTTTAAAGCCTCTTTTATTTGCTCTTCAATGGAACTATTTTCATCCACTTGACCAATAACTTTCTTAATTTCTTTATCTTTATATCCTAAAGCAAGCAAAGCTTCTTGTAATTCTTCTTGATTTTCTACAACATCATCCGTAATACCAGTACCAATAAATTCTAGCTTTCCTTTTAAATCTAAAATAATCTGTCTAGCTAATTTCTCACCAATTTTAGGAAATTTTTTCAAATATAAAATATTTTCTCTCTCGATTGCATCCATAATTCCTTGAATAGAACCAACCGCTAAAATAGGAAGAGCCATACGACAACCAAGTCCCTTAACACTAATAAGTTTTAAAAACAATTCCTTTTCTTCTCTAGTCTTAAACCCAAATAAAGCTTCTTCATCTTCTTTCACTTGTTGATAAACAAAAACCTTATATTCTTTTCCTACTTCAAAAGCATAAGGATTAGGCACATAAATTAAATATCCTATTCCATTATTATCTACTACAATAGAATTATACTTTAACTCTACAACAGTTCCTTTAATATAATCATACATATTCTTCAACTCCAAAACTAATTATATAACAAAACCAAAAATCTAGCAATCGAACACAAAATAAAAGCAACAATTACAAGCGAACTGTTGCTATCGTCTAAATTTTCTCTTAATATATTGAAAAGCTTGTTGAAATCTTTCCCTAACACTAGGAAAGAGCCATGAAAAAACAATAACTAATAACCAAAGGCAATCAATATACCTTCCATCGAAGAAGGAACGAATTCCAAAAATTGCTAAAAGAACAAAAAATATTCCTAATACAAACACAATAAATAAATTAATAATATTATTTTTTTCACTATTAGGGAATGCTTTTTTTCCTCTTCTTTGAAGCATCTCATCAGCTTGATTCTTAAATTCTTCGTATCGTGATAAAACTTCTTCAAAAGACAAATCACCATCACGAGAGTATTCATCATCTCGCATAGTAATATTACCATTCTCATGTATTTCTACATCGATTCTAGCAAAATCTTCTACAGGCAAATCTATATCATAAGCTTTTCCAAGCATTTTAATTAGTTTATTACGACAACTATTAGAAATAAAAGAAGCCTCATTAATATAGACTTTTATTTCCGTATTTATCTTTTTTAATTCCGCTTCTTTGTTCATAATATTCTCCTATTAATCTTCTTTTAAATTATAATATACATCCTGTACATCATCTAAATCTTCTAAAGTATCAACTAACTTATGTACTTTCTCTTGACCTTCTTCATCAAGAGTAACCTCCATATTAGGTATATAAGTAAGTTCACACTCTAAAAACTCTTTTACACCATTTTCTTCTAAAGCATTTCTAACACTAGCAAAATTTTCAGTATCGGTAGTAATTAAATAATTATCTTCTACTTTTTGGAAATCTTCTGCACCAGCATCAAGTGCTACCATCATCATAGTATCTTCATCATAGTCAGCAGGAATCACAATAGACCCGCGACGAGAAAACATATAGCTGACAGAACCATCAGTACCTAAATTTCCACCTGCTTTAGTAAAAGCGCTACGAACTTGTGAGGCTGTTCTATTACGGTTATCAGTTAAACAATCTACCATGAATGCAACTCCACCGTGACCGTACCCTTCATATCTAACACTTTCATAATTTTCGGCATCTCCAGAACCAGTAGCCTTCTCAATTGCTTTATTAATATTTTCTTTTGGCATATTCTGTGCTTTTGCTTTATCAACAGCTAAACGTAAAGCTGCATTCTGATCCGGATCAGGACTACCACCTTTAGCTGCTACCATAATTTCTTTTGCTAATTTTTGAAACACTTTTCCACGAGCAGCATCGATTAATCCTTTTTTACGATGAATCGTTGCCCATTTAGAATGTCCACTCATACTATTACCTCCTTTTCCTAATATATAATATCATACTTAATATACTTTGTAAATGAACAAAAACATGATAAAATATATGTGAAAGAAGGAAAATTATGTATTTACAAGTAAAAAGAAAAAAAATAAAATTAATAGAACTAACAGGTTTTTGGAATCGCTTTAAAGGATTAAAATTCGTTCTAGAACCAATAGACTATGGTATTAAATTCCCTAAAAAGAAATTCGTAACTACTAATTTTCTATGTCAAAAAATAGATATAGTTTTAACTGATAAAGAAGATAATATTTTATATATGTATGAAAATATGAAAACCGAAAAATATATTTTCCCAAAGAAAAAAGTCTATAATGTTTACTTCTTACCATTAAATACAGTAAAAGATTTAGAACCAAACACAAAACTAAAAATAGTACTAACAGAAAAAGAAAAACAAGAAGAAATCAGAAAAAAGGATGAAAAATAATTCATCCTGTTTTAATCCCCTACTAGTTTTATACTTTTCATATCAATTAATATCCATCCAAAATCCCCATTAGAAACTAAGGTATGACAGTAAGAACAAATTCCATGATTGTCCAAGTCTAAAACAGCACCACAGTTTGGACAATTAGTTTCTTTTTCTAATAAAGTACCCATAGTTTTTATACCTTTTTTTCTAGCAAAAGTTAAAATATAAGATTTATAACTATCATCATAAATATTTTCTTTATTAATAGAAGCACTTAAAGCAACAATTAAAATTTCTTTATCACCTTCTACTTTAAAATCCTTAAGTAAAACACCCTTAATAGCATAATTAGAAATCACTGCTCCAGCAGCTTTAATATCCTCAAATAAGGAAATGTGTCTTTGATATAAGTAATCACTTTCAAAACGACGTAACATAATAGGATTTTTCTTATCTAAAGACTCTAAAATAAGAGAATATAAATGCTTTACCCAAGCATAAAAATCTGCCTTAGAAAACTTCGAGTCAACAGCAAGTATTTTCTGCAAAACTTCCTCCTCAGATAATGGATAATATTCAGAAATCATAATTTCTCCATCACCATCTTTATCAATCATCTCACATGATTTCTCATCTAAAATACCCTCGACTGTGCTTTGAGAAGTATAAAGAATAGAATTATTATCTTTTTCCGAAGTAAAAAGTCGACTACTGCAATAAAGAATAGCAAAATAAGCAGGCAAAGAAAATAAAGTCGCAATAGGTGCCACACCTCCTTCATCAGCCATACAAGCCAGAACAGATAAGATAATAATAGAAAATAAAGAAATCAGTAAAAAAATTCCTAAAACAGCATTACCCGATCCACCTTTTTTATTCATATTAACACCTCTATTCTTATACTACAATAAAAGTATAACTAAAAAAAAGATAAAAGTACATCTTTTATCTTTTTTATATACATCTATTTGTCACGTAATTGCGCATCGTGAGTAGATACAACTTTATCAATAATTCTATTAAATACCTGCATAACTTCTTCATCAGTAAGTGTACGATCATCAGCCATAAACAATAAATTATAAGCAATAGACTTCATACCTTCTTTAACATGCTCTCCTTCATAAACATCAAATACATGAATAGAATTTAAAAGTCTTCCACCTGCCTTTTTAATAGTTGCTTCTATCTCGCTAGAAGAAACTTCTCTAGAAACTACAAAAGCAGCATCTTTCATAATCGTTGGATACTTACTAGCTTCTTTATATTTAAGTGGTTTCACCTTTTGCATCAAAGCTTGTAAAGAAATCTCACAAACATAAACATCATCCTTACATACATTAGGATGTACTCGTCCTAAAATACCAATAGGTTTTCTATCTAATAATATTCTACAAGATTTACCAGGATGCATATCTGGAATAGCACTAACTTCAAAATTATAACGGTTTTGGAACCCAAAATAAGTAAGAATATCTTCTACAAAGCCTTTCATTAAATAGAAATCACATGGAATACTTCCCTTCCAAGGATTAACAATATAATTTCCTTTCATCAAAAAGCAAATCTTACTCTCTTCTTTATAATTTTTATCATAAGTTTTAGCCACCTCATAAATCATAACATCTTCTACTTTACGTGCTTTATTATACTGATATACATTTAATAAAGATGGAATTAAAGTAGTACGAACAACACTTTTATCAGTACTCATAGGATTAGGAAGAACAGCTTTTTCCTTACCTTCATAATCAAATTTTTGACTCATATCTGGAGAGACTAAGGTATAAGTTTTTACTTCATTAAATCCTAAACCACGAAGCCTCTTAGAGACAGCCTTACGATACTTAACATCTCCAACATACTCTCCACGACGAATTCCTACTTTTGGCAATGTAGAAACAAGTTTTTGATAACCATAAAGTCTTCCAATCTCTTCAGCAATGTCATTAACATTAGGATCAATATCAAGTCTTCTCTTAGGAATAACTACTCTAAACTTCCCATTCTCTAGTGTATAAGGAAAATCAAGTCTCTCAAGTTCATACCGCATATCATCTTCTGTAATACGAATACCTAACATCTTATCAACTTGTTCAGGAATAAACTCTACTACTTTTTCACTTTTATCAACAACATCATGACTCGCCATGCCAGAAAGAACCTTCGCACCAGCGTATTTTTCAAGTAAATGACAAGCACGATTAATAGCCATCAAAGTATATTCATAATTTAATCCCTTACCATAACGAATACTAGCTTCACTACGAAGATCTAGGTGAGCGGCAGTATAACGAATACTAACAGCATCAAAAATAGCAGCTTCAATTAAAATATTTTTAGTAGTATCAGTAACTTCCGTATTTTCTCCACCCATAACACCAGCAATACAAACAGGTTTTTCTCCATCAGTAATTACAATGTCACTACTGCGTAAAATACGATTCTTTCCATCAAGAGTAACTACTTCTTCCCCTTCTTTCGCATCTCTTACCAAAATATGATTTCCTAAGGTATCCTTATCAAAGAAATGAAGAGGTTGACCAAACTCTAACATAACATAATTAGAAATATCAACTACGTTATTAATAGGTCTCATACCAGCTGCAATCAAACGTCTTTGAATAAACTCAGGGGACTCTCCTATTTTAACATCCGTTACCATTTTTGCCAAATAATAAGGACATTTACTAGTTTCAACATCTAAAGAAAAATGTTTATCAACAGAGTCACTCTCTTCTTGATAACTACAATCAGGTAGTGTTACTTTACGATTCAAAATAGCAGCTATCTCATAAGCAAATCCAATATGATAATAACAATCATTATTACGATGCTTATGAATATCAAGTTCATATAAAGTAGACTCAAGTCCTAAATAAACAAGTGGATCTTTACCAATAGGAGCATCATCAGACAATTCTTCAATACCACGAGCATAAGACTCATCTGTTTTTTCTTCAAGTCCTAATTCATATAAAGCACAAATCATACCATTAGACTCTACTCCACGAATCTTACTAGCTTTAATAACAAAGTCACCTGGTAATACTGCTCCAGGTAGCGCAACAATTACTTTCAATCCTTCACGAACATTAGGCGCCCCACAAACAATTTGTTGTAACTCATCATTACCAACATCTACTTGACATAAATGTAAGTGATCACTATCTGGATGATCAACACAAGTAACTACTTTACCAATGACTAAATGATCAATATGATTAGTAATAACTTTTTCAACATTAATACCAGCTTCTGTAATTTTAACAGCTAACTCTTCTAAATCTTGATCACTAATATCAATATAATCTTTTACCCATTCCAAACTAATCATCGTTCTCTAACTCCCCTCTATCAAAATGTTTTACTTCTCTTAAATCTGTATTATAAAAAGTTCTAATATCATCAATATCATACTTAAGCATAGCAACTCTTTCAGCACCAAATCCAAAAGCAAAACCACTCCATACTTCTGGATCATATCCACTCATGCGCAAAACATTAGGATGAACCATACCAGCACCACAAATCGTAATCCAACCAGTATGTTTACAAATATTACATCCCTTTCCTTTACAATTAAAGCAACTAATATCGATTTCTACAGAAGGTTCTGTAAATTGATAATAACTTGGACGGAAACGAACTTCAACATCATCTCCAAACAGCTTTTTAAATAAAACTAAAAAAGTTCCTTTTAAATCAGATAGAGAAATATCTTTATCGACAAGTAATCCTTCAATTTGCATAAATTGATGTGAATGAGTTGCGTCATCTTCATCTCTACGATAAGTTTTACCAGGACAAATAACACGAACAGGTACTTTTCCTTTCCCTTTTAACATCGTACGTACTTGTACTGGAGAAGTTTGACTACGAAGTAATATCTCTTCACCCTCAAGATAAAATGTATCTTGCGCATCTCTTGCTGGATGGCCTTTTGGAATATTTAACATTTCAAAGTTATATTTATCCTCTTCAATTTCAGGACCATCAACTACATCATATCCCATAGACATAAATACTTCTTCGACTTCTTCAATAAGTTTTTCTAAAATATTAGGAGCACCCATACTTACTTTAGTACTAGGCAAACTAATATCAATAGCTTCACTTGCAAGCTTTTGATTTAATTCCTCTTCTTCTAAACGAGTCTTAATCTCATCATAAGTAGTCTGAAATAAAGTACGAACTTCATTTACTTTTTGTCCAAAAACTTTTTTCTCTTCATTAGGAACATTCTTAATCTCACTATTTAACTCAGTAATAATTCCTTTTTTTCCTAAATACTTGATACGCAATTCGTTCAAAGACTTTAAATCCGAAACTGATTGTAAATCTTCTTGCATTTCTTTTGTAATCTCTTCTACTTTCATACTATCATCCTTTCTAAACAAAAAAATAACTATAACTTAAGGGTGTATAAAACACGGTACCACCTTAATTTATAGTTATTTAACTACCTCATTATCTTAACGCGATTAACGCCTATAATTTTGTTATAGGGACTCCTAAGACGAATTCATAAACTATTCTTATCTGTTTTCACCAACCACAGACTCTCTATTAAGAAATCATTTACTACTACTTCTTAATCGACATCGATACAGCTAGTATAACATAAAACAAAAAAAAAGAAAAGAAAAATTAAATTGTCATCAATTCTTGTTCTTTTTCCTTTAACATATCATCAATCTTTTTATTATAAGCTTGTACTAATTCTTGTACATCTTTTTCCATACCCTTTTCAATATCTTCAGGTAATTCCTCTGCCTCTACCATTTCTAAAGCTTCATGACGATTATTACGAACAGATACCTTAGCATCTTCAGCAATAGCTTTTACTTGTTTAGTAAGTTCACGACGTCTTTCTTCAGTAAGAGCTGGAACTACAATACGGATAGTTTCTCCATCATTACTAGGAGTATATCCTAAGTTAGCAGCAAGTATAGCCTTTTCTATTGCTCCTAAACAACTTCTATCGAAAGGTTTAATTAAAAGTTGAGTTGCTTCAGGTACTGAAATAGTAGCTAATTGTTTTAATGGAGTCATACTTCCATAATACTCTACCATGACACCATCTAAACTAGAAGGATTAGCTCTTCCAGCTCTAACAGCAGCAAAACGCTTTTCTAAATTTCTTAGAGTATTCTCCATACTTTCTTTTGTTAATTTGATAATATCATTATCCATTCAATTCATCTCTCCTTGCTATAATTATAATATAAAGTTAATTGAAAAGAAAGAAAAAAGTAGAAATTAATCTACTTTTAAGAAATCTTACTACTAGAAAATACATACTTATTATTATCTTTAGAAAAAACATAAGAAATAGTAGCAGCTTTATCTAAATAATTATCAATACTAATAGACTGAGAAGAAATATTTTCAACTTGAAAAGTCAAAGTATCTATCAAATCAGTCTTACTAGGATGACCATAAATATTATAAGTAAGACTAAGATAATCAGAAGAAGGAGTAGAAGTATAATAGATTGCTCTTTCTGTAACATAAATTTTATTATCTATACTGTAAGCATCAGTTACTATTCTTTCACTAATCTGAGGTTTAGGACCACTAGTTCCTCCAACTCCACCAAAATAAACTTGATAAGTTCCAGTAGTACTGTCATAAGAAGAAATAACCATACCACTACCATCCCCAAAATTTACGTTTGGCAAAACTGCACCTGGACCATTTACAATATCAGTAGGATTAAATTCTATATCAGAAGAAAAATATTGTTTTAATTTTTCTATCAAAGTTTGATAAGACAACTGATAAACTTTTCTATTCCATCCAGCAATAGTTTCTTCACCTACATATTCGAAATCTGAATCAGTTAAATCTTCAGCGACAATTTCAAGTAACTCTTGAGCAGTAAAACTAGTATACCCCGCTTCTCTATTCTGTTCATATGTATATCTAGATAAGGCTTCCAAAGTATTAGCAAACGAAACATCATTGGCATCTAATTGTTTTTTAACAGTTTCTTCTTCTTTTTTATTATCTTTATTCTTCTCTTCTACTTCTTCTTTAGCAATAAATTTGTCATAAACAATATACCCTGATGTTGCTACCAAAGCTAATACTAAAATAACAACCAAAACAATAAGTCCCCTATTTTTCTTGTTCTCATTCATAAATATACTCTCCTTATATAATATAAAATACCACATAATAAAAACAAATAAAATAAGGAATCAAAAAAAAGATGTCCAATTAGACATCTTATGCATATTCTGAAATTAAATTTAAATATTCATTTTCTAATTGCTCTGTAGTTTCTTGATTAATAGTAGAATCCTCATGAACCAAATAATCCACTTGATCTAAAACTTTTCCATTACGAATTACATAAACAACAGGTAAAGAAGTATCTTCCGTAATATTTAATAGTTTAGCCACTTCTTTGTACTTTTTACTCTTTTTATGTTTGACATTTTCTGGATTAAAGTAATAAGCCTTTTCAACGTTTTCTTTCTCTAGCACACCATTCAACACTTTAGCACCATAAGTAGACCATTCACAATCAGAGTTTCCTAAAAACAAAATACCAGATTGATTATCAAATAATGCTAAAACATCATCTACATCAGCATACTGAAAAGGATTATTTTTACTAATAGAATATTCATTAGCAAACTTTTCTGCATCACTTAATTCTTCAGTCTTTTTAAGAGAACAACCACTAATCAAAAATAATACACTACACAATACAATTAAAACCACTGCTTTTTTCATGACTACTCCTTAATGAAATTATGCTCCTTGAATTTGACTCATAACTTCATCAGCGAAGTTTTCTTGTTTCTTTTCAATACCTTCACCAACAGCATAACGTACCATAGAAACAATTTCACCACCATTAGATTTAACATAATCTAATACATTAGTGTTAGAATCTTTAATAAAAGCTTGTTCTTCTAAACAAATTTCTTTATAAAATTTATTAAGTCTACCAGTAACCATTTTTTCAGCTATATCTGCAGGTTTACCTTCAGCCATAACTTGTTCTTTAATAACGTGAGATTCTCTTTCAACTAATTCTGCTGGAACTTCATCACGTCTTACAGCTGTTGGATTCATAGCAGCAACATGCATAGCTACATCTTTAGCAACTTCATCTGTTGTATTATCCAACACAACAACTGCAGTAATCTTTCCTCCCATATGTGAATATACACCAAAAACTTGACTATCAGTCTTTTCAATTCTTTCAAATCTTCTAAAACTAATTTTTTCACCAATTTTAGCAACGAAATTAACGATTGTTTCTTCTACTGTTTCACTACCACCATCGATAGTTAATTTATTAGCTTCTTCCATTGTTTTAACATCATTATGTAATAAAGTTTTTATTAAAGATGAAACTAAACCCTTAAAATCTTCATTTTGAGCAACGAAATCAGTTTCACAATTAACTTCTAATAAAACAGCTACATTTCCATCAACTTGTGCCTCAGTTAATCCTTCAGCAGCAATTCTACTTTCTTTCTTTGCAGCTTTACTAATACCTTTTTCTCTTAACCAATCAATGGCATTTTCCATATTTCCATCTGTAGCTTCTAATGCTTTTTTACAATCAAGCATACCAGCTCCAGTTCTTTCTCTTAATTCCTTAACATCACTTGCTTTAATCATCTTAATCCTCCTCTTTTTTATACAATAAAAGGGAAAGTACCATCCACCCTCCCAATATTAGTTTATCACAATTATTTAGATAAAACTTCAATTAATTCAGCTTTTTTCATAGCAGAATAACCTTTAACACCAGCTTCTTTTGCTTTAGCTTTTAAATCAGCTAATGTCATAGAAGAATAATCAACTTCTTCTTTTTCTTCCTCTTTTACTTCAACTTCTTCTGTTTTAACTTCTTGTTTTACTTCAACTTTTTCTTCTTTTACTTCTGCTTTTTTAGCTTTCTTTTCTGATTTTGCTTTATCATCATCATTAATATAATCAATTATTTCATTACCATTAACTTCAGCAATAGCATTAGTTAATACACCAAGTAACAATTTAACTGCACGAACTGCGTCATCATTACCAGGAATAACATAATCAACTAAATCAGGATCACAGTTAGTATCTACAATACCAAATACTGGAATACCTAAAATACGAGCTTCTTTAATTGCGTTTTCTTCTTTACGAGGATCAACAATTACTAATGCTTGAGGTAATCTCTTCATCTCACGAATACCTCTTAAGTTTTTATCTAATTTAGCATATTCTTTCTTGATTTGGATAACTTCTTTTTTAGGTAATAAATCAAATGTACCATCAGCTTCCATTTTATCAATATCGTCCATTCTCTTAATTCTTGAACGAATAGTCTTAAAGTTAGTTAAAGTACCACCTAACCATCTTTCATTAACGAAATACATGTTAGTTCTAACAGCACATTCTTCAGCTGCTTCTTGAGCTTGTTTCTTAGTTCCTACAAATAAAACTTTTCCCCCAGCTTCAGCAATACCTTTCATTGCTTCATATGCTTCTTCTAACTTTTTAACAGTTTTTTGTAAATCGATAATATAAATATCATCTCTTGTAGTATAGATGAATTCCTTCATTTTAGGATTCCATCTTCTTCTTTGATGTCCAAAATGAACACCAGCTTCTAATAAATAATTCATTGATACTATAGCCATAAATATAATTCTCCTTTTCGTTTTATCTTCTATTAGTTTCTAATATTTACCACCCTAAGGCACTAGATAAATAAATTCGCTAATATGTTTATTTTATTTAGTTAATGCAGCAACTAATTCTGCTTTTTTCATTGTAGAATATCCTTCAACTTTAGCATTCTTAGCAGCTTCTTTTAATTCAGCAACTGTCATTTTAGAATAATCAACAGCTTCTTTTGTTTCTTCTTTCTTAGTTTCTTTCTTTTCTACCTTTTTTTCTTCTTTTGCTTCTTTAACTTCACCCTTACCAGCAGTTACAGTAACTTCATGTCCAATAACTTCTTCTTGACGAGTAACCTTTCCTGCTTTTCCATCACGAGCGATTTTTACAAATTCGCTAAACATTTTTGGATCGTTAATAGCGATTTCAGATAACATTTTACGGTTAACTTCAACACCTGCTTTAGTTAAACCTTCGATAAATCTAGAATAACTAATATCGTTTTGACGACATGCAGCATTAATTCTAGTAATCCATAATTTTCTGAATTCTCTCTTTCTTTGTTTTCTGTCTCTAAATGCATATTGTCCAGAATGCATTAATTGTTCTTTTGCTGACTTATAAAGTCTATGTTTACTACCAAAGTAACCTTTAGCTTGTTTTAATACTTTTTTATGACGAGCCTTTGTAACTGCTCCATTCTTTACTCTTGCCATGTTTCTTCCTCCTTCAAATTATTACATAAAATTAAATTACATTCTTTAATCTGTTTTGATCTGCTTTACTTAAGTTAGATCCTTTTCTATTCTTTCTATTAACACTTGTAGATTTTGCTCCAGTGTTATGACGACTTCCTGGACGTCCAATTTTATAATCATTCTTACGTGCTTTAACAACTTTTGCTGTTCCTTTATGTGTTTTAATTTTTGGCATAACTTTTCCTCCTACTATTTATTTTTCTTTGGAACCAATAACATAGTCATGGTTCTACCGTCTAATTTGGGACTTTGTTCTATATCCGCAATTTCTGTAACGCGAGATGCAAATTGTTCTAAAACTTCTCGACCTAATTCTGTATGAGCCATCTGACGTCCTTTAAAACGAACAGTTAACTTAATACGATCACCCTTTTCAAGATATTTAGTAGCATTTCTAAGCTTAGTTTCGAAATCTCCAACATCAATAACAGGTGATAAACGATACTCTTTTAACTCAGACATATTAGCTTTTTGTCTCTTTAATGCCTCTTTTTCTTTCTTACGTTTTTCATAACGATATTTGTTATAATCCATCACTTTACATACTGGTGGATTAGCATTAGGACTCATTAAAACTAAATCTAAATTAGCATAACTAGCCAAAGTAAGTGCATCTTGAATAGATTTAACTCCAACTTGTTCCCCATTAGGACCAATAACTAATACTTCACGAGCCTTAATTTGATCGTTAATAGGTTGATTTCCCTTATTATTTGCTATAATTAACACCTCCATATATTACAAGAAAAAGAAAAGTGGATATAAAATTATATCCACTTCAAACCAAAACGTAACAAAAAATAAATTTTGTTCCTAGGCTTTTGACCCATCGCTAGTTGCAATCAGGTGGATATAAATCTCTTTCCTTTTTTCTCGACTAGTAATAGTTTATGCGAAAACTATTGTTTTGTCAACATCTTTTTATCTTTTTGACATCTTTTTTTGATATGAATCACGATTTATTTCGTAAGTATGCATATCATTAAGCTTACCATAAGCATAATAAGCTTCTGGTCGAACTCCTATTTCGTGATATCCAACTGCTTCATGTAGTTTCTTTGATGGTAAATTAAATTCAAATACATTACTAACTAAAGAATTATAAGGTCCATTGCTAAATTGCTCATCAAGGAATAACTGCATTGCTTCTGTCCCATATCCTTTATTCTGCTCACTTCTATCCCCAATCATAACTTCTAAGTCAGCAGTCTTATTATACAAGTCTTTACTAAATAAGTTAATATAACCAATAATATTACCATCTTTTTCTATTACATAATCAACAGATTCCAATTGCTTTTTAGCACGATAATCATTCCAGTTTGTCTTATATTCCCCAAGAGGAATAGATACGCTAGGATCATTTAAGAAACTAGCCATACGAGGAATATATTCTTCTTGACCAGCATATTTAGAAAGAACTATACGATTTCCTTTTAAAACTTTTTGTAAATTTGCTTCATCAACGGCCATATCTTGAATAGAACAAGCATCATTTGAAAAACTTAATTGAGTAGGAAAATGCTTTGTTCCATATAAAGGCTTAGTACATTGAAATGAAATCGTACTGTATAAATTATCGCCCATACGAGAAGCATGCTTTCTCTCACTCATAAACTGTAACTGAGAATGAGAACAAATATCCAAAACTTGCTTATTAAATGCAGGAACATCCACAACAATACTATGTAAATTCATAATATCAAAAGCATATTCTAACATCAAATCAGTAGCTTGTGCTCCTTTAGAAACTTGAGACCCATAATCAATTTCTGGACTCATTTTAATCCACATATGACTTCTTTGATTCATAGCCTGCGTATTAGCAAAACCTGTTAAACCAAGAAATTGATTTGTATTTTTGTCAACAACAGCAAATACATTCTTAACAGCCATATCATTTAACTCATTACGAGCATCTTCTACACTCACTATTTTTTCTCGTTTATAGCCTTCAAAAACAACATTAGAATCATTCACCCATCCCATATATTGTTCTGCATCATCTAAATTAATAGATGCTAAATATATATCTTTTCCTTCTATTTTCTTATAATAACCCATAGATACCCCCTAGATTAAAAGGAATCATAACTAGATTCCTTTTGCTTTTAAACTACACTTAATAAACGTATATAATATAACTACTTGTTCATAAACTAATAGCATCATAATTATCGAACTCTTGCTTTACCTTCTTCTTGATAAATAGCTCCAACAAATTGACGACCAAATTTTTCAGCTTTACCATTAGAAGCAGCACTGTTAGAATAATACATAGAATCAACAATAGTATCATGATTATCCCAAATAATATTTTCCCAAGGAATTCTAACCTCTCCAAATTGGTCGGCTAATGCATTATCTTGATTAATTGCATAGGAATCAACTTCTTTTCCATCCTTCATAATTCTTCCTGGAACAATAGCTCCCGTTTGATCCCAAACTTGCTCATCATTTGCCCATTTTGGTCTATTTTCTGTATAGACCCAACTATCTCCTGCACGAGCTCCAACATGAATGATAATATCTTCTGGTTTACTACCTTCACGGTATAATGCTTCAATAGTCATCTGTGGAATTCTTTTATCAATCATTTCACCACCACAGTGAGCAACAGCAGTAATACCTTGTTTTCTATCTTCAGCTGTAACAACAGCACAGTCAGCAACTGGATGTCCTAAAGCAACACCTTTCAAATTCTCTCTCATCATTAAAATATCTTCATCTATATCTGTCCACCCATTAGGATTAGCCTCTACATAATCCTGTGTAATTTCAAATACAGAACCATCCAAATTTTTCTGATCAGCCATAAACATTTTTCGCCAATCAAATCCTTCAGCTTCAGCAAACGCTTTACGATGTTCTTTGAATATTGCACTTCTTAGAGCGCCATTTCCTCTAAAATCCACATCTTGGACTTCTTCTAAAGTTTTTAAATTTTGCATGTCTTTAATCATTTTCTTATCTGCATCTGTAATATTTGTGTAACGAATAGTTCCTCCATTCATCGCACCATAAATGTTTTTAGAATCTAACATTCTTAATTTAACCGTATTCATAAATTTTCCCCCTTCGATTTATGTAGCTAGATTATACCACAAATCATCAATTTTGTCAATCCCACGTTACTTTTTTGCCTTTACAAACACTTCATCGTTCCCAATAAGAGTTGATTTAGCTTCAATATCCACAGAAGAAAGTAAAACCATATCTCTCGCAACATCTTCTGCCCTTTGAGACAAATCTTCTTCATTAGAACTAATTCCTTGCTGTAGAGAATACACATTTGTCAAATACTCATTAACAGTAGAATCACCAGTATACTCTTCATGATCAAATTCAATAACTGCAGGCATATTTTCATAAGACACATATAAATTTTTACCAGCATATTCTGGATTATCTTCTTTTACACGTTGAGAAAAATACATATAAGAATTATCAACCAATTGTTGGTACTCAGCTTGATTCATACTATCACCTTGTACTGCCTTTAAAACACTATCAGCATCTAAAAATTCTGCTGCCTCTTCACTAATAGAAATACCAAGTTTTTCTTCTAAAGTAGTACTAATAGCTTGATTATCAGAAAAACTCATATTTTCTACTTGAGAGAAATCAACTTTCTCACCGTCTAAAGAATCTTCTCTAGAGCACCCTACAAAAGAAGTAGCTAAAAGTCCAATTGCAGCATAAGTAGCAAATTTCTTAATCTTCATCATAATATTCCCCCTCCTAAAACCAATGAATGCCTCTATTATATCATAAGGAAATAAAAAAAGAAAAGCTAAACTGTAACAACAGCCGAATCTTTTCTCATACAGCGTCTTTCTTTTGCATGACTAATAAATGCATCAATAACTTTTCTAGAATTTTCATCAAAATCATAACTAATCTCTGGATGCCACTGAACACCCAAATGAAAGGTATCCGTAGGATATTCAAGCGCTTCTATTTGCCCATCAGAACTAGTCGCAACCGTTCTATAAACATGATTACTTGTTGCATGATAATTATGAAAACTATTAACCATAATTTTTTCTTTACCAATAATTTCATATAGTTTACTATTCTTCAAAATAGTTACTTCATGAGATAAAGATAAGTCATCATCCTTTTGATTATGTAAAATATCACTCTCATTAGCTTCCAATTTTACTTCTTCATCATAACAACTCATCATTTGCATACCAAGACAAACCGCCAAAACCGGTACTTTCTTTTCTATCGCAACTTCTAATAAATATCTATCATACGGAGTAATTTTAATTCCACCTGGAAAAAACAATCCATCACAATACTCTAAATTTCTATGAATTAACTCTTTTTCTTCTTCTGTTAACTCAGGAAATTCATTTCCTTTCGTATTAATATAATCTACATCTTGAGGAGGTGTAATAGAAAAAACTTCCCCACCTGCTTTTTGAAGCGTTCTTCTAACCTTCTCTCCTATATATAGAATTGGTCTTTCATCATTCGTACGAGTATATCTTAACGGAACTCCTATCACTGGTCTCATAAATATTCCACCTCCAATAATTTCTCTTATAATATTATCAGTATAACAAAAAGAAAGAAACTTTTCTATAAATACAAAAAGAAAGAATTAAAACTTAACTCTTTCTTCTACATAACTAACAACTTCTTCTAAAGGTAATACAATTTGTTCCATAGTATCACGATCTCTTAAAGTAACAGTACCATTATTTAAAGTTTCATCATCCACTGTAATAACAAATGGAGTACCAATAGCGTCACATCTTCTATAACGTTTACCAATAGATGCAGTCTCATCATAACTGGTTGAAAAATGACTTGCTAGCATCCCATAAACTTCTCTAGCCTTATCTCCATGATATTTTTTATTTAATGGTAATACTGCCACTTTGTATGGAGCAAGAGCAGGATGAAATCTCATTACTTCACGACTATCTCCATTTTCTAATGTTTCTTCATCATATGCTTCGCATAAAAAAGCTAAAATAACACGATCTAATCCTAACGCTGGTTCAATACAATAAGGAATAAACTTCTCATTAGTTTCAGGATCAACACACATAAAATCTTCTCCGCTACCTGCCATATGATTTTTTAAATCATGATCAGTTCTATTAGCAATACCCCATAACTCATCAAATCCAAATGGATATAAATACTCAATATCAGTTGTTGCTTTACTATAATGAGCAAGTTCTTCTTTCTTTTGATCATAAAAATGTAAATGTTCACTCTTCATACCTAAAGAAGTTAAAAAGTCCATACAATAATTTTTCCAATAAATAAACCATTCTTCATCTTCTCCTGGTTTACAGAAAAATTCTAACTCCATTTGTTCAAACTCACGAGTTCGGAAAGTAAAGTTACCAGGAGTAATCTCATTACGAAAACTTTTTCCTGTTTGACCAATACCAAAAGGAAGTTTTGCACGCATACTTCTTTGAACATTTAAGAAGTTAACAAACATACCTTGAGCAGTTTCAGGTCTTAAATAAATTGTACTCTTCTTATCCTCAGTAACACCTTGGAATGTCTTAAACATAATATTAAAGTCACGAATATCAGTAAAATTCTCTTTACCACAGTTAGGACACTTAATATGATGTTCCTTAATAAAGTTTTCTAATTGTTCATGACTCCATCCATCTGCATGTTCACTACTATCATGCTCTTTTAAATATTGATTAACTATTTTATCAGCACGAAATCTTTCTTTACAATCTTTGCAATCCATAAGTGGATCTGTTGCCATCTTAACATGTCCTGATACTTCCCATGTCTTAGGATTCATTAATATAGCTGATTGAATACCATAATTATAAGGACTTTCTTGAATGAACTTTTTCCACCAAGCTCTACGAATATTTTCTTTTAACTCTACACCTAAAGGACCATAATCCCACGTATTTGCAAGACCTCCATAAATTTCACTTCCTTGGAAGATAAATCCATATTGTTTACAATAATTAGTTAATTTTTCCATTGTTAATTTTTCCATCTATTTCATCTCCTTTATTAATTCTATAATTTTTCTACTATCACTTTCTATCACCATATAACTAGCAGGAACATCCTCAATAAACCCAACCTGATATAAATGATATAACTCCTTGATAATTGGTGTATAAAAATAATCATAATTATATAAAATTATTTTCTTAGGTTGAATACTATTTTTATTTTCTTCAATTGCAATAAATAGTTCACTATAAGTCCCTACTCCGCCAGGCATAAACAATAAGCAATCACTATTTTCATATAGTGCCTGACTTCTTTCTATTGTATTTTTAGTAATAATATTTTGCTTAGTATCAAGTTCTTTTAAAGACTCTTGAAAAAGTAAATCTGAAACGGCAATTACCTCTTTAGAATTCTTTTTAAATTCATCATAAGCAATTGCCATAATCCCTCGGTGATACCCACCGAATACTAAATGACATTCTGGTATTTTAGCAACTTCCTGTAATAATTCCCTACTTGCTTCTAAATAAGAAGTATTAATATTATCTTTAGAGGTTCCTGCAACAAACAATCTCATAACATCATCCTCTCTAAAAAAGAAAAACTTCTAGAATATGTAAGGACGAGTTTTCCCGCGGTTCCACCTTACTTATTCTAGAAGAATCAACTTTATCACTATACTGCTCGCAGCTTTCCACACTGGTCATCACACTTATTACTATTAATATACAAAACTGCTGGTACAATGTCAAGATATTTTCCAAACTACCAACCAAAATAAATGTCATTAAAAAATAATATAGAAAAACACTTTAATTAATAGACAGCATAGCACAAAAAAAGAAACCTCAGTAAAATGTAGAGATACATATAACTGAGAATTCTAATATAACTAATTACATCATATAATAATTAGTGACGTCTACTACTAGCCGTAGATTGTTCATCTAGATTCAAACTCTGACGTATTGCTTTTCTTTTTTCTTTTAAATGGTCAGACATTTGATAAGTTAATTCTTTTGGAGCCTCCCAATATAAATAAATTTGAGTTGGTTGTCCATATGGAAGGTCAGTATACCAATTTTCTATAGGATTTTCAGTAACTAAATGCCCTGTTTGTAATCCTAGTTTAACAAAAGAACTTGATTCTGCTACTATACCTTGTGGTACATATGGAACTTGATCAAACAACTCATCAATCATTGGAAGGAATTGATTTAATCTTCCAGTAATTTCTTCTGGATTAGTTAATCTTTTTCCATTAGCATCAATAGTTGCTAGCTCTACTTGCTCTATAATAACATTTGCCATTTTCTCAAAGGCCATAAATACCTGTTCTTCAGGTCCTTTACTTTGTAAAAAATTTTCAACACTTTTTTCCATAAATATATTTTCCCCCTTCAATTTATGAATTAGCTAGATGATACTACAACACATCAATTTTGTCAAATTTATATCAATTACCAACATATTGATAGAAATTGTAGCACTCTCAAGTTACCAAATTAAATATTGGTATTTCATAATAGAAACTGGCGAAGAAGAATATTTTTTAATTCTTCTTTTAAAAGTAAAACTCTTAAATCTAGTTAACATACAACCATCCCCCTAAATGTGCCCATATTATAACATAAAAAAAGAAAAATGTCAATTGACAATTTTCTAGCTATGAATAGTTCTGAATGAATATTTAATAATACGTCTCTTTTTAGGATAAGAAATTAAGCATTCCAAAAATTCAACCATTTGAAATATAGTATATGCAAAAAGTATTCCAAAAATAATTAAAAAGTAAATATCAGCAACAACCAAAGCCAACATCAAAATACAAACCGCAACTAATGCTATCAAAAATCCTATAGTATCTAAAACCTTTAACATTTTTTCTTCTTTTAACATAATAATACCCCCTGAAATTAGTGGATATTATACCATAAAACTAGCTTTGTGTCAATTTGTTCAACTGCCTAATAAACTCTTTACTCTTTAAATAAACACCCGTATAGCGATCATAATAATCATCTAAAAACTGATTAATTTCCAAAACAACAGTATCACTAACCTCTAATTTAGATATATTTTTAATATCTACATAATAAAACAAACGTAATAACTTTATTGTTTTATCAGAAACAATAGGCTCATTATGATAACAGTTACGACACAAATATCCTCCGGAATTAGAGTCAATTGTAACAATCCCTTTATCACTACCACAGACACTACAACAATCAATACTAGGACTAACACCCAAATAATTTAAAAGCTTTAACTCTAAAATTTCAGTCAAAACAATAGGAGAAAATCCCTCTTCCATTTTCTTTAATGTATCTTTTAATAAGTCTAAAATTGCAGAATCATCATTTTCTCTTACTACTTGTAATGTAAGTTCTAATAAAAAAGAAGCATAGCTTACTTTTTCCAAATCTGTAAGCAACTTAGAATAAGACTCTATAACATCAACCGCAGTTAAAGTAGATATACCATCTTTTTTATAATAAATATGAAACTTTCCATATAAAAGTTTACGACTAACACCTCGTAACTTACATTTCATATTACGACAACCTTTAGACATAATACCAATAAGACCATGCTCTCTTGTAAAAACATTTAAAATCTTACTAGACTCACTATAATTTGTCTCACTTAAAACAATACCTTCTACACACTCTAATTTCAAAACTCATCACTTCTTCTTTATAACGGCTTGATACAAACGATAATATTTAATTTCACCTGTTTTTTTAAATAATTCCCATAAAATATTTTCCATTAAAAATCACCTCTATATTTTTATAGTGATGATTTCTTTTATTTTTTATTCAATTTTTTATTCATCTTCATCTTTTAATCCAAGTTCTAAGAAATATCTTTCTTCGTCTCTCCAATTTTTTAAAGTTTTTACATAAGTTTCTAAATAAACTTTTTTTCCTAAAAACGCTTCCATATCATGACGAGCACGACTTCCTATTTCCTTTAACATAGCGCCACCTTTACCGATAATAATTTTTTTAATATTATCACGGTCTACGACAACTAACACTTGAATATGAACAACATTTTCATCTTCTTCATAATTTTCAACATAACAAGTAACACTATGTGGAATTTCTTCTCTTGTAAGTTCTAAAACCTTTTCACGAACAAATTCTGCCATAATAAATCTTGTAGAAACATTAGTAAGATCTTCATCAGAATAAATCTTATCCATATCTGGTAAATACTTCTTTAAACAAGAAATTAAACTATCTAAATTATTTTTTTTCTTCGCAGAAATAGGAATAATTTCTGCAAAATCATACTTTTCTTTTAATTCATTAATTTTTTCTAATAAAACACTCTTATCTTTAAATTGATCAACTTTATTCAAAAGTAAAAATACAGGAACACCATGATTTTTTATTTTTTCTAAAATAAATTCATCTCCCCTACCAAAGCCTTTATAAATATCTACTAAAAACAAGATAACGTCTACACCTTCAGTATTATTATAAGCTTTTTTATTCATTAAATTCCCTAACTTATGAGTAGGTTTATGAATACCGGGAGTATCAATAAAAATAATTTGAGAATTGGGATCATTATAGATTCCTTGAATAACATTACGAGTAGTTCCGCTAACATTAGACGTAATAGCAAGTTTCATACCAAGTAAACTATTAAGTAATGTACTTTTACCAACATTAGGACGTCCAACTAAACTAACAAAGCCACATTTCATACTAAATCATCCTCCCCAAATGGGTATGGACACAACTCTTCTACCGTATGTTCTATCACATCACCATTAGTAGAATAACAATATACTTTAGCATCTTTAGAATATACCTCAGATATCATCTGACGACAAACAAAACAAGGCATTCCTACTTTTCCACTAGATACCATTACATGAAGTTCTAAAAAATCTTCTTTTTTTACACCAGCAGTAATAGCATTAAAAATTGCTGTTCTTTCAGCACAAGTACCTGCTCTAGTACTAGCATCTTCTACATTAACACCAAAAAACTTTCTTCCGTCCTTAGTAACAACACAAGCAGATACTGGAAAATTGGAAATTGGAACATAACTATTTTGATGCAATTCTAATAACTTTTCTATCATAATAATACCTCCACAAATTCAATTACTTCTGGAACAAAAATCATAAGACCAATAATGGCAGAAATAATTGCCATCATAAGTACCCCCGCACTTGCTGTGTCTTTCGCAAGCTTCGCTAAAGGATGAATATCAGGAGATGCCAAATCAACAACATATTCAATGGCTGTATTAAAAAATTCAGCCATTAACACTAATCCTATTAAAACAAGACATACTAGCCATTCAACATAACTAATATGAAAAACAAAACCAAAAATAACAACTAAAATCGCAATAACGGTATGAATTTTTAAATTTTGCTCTCCCTTATAGGCTTCGCATATACCACAAAAAGCATATCGAAAACTATCAACTAGTCGTTTCTTATCAAGAATTTTTTTCTTTCTATCTTTCGATGTTGCACTCATGTAATACCTCCTCCTGCTTAGAAAACATTACCTCTTCTTCTTCCTTAGTCATATGATCATACCCTAATAAATGATAAAAGCCATGAACAGCAAGAAAAGAAAGTTCTCGTAATAAGGAATGACCGTACTCTTTAGCTTGACTTCTCGCCTTATCAATAGAAATATAAATATCACCTAAAACTCTTTCATCATCAGGAATAACCATATCTTTTTCATCTTCTAAAGCAAAAGTAATTACATCCGTCTCTCTATCAATATGTCGATAATTTTTATTAAGCTCATGAATATAGTTGTTATCTACAATAATAACATTAAAAATTACATTCTCTAAGTTTTCTTTTTTAATAGCATAATTCAAAACATCTTTTACTGTTTCTAATTCACTAATTTCTTCATCTGTCTGATTAAAAATCTCTAATTCATTCATTCTATCACCCCTATATCAACGTAATTAAACCAATTAATAAGACAATCGCTATTATATTTAAAAACATCTCACTTTTCAAGACACTCGGCAATTTTTCACCAATTTTAGAGAGCCCATAATAACAAGCAAAGCCTAAAATACCACCCAATAAATTTAAAAGAATATCATCGATATCAAAAACCCTACCAATAATCATTTGTACAGTTTCGATGGAACAAGAAGCAATCAAAGTAAGTACAATAGGAAGCCATGCCTTTTCACATTTTAAATAATAACTAATAAAAAAGCCAAAAGGTAAAAACAAAATCATATTGCCAAGAACATTTTTAACAAATAACCGGCTTCCAAAATCATAACGAAAAATTTCTTTAAATGGAATAAAATTATTACTAGACCAACTGACAGTATCTTGAAAAGTCACAACTTGGAACAAACACAAAACATAAATAATAAAACACAACATTAAAAGATCTTGATATAAAACAAATTTAGAGTGATTTTTCCATAAATAAGCAACGCGAAAAGAAACAATAATAATTGTAGAAATAAGTACCATAGGCCAAGTAAAATTAACAACCCCTTGAATTGTAGACGAAAGTGGTCCAAACATGTCTACTCCTCCTCTTGCTGGTTCTCTTTAGTAATATCTATATCGCTAATACTTACTACATCGGTAATATCTTCCTTTACTCTAAAGAACACTTCTACTTCTATTTTACTATCTTTTTCGTACTTTTTCAAAATTTTTTTAGAAATAATCTCATCATCTTTCGCAAGCTTATGACTTAACTTCTTAGAAGCCAACTTCATAGCTACAGAATCAATAGATGAAAGTGTATAATTTTTATTAATTACATCGGTTTCCAAATAAGTAGAAAATAAAAACTGTATCGGTAAAATCCTAGATTTAAAAATAGAGATACTTTTCTTTTTATAAGTTTTATAATGAGAAAACAAATGATAAGTAGAATCTAAAAACTGTATTTCCAGTTGACTATTTTTTCTCCCCGTAACTTTTTCTTCATAATAATGCTTAGGTATAGATAAATTTACTTGATACCATACCTCACCAAAAACTTTTCCTCTAGCACATCGTTTACTAACAATTTCTTCTTTATTATAAATAAGACCACTGATAACAACCTCTCCCTTCTTTACATAATCAAGCCTCTTTTTTACAACTTCTCCTTCTTCTGCTTGAATATCCAAAATCATAGCATCTTTTTTCGCCACAATACTTCTAGGAGAGCATTCCTCTTCTTCTTTATTTTTCTTTCTCTCTTCTACATGAACCAAATATTTAGTACCTATCTCTTCTATTTCCAGCCATTCAATACGTTCAGTTTCCTTTTCTAAAATTTTCTCTACGATTTCTTCCTTTCTTTCATAATTAACTTTAAAATGGAACTTTTCAATTCCTAGTTCTTTCAAGTCCTGATAAATAATTTCCCGAATCTCATGATTAGAATGAATAACATCTACTTCAAATGTCAAATGACTAAGAGCAAATAACACAGCAAAAAAGAAAATTAGTCCTAACAAAAAAATAAAATATTTAGAAAATAAATATTGCAACTTTAAAAATCCATAACGATTCAAAATTGTAATTCTATAACTCGTTTTAATATCCATAATCTTTTGGTAATCTGCTGCATTAATTTCTAAAATAAGACCAATAGAAGTTTCTTCTCTACAATAAATAGAAATATGTTTACTAATCAATAAAGATAAAAAATAAGAAGGATTTTTTCCTTGAATTAAAATACGATAATGATTATTCATAGAACACCTCAATACCATCAACTTCTCCTCCAACTAAAACTTCCTCTTCTAGTAAACGTTGTAATACAAAATCTTTTCCTTTAACAACAACTCTTCCATAACTAGTTAAAAAAGAAACCCTAGTCTCTTCTAAAGACAAAATCTTGAAAAAATTAATCGCAAAAAAGCGATGTTCTAACAAAGTAAGACGAAATTCCTGATCCAAAATATAATCTTTTACTCTAGAAAGCACATAGCATCACCTAATAAAAGATATGAAAAAAAAAGACTTTTTAGTCTTTTATTGTAATTTCGATTTAATAATTTCACTAACTTGTTTCATATCTGCACGGCCTTTTAATTTTGGTTGTACTTCTTTCATAATTTTACCCATATCACGTGGTCCTTCTGGATTTACTATTTGGAATGCTTCATCAATAATAAGAGAAACCTCTTCTTCAGATAATTGTGCTGGTAAATAACTTTGTAAAATCTCAATTTCAGCCTGAGTCTTTTCAATTAAATCATTTCTACCACCCTTTTCAAATTCAGCAATAGAATCCTTTCTTTGTTTAATACCACGATTAACGACTTCAATTAATAAGTCATCATTAATTTCACGTTTCTTATCGATATGCTCCTTATCAAGATCCCCCTTAATCATACGAATTGTAGTTAAACGTTCTTTATCCTTAGCTTTCATAGCTTCAACCATATCTTGTTTTAATTTTTCTACCATAATCTCATCTCCTTAGTCATATTATACAAAACAATATAAAATTATTCAAATAATTATCGATGAACATATCCAAAAATTATTTGAACTTTAATACCTATATCACAAAAGTTTAAAAACAAAAAAAGAGACCTTAGTCTCTGTTATCTTTACGATTTCTTTTCTTTGAATTTTTAATTCCTTCTTTTTTAGCTGCTCTTCTAGCTACTCCTGGTTTAATATAAGATTCACGTTTTTTGCACTCTGAAGGGACACCGTCTCTAGCCACTTTTTGTTTGAATTTTCTTAGTGCTAAATCCAAATTACCATTTTTTACTGTTACTTGTGTTGCCATCAATTATCCCTCCCTTCGCTTTAACTACAATGAATTATATCAAACCTTTCTTTATATTTCAACATTTTTTGTAAACTTTTTGTAAGAAAAGCCTATTATTATAACAATTTACCAACGAAAAACCCAATTTGGTAAAGTAAAACGAATCCAAATAATAGATAAATTAAAAACATCAATTGCTTAATTACTACTCTAAAGGACATAAATTACCCTCACTTACTCTCCTGATTGCACTTCCAAAACTTCTACCAGCATCCATCAACAGTTTAATAACATTGGTAAACGCATTAATCACAGTTCCAGAAATACTGTCTCCCCCAATAATACAATCCAACTCATTAACATCTACTTTTTTCATTTTTGACAAGGATTAGGGCTAGTAATTCCTTCAAACACACCTGCAAGAAATACAACAATTGCAGCAATGCCAACTACCACCCAACCAGATACACCTCCTTTCACTTTATCTAATTCTAAATTACTAACTACTTGCATTTAACCTCCTTTCCACATTTCAAAAAAGATAGAGACAAAAGAAACTCGTTTTTGTAAACAACCAATAGAAATAGAATCATTAACTAAATAACCTTTAATAGGAACAGACAAAAATATTTGATGAACTTTCTTATGTCGATTTAAACTAAGATTACGTAATACCCTATCAATAGAAAAAGAAGCTTTCTTTCCATCAATCAATACCACCTTATTATGGTAAAACCATTCCAGTTGTTTAGAAGAAACAATTAACATCACTTGATTTTTTGAAGAAACCATTCCGGGTATCATTTCATATTTCCGAATATTAGAAACGCCAACACTAAAAATAAAAACTAAAGCCATGAAAAAACAGAAAAGAAAGAATAAAATCCAAACACTAAAGAAAGATTCATAATTTTTAGATTTCATAAATTTTCCCCTTCTCCAGTCGATACTTTCCATCATATAAATCCAAATGTTGTAATCGATGGCTAATTACAATTACCGTTTTATCTTGCAAATAAGAAAAAATGTTTGAGAGAATAATTCTTTCTTGACCTATATCAATTTGATGAAAAGCCTCATCAAAAATATAAATATCGCTATCCTTAAGTAAAGATCTAGCGAGTAATATTTTTTGACGCTCACCACTACTAAAATTAAACCCATTTTCTTCTACCATACTTTGGTACCCTAGAGGAAGTTTCTCTATAAGAGAATCCAATAAAACCAAAGAACAAACTTTCTCCACTTTATCATGATCTATATCCTGATTTAAAGTAATATTGTATAAAAAGGTATTAGAAAATAACAACTCCCCACCAGTAACATAAGAAATCTTCTCACGTAAGAGTTCTAAATGAATATGATTAATATCAAAATTGCCAATTCGCACCATCCCGTAAGGAACATCTAAATATCTCATAAGTATTTTAACTAAACTACTTTTTCCTCCACCGGACTCTCCTGTTAAAAGAATCTTCGCTCCAAACGGAATAGTAAATGAAAAGTCAGAAAACAAATTCCTACTAGAATAAGAAAAAGTAAGATGAGAAAAAACAATGTCACCACGAATCTGCATCAGTTGATAATAGCCTCCACCATCAAAATTTTCTCGAAACAAAGTAAATAAATCTTGAATTCTAGAAATTAAAATTGGAATCTGATAACTCTCAAAAAAGAAAGAGGAAAACTCATCACAATATCCTATCAGATAATGAAAAATATGTTGACATACAAAAAATTCTGCTACAGTTAAATGGTTATAAATTAGCATATAAGCACCAAAAGCATAAAATATAATAAGGATAATATAAAAGAAAAATTGTCTTATATACTCTTCAAATAAAAGAACCCTATCCAATCGATAAGACTTTACTAAATAAGAATCATACTCTTTTTGAAACTGTTCTAAAAATGTATACTCTAAATGAAGTCCTTTTACAGTATCAACATTTTGAAAAGTTTCTGCTAAAAAAGATTGAACAAAATCTTGCTTAGACAATATTCTTTTTTGTCTCTTCTTTTTTATTAAATGTAATGACAAACTTAAACAAAAAGAAAACAAAGCATAACTAAAAAGTAAAAGCACAAATCCCCAATGAACCTGAAATAATAACCATAAAAAGACAAGAAAAAAGAAAAAATTAGTAAAAAAAGAAGAAAATAATCGTAAAAGAAAATTCTTAATCTTAATAACTTCTTGTAGGCGCTCCATCACTTCACCTAATGACCTATTCTTAAAAAACAAATATGGAAGTAGAAGAATTTGTTGATAAACATAAAATATTAATTCTTTATCAAAAACCATTCCTAATTTAGTCAAAAGAAAATTCTTAAAAAAACGGAAACACAATAAATTCAAATAAAAAAGCAAGAGAAAAAAACTAAACTGAAAAACAAGAGAAAATACAGAATACATAACTGCATAATCAAATAAATATTGAAAATGAAAAGTAATCACTAATTGACAAAAAAGACAAAATAAAGAACTAAAAAAAATAAGAATAAAATATAATTTATAACGTCTACAAAAATACTGAACAAACAAAACTAAAGTCTTTTTTTCATAAAATACAGGTAATATTTTGTTAGGAGACAAATAAAGAAAATAACCACTAGACAGCATCGCAAATTCTGCAAAAGGTAAAATGACTTTCCCCTTAGCTGGATCCATTAAAACGATTTCTTTTTTTGCCTTATTCATTTCATATACGACAACAAAATGCTGATATTTTTTCTGATAAGTAATATGTGCAATACAAGGAAGCTTAGAAATATCCAGAAAAGCAAGGTCCCCTTTAACCCCCTCACAAGAGAATCCTAAAGAAGAAGCTGCTTCTAATAATTGATAAAAAGAAACCCCTGATTTTGTCGTACCTGTTAATTCACGTAAATATTCTCTCGATACATCTCCCCCATAATATCGAATAATAGAAAGCAAACAACAAACACCACAATCTTTATTACCATCCTGCAATATTACCTTCAATAACTCTTCCACCTCCATCTTTATTATTAGATAAAACAAAATATTTTTCTGCAAAATTGACAAAAAAATAAATCTTTTTTATACTGAAAGAAAGGATGAGCTATAATGAAAGAAAAAACACAACAAATTTCAGAAGAAGAATATGAACAAATTAAACAAGAATTAGAAGAAATTTTAGAAATCCAAGAAGAACTAAAATTAGCTGTAGAAGAACAAAAATATAAATCCCACGTTCCCCTGGCAGGAAACTTCGGTGAATTACTCATTAATCTAATGAGAAGTAATCATGAAATTGATAAAGAAATAGATTTAGCAATAAAGAACTTTTTAAAATCTTTACAAACGAAAAAAGAAATTAAAGAAAAACTCAGTGTAATCATTAACTACCAAAGAGAAATACTAGAAGCAAAAAAAGAATTAGAAACAACAGAAACACCTGCAGAACTCACATCCATCGCTGCTCATTATCCAGAATTTCAAACAGTCTATATTACTATTCAAGATGGAATTAGTAAGAAAAATGCTAACAACTTTTTAATAACTCAAGTAGAGACTCTACAAGAACGTTTTGAGACACTTCAAGTTCAAAAAATGGAATATGAAAAACAAAGAAAAGAAAAAAATAAACAAAAGAGAAAATTTTTCTCTTTTCCAAAAACAAGAAGAAAAAACGAAAGGAATGAATAACTTGCACACACAAAAAGAAAACCAACAACTATTAAATGATTTACTAGATAGATTTGAATTAAGTAAAAAAGAAAAAGAAGAATTTCTTCAGATTGCAACTCCTATTATCAAACACGAAGAATTCCAAAAAAGAATGAATGCTGAAGAATTTCCTCATCATGCTAAGGTAAGCCTTGGAGAACATATTATCAGTGATGCAATTTTAACTTATAAGCTTACCAAAAAGAAAAAGTGGAAAAAAGAAGAACAAAAAAGAGCGATAAAGATTGCCTTATTTCATGATTTATATGAACTTCCTTGGCAAAATTCTGGAATAAAGAAAAAAATGCTCACTAATAAACATGGTTTCACTCATCCAATCGAAGCTGCAATCAACGCAGCTACTTGGTACCCAGAACTTTTTAAAGAAGATGTTGAAAGAGAAATTATATTAGATGGAATTATTCACCATATGTTTCCTTTTCCGGTACGTGCGTTAAATGATAAAGATGCCGAACTTCATAATCAAGAAAAATTTGAAAAGTTACCTGAAAATATCAAAAAAAATATCATTGATTCCAGTAAAAGAAAAAAAGTAAAATCTATATCCTTTTCTAGAAGCAAATACCAAGAAGGACGAATTGTAAGTAAAGCAGATAAAAAAATTGCTTGGGGAAAAGAATTAAAATCTTTTCATGGATTAATAGCTTGCGTTACTGGACGTAATCCAAAACTAGAAAAAAAAGACAAATAAAACCAATTTGTCTTTTTTTAGTCTACTCTAGTACCAGCAGGAAAATTCTTAGTAATCGTCAACAATTCAACATCAAGGTCATTTTCCAAAGATGCACATACTAACATACCATCTGAAACCATTCCCCTAAACTTTGCCTTTTTCAAATTCGTAACAACTACTACTCTCTTACCAATAACTTCTTCTGGAGTATAAAATTCAGCAATACTAGAAATAATTTGACGAGGGCTCTCTTCACCTACATCAATTTGAAAAACTAATAAACGATCTGCATTAGGATGTTTTTCACACTTTAAAATTACACCAATTCTAAATTCTACTTTTGCAAAATCATCATATTCAATCTTTTCTTTCATACTATCACCTCACCAATATCATAACAAAAAAAAGACCTAATCCCTAGGTCTTTATTTTTTAAATGGTGTCCGCGAGGCGACTCGAACGCCTGACCGATCGCTTAGAAGGCGATTGCTCTATCCAGCTGAGCTACGCAGACATAATCAACTGACAACATAGATTATACAATAATTTCCCTTTTGTTGCAATACCTTTTTACAAGAAAAAAGAGAAAGTATTATTTTCTCTCAATATCTCCTTCTCTAGATACTTGACCAACATATTGATCGTTCACCTCAAACATTACCATAGAAACATCATAATTATCAAATACAGAATAAGAAATACTATATAAAACTTCTTCCAAGACTTTATCATCACTATCAAATAAAAATTTATTAAAATTTAAAAACAACACATTCTCCTGTTCATAATAATCCAATAATTCTACCTGACTATGTAAAAAACTCATCAAATTGGGTTCGTAAATATAACTAGTTGAAAGCTCATCAATAATAATTTTTATTTTATCTCTAGAATCATTTAAATATTTAGTTACCGGAACATAATACATCTCATCATTAATTCTAGATAAATAATAAATAACCACTTTAGAAATATCATCTCTTGAAGTAAGATTATACTCCTGATTAATACCTATATTTTTAGTTAATGGACTAGATAAACCTTCTTTCGTATTAGGATATTCACGTAAAACTTCTCCTTCAACTAGTATAATAACTTCTTCTACATTACCTAAATCTAAAATGCTAAAAACAACACCAGAAATAATCTGCTTTTCTGTATAGACATCCATATTCAAAAACTCATGTGAAAAATCAACAGTTACTTTTCCTTCCCCGTGCAAAATGTTAAGCACTTTTGTCCCTTTAGGAATATAAGGGAAAAGCCCTTTAGGAAAATGATTTTCATCACGTACCGTCAATTGATCTAAAACTTCAGCTATCCTATCTTCTAATGTAGTCCCTTCCAATAAGACTCTACTTTTAACTAAATAACCATCATCATTTAATAAATAAATATTATCAGTAGCTAATCCCGTAGTACTTTCAATTTCTAAATTAGTTTTTAAAACATAAGAATTATCTAAAGTAGGCAAAGAATAAACAACCAAAAAAATAAATAACGATAAAGTAGTAATAAAAATTTTACGTATCGCTCTAGATTTCAGCATGATATCACCTAAAAAAGTATATGAAAAATCGTACTAAAATAGTACGATTTATAAAGATAACTCATTTAATTTCAATAATTCTACAACCGCTGCAGCTCTTCCATTAACTCCTAATTTCTGCATTGTATTAGAAATATGATTACGAATTGTTTTTTCACTAATTTTTAATTTTTTAGCAATATCTTTCGTAGTCATATTTTGAATCAACAATTCAAAAATTTCTCTTTCTCTAGCGGTTAGTATTCCATTCGCCATATCAGCACCACCTAAAGTATTCTATGTAAGCAAAATACTTTGTTGTATGCTTTTACCTAGGCCTTCTGAAACTTTACAGTAATATACATCTTATTTTCATATCCTGACTGAATAAGCCTCATAATATCATTAGCAAGGGCATTATCATGTTTAGAGGAAACGCATACTACAGAAATATTCGTATTATCAATCTTTACAAAAGAATCTAATTTAAATTCTTTTTTTAACTGTTTTTCTAGCTCTTCCTCTTTACTTTGTAAAGTGTTTAAATACTTTAATTGTTCGTAAGCGTTATTTTTCTCCTCACTACTAATAGTATCACTAGTTAATTGTTCCTGTAAATCATCCATCATCCCTTGTCGTTCCTCTTCCAAACTAACTCGCATGGCGGTAAGAGAAGATATTTCTTCAACAGTCTCTTCTACCTTTTCCTTTTTATTTTCTTTTTCTTCTGTTGAAACAGCTTTACTAAGTAAATCATTAGGCATAGTAATATAGTAAACACTAAGTACTAAAATTAAACTAAATAATGTCAAAAACCATAAGTTCTGTTTATTTATCATACGACTCCTCCTTAGTTCTAATTAAATATATGAAGAAAAAAAAAGAATATGAACAAATCATAATTCTTTTCCACAATTTGCACAATATTTAGCTTGAGAATTCACTTTACTACCACAACTGGAACAATATCTAACTTGACTCCTATCATCTAAAGAACTATTTTCCTGAAAATGATGGAAAATAACATCTTCCATTGGTTTCGGTCCCAAATATTTACTATCTCCTAATCCGATAATTAAATAAAAAACAAAAGGTAACAAATAAATACCAATAGCATAAGCATCTTCTTTACCAAAACTACGAGCAGTACTAATCGCCAATAAAACGCCAAAATAAACACTAACAACAGATCCTAAAAAGCCTAAAAAAGGGATAAATGCAGTAATAAAACCAGCACCAAAACATATAACTAACCACCATGGACTAACACCAGTAATTTCACATAATATATATGTATTATAAATTGGTATTAAAGAAGGCCAACCAGGTTTTCCAGCCTTTTGAAACATTTTCCATAATCCAACAACAGATAAAATATAAGTGATTAATATGATACCCAAGATAATTGCAAAAAAACTTAAAAACAACGTCACTAACATAATAAATAATACTCCTCTACTTATACAATAAAAGTTCAACTGCCTTCATAAGACCAAGTTTACCATAATCATAAGTTAATCCTCCTTGCATATAAGCAATATAAGGATCACGAATTGGTCCATCACAAGAAAGTTCAATAGAAGACCCTTGTGTAAAAGAACCACTAGCCATAACAACTTTATCATTATAACCAGGCATATCCCAAGCTTCAACAAGCGCATTAGAGTCAATAGGAGAACCCTGCTGTATACCTCTTGTAAAACGAATCAACTTTTCTGAATCCCGAAAAATAATATTTTGTACAATATCCACACGCTCCTCTTGATAATGAGGCTCTACATCATATCCTAACTTTTCTAATACCCGGCTAGTAAGAACCGCAGTTTTTAATGCCGATGCAACGACACTAGGAGCCATAAAAACACCTTGTAATATTTGTTTGTTAATACCAAGAGTAGGACCAACTTCAGCACCTTCCCCAGGTAAAGTTAAACGTTCAGCACACAAATCAATTAAATCCTTACGACCAACAATATAAGCACCATTAGGAGCAATTCCTCCTCCTAGATTTTTAATTAAAGAACCAACCATAACATCAGCCCCAACTTCTGTAGGCTCTTTTACTCCAACCATTTCACAATAACAATTATCAACCATTACAATAACACTTTGATCTATTTTTTTTATTAAAGAAATGACTTTCTCCACTTTATCAATAGAAATACTTTTTCTAGTAGAATAACCTTTACTTCTCTGTATTTCTACTACTTTAACTTTGTGATTTTTCAAATATTCTTCAATGCCTTCATAATCAAAATCATCATCAATAAGTTCAATTTGATCATAAGAAACACCAAAACTCTTCAAAGAACTAGGATTTTCTTCAATACCAATTACTTGGTCTAATGTATCATATGGCTTTCCACTAATACTTAGAAGTAAATCTCCAGGACGAAGTAATGCAAAAAAGCAAACATTTAAAGCATGAGAACCAGAAATAAACTGACTACGAACAAGAGCACTCTCTGCTCCCAAAATATCGCTAAATACTTTCTCTATTCCCTCTCTTCCTAAATCATTATAACCATATCCAGTAGTAGCATTAAAATGAGACTCAGTAATTTCATTCTTATGAAAACTAGATAAAACCTTTAAACTATTGAAATAACCATTTCTATCTATCTTCGAAAACTCCTCTTGACAATCCTTTTCAGCATCTTCTATAAGTTTGACAATTTCTTCACTAATTTTTAATTCTTGATACATGATTCAACTCTCCTTCCTTAGCTTCCGTAGAAGAACGTACATTTTTACTTTCTAATAGTTCCCTAAACTTTTGATATACAGGTACTCCTTCCAAAGTAATACAATCATAATGATGAATACAACCATCTTCTATATCTACAATAGAAAAATCCAGTCTTCTCATTTCCCTTTTATGACTCTTAAGCCAACGATATTGACTATCAACAAAAGATTCAGGAAAATAAACGACACTAGAATCATCTATTTGTAAAACAACAGAACCACAACTACTCAAATAAGTAGCCAAACAATATCCAGCATCTTGTTCATACCCTGGATATTCTAACCCTTTTTGTCTAATATACTCTAAATAACCTATGGCATGTCTTTCTAGTTCTCCAGAAGAGGTAGTACCCAATACTCTTTCAAAAATTTCTCCACCATCACCTGGTAAGATTAATACTTTCCTATCCATAAAATCTTCCACCGTCTACACGAATAATAGAATCATTAATATAACTAGCTTTGGAACTAGCTAAAAAAACTACTACTTTCGCAATCTCTTCAGCCTCTGCAAAACGATGCAATAATATTTTATCCTCTTCTTCTCGAATTTGTTCAATAGAAAGTCCTTCACTCATATCAGTTTTCACCCAGCCAGGACAAACACAATTTACTGAAATATTAGGGGCAAACTCTCGTGCCAAGTTATGAGTAAGAGAAATAACTCCCGCTTTTGAAGCATCATAATCACAAGATTCCGGATAATATGTATCAATAGCATTAGTTGATGAAATATTGATGATTTTTCCACTACCACGATCTAACATCACTTTACCAACATATTTACTACATAAATAAGTTCCTATCAAATTAACATCCAAAATCTTACGAAAATTAGAAACTGACTTATCAAGTAACAAACTGTCTTTACAAATACCCGCATTATTAACCAAAATATCTATTTTCCCAAAACAGTCTACTACCTGATTAACCATTGCCTCTACTTCTTCTTCTATAGAAATATCTGCTTTTACACACAAAACATCAACATCATATTTTTCTTTAATTTTCTCTGCTACTTTCTCTGCCATCAAAGCATGACGGTTATAATTTAAAACAACATGAACTCCCGCCTTAGCAAACTCCATAGCAATACTCGCACCAATACCTCGACTAGCTCCTGTAACTAAAGCAACAACATTAGACACATAATCACCTAACTTTCTTTTTCAAGAAGAGAAATAATATCATTATTTTTAATAAAGTCTCTTACCGTTTGTTTATCTTGAACATTAGTAATATTAAAAGAAATCTCCCCTTTGTCAAGCACATAAATAGCCGGAAGTCTAACTTCATAATCCACATTCATTCGTTTTAAAACGTCATCATAACTAGAGGCCCGAACATTAAAACTATAATAAGTAACTCCTAAAGAATTTAATTCTTCCGCTACTAGAGAGCAAGTGCTACACCGATCATCATCATCTGTAAAAAGAACAACAAAAGTATCTTTATTACGAAGTGCTCGGCTAACAGCATCGACCTCACTCCCAAAGCGATTAAAAATTAATATCGCTCCGATAGCAACAACAAAGATAAAAACAATTGCACATAAAATAGCTTTTTGTTTTAATTCCTCTACCTCTTCATTTTTATACATGGCTATTCCCCTTTTCTAAGATTATTATACAAAACTATAGAAAAAAAAGAAAGAGCATCTAAACTCTTTCTACTTGAATTGCAACTTCCTCATCATTTAATTTATCATCAAAGGCAAGACTTTCATCTACAACTAACTTATCACCAAGTACTTCACCCATAACATAATCATAATATTGATCAAGCATAGTTTTAATCTTATCACTACCATGATATGTAACAATAATATGATCAGTAATAACAAAGTCTGCATCTTTTCTTAAACTTTGTACCTTACGAACAAACTCACGAGCAAGCCCTTCTAAAATTAAATCTTCTGTAAGTTCCGTATCAAGGACAACACAAGTACGATTATTACTACTAGATGCATAGCCATCTTTTTGTTTTAAAGAAATAAGTACCATGTCATTAGTTAATGTAAAGTCTTCTCCATCAAGGTTAACAGCTAATCCTTCATTTTGAAGTTTTTCAATTTGTTCGCTAGTTAAATGACTTAAAATTTCACTAAGTAACTTAACTTTAGGGCCAAGCGTTTTTCCTAATACTTTAAAATTAGGCTTTACAATATATTCAAGATATTCGCCCATATCTTCTCTAAATTCAACATTCTTAACATTTAACTCTTCTGTAATAACAGGAAGTAAATCACCAATAATCATCTCATCACTCTTAGGTAAAATTAAATTTGAAATTGGTTGACGTACTTTGATATTTGCCTCTTCTCTTGCAAATCTACCTAAAGAACAAACATCTCTTACTAAATCCATTCTCTCTTCTACTACTTCGTTAATCAAATCAGTATTTTCTACTGGCATATCAGCAAGATGTACAGAATCTTCTCCTGTTAATCTTTGATAAATCTCTTCTGTAATAAATGGAGTTATTGGAGCACATAATTTACATAAGGCAACTAACACTTCATAAGTAGTTAAATAAACTGCCTTTTTAGATTCAGTTAACTCACTATCCCAGAATCTTCTACGATTACTTCTAATATACCAATTAGACAAATCATCGTTTAAGAACGGAACAATAAGTTTCGTAACTTTATTTAAGTCATACTCTTGATATGCACTTTGCACATCACGAATTAATCTATTTAATTTAGACAAAATCCAACGGTCAATTAATTCACGTTTTTCTACTGGAATATCATATTCTCTTGGATCTATATGATCGGCATTTGCATACATCTCAAAGAATGAATATGCATTTCTAAATGTTGAAATATATTTAGAATAAACTTCTTTTACTCCTTCTTCATCGAACTTTAATGGAGTCCAAACAGGAGATGCATATAACATATAAAAACGAATTGTATCTGCACCATATTGTGTCATAATTTTAATTGGATCAATGATATTACCAGTAGATTTACTCATCTTTTTACCATAAGCATCAAGCATCATATCATTAACAACAACATTCTTAAAACTACTCTTACCACTAATTAAAGTAGATAAAACAATTAACACATAGAACCAACCACGAGTCTGATCGACTCCTTCAGCAATAAAATCTGCAGGAAATTGTGATTCGAATAGTTCTTTATTTTCAAATGGATAATGAAATTGTGCATAAGGCATAGAACCAGAGTCAAACCATACATCCATTACATCACTAACACGACTCATTTCCTTACCACATTTTGGACACTTAATATGAATACGGTCAACATATGGTCGATGAAGCTCTAAAGTATCAACATCAACATCTTCAACTGCTTTTTCTTTCAATTCTTGACGAGATCCAACACTTTCAAAATGACCACAATCACAAGTCCAAATTGGAAGTGGACATCCCCAATAACGATTTCTAGAAATTCCCCAATCAATCATATTCTCTAACCAGTTATGGAATCTCTTTTCACCAACATAATCTGGATACCAATTAACTGTTTTATTAGCTTCAATAATTTCATTCTTATAAGCGGTAGTTTTTACATACCAAGCAGGTTTTGCATAATAAATTAAAGGTTGTTTACATCTCCAACAATGTGGATAATCATGCACCATTTTTTGCTTCTTAAATAATTTATCATTTTCTTTTAACCATTTAATAATAGTAACTTCAAGTTCAGAATCTGTTACTAAAGTACCTTTCCATGGACCAGTAGTATAGCATCCATCTTTTCCAACAGGATTAACAAAAGTAATATCGTTTTCCCTACAAACACGACTATCATCTTCACCAAAAGCCGGAGCCATATGAACAATACCAGTACCATCACTATCAGTAACATAATTATCAGCAAGTACCTCAAAAGCTTTTCCTTCTACTTTAACAAAAGGCATTAATTGTTCATATTTAATTCCAACTAAATCATTACCTTTATAAGCCTCAACTACTTCATAATCTTCACCTAATACATTATCAGCTAAACTTTTACCTACATAGAAAGTATATCCACGAGAATGAACTTTTACATATTCTAAATCTGGATTCACACATAAAGCAACATTAGCCATCAAAGTCCAAGGAGTCGTTGTCCATACTAAGAAATATTCATCTTTATCTACTACTTTAAATGGAACTATAACGGTATTAACACTAACTTCTTTATATCCTTGAGACACCTCGTGAGAAGCAAGTTCTGTACCACAACGAGGACAATAAGGCAATACTTTATTACCATGATAGATTAATCCCTTTTTATTAAGTTCATTAACAATCCACCATTCAGACTCAATATAATCATTACTACAAGTAACGTATGGATGATCGCAATCGATAAATTGCCCCATCATATCAGTAACTTTTCTAACTTCATCAATATTACTATCAGTCTCAACTTTACATTCTTCACAAAACTTTTCAATTCCAAGTTTTTCAATATCATTCTTATTTTTAAAACCTAATTTTTTCTCAACGTTAACTTCAATTGGAAGTCCATGAGTATCAAGACCAATTTTTCTTAATACACGATATCCTGACATTGTCTTATACTTACAAAAAGCATCTTTAATAGTTTTTGCAAAAACATGATGAATTCCAGGTTTTGCATTAGCATAAATTGGTCCATCATAAAAGACAAAATCTTCTCTATCTTTTCTATTTTCAATAGTTTTATTTAAAATATCTTTTTCTTTCCATTCTTTTACATATTTTGATTCTACTTCATGAATAGAACCTTTTTCTAATTTTTTAAATTCCATATTCTACCCTCTTCCCTTTCTACCATGATGTCTAATCACCTTTTCTGATGTCTTTCTCTTTCTAAATGATTTAGAACTATCAAGATCTGTTTCATGAGTTCTTCTTTTCTCAAAGGATTTAGAACTATCAATAACTTTTCCATTGATATGATATTGATGATAATGTGTAACATAATTTAATCCTTGGCTAATGGTATCAGCAATAGACCAAAAATAAAATTCTAACTTATTCATAACAAACTCCTTTCTAAATAAAAAACGAGCATCATCCAAAGGACGAATTGCTCGTGGTACCACCTTATTTCATAGAAAAATCTATCTCTAAAACTATAACGCGTTACCGTATTTATCTTATCCATAAATCGCAACTTGAAAGTGATCTAAATGCTTCTTCATAACTTGTTTTCACCAACCACAAGCTCTCTAATACTCCAAAACATTCCGTCTTTCGCACATGCTTTCCAACTAAATATAACATACTTTTAAATAAACTGCAAATTTATTTTGTATATTCTAAACCTTTTTCTTTTGCAGTAACATTTTCATTGTTTGAACTATCATCCTTAGCTCTTTGAATAATTTCAACAATATCTTCTTCACTAAATTCACTCTTTAACAAATCTTCTTTCGTCAAATAAACTGAAATTGGTTTTTGTTGTTCAATATCGATAGAAAAAACTCCAGACTCTGAAAGTCGGCACACATCCTCTTCAAATGTCTTTTCATGATAACAATTATTAGATAAAACATCTATATAATGGTTAACACAACCGTCTGTATCTAAAAGTGTATTAAAATTATCACCTTGATAAGACTCCGTAGGACGAACAATAAAAATATCGGCATTAGAATCTGTAATAACATAAGTATCTTCTAAAATCGTACCTTCTAATAAACTAGGCGTACTAGGAACATCCTCTTTATTACTACATCCTATGACACCAGTCCCAGCAAGTAATACCACTCCCCAAATAAAGCGCCTTTAATACCACGATGTAAATTTAATTTCATATAATTACCTCCAAAAAAAATATTTATATTATAATCAAAAAGAAAATGAAATACAACTATTTCTTTTTGCCAGTAACATCTGAATTAGGCTTACTAGAAAGAATTGCCTGTTCAGATCTATCAGAAAGACTAGTAGCCTGATTAAGAAGAGACGTTTGATACCTCCAAGTAGCCGAATCAATCAACCCCGAATCTAGATTAAATCCAAGCATACGTCCTATCTTTTCTTTTCTAGTCTTAAAAATATTCTCTTCCCTGAAACTAATTTCATCAACAAGGGATGCACTATCCTGTTCTAGCGACTCTATCCTTTCATTTTTTTCTAAAGCAGTAATTTCTCCTTTGGCAGCTAATAATCCTAATAATTTTATTTGCAACTGATTTCCTTTTAAATCATAAGAAAAGTTTTTAATATCATATTCCCACCTAGTAATAGTTCGCTGATATTTCTCTTGAGAAGAAGCATTGACAAACTGTCTATCAGTAATACGATTAGAAAAATGATTAAGATAAATATTACATTCCCTTCGAATACTTTCAGCACGCATTTCATCTCCTTCTAAATCTACTAATTGACGAGATACTTTATTTTCCTCTATCTCTAACTTCGTAACCTCAATTAATTGTTCTAACGAAGGAGAACGTTGATAAGCTTTCTCTTTTCTTTCTTCAATCTCTTGAAGTCGATTATTTAAATCTTGTCTTTTATCACCTAAATTTTCTAGTTTTTGATTAATCTCCTCTAAATGTTCTTGATAATAACTTGCATTTCTTGGTACATCCATATAATCTATCTCCTATTCTTTATTCCATAATATCATAAATATTAAATGAAAACAAAAAAAGATCCTACTTAGGATCTAATTCTAAAAGTTCTATTTCATCAACAACAGCCATTTGCTGTTCCATAATAACTTTCAATTTACGTTTAAATATTTTCATATTCTTTTCCAAATTTTCAGCATGATTTTCTATTTTCTCAGCTTTTAGCAACGCTTCATTGACAATACGACTAGCATTATTCTTAGCATCGCGAACAATCATCTCACGTTCTTCTCTAGCCATTCTCTTAATATTATCGCCAGTCTCTTCAGCTTTAAGAATTGCCGTTTGCAATGTAGCTTCCATCCTCTTATAATGCTCAATTTCTGCTTTCAGTTTTTCTAAAGCCTCCCCTTGAGCCTTACATTTTTTAATAATACCTTCGGTCTGTGCAATGACATCACTAACAAACTGATTCACTTCCTGGCGATTATATCCATTGGTTTCATAACTGAATTTTTCCATATAATCACCTCAGAAAACATTAACTAAAAATCAAAATCATCATCTTTATCTTTTTTACTACTTTTAGTAGATTTAGCAGGACTAGCATCATCACTAATCTTACCTTCCACATTTACATTATTAGGAGTACATAAGAAAATTCCTCCACCTAATTTTTGTAAATCTCCACCAATTGCATAAATAGTTCCGCTTAAAAAATCTACAATTCGCTTTGCTTGATCAGGTGTCACTCTCTTCAAGTTAACAACAACTGCTGAACGATTCTTTAAATAATCTGCAATTTGTTGACTTTCAGAATAAGCACGAGGTTCAAGTAACATCATCTTACTACCAGCAACACCATTTTCTTCATGGTACTCTTCACGAGAAGTAGAATAAAACTCTTCATCTGTACCTTCTTCAATAGTATCTTCTTCCCCACCGAACAAATTTTTTAATTTATCTAAAGCCATATTCCTATCCTCCATTTTATCTTAACTAAATATTATTCTATCACAGATTTTCCAAAAGGAAAAGTATAAATTAACCATTTACTGGTGCTTGCTGAGGCTGTATAAATCTATTTTGTACAGGTTCTTGAGCAACTGGAGCCGCTTGAGTAACTGGAGCCGCTTGAGTAACTTGAGAGACTCCACCCGGATTCATTGCTGTAGCACCACCAGCACTAATTCCCGCTACCTGCTGTGGTTGAACACTACCCTGAGCAGGCATAAAGTTTGCCGTTCTAACAGCTGGAGTGACTCCAATATTTCCAGAAGAACCAGCCGAATTAATCAAGTCATTAGAATTTTGTTTTTGATACCATACCACTTTCAAATCAACATTATTAGAAAGTGGACGTGGATTTGGAAGATCAATATACATAGAAGTTGGTACTTGAAATGCACTACCAAAAGCAATACAGTTACCAGGTTTCAAATTCTTAAGTTGTAATACGATTTCTGAAGAAACATTAGGTACCATTTCCTTAATATATTGTAAATCTGTTGGATGAAGTGTTCTAAGAATAACAAAGTTCATACATTGTGAAACACAAGTATCAGAAAGTTCACTTGGTCTTTGTGTAATAAGTCCTAAAAACACACCATATTTACGACCCTCTTTTGAAATACGTTCAAAAATATTATATCCTAACAACTCTACATCACTATCATGTTGAACATAACGATGGGCCTCTTCAATAATAACATGATATGCCCTAGAACCACGAGGTTTTAAAGTACTAGCTCGTAAGAAAAGCATACGCGATAAAATCTTGGTAATTACTTTGGCTAATCTATCGTCAATATAGTTAATATTAAAGTTAATAATTTGACATCTAGAATTCGTTTTAGAATCAATCGTTAAAGATTCAATATACTGATCTCTCGTCACATATCGAGGATACTCAAAATAATATCTACTATCCCCTGTCGCTAATGTATGAAGACGAACACTCATAACATTAGCGGTATCAAAGACTTTATCACTCTTTAAAATACCTTCACTAATAAGAGCAAATTCCATAGCTTGTTCCAAATCTGTAAGGCCATAAAATTTATTCATATCTTCTTCTTTAATTTCTTCTTGCTCTTCGCTAATATATCCACGAATAAATTCAACAACAAGTTCCATTTCTTGCATCTTACCAGCTTTATCAACATATAAGCACTGTTTCAAAGTACGAACATAACCTGGTTGAGCAATAGTGCTTTCTAGATTAAGTTCAGGCGTATTAAACTTAGTAAGTACAGCAATAACTTGATCACGAATTTTAGTAGAATCATTACCACTAAGTAAAATATCTTGCAATGCTCTAGCAATAATATCATTTTTACGTTTAATAACAACAGAAGAATTTCCTGTTAGAATTGGAACTAATTTTAATGTTTTTTCCAAAATAGGAAGTTGAGCAGGTGTATTAGCATCAAGTAATAATGCTAAATCATCCACATCAAGTAACCATGGTGGAATTCTTAATATTTCACAATCCGGATCAATAATATTCGTAGTATATGCTTTATAATTAAGTAATGGATTTTTCTGATGTAAAGTGTTAAATGCATGCGTATACTCACCATAGGCATCAAAAAAGAATAATGCTGAATTAACCGGTGGTGTTGGACTACTAGTATATAATTTCTGAAGAATAGAAGCAACCGTACAACTTTTACCAGCACCAGAGTTTCCTAATATAGCAAAATGTGCATTAAAAAACTCATTGATAGGAACATTTATCTTATACCCCTCATAAACATTACTAGTACCAAAATTAGTAAAACCAAATTCAGTCTCTTGCTTACCAAATAATAAAGCCAACTCTTCCATATTAATTAAACGAATCGTAGACTTAAACGCAGGTTTTGAACTAGCACCAGGAGTAAATCTACCATCATTAATTTCCCCAACAACATTGGCTATCATTTTTGTCTGATTAACATTAGCTATTTCAGCAACAACTTCTTTTCCAGTTCCATCCTCAAAAATAACATGCAAATTAACTAAATTTGGTTGTTCATTGATATTAATATCTAACTTTATAGTAACACTATTATCAATAATTTCTTCAATTCTACCTATCATGCTAACACCCTCTATTCTATTTATAAGTATAACAAAATTAGTTTCAAAAAAAAAGTCAAATTAAGAAGAATTCCAAAAAAATAGATATCAATAGATATCTATCCTTCATATAAACCATGAATTTTTTGTAAATCCAAATCTGAAATATTTTGTAATTTCCAACCCCCATCTGCTTTTGTTAAATAAAAAGTAATATCATAAGTGGTAGTATCGCTAACATTACCTAATTCTTTTAACTTATAATCAATATAAGCGGCACTTTCCTCTACGGCTTCTTCTGCCCCTTCTGCAGCATCTTCTAAAACATTATCATTATCAGATTGTTCTTTTTCGTTTTCAGCTTCTATCTCATCTTTATGCTCTTCATAATATTCTTTAGCATCTCGAATAGTAGTAGCATAGTCCAAAACTTCAATCTCTACATCAACAGTTGCTTCATCACCATTAATATCTTCATTTTCAATCTTATAAGATAGATTCTGATACTGTTTTTCTAAAATAGAACGATACTTTTCCTTTTGTTCATCACTCATACTATTATCTTCTTCTAGCACTTGATCTAATTGGACAGTAACATCATCATCCATATTTTGATATTTTCCTAAGAACTCCTCTACTTTACTAGTAGGAGTATTCATAGTAGTACTACATCCTGCTAAAAAAAGTAATAAAAAACCAAAACAAAGAACAACTTTACCAACTTTTTTCATTATTTATCCCTCCTAATACTTAGAATGAACAAAAATGAAAAAAATATTCAAAATTTAAATTTTAGAAAATAAGACAACACTAGCATTATCTCTTCCACGAACCGGAACCAAATAATGATCATACGGATATTTTTTCAAATCACTTGGAATAAAAAGATGTTGATCAACAAAAACAGCCTCTTCTATGATTCTTTTAGAAACAGTTTGAATATCAGTATCACGTAATAGATGTTGTAATTTAGAATCAGTCACTAAATCTGTGACTCCATCTGTGGTAAGTAATAACGTTTTATAGCTATCATTAGAAAAAATATAAACATGAGGTCTACATACATTAAAAGAAATACCAATACAGTTATGAATAATATTACTAGTAGCAAAATAACGTAACCATTCTTTATTCAAATGTTGATATTTATAATATAACCAAACATCGCTATCATCTTCTGTTACTTGTTTAATTTCTCCATTTTTGTAAAAATAACAACGAGAATCCCCCAAATGAACAATAAGAGTATCTTCTTCTAGCACAAGAGCAAGGGTTAATGTAGTTCCCACTTGTTCACTACCATATTCCGAAATAAAATGATGATTACATTCCATAACCAGATTAATAAGCTTTTCCTTTAGTTCAGCAACATCAGAAAAAGAGGACAATTGTTGCTCTAAAAACCAATACCCAAATTTCTGTAATACATAATTTGCCGCAATATCACCATATTGTTTTCCGCCCATCCCATCTGCAACAGCTAATAGTTTAATTCTATCGTCTTCTGGATGAACTAATGCAATAACAGCATCTTCCTGAGTAGGCCTAAGCAATCCAATATGTGTTTGTTTCTGTAAAATATAATCATAAATCTTTTCCATGGAATCCCTCTTTTGCACAAGTTAGTATATCACAACAAAGAAAAAAGGAAAGCAAAACAAAAAAAGTTTACAGATTATACTGTAAACTTAAAAGTCACAATTTCCTGGAGTTCTAGGATATGGAATAACATCACGAATGTTCTCAACTCCCGTTAAATAGATTAATAAACGTTCAAATCCCATACCAAATCCAGAATGAACGCATCCACCAAACTTACGAAGATTAATATACCAATCCAACTCACTCATATCCATATCTAATTCTTTCATACGAGATACAAGTTTATCATAATCTTCTTCTCTTTGGCTTCCTCCCATAATCTCACCTGCACCTGGTACTTCAAGATCAACTGCCGCAACAGTTTCACCATCTGGATTTAATTTCATATAGAAAGCTTTAATATCTTTAGGCCAATCCGTAATAAATACAGGACCATCAAAATATTCAGTAATATATTTTTCATGCTCTTTTGCAATATCTTCCCCTTGTTTAGGCTCAAATTCCCATTTAACATCCGCTTTTTGTAAAATATCAATTACTTCTCTATGAGTAACACGAGTAAATTTAGAATTTACTAACTTCGTAAGTTTATCAAGTAAACCTTTCTCAACAAACTTATCTAAGAAAGTCATTTCATCTTTACAATGTTCAAGTACATAACTAACAACATACTTTAACATTTCTTCCATAATTTCCATATCTCCATCTAAATCACAAAAAGCAATTTCTGGCTCAATCATCCAAAATTCGTTAGCATGTACTTTAGTATTAGAGTTCTCTGCTCTAAATGTTGGACCAAAAGTATAAGTCTTTTTATAAGCCAAAGCAAATGTTTCTGCCTCAAGTTGTCCTGATACTGTCAAAGACGCAGGCTTTTGAAACATATCTTTACTATAATCTACTGCTCCATCTACTTTAGGAATATTCTCTAAATCCATACAAGTAACATGAAACATCTCCCCCGCCCCTTCACAGTCACTAGCTGTAATTAGTGGAGCATGGAAATATACATATCCCCTATCTTGAAAATATCTATGAATCGCATAAGCGGCTACACTTCTAACACGAAATATTGCTTGAAATAAGTTAGTTCTAGGTCTTAAATAAGCTTGTTCTCTTAAAAACTCACGTGAATGTTTTTTAGGTTGAATTGGATAATCTTCAGGACAATCCCCAAGTAAAGAAACTTTCTTAGCCTGAATCTCAAAAGCTTGGCCTTCTTTAGGAGATTCAACTACTTTTCCTAAAACTTCAATTGCACTACCTACATGATATTTTTGAATTTCTAAAAAATCATCTAATTTATCATCATAGACAACTTGAATATGATTAAAACAAGTACCATCAGAAAAATCAATAAATCCAAACTCTTTTTGTTTACGATGATTACGAATCCATCCTTGAATTGTAACTTCTTTATCCATAAATTCATCTATTTTTTCATATAACTCTTTTGCATCAATAACCATAATTATTCCTCCTATATTAGTATATCATTTATTTTCCACTATCTCCATAGTTTGATAAAACTCTAGCACTAGGATCATCTACTTGACATCCATCCCATTCCTTGTTTGGCATCCAATAATCTACAATAAAATCACTATGTCCTGGATAAAATTCTTCAAATATCTCACGATACAATAATGACTCTTTTGTAAACGGTGTATGTTTAGAATATTTTTTTATTCTTTCTTGATATTCTTGATCACTATACACACTTTCAGCATATTCTTTTAAATCATCCACTAAAGAATGACCAACCGCATCACTAAAAGCAGCTTTTTCTCTATATAAAATAGAGTGTGGTAAATAATCCCCTTCAAAAGACTTACGAAGTAAATATTTACCTTGACCATATTTATTCATCTTAAGCTCAGGATCAATACTCATGACATAGGAAACAAAGTCCAAATCTGCAAATGGTACACGGGCTTCCAAAGAACAACTAGAAATACATCTATCAGCACGTAAGACATCATACATATAAAGTTCTCGAACTCTCTTTTCACTTTCTTTCTGGAATTCCTCTGCACTAGGTGCAAAATCAGTGTATTTATATCCAAATAACTCATCACTAACTTCTCCAGTTAAAAGTACCCGAATATCCGTATGTTCTCTTATCCATTTAGAAAGTAAATACATTCCAATCGATGCACGAATAGTTGTAATATCCCATGTTTCTAATCGATAAATAACACCGCGAAGAGCAGAAATTACATCATCTCTAGTAATAATAACTTCTGTATGATTACTACCAATATAGTCCGCTACTTGTTTTGCATATTTTAAATCGATAGCATCAATATCCATACCAATCGCAAACGTACGAATTGGCTTATCAGACATTTTAGCAGCAATACTACAAACCAGACTTGAATCAAGTCCTCCACTAAGTAAAAATCCAACCGGCATATCAGAATCAAGTCTCTTCTTAACACCTTCTACTAATCTCTTATGAATTTCTGGATAAATTGTTTCTAAATCACCAGATACAAATTTATCTACTTTTGTCATATCACGATAAAGATGAAACTCTCCATCGGCATAATAATATCCTGGAGGGAAAGGGAAAACTTCACTACATAAATCTACTAATGCCTTTGCTTCACTAGCAAACATAATAGAATGACTAGTTTTAGAATATCCATAAAACATAGCTCTTATTCCAATAGGATCTCTCGCTGCAACAAAGTCCCCTTTCTTAGAATCATAAAATACTAAAGCGAACTCTCCATCTAGCATACGAAACATATCCAAACCATATTTTTCATACATAGGAAGTAAAACTTCACAGTCACTTTCGCTACTAAATTTTACTCCGTCACGTTCTAATTCTTCTTTTATTTTATGAAAACCAAAAATTTCACCGTTGCATACTAGAACACTACCATCTCTATGAAATGGCTGCATTCCACTAACTTCAGGTCCCATAATAGATAATCTATGAAACCCAAAAATTCCAAAGTCATATTCCTCAATACGACTCATATCAGGTCCTCTATATTGTATTTTAGAAAATCCTTTCATAAATTCTTCTTTACTTACATCTTTCTTTGTATAGACTGTAAATCCACACATAATAATCACTCCTTCAAATAATAAATTAAAAAGACTAGTCTGTACCATAATACTTATTAGTACTATGGGACGAAACTAGTCTTCCGCGGTGCCACCCAATTTATTATAAAGGTTATTAATATCTCTATAATCACTTTTTCGATTCTATCAAATCTAGCAAATGTAACGGTCTGCTCCCGGCTTAGTCTACTTAATTCTTTAAGCACTCAGAAATGTTATTCACTATTCGCTTTTATTCGTTTTCACCAACCACGAACTCTCTACAAAAAGTTGAGAATAGTTACTTCTTTTCTTCAACATTTTAAAATCGATGAACTAATACTACCATAATTTTATGTATTTGTCAAATTTTTATGCATCATGACTCATAAGCTTCTTAAATTCGTTAGGTATACTTGTTTCAAATAAAATATCTTTTTTTATTGCTGGATAATAAATTTTCAAACGGTTAGCATGCAAAAACAAACGATTTACTTTATTCTTATCACCATACTTCTTATCTCCAACAATAGGCATCTTTTTACTTGAAAATGCAACACGAATTTGATTCTTACGTCCAGTTTCAATGGTAACCTTTAACATAGAATAATGTTCACTAGACTTTATTACAGAATAATTAGTAATAGCTTTTTTACCATCCTCATGACGAGCTACATAAACTAAATTAGTTTTTGTCTCTTTTAAATACTGAATAATCTGACCAGATTCTTCTTTTGGATGACCAGATACAATTGCTGTATACTCGCGCAAAGATACATACTCATTCCAGTTTTCTTGTAACTGATTTTTTGTTTTCTCATCTTTTGCAAATAAAACAATACCACTGGTATCTTTGTCCAATCGATGAACGATGAAAATACGTCCTCTAGGGTTCTTAGAAATAACATAATCTCGAACAATATGGTATAAAGTACGTTCTTTCTCTTTATCAGTAGCGATTGTAAGTAAACCACTAGGTTTATTAACAACAATTAAATGATCATCTTCAAATAACACTTCAAAAGGAATTTTCTTTATATTTTTACTATTCGTATCAATAGTAATTCTCATACCAGCAATAAGTGGATAATTATACTGTGTAACACGGTCTTCATCCACATAAATAGATCCATGCACTAAATATTGCTTCACTCGTTTTTTAGGCATATCTAAATTTTCATATAAATATTCCAACAATTCACCATTTTTATTAACTATTAACTTCATAAGGCCCTCCACTCATCTAATTATAACCTAAATAAAAGAAAAAAACTAGTAAAACTAGTTTATAAAGCTTGTTGAAACATATTCATCACTGTTGCAAACTCTTCTGAATCAGAAATTGTCTGAAAATTCATTCCATTATTATGAACATTTCCTTTTACAATTAAATTTTCTAAAGGTTTGTGAACAGATAACAAATAATAATATTCCTGTTTTTTCCACTCTATCCCTTTAACAACAATATATTGTTTTTGATTGTCAAGAGTTATAATAAGACCTTCCTCTAACAAAATATATATCCCTCCATAATTAAGCAGCTTTCTCTTTACCCTCATTACTAATTCTGTGACTAGCTTGATATTCTGATACCATATCGATAATTTGTGCTTCTTGCTCTGATT